>Ga0315331_10001718_pt1 | contig 16524 bp, 21 predicted proteins | sample M160m34915metaG_FD_203456 | JGI IMG/M metagenome (GOLD analysis project Ga0315331, IMG submission 203456) | Ammonia-oxidizing marine archaeal communities from Monterey Bay, California, United States - M1 60m 34915 | ecosystem: Environmental > Aquatic > Marine > Intertidal zone | place: USA...
ACTAAGCAGTGGGTGGCTACTCTTGATGCTAGGACTAGGAACTCTCACGCAGCAATGAATGGCGTTCAGGTAAAAATGGAAGAGTCATTCAAAATGCCTAACGGAACAGAGATGCAGTATGTGGGCGATCCAAGCGGAGGCGCTGCAAATATTATTAATTGCCGTTGTGCAATAGTTTATGTGGATGCTGATGATGAGGTATCTGATAGCAAAGTTGGCGAACCATTAGCTGAAAGCACATCAGATGACTTTGATCCAATAGAAACTGATGAGTTTGGTAGGCCGCAAAACAATTTAACTCAAGCCGAATTTATGAAGAAGTTTGGGGGTTTGGGAATAATAGAACAAAGAGGGAAGGCGGATGCAGCCGTTTCTAGACTCAATCAAAAGTTAGCAGCGACAGAGGAAACATATGGCGTTATAAAAAATGTTGCACGTTATCAAGGCAGGAATGCAAAAAACTTTTATAAAATAGATAAGGTAACAAAAGTTACGAGTTATGAAGAGCCTTTGCTTCCAATAGCATTTGAAAGAGTAGTAGATGAATTAAATGTTTTAACAGATAAGTTTAAAGTCCCAAGGCTTAGAGGTTTTACGGGAATTAATAGAGGGAGATCTTTGGCTAATATGGGTGATGGGGTTATGGGTATAAACTCAAAGTTCATAGGAGATTTAGAAACTAACTTTCGTTATAAACAAAGTACAAGCTCTTTGCAGACCGCAAAGTGGAAGCGCGGAGATGATATAAACGACAGGCCGTGGTCTGTAAGGTATAATGAAAGCGACCAATTAGAGCGTTTTAGATCAACGCTTTACCATGAGTTAGGACACCATATACACCAAACATGGGGCTACAACTTTAAGGGAGAAACACGCTCTGGGTACTTTCTGCCAAAAATTGAAAGAATAATGCAGGGTAAAAGGTTAAAAGGAACTGGCCCTTCTCAGTATTCAGATACAAACGCTAAAGAATGGTTTGCTGAAAACTTCAGCGCTTGGGCTAGGGGTAGAAGTGATCTAGCAGCTCCAAGATTTAACAAGTTTATAGAAAAACTAGCGAAAGGAGTTGATGTTGATGACATCTAAAGAAGATATTAGAAAACAGATAGAAGCTTTGCTTGAAATAGATACATGGAACGATAAGCAAGAGAAAGAATTTAATGATCTGTCAGAGAGGTATCCAGAAGAGTCTCAGGATGATACGGATTTCCTTGAATGGATTGGTGAAGCTTCCTTTTTGAAGCTTGTCAATCCACAACCTTGAGTATAAACTTGTAAACCCATCAGCGTAGACAACGCGAAATAGTTGGTTAGCCGACCACATAAACAAAGCTGTTTAGAGGATTCCATTATGACTGATGGTTCAAGCCAAGCAGATCGGATAAACGAAGCTCTACAAGCTCTTGATCAAAGTCTTGATAATGATTTAGAGGCTGTGGAAGCGGCTATAAAAAAAGAGCAGATTCGCAGGGATGTGTTTACGACTGAAGATGAGGCTCAGGAAAGGGCTGAAGAAATAGGCTGTACTGGCACTCACTCGCACGACGAGGAAGGCAAAGAGGTTTTCATGCCTTGCGCTACACATGAAGAATACATAGAGCGCACAGGAACTGATGTGGCTGAAGATAGCCAATCAAAAGAGGAGTACATAGATTTTCACTCCGAAATAAAAGCGTATGAAGATGATGAGGATGAAGAGCAAAAGGGAACCTTTGAAGGCTACGGCTCAATATTTAACAACAAAGACCTTGGCAATGATGTTGTTGTTCAGGGTGCTTTTAGCAAATCACTGAGAAGAACAGGAGCAAAAGGCGTAAAGCTTCTGTATCAACATAAGTCAGATATGCCCATTGGGGTATTTGAATCCATCAAGGAGGATGAGCAAGGGCTAAAGGTTAAGGGAAAATTAGCTCTAGGAACACAGGCAGGGAGAGAAGCCTACGAATTAATGAAGATGGGCGCTTTAGACGGGCTATCTATTGGCTTTCGGGTATCACCAAAAGGTCAAGAGTATAACAGTCGCAACAAAAGGCGTTACATCAAAGAAGTAGAATTGATGGAGATAAGCCTCGTAACATTTCCGATGAACCCTAAAGCTAGGATTCGTTCGGTCAAAGGCGATGAGCTTTCTATCAGAGAATGGGAAGGTGGAATGCGTGATGCTTTTAGCTTATCCCGTTCAGAGGCCAAGGTTGCAGCGAAAGCTGTACACAAGGCTTTCAATCAGCGAGAGGCTGAGTCCATAACCGAGAATAACGCTGTAAATGCGCTTAATTCTTTAACAAATAAACTTAAACACTTGTAGGAGACTATTATGTCGGATGACGTAAAGAATGCAGTCTCAGAGATGGGCGAAGCTTTTGAAGAATTTAAAAAGGCTTACGACCAGAAACTTGAGAATGTATCTAAAGGTGTTGCTGATCCATTACTTGATGGGAAGATTGAGAATATTGAATCTAAGTTAGATTCTTTGGAAGCAGTCAACCAGCAACTCGTCCAGCAAAAAGCACACGCAGAAAGGATAGAAGAGCAGATGGAGCGTATGGAAACTGCGCTACGACGCCCTGCTTCTGGCTTTGACGCGAAGCAAATTGATGAAACTCAGGAAGCTTGGGATAAGTATTGCCGTAAAGGTATTGAAAATCTTGAGCCAGCCGAGAAGAAAGCCCTTACTGTTAGCAATGACAGCACTGGCGGATATCTTGCTCCTCCTGAGTATGTTCGTGAAATTATCAAGTCGGTAACAGAAATTTCACCAATCCGTTCAATTGCCCGTGTTCGTAGCACAGCGCAAAGATCAATTCAGGTTCCAAAGCGTACTGGTCAATTCGCGGCTGCGTGGGTTGCGGAATCAGGTACTCGTTCAGAGACTACTGGCTACACTGTTGGTCTGGAAGAAATACCAGCCCATGAGCATTACGCCCTTGTAGATATTTCTGAGCAGGACTTGGAAGATACTGTATTTGATCTTGAGGCTGAAATGCAGTCTGAGTTTGCGGAGCAGTTCGCAAAAGCAGAAGGTACGGCTTTCGTCAGCGGTGATGCGGTTGGCAAACCAGAAGGATTATTGACTAACTCAAGCGTTAGCTCAGTAAACTCTGGTCATGCTTCAACCTTGTTAGCTGACGGCCTAATCACTCTTGTTCATAGTATTAAGAGCGAATATGGAAGAAACGGTACATTTGTATTCAACAGAACTACTTTAGCGGCCATACGAAAGCTGAAAGATACTGCTGGTCAGTATGTATTTCAGGCGGGTATGAACCTTCAAGGTGGCGCTACGAATACAATCCTTGGATATGGCTATGTTGAAGCAACAGATATGCCTGATGTTGGAGCTGGTGCAAAGCCTGTGGCTTTCGGTGACTTCCGTCGTGCATATATGATTGTTGATCGTGTTGCCCTTGCTGTCTTGCGTGATCCTTTCACACAAGCAACATCTGGCAACGTGAGATATGTAGCTAGACGCAGGGTTGGTGGGCAAGTTGTATTGCCTGAAGCAATAGTCAAGCAAAACATATCAGCTTAGGAGGCAATATGAGAGACTTAGCAAATAACATCTCTGTCGCTCAATCATTAGCCCCTGCGGTTCGTACTGCCGATGCCAATGGCACAGGTATTGATCTGCAAGGCTTTGAGTCAGCAACTATTGTTGTAGACACTGGCGCGGAGGGTGTATCCCTTAGTGGCAGCGTTAAGATTGACTTCATTCTGGAAGAGTCTAGTGATGATAGCACTTATACTGCTGTTACTAGCTCAACTGCTGTTACTGATGGTACGGTAGATTCCAGTGGAATATTCTTGACGCTTGACGCTGATGCGGAAACGCCTCAAGTGGCATCTATTGGTTATGTTGGTGGAAGTCGTTACGTTCGTGTAACTGCTGATTTTACTGGCTCTCACAGCACTGGCACTGCCGTTGCTGCAACAGTCATTAAAGGTCATCCACGACACAACACTGATGCAGACAGTAGTTCTACTGTATAGGTAGCTTAATGGTGAGGGGGGCTATGCTCCCCTTGCTTTTATGAGGTAATCGCATGAAAACATATAAGATTTTAGTTCCTAAACCCGCTGCGGTTAATGAGATGGGAACCGAAGTAGGTCTTTATTCTGCTGATGACATGGTTACTCCGAAAGGCGAATGGCAGAAAGACATTATGGATGGTTTCGTTGAAAACGGTTGGGCTATGGAAGTCAAAGCCATACAACCGGAAGAGACTGTAACTATTGAAGCTGAAGTATCTGTTACTGAAGAAAAGGCAGAGCCGGAAGCAGAATCAGAAGAAGCTCCAAAGAAAAAAAGAGGCAGACCTAAAAAAGACGCAGAGGAAGCTGCAGAAGAGGATTAAGCAATGGTTGGCATCAAGGATGTAGCTAACAATCTTGATACCCATGAAAAGGTTTGCGCGGAGCGATACAAAAGCATTGAGCGCAGACTTGAAGCGGGAAGCAAGCATTTTGATCGCTTAGAAAAGCTTATTTGGGGCATCTATGTTTTATTAATAACATCAGCCGTGTTACCTACAGTTATATCGGCTGCTGGCGGCTAAAAGAGGATGGCTCCATATGGCAACCCTTTTATTGGTGCAGGGTGATACAAAATCACAGGTACAGGCAACTCTAACAAGAGCTAATGATGGCAGTGTTGTTGATCTAAACACAGCAACCTCCGTTGTTATGCGGTTCAGAGCCGAAGATACAACTACCATTCTTGCAACACTCACAGGATCACAAGCAACATCAGGCGATTTCGCTAGCGGCATTGTTACCTTTGAGTTTACAGGCACAGACCTTAATGTAGACGCTGGAAACTACGAAGGCGAAATTGAAGTAACTTATAGCGCTGACTCAACAAAAGAGACTGTCTTTGAAGTAATACACTTCTTGCTCCGCGAGGACTTTGCTTAATGTCTGACGGAAAGCTCTCCGCCGCCCTTCTTAGCAAAAGGCTTAAATCCGCAATAATATCAAAGCGGTTAGTGGCTACAGCCATTCTTGGCGACTTCATATCTCGTATAACAAAAACTTTAGCGGATGCCTTTAGTGTAGCGGAGTCCTTATCTATTGGGTTCGGTAAAAAGCCTTCAGATACAGCAACAACCTCGGATAGTGAGCAAAAAGCTGTAGGTAAGGCGTTAAGCAATACATCCGTAGCAACAGATAGCCCATCCAAAGAGGTTGGCAAGCCCCTATCTAATACGGCTGCGGTAACTGATGACGACACGCTAGAGGTTGGGAAGAAGCCTTCAGATTCAGCGGTGGCAACAGATAGCGACCCTGTTTTCGCTATAGGCAAGAACATATCTGAAGGGGTAAACGTAACGGATGATGTTGACGGAAACCTATCAACTGCTGACGATCAAACGATTCAGTTTAATAAGAATACTGGCAACTCTGTAGCAGCTATTGATGTATTCAGCAGGGTTGTGGCTTATGCCAGAAGCATCGCGGATACAGGCTCCGTAAGTGACTCTCCATCAAAGGAGGCTGGCAAGTCAGTATCAGACGCGGCGGCAGTAACGGATGTTTTTTCATTCGTTCTTTCTCTTGGAATAGCCCCAGCAGATGCTCTATCTATAGCTGAAGAAGCGGTTTTTGCGGTACAGAAATCACTGTCAAATTCAGTTGGTATAGCAGAGTCGCATTCAATAGGGCTATCTAAGACATTTTCTGATACAGTTTCAATAACTGATGACGCTGATATTGAAGCTGGTCAAATAGAATCAGAAGGGGCGTCGGTAACTGATAGCTCCTCGCTTGCCTTTGGCAAGAACCCGTCAGATTCAGCGGGTGTAGCAGAATCCTTTGCTTACGGGTATGGGAAAGCAGAATCAGATGCGGCAAGCGTTAGTGATTCTCAGGTTATTGCAACAGCAAAACCTATTAATAATGATTTATCAGCGTCAGATAGTCCTGTAAAATCATTCGGTAAGGTGTTGGCGGAAACTCCGGCTCTTGCTGATAGCGGAAGTTTAAGGTCGCAAGGTTATTGCGATTTTACTTATTTTGACGAAGACTATGTGGGGGCATCCCGCTCATTCTAAATGGTGACTTAAATGATAAATGACCAAATAAAACTCTCTGGAAATTTAGATATTGTTGTTCGCGACTCAAGCGGAAACGTGAAAGAAGAGCGAAAAGAAAAGAACCTTGTTGTTACTGCTGGGCTTGGATACATAGCTAGCCGTATCAAAGATGCTAGTGCAACAGCTATGACTCATATGGCTGTAGGTAGCGGAACAACTGCTGCGGCTGCTGGTCAGACTGACTTAGTTAGCATATTGGGTTCAAGAGAAGCGCTTGATAGCACATCTGTTTCGGGTGCGGTAGTGACTTACGTTAGCTCATTTGAGGCTGGCGATGGAACTGGCGCTATTACCGAGGCTGGTATTATGAACGCTTCATCTGGTGGAACTATGCTGTGTCGTACAGTCTTTTCTGCTGTGAATAAAGCTGCTGATGACACCATGACTATTACATGGACTATTACATTATCAGCTTCTTAATTCGGCAGTAGGGCAATGACATGGCTACGATCACAACTAGGTCGGGGAAGGGTAGTCCGCTAACGAACACGGAAGTTGATGCTAACTTCACTAACCTTAACAGCGACAAAGTAGAATTAACTGATTTATCTGTTACGGATAGTGGTGGCGATGGATCGCTGGCCTACAACAACTCATCAGGGGTAATCACCTATACTGGGCCTTCTGCTAGTGAAGTCAGGGCGCATATTACTGCTGGTACAGGGGTTACATTTAGTAGTGGCGAAATAGCTATTGGTCAGGCTGTTGCGACTAACTCTAATGTAACCTTTAACAATATAATAGCTGCGGGAAACCTCACTGTTAATGGCACTACCGTAACAGTCAACTCTACGACTGTAACCGTTGATGATCCTATCTTTACGCTAGGCGGAGACTCCGCTCCTTCTTCTGATGACAATAAAGATCGCGGAATAGAGTTTCGGTGGCACAATGGCTCTGCTGCAAAGGTTGGATTCTTTGGTTATGACGATAGCGCAAGCGCTTTCACGTTCATACAGGATGCAACCAATAGCTCTGAGGTCTTCTCAGGAAGCGCGGGTAACGTAATCTTTGGGGCTGCTACCGTAAGCGGTCTTACTCTCGGAAGTACCGCTATCACCGCCACAGGCGCGGAAATCAATATTCTGGACGGGGTTACAAGTACAGCCGCAGAATTAAACATCCTTGACGGGGTAACTTCTACCGCTGCTGAACTGAATATTCTGGATGGAGTGACTAGTACCGCAGCAGAATTAAATGTATTGGATGGGATTACTTCCACCACAGCAGAACTGAACTACTCTGATGGCGTGACATCCAACATTCAAACTCAGCTAGACGCCAAGCAAGCCTCTGATGCTCAACTTACAGACGTTGCGGGGCTAACTCCTTCAGATAGTGGGTTTATCGTAGGAGATGGAAGCAATTTTGTTCTTGAATCAGGCGCTACGGTAAGAACTAGCCTCGGTTTGGCTATAGGAACGAATGTTCTAGCCTTTGATACTAACTTACAGGCGTTTGTTACCGCTTTTACTCTACCAACCTCGGATGGCACGTCAGGGCAAGCTCTTGTCACCAACGCTAGCGGAACGCTCTCATTCTCGGATGTAGACTCTCTACCTAGTCAATCAGGAAACAGTGGTAAATTCTTAACGACTAATGGAACGGCTGCAAGCTGGGGATCGGTTGATGCATTGCCAAGCCAAAGCGGGAACAGTGGTTATTTCCTTACTACTAATGGCTCTGCTGCCTCATGGTCTAACTTATTAGATGACCCTACGTTTACTGGCACAGTAACAATCAATTCCAATGAAGCGGTTACAATACCATCAGGAACTACAGCACAAAGACCTACTGCTGCAACAGGGATGCTTAGATATAACAGTACTCTAGGTAAAGTAGAATTTTATAACGGAAGCGCATGGTCAAATATTAATGTAGATCAAGCTTATACAAGAACAAACATAACAGCTACGTCAGGACAAACATCATTCAGCGTTTCCTACACGGTTGGCTATGTTGATGTTTATTTAAACGGAGTTAAGTTAATCATTGGTACTGATGTCACCGCAACGAGCGGGTCAGCTCTTGTTTTAGCATCTGGGGCAGCTACAGGAGACTTGCTTGAAGCTATAGCTTGGAATGCGGCGGATATATCACAACAGGCATATACAAAAACAAGCTTTACAGCGACAGCCAATCAGACAACATTCGCAGCGACTTACACCGTAGGGTTTGTAAATGTCTACTTAAACGGTGTTCTTCTGCTAGAGTCTACTGAATATACGGCTACGAACGGCACATCAATCGTGCTTGCTGCGGGTGCTGCGGTTAATGATTCGGTGGTTGTAGAAGCTTTTACGACATTTAGCGCCTCAAGCGCTCTTACTGTAACAAACAACCTATCTGATCTAAATAATGCCGCTACAGCTCTTACAAATCTCGGTCTTACTTCAACAGCAGCAGAGCTTAATATCTTAGACGGCGTTACCAGTACGGCTGCTGAATTAAATATCTTAGATGGTGTTACTTCAACTGCCTCTGAACTAAACATACTAGACGGGGTAACGAGTACAACGGCAGAACTTAATATCCTTGATGGCGTAACTGCAACTGCCGCAGAGATTAATCTTCTTGATGGTTACACTGATATAGGCTTTAAAAATATACCGCAAAATAGCAAGAGTGCTGATTACACATTAGTCCTTGCTGATTCTGGCAAACATATATTTCATCCTGTGGGTGATAATAATGCTAGAACTTTTACTATACCCGCAAACAGCTCGGTTGCTTACCCTATTGGAACAGCTATTACATTTATTAATATGGCTGCTGCAAATGTAACAATCGCTATTACAAGCGATACTATGAATTTGTCTGACGCAGGGACAACGGGGTCAAGAACATTAGCTCAGTATGGGTCAGCAACAGCAATAAAAATAACAGACACAAACTGGTTAATTTCAGGAAGCGGTTTGACATGAGTGGAATACATCAAACTGTTTTCCAGAATCAACGATCTTTTACTGCTGTTCCTGACGCGCCAACGATTGGCACAGCTACAGCAACAGGAGCGACAACTGCAACAATAGCGTTTACTGCACCAGCATCAGATGGCGGTTCAACTATTACTCAATACAGAGCTATTTCAACTCCTAGCGGTATTACGGCAACTTTAAATCAAGCTGGCTCTGGAACTATTAGCATTACTGGTTTGGCGGCTGAAACGGCTTACACTTTTACTGTTCGCGCTACTAATGCTATTGGCAATAGCTCAGAAAGTTCGGCTAGTAACTCTATTACTACGAATGCTGTTACGGGCCAACAAGCATATACATCTTCTGGATCATACTCGTGGGTTTGTCCCGCTGGTGTAACTTCTGTTTCTGTAGTTTGTGTTGGTGGTGGAGGAGGATGCGGTTTTTACAATGGAACGGGATATAATATGTACACTGGCGGCGGCGGTGGCGCACTTGCTTACGCTAATAACATAAGTGTTTCCGCTGGCTCAAGTTACGCAGTTGTTGTAGCTGGCTCTGTTTATACTGCTGCAACAGCAGCACAGCCTTCATCTTTTAATGGCACTTCTTGTAAAGCTGGTGGTGGAACGCAGGGTAGTTTTTCATCTGGCTCTGGCGGCGCTGGTGGCGCAGTATTAAATGGAACTGGCGGCAGCGGGGGTAATGGCGGTAGTTTAGGGTCTGCGGCAACAAACGGAGCAATATCTGGGGGCGGTGGTGCTGGAGGCTACTCAGGTAATGGTGGCAATGGCGGTACAGCATATCAAGGAGGCAATGGTTCTGCTGGGTCTGGCGGTGGTGGCGGTGGCGCTTCTGGAGGCGAAACTAACGCTAGAGGTGGCGGTGGAGGTGGTGTAGGTATTCTAGGAGGAACTGGTTCAGCAAATGGCGCGGGAGGCTTATATAACACAGGGGCTTCAGCGGGAGGTGCTGGCTCTGATGGCTCAGGTGTTCTTTATGGCGGTGGTGCAGATGGCGCGGCAGTTAGTGGTAGAGGTGCGGTTAGAATTATTTGGCCCGCTGCAACACGGGCATTTCCTAACACAGAAACAGGGGACGGATAATAATGGAATTGTATATTCGCATTGTTGATGGCAAGCCAGTTGACCATCCTATTTTTGGCGACAATTTTAAAGAGGCATTTCCTGATATAGATACAGATAATTTGCCATCAGAATTTGCTAGGTTTGAAAGAGTGCCTATGCCATCTTTGGTGTATGCAACATTAAACAAGCCAGAGCCAACATACGAATGGGATGGTGAGATTATTAAAGACGTTTGGGATATTACAGAATTTACGGAAGAACAAATTAAAGAAAAACAAGATCAAGTTAAAGCACAATGGGCGGAAAGTGAATTATCTTCTTGGGTATTCAACGAAGAGAAATGTGAATTTGAGCCACCTGTAGCCTATCCAAATGATGGTAGCTCTTATGTTTGGAATGAAGAAACAACTGCTTGGATAAAATTATAATCTTTAATTTAATAGATGATGATTATCCTTAAAAGCCATAGAGAAAAAGAGGTTTAGATATGGGCAGACCCAGAGATATAGCTGACAGTGCAAGCGTTATCAATGCTTTAGATGGTGTTACTGCTACTGGCGCTGAGTTAAATACCCTTGACGGTATAACTAGCACTACTGCGGAATTAAATATATTAGACGGAGTAACCTCAACCGCATCCGAGATTAATGTTTTAGATGGTGTAACGTCTACTGCCGCTGAATTAAACATTTTAGATGGTGTAACTGCCACGGCTGCTGAATTAAATAATTTAGATGCAGTAAGCCGAGGTTCTTTAATTTACGGTAATGCTTCTGCGGAAACAGCGATACTTACGAAAGGAACAGCTAATCAAGTTCTGACCTCAGATGGAACAGATATAGCTTGGGCTAATGCTGCAGCGGGAGGTACTAGCGGATGGGAATTTATTAGCACAACAACAGTATCTAGTGGGACAGCATTATCTGTAGATATACAGTGGCATAGTTCAATATCAACCTATAAACATTTTGTAATTTTGTTTGAGGCTCATAATCCGTGGTCAAATGGCGCGTATTTACAGGGTTATACACTGTATGGAAGCAACCATGACCCATTAACTACAAGTGGGGCTTATTGTTCTGAACGAACTCAAGGAGGCTCTACAACAAAAAGTAATACTGGTGATTATTTGGATATGACACAAAATACTTTTAGAAATACCAATGGTACGGCTTATGTTGGTCAAGTTATGGTAATTAATGCTAATTCAACTTCAATAAAAGAAAAAAGAATTATGGCAAGTTATGGCAGAAATCAAACAGGACAAGCATCAACACATTATAGATGTGATGCAGGGCATAGAAGTGATACTGCTCAAATTACTGGATTTAGATTTCATTGCGCGGGCGGGCAAACTGGCTATGACTGTACTCATGGAAAATTTCATTTATACGGAGTTATATAATGACGCAATATATTATTAAAAATAATGTTGCAGTAGAGGCTACCGCTGAAGAAATAAAGTGGATGGAAGAAAGAGAGGCAGCTATACCAACAATTTTAGCTAATACATTGCGTTCGCAAAGAAATGAATTATTAGCTGAAACTGATTGGATGAGTGGAAGTGACGTAACGATGGCTGATAATTGGAAAACGTATCGGCAAGCATTAAGAGACTTACCAACACATAGTAATTGGCCTAACCTAGAAGATAGTGATTGGCCTACTAAGCCGTAGATGAATTGGAGAAACCTAAATGAGCAAGGCAAGAGATTTAGCAAATCTAATAGCTTCAGGAAGCATATTAGCTGACGGCACATTAGCAAGCACAGAGATAGATGGTGTTACGGCATCTTCAGCAGAGCTTAACATTCTTGACGGGGTGACAAGTACGACAGCAGAGCTAAATATATTAGACGGTGTTACCTCATCGGCAGCAGAGCTAAGTATTCTTGATGGCGTCACATCTACAGCAGCAGAACTTAATATCTTGGATGGAGTAACTTCTACCGCTGCTGAACTGAACATACTAGACGGTGTTACATCTACTGCTGCTGAGTTAAATATATTGGACGGTGTTACTGCAAACGCTACAGAAATCAACAATTTAGATGCTTTGTCAAGAGGATCAATTTTGTATGGTAATTCTAGTGGCGCAACAGCCGTTCTAACTAAAGGCTCTAATGAGCAAGTTTTAACTTCAGATGGTACGGACATTAGTTGGGCGAATGCGGGAGGTGGCTCATTTACAGTCTCAGGGGGAAAACTTTTTGCTGGGGCATCTGCCGCAACATCAAGCATTGGTTCAAGCAATATTGTAGTTGGTAGTTATACTGGTGCTAATTTAGGAGCATCTGCAAACAACAATCTGGTTATAGGAAATAGCAGTCTTGCTCAGTCAAGCACAACATCTCCAGAAAGACTTCTATGTATAGGTAGTTCTGCTTGTAATAAAATGGGGTCGGGACAGCTTGACTCCGTTTATATAGGTTTTGAATCTTGTCAAGACGGAGGAACAGAAACGACAGGCACTCATAATGTCGCTGTTGGAAATCAAACTTTAAAAGCTGTATCCAGTGGAAGTTATAATACTGTTATAGGTTCTAGTGTTGGAGCAGAAATCACTGATGGTGGAAGCAATGTATTTATTGGCGGTGATGGAGCTTCTGGTTATAACAGTACAAGCGCAGGAAGCAATAATGTTGCTATAGGCGCAGGAACGGCTAACAACTGGCATGGTTCGGGGAATATACAAATTGGTAAAAGTAATGTTTTTCAAAACCTTACATCTACAAATCGTATATCAATAGGCACAAGTTTGGCTGGATATAACGCTGACCGCACAGTCTGTCTTGGAGACAACACAGGCCAGATATATGCTAGTTACGCCTCTTCAGCTTCTTGGACACAAACCTCTGATGAAAGACTTAAAAAGAATATAGCTGACGATAGTCTTGGTTTGTCATTTATTAATGATCTTAGAACTGTAACGTATAAGTGGAAACCGCTTGCAGAACTAGATGATTCTCTTATTAGAAAAAACCCAGTAACAGGTGAGTCTGTTCAGGGCGAAAAAGACACAGAACAAACTTTTCATGGTTTATTGGCTCAAGAAGTTAAAGCCGCAATGGATACTGCGGGATGCACAACTTTTGACGGATGGACTGAGGAAAGCGATTCAGGTATTCAAGGTGTATCCCGTGAGCAGTTTGTTATTCCTTTAATCAAAGCTGTTCAAGAGTTGTCAGCGGAAATAGTAAACTTAAAATCAAGAATATCAGATTTAGAGGGTTAACGGAGGGTCATCATGCTGGGAGAGGCATTACTAGCGATTAAAGCTTTAGATAGCGCTTTTGTAGTAGTGCAATCAGCTATAGCGAAGAAAAAAGAAGTTGAGGACATGGCCGGAGAGGTTGGAAGATTCTTTACGGCTAAGAAAAAGGTTGAGGAGCATATGAATAAAGCTCGTCAGGCTGGAAACGATGACTTAATGGTAGGTTCTGCGCTAGAGGAAGCAATCACGATAGATCAGCAAGAAGAGCGTATTGAGAGGATGATGGTTAAGATACGGGATCATTATTCGCGGAAAGGGCAGACCCATAGATGGGTAAAAATTAAAGCTGAAGCAGCCAAAATTGAAAAAAAACGCAAAGAGAAGAAAAACAAAGAAGCTCAAATGAAAAAAGAATCAAAAAAGCAAGATGAAATATTAATTGAGCAGCTTGCGAAAACCTTTTTATCAGTTATCGGAGTGGTAATTTTTGTCTTTGGTGTAGCTTTTTTAATATTTGGCTCAGGAATAGAATAATTAAACGCAGCAGCAAATACTTGTCTAGGGAGGCAAAAAATGAAGGTTGATCCGGTTTTGTTGAATATGGGGTGTCGTTACGCCTCTCTTGCTTATGATGATAAAATACCCGATACCATCAAGGTTGAATCTAAGGTTACATCCACAACAGCCTTTATTGCCAAACGCAAATCTATTGATGTAATAAGCTTTAGAGGCTCCCAGCAAGCGACTGATTTCTTTTTTGACGGGTTCGCAATACCAATGCCCTTTGAGGGACGTTTGTGTCATGGCGGCTTTGTGCTTGCCTTAAAATCCGTATGGTCTGACATAGCTCATCTCATTGATTACAACAAAAGAACTCTCATCACTGGACACAGCCTTGGCGGTGCTTTGGCTGAACTAACAGCCTTAAAACTACACAAAAAACACGATTCTTTAAATCTAGTAACTTTTGGCAAGCCAAACACGTTTTTTAAGGGCTTTAAGCGCCCTCTGGGGCTTGATAAGCAATATTCTGTCGTGCATGGTAGCGATATGGTTGCTAGGATACCGAGGCTCTTATACGGGCCTTCATGCAGCCAAAACCAAATATACTTTAGCAATAAAGGAAATTGTGTAATTGATCCAAGTAAAGATTTTAAGCGCAAAGATTTTTTATCTGAGCCGGATGAGGCTGTTTCGGATCATATGATGGACGGTTATAAATCTAGCGTAAAATCATACATAAACGAGCAGACGCGCAAATAACCTAGAGAGGTAATGATATGAAGGCACTTTTAATAACAGCTATAAGCATTCTGGCTATGACGGGATGCACAACAGTGGAGCAAGTAAGGGAAGCCAAAGGACTGTACTGCTCTGGAATCTATAAGGGAATGAGGGCTGTCGGTAGAGGGGCTTTATCAGCGACTACAGGTGTAATCGTGCCGGACGTATGCGATACCATTGATGTTATAGTAGATGCTGAAACAAGCGAGGATTCTAATGGCGGGTCTAACGGTAACAACAGCGGCAACGACTGAAGCGCTGTCAGAAACAAACATACGAGACTATCTCAGGGTAGATCAAGATACTGAGCTAGGAATTCTGCATATCTTGAGAAAGGCAGCGAGAGAGTTCTGTGAAAACTACACAGGCAGAAAGCTACTTAGTCAAACGCTAACCTTATCTATTGATGCTACCAATGATATCTATGATCCATTGTGGGAAGGAACAAGAATAGGCCCGTACCTAAACTTTAACAAAGATTATATTGCTCTTCCTACTGCGCCTGTTCGCTCTGTTTCTTCTGTTAAAACCTATGATGACAGCGACAACGCAACAACAATGGCGTCAACTCGCTACTATGTTGATACAGCCAGAGAGCCAGCTAGAGTGGTCTTGAGAACAGGAGAGACTTGGCCTCATGCTTTGCGTGTCGCCAATGCAATAGAGATAGAGTTCTTGGCGGGTTATGCAACTCCGGCTGATATTCCTCATGCTCTAAAGGTTGGGATGCTGCAACATATCTCTTACCTTTACGACCAAAGAGGGGACATGACTGACGGAAACACAAACTTGCCGCCCATGATTCACAAGCTTTACCAGCCATTTAAGCTTATCGGGGGTCTTGGTACTAGCTCATTTGGGGCTTTGGGGTAGGCTATGAGTCAGTTTTCAGTAGGGGCTATGCGGGAACAGATAACCGTTCAAAACCAGACTAGAACGGCTGACGGGGCTGGAGGCTATGCGGAAACGCTAGTTACTAACTTTACAACCTTTGCTTCAGTTAAAACTAAGATCGGCAGGGAGCAAGTAAAGCAAGGACAACTACAGGACAGAAAGCAATTTGAATTTGTTATACGGTACAGGTCAGACAAGAATATAACTGCTGCAAACCGCATACTATGGGGTACTAGGGTCTTTCAGATTAGAAGCGTTGTAAATTACAACGAAAGAAATAAGTATTATGTGATAACCGCAGAGGAAAATGTCGCGGCATGATTAAGAATAAAGCCCAGTTTATCAAAAGCTTAGAAACTAAGATGGCTCATAGGCCGGAGCAGAACATAAGACGGGCTATGGCTAAGTCAGGAATGCTTGTTCGCAATGAGGCAATTGATAGCATTCTTAGGGGCGTAAAAACTGGTGAAATGGTTACTCGGTATAACCCAACAAGGCAGCATCAAGTATCAGCGGAAGGGGAAGCTCCAGCTTCAGATACAGGACGTTTGGCTAATAGTATTGCTCACGATGTTATAAAAGAAGGAAACAGCTTTATAGGTCGCGTTATAGCTTCAACCGAATACGCAATTCATCTTGAGTTTGGCACTAATAAGATGGGTGCTAGACCATTTCTCAGGCCAGCATTACATGAGAGTAGCAAGAAGATACGCAATATATTTATGAGAGAAGGAATAATAAATTGACAGTCGGGCAGTTTCCTCTACAAACAGCGCTGTTTTCTAAGTTAAACAGTGATAGCAACCTAACCTCAACGCTTGGCGCGGGGGTGTATGATGATGTGCCACAAGGCAGCGCTTACCCGTTTGTGCAGATTGGCGATGATACAACAAGGGATTATTCTACAAAGGATGTAGATGGAAGCGAGACAACTATTAGCATTCATGTCTGGAGCAGAGGGCATGGAAGTATGGAAACAAAACAGATAATGGACAGAATACATACTTTATTGCATGATGTATCTCTATCCGTGACAG
>Ga0315331_10001720_pt1 | contig 16512 bp, 21 predicted proteins | sample M160m34915metaG_FD_203456 | JGI IMG/M metagenome (GOLD analysis project Ga0315331, IMG submission 203456) | Ammonia-oxidizing marine archaeal communities from Monterey Bay, California, United States - M1 60m 34915 | ecosystem: Environmental > Aquatic > Marine > Intertidal zone | place: USA...
TGAGAGGGCGGCGTGTTAGGCCACTACACCAACGGGGCTTCTTGGCTGCCCATCCAGGATTCGAACCTGGGCTCTCAGATTCAGAGTCTGATGTCCTACCGCTAGACTAATGGGCAAATCAAAATTTATATTCTCTATTATATTCTTAAACTGAATTTTCTATATCTAAATAAGTATTAATTTAAAATTTTCAATTTTTTATTTTTATAAGCATTTCTAATTTGTACTTAATATCTTTACTAGTTATAAAACAACCATCATGAAGAGCATTTTGATCGCCTTTAGGTAGATAATTCCAATCTTGTATTTCATCATCCCATCTTTTATCAATAATTCTATGAGATATATGGTTGTAATTTTTTTTCAAAATACCTTCTAAAGAAATATCGCAACCTTCCATATCACCAATTGAGTCATCAAATTTAGAAGGGACATAACTTACTACATCTCCCACAAAAAACTCTTGATCTTCTTTTGTTTTGGATACTAAACCAAGAGTATCATTAGTAAGAAGAGGAATCATACTTCCTGTTGGTAGATAGTTCATTAGTCTAAAATTATAAGGATTTGTATTTGAAATATTACTTAGGTCAATTCTTAGATACCTAGAATCATTATCAGAAGTTTTTTCAAGTTCCAACCAATTAAATCTAAAGTTTGCTGATTGTCCTGTTCTTACAGTTGATGATAAATAATTATTCCCAGCTTTGTAAGAATCTCTTATTTTTTGAACTTCTAAAATCATTTCATCTAATTCTTCACTTAATAATTCCAATTCAGTTTTATGACTTTTTTCTAAAGATATTTTACTCTGTTCATTTTCTATTATTGTGTCTTTTTTTTCTTCTGTGACGGTTTGAACTTTTAGTTGTAAATCATCAATTTTTGACTTAAGAGATTGATTTTCAAATGCTAAAGTTACAGTCTTAGATTTATTACTTAGATTTTCTTCTTCAATATTTTTGACATTTTTTATTATTTCTTCATATTCAACCATTAGTTGATCATATTCGAAACTTAAGTCTTCATATTTCTTTTTTACACTTATTGATCCTGTTAAGAATTCATTAGAGTTTTGATCTATTTCTACGTCAGTAAAATCTAATCTTTCAAAATTATCTGTAACTATCTTTTTTTCCAATTCTATAATTTGTTCTATAGAAAATTTATCAGTCAGATCTCTAATGCTATTAATTTGGTCACTTGAGAAGTCTTCTGTAATGTTGATAAACTCTTTTGGTAAATTTTGTGGATTTGTAATGGAATTTATTAGTTCTTCATTTGCATCATTTTTATTCGATGTTTGAAAATATGGAACTGCAAGTGTAATAATTACAAGGAATAAAATAAAAAATAATGTACTAGAAATTGGATGCTTTTTTAATCTGTCTTTTATTTTTTTGAAAAAATTCATATTTATTCTTTTTTATCAAAATATTTATTTAAATAATTTATGGCAAAAACATAGCCTAAAATTTCTAAAAATATTCTCATAATTAATAAAAAATCATTATAAGAATTTCCTTCATCTGAATAATTTATTCTTAGAGTTATATAGTTAGTATGAACAATTGCGACCATCCAAAGCCAATAAATTATTCTCTTTGAATTTAATTGATTGAATCTTTGATAGGCAAATCTAAAACAGAATGCCAATGATAAGCACTTAAATATAGGAGAGAAAAAAATGGAGTAAGCTATTTCAGAGTTAAATATCCAATTAATTAGATTTCCTATAGAAATAGAAAATATATTATTGATTATTACAGTTATGACTAAAGATATTAAAAAAGAAAAAATATAATTTTTCTTTGAAGGTATATTTATTTTTTCTATATTTTTTTCTAAATTATCTTCAAATTTATTCATAGTTTATAAAACTAATTTTTATCTCTTAATTAATGTTATATATTTATACATGATAAAAGTAATTGGAGTTTTATGAAATATTATAGAGTTTTAGAAGAATTTGGTTCTGTGCATCTTTGTGTGGAAACTAATGAAAATGAGTTAACATCACTAACAAGTATTAATGATTTAGTTTTTGATTATAAATATTTATTAGATACAAGTAATGTAACTAGCATGAAAGTAGATGAAATTTCAAAAAATTTATTAAACAGCAAAAAAGGTAAAACTTTTGAACTAGCAAAATTAATTGAATCTTCAATAAATAAAACAGGTCCAGCAAGAATTATAAGACCTATAGATCCAGACGAAATGTGGGCTGAAGGATTTGGAAATAGATTAATCCTTTCTAAAGATCAAATAAATAAATCTAATGATAAGAATGAAGCTGCATATGCAAATTCAAGTATTTCTACTCTTTTATACAAGGGATCAAATGATAGATTAGTAGACCCTTTCGAAAAAATAGGAATTAGATCAGATACAGAAAGGACAATTTCTGAAGGAGAGGTTGTTTTTATAATTTATAAAGGAAGATTTGTAGGTATTTCAGTAGGAAATGAAGTAGCGGGAAACCTAAGATCTCAATCTGATTTTTGGGTTTCTCCATCAAAAGTATTTAAGGGATGTGCATCAATTGGTCCATGTATATTATCAATGGAGGATGATATAGAAAATAATAAACCATTGAAATTGAAACTTGGAATAAATCAGTTTAGAAAAAATGAAAAAATCGGGTCAGGTTCAATAATAACTGAATACAAAACTTCACCAATAGATATAGTTAAGGCTACAGTTATGCATGATTCTCCACCAGATTTACTTATCCAATTTTCAGGAGGATTTGCTATTTCTAGGAAAGAAGAAGAAGTGGTCCCTCTTGAAGAAGGGGATACTGTTCAAATTAGTTTAGAAAACGTTGGATACATACAAAATGAAGTTGAAATAGTCTAATTGATTTCTCTTTCACTTAATAACTTTTTGCTAATATCAAATAATTTTTTTTGATTTTCTGTAACATATGAAAATTCATGAGATTGACTAATTACTCTCTCGTCAAAATATTTACCTGTTATTTTTTCTTGAGATATTTTTTCTATAACAAACATAATATTTTTTGCCCCTTCTTTTGAACTTCTAAAAAAAAGTTTAAACAGAGGAGTTAATATTTTTCCAAGTAATCCATTATCAAAAATAACATTACTTCCGAGAAGTCCTGGATGTATAGAATTTATTTTTATGGATTTCAGAGATTTTGATCGATGATATGTCCACATTATTTGAGACATTTTACTTCGTGAATAAAATAATCCTGTAAATCCTCTTAATTTTTCTTTTTCATAGTTTATGTCCTCAAAATTTATTTGTCCCACTAGTTTCTTATGCTTAATATTATCTAGGCTATTAATTGATGAATTTGGGCTATGAGCAACTGAAGAAACATTTAATACTTGTGAATTTTCTAGTAATACTTTTTCTTGAATTAATTTTTCTGCAAGATAGAAATGAGAAAGATAATTTATTTGAAATGATCTTTCTAAGTTGTCCGTTGTTTTTCCGAAAGAAAAATAAACTTTACCCGCATTATTAACTAAACAATCTATAGTAATATTTTTTTTCAATAAATTTTCTATAGCAATTTTTATTGAATTTAAATCACTAAAATCTGATAGAAAATAATCAACTTTTATATGATATTTTTTTTCTAGAAGTAATTTTAGATCAGCAGATTTTTTTTTATTTCTTGCAAGAAATAAAATATTTATTTTTTTTTCTGCTAAAAGCTTAACTAGCTCTAAACCGATTCCTGATGTGGCTCCTGTAACCAAGACATTTTTCATCTAAATCAAGGCTTGGTACACAAGATTTCTAAGATCTGCTCTTATTTCTTGACTTAGCGGATTACCAAGCATCTGTGTCATAAAAACTACACTGATTTTTTCTATAGGATCTACCCAAAATAAAGTAGATGCAGCACCGCCCCAAGAAAATGAATCCTTAGATATCAAACTCATATTTTTTATAGGATCTAGTATAACTGAACCTCCAAGACTAAAACCTACTCCTTTACCTATATTTGTACCCCATTTACCCTTGGCTATATCATATAAATCCACATCTTTTTCTAGATGATTAGACATCATGAATTCTGCTGTCCTCGATCCAATAATATTTTTATTATTTAATGAACCTTTATTTTGTAGCAAATTACAAAATTTCATATAGTCATCAATTGTAGATAATAACCCACCTCCACCGGAGTAACATGATGGCTTTTCAATATATGAACTTTTTTCAAAATCATCTTCAACAATATATTTGTCATTTGTTTGGTCATAAATGTAACAATTAGCGAGGCGGTCAATTTTTTCTTTTGGTATTTGAAAAAAAGTATCTTCCATTTCTAAAGGCTCAAAGATATTTTTCTTGAAATATTCTTCCAAGGACATATTAGATATTCTCTCGATTATAAAGCCTAAAATATCAGTAGAGATTGAGTAATTGAAAAATTCACCAGGAGAAAAAGCTAAAGGAATATCAGCTAATTTTTTTATATATTCGTCTGCAGAAAGTTTTTCTTTTGAGCGAGCTATCTTAATTTCTTCTTTCAAATATATTTTTTGAACGAAAGAAGTTTCCTCAAAATCATAAGTTAAACCCGACCTATGCATTAGTAGATCTTTAATTGTCATTTTCCTTTTTAGAGGTTCTGTTATTAGGCTTTCAAAACTTCCTGACTGATATACACTAAGTTCACTCCATTCGGGAATGAATTTTTCTACTTCATCTGTAACATTTAATTTACCTTGCTCAAAAAGCATCATTATAGAAATGCTTGTTATTGGTTTTGTCATAGAGTAAATTCTAAAAATAGAATCTCTCTTCAATGGTCTGTTTCCTTTGACATCAATAAGGCCATTTTCATAATAATAAATATCTTTATCTAATTGATTTACTAAAATGGAATATCCAGGTAAATTTTTAGGTACATATCTATCATTGAAATACATACTTAGGTGTTCTAATTTTTCTAATGATAATTGCATATTTAATTCAAATCTAAATCTTCAGAGTTAACTTCTTTTAGACCATATTTATTATCTACGTCAGATTTAGAAGCAAGCCACATTATTAATGGAATCCAACCTATTATTATTACTATCCACAGTAGTTGCCACCATCCTGATCTCCCTGTATCGTGCAGTCTTCTTGATCCTACTGCGATACTAGGTAAAAAAGTTGCTATTTGAATCAACGTAGTTACTCCTCCATTGCCTCCAATAGCTTGATCAAATCCTAGTGTTGAATCAATAATAGATGCCATTACACCTAAAATAAATGTAAATAAGAAGAACCACCAAAATTCTGATTTTTCTGCTCTACCAGTAAAAACTGTATAAAGCATAAAACATTTTATTACTGCAATTCTAAAATTCATTACATTCCCTCCCAAAGAGTTTCTATAGCCTCTGCAAGTGAATAATCGCTATCTGTTATTGCATTCTTGTCATGACTCCATAATTCAAATTCAACTGTGCTGTAAACATTTCTAATTAGGGGGTGATGGTCCATTTCTTCAGCAACTTCAGCAACTTTATTTATAAATTCAATTGCATTCATAAAACTATCAAACTCATATTTTCTGATTAATTTATTATTTTTTATTTCCCAATTGTTTACAGGGTTGCTCAAATGTATAATCCTTTTTATATTTGTTAATAATTAATAATAGTGAGGTTTCTGTATGATAGCAAAAGATTTAGAAGATTATAAAGGTTTTTTTCCTGCTAACCCAACTCCTGTTTTTCAAGGAGAAGGAGTAAAAGAAGATGCGTTAAGAGCAATACTTGAATACGATATTGAAAATGGAGCAGGAGGATTTTGGCTAGCAGGAACAACTGGAGAAGGGCCAATTCTTACTGAAAGGCAAAGAAGAGAAACTGCAGAAATATCTTCTGACGTATGTAAGGGGAGAGTTAAGACTATAATGCATGTTGGAGGGATAACTACGGACCTTTCTATAGCTGGAGCTAAGGCTGCCAAAGATTCAGGTTGTGATTCTATTTGCTTATTACCTCCTTTTTTATATGCTATTGATGAACAAGGTGTCTTAGACTTTTATAAAGAAGTATCTGATGCATGCGATAATTTACCATTTTTTGTTTATAACCTTCCTCAGATAACAGGTATAGAATTTGTTCCTGGAAATATATCTGGTCCTGGACAAGTTTCGATGGATAAAGTTGTTGAACAAGTTCCAAATGTGGCTGGTTTAAAACATTCAGCTGCAAATCAAGCAATGATTCCAGTTTTTAAGAATATGGGATTAGCATGTTTTTCTGGCAATGGTTTTTTACCCTTACCATCTTTAACATTGGGTGCAGTAGGAACTGTTGATGCTCCATTATCTATAATTCCTTCAGTTTATAACGAACTCTATAATGCTTGGATTTCAGGGGATATAGAAACTGCTAATGAAAAGCAAAATGAAGTTACTAGAAAGGTAAGTGTTTTAAAATCATACAACTCTGCTGCTGATGCTTCTAAAATCCTGTTGACTGAGATATTAGATGTAGACTGTGGAAGATCTATACTGCCTAATAGAAGATTGACTGATGTAGAAATAAAAGAATTATTATCGCGAGCTAAAAAAGCAGAACTTATTTAGAAATTACATGCCATTTCTACCGCATTTTCAGCGTATGTAATTGCATTCTTAATTCTTTCGGTTGCTTGATCATGATTTTTCACAGTAAGTACTGCAAAGATTATTGGTTTTTCTTCTTCTATAGAAACTTTTTGTATTCCAATACTGGAATTTTCTGAGATGAATTTATAATGATCTGTTTCACCTTCAATAATGCATCCTATAGCAATAATAGCATCGTAATTTTTTGATATTTTTTTGCAGGCATAAGGGATTTCAAAGGATCCTGGAACTTCATAGCTAGATATATTCTTAACTCCAAGTTCCTTCAATCTTTTTATTGCAACTGTTTCCATTTCTTCAGTAATATCATAGTTGAACTTTGCTTTTACTAAAGCTATCTTAATTTTTGATGGATCTTTATCTAGAACTCCGAGTTCTGGCTGTGATTTACTCAATTTCATGCCCCATCTTTTCTACTTTTGTTTCAATATACTTTTTATTTTGTGGTCTTTTTTTTGCAGTAATTTTTTTTGTTGAATTTATTTCTAAACCAAAACCTTCTAATCCAACAACTTTTTTTGGATTATTGGTTAATAAATCAAACTTTTTAATCCCAAGTGATCTTAAGATTTGGGCACCAATTCCATAACTTCTTAAGTCCATAGGGAATCCTAATTTCAAATTTGCATCTACAGTATCCATTCCTTCATCTTGTAATTTATAGGCCTTAAGCTTGTTGATTAAGCCAATGCCTCTACCTTCTTGCCTCATATACAAAAATACTCCAGATTCAGCTTTTGAAATTTGTTCTAAGGCTATATCTAATTGGTCACCACAGTCACACTTAACAGAACCAAAAAGATCTCCTGTTGTACATTCTGAATGAACTCTTACCAGTGTTGTATTATTTTTTGATATTTTCCCCTTGATAAGCGCAATAGGTTCTGATTGGTCAACCTTAGATCTAAATCCTATAACTTTGAAATCTCCGTATGTAGTTGGAAGATTTGTTTCTACTACTTTTTCTATTAGATTCTCTTTAGCCATTCTGTAAGCAATAACATCTTCTATAGATACTATTGGCATATTATATTTTTCAGAAATAATCTTAAGATCATCTCCTCTAGCCATAGTTCCATCTTCATTCATTACTTCACAAATGACAGCAGCTGGTATTTTGCCTGATAATTTTACCAAATCAACTGAACCTTCAGTATGTCCAGCTCTAACTAAAACTCCACCTTTTTGATATCTTAATGGGAAAATATGCCCAGGTTTTACAAAGTCACCTTTTTCTGAATTTTTATTAGCAAGTTTTTTAACTGTAATTGATCTGTCTTTGGCTGATATCCCTGACTCTATATCAACAGAAGCATCGACAGAAACAGTAAAAGCAGTTCCCATTGACTCTGTATTTTGAGTAACCATTGGTTCAAGACCAAGGTTGTCTATAATTGAACCATCTAAAGGGGTGCATATAAGGCCTCTTGCAACTGTAGCCATAAAATTTATATCTTCTGGGTTACAATCTTCCGCAGGTAAAGCTATATCTCCTTCATTTTCTCTTCCTTCGTCATCGACAATAATTACCATTTTCCCTTTTTTGAAATGATCTATTGCAGTTTCGACTGATTTTATTTGTTTTTCAGTAGGTGCTTGAGTATTTAGTTCTGAGTTCATTTGTTATTTCTTTTTATTATGTCTTCTACGTATTTTTTAATGTATCTTGCATTTACATCAGTTTCTACATTAACATATTGGTTTATTTTAAGATTCTTAAAAGTTGTTTCTCTTAATGTGTGTGGAATAAAAGAAACTTTAAACAAATTATCTTTTATTTCATTTACAGTAAGGCTTGTGCCATCAATAGCTATATAACCTTTCTCTATTATATTATCTATAATTTTTTGATTCACTTCGAAAGTGACAACAGTGCTTTCATTTAATTCTTTTATTTCTCTGCAAATTCCAGTGTCTTCAACATGCCCTTCAACTAAATGACCACCTATTCTAGTTTCTAAAGTTGCCGATCTTTCTAAATTTACATGGGTAATATTTTGTTCTTTACCAAAAATAGTTTTATTTATGGTTTCTTCAGATAAGTCAAAGGTAATGTTATTCCCATCTATTTTAGTAATTGTAAGGCAAATTCCAGAAGTAGAAATAGAATCTCCTAATTTAGAATTGTCTAAAATTTTTTTGCACTCAATAGTTATCTCATAGTCATCTTGAGAGTAAACTTTTCCTATTTCCTCTATAATTCCAGTAAACATAATTATTCTATTATTCCAGTAAACATAATTATTCTATTATTCCTGTGATTAGTATATCTTCTTTTATGATTTCAACTGTCGTGTTAGTTACTTTTATTTTATCTATAATTTTTTTTATTCCTTCACCTCCTACAGGAGATGGTGCAGAAGTACCTCCAAAAATAGTGGTTGAGATAAACGCATATATCTTGTTTACCAATTTATCATCAAAAAAAGATCCTAATAATGTTTCTCCAGCTTCAATTAAAATTTCATAACAACCTAAATCTGATAAATAATCTATAACCTCTTGAGGAGAAATACTTTCATTTTTTGATCTGATATGAGTTATATGATTAGGGATATTTTTTTGAATTGGATCTTTTGAAGTAAACCAAATTACATCACCTGAAGTTGAATTATTATAAATTTCATAAGAATCGTTCAATTTGCACTTGTTGTCTAAGATGATTCTATATTTAGGTTTTCCTGTATGTATATTTTCTAACCTAGATGTTAGCTTTGCATTATCTTCAATTATAGTGTTAATACCTGTTATGATTGCATCACATTGATTTCTTATTTCGTGAACCTTATTCCTAGATTCCTCTGATGTAATCCATTTTGATTCTTTGTTAGCAGTAGAGATTTTTCCATCTAGTGTCATTGCAAACTTAGCAGAAATTCTGGGTTTTTGATTTTCAATCATAAAATCATAAGATTCATATAAACTTTCAATTTGATTTATTTGCTCTTTACCCCATGATCTAACTACTTCAATTCCTGCTTTCTCTAATTGATTAAATCCTTTGCCATTAACTTTTGGGTTTTTATCTATTTTTGGACATGAAATCTTTTTTATACCAGATTTGATTATTAACTTAGTACACGCAGAATCATGAGAGTCGAAATTGTGAGGTTCTAAAGTACAATATAAAATAGCTTTTGAAAGGTCGCCATTAGCATTTTTTATAGCTTCTGCTTCAGCATGATCTGATGGGCTAACATTTGTTTTTCCTTCAGATATTATTTTTCCCTCAGAAACAATTACAGCTCCTACAGCTGGTCTAGGTGAAACTAAACCTATAGATTCTTTTGCAAGGTTTATAGCTCTCTGTTGATATTTGATTTCATCCATTTAAGATTTCTTTGAAATTTGATTTTCAAAATCCTTAAAAACTCTGCTTTCGGTAGGATCAATTTGTCCTTGATATCTACTAGATAGTTCAGGAGAACCATAAGGCTTTTCAGCAGGTGATTTCATGTTTTGAAATGATATCTGCCCAATTCTCATACCATAGTATAAAGTTATAGGTAATCTTGAAACATTGGCTAGTTCTAATGTTAAATTTCCATTAAATCCTGGGTCTACAAAGCCTGCAGTAGAATGAATCAATAGTCCTAATCTTCCTAAAGAACTTTTCCCTTCTATTCTTGCTACCATCGTGTTTGGTATGCGAATTTTTTCTAGTGTGGAACCCAAAACAAATTCACCTGGATGCAATATGAAAGGTTCGTCTCCTTGAATTTTAACCTTAGTATTTAGATCAGGAAGTTCTTTTTTTAGATCTATATAAGGTGCATTAGAGTTGTTGAAAATAAGTAAAGTTTCATCAAGATGAAGATCAACGCTCGCGGGTTGGACGTCTTTTTCAAAATATGGATCTATACCAATAAGACCAGATTCTATTGCCTCTTTTATATCTCTGTCTGATAGTACCATATTTTCCTCTTGTTTATTTTTTTCTATAAAGATTATATTTCATTATAAGATTTATTTAAACAGAAAATTACTATTTACTTGTCAGCATCTCTGATTTCTCTTTCTTTAAAATTTTTAGGAGCAGAATCTTCAGGCTTGTAATTTAATATTTTTTTTGCTTTATCAATTGACCAAATTTTCCAATAATTATCAGAAGTTGCATAGAATGTCTCATATTTAATATTTTTAGGAGCATTTATTGATTTTTCAACAATTTGACTCAAATCTCTATGACTTAACCATAAATTAAGAGATGCTGGGGAAAATGTTGGATCATCATCTGAAATAACCCAACCAATTCTTAAGTTAATTGTAGATAAATTAAAATAATCTGAGTAATAACTTCCTAAAGCTTCTCCAAAAGCTTTTGATGCTCCATAGTAACTATCAGGTCTAATTCTTGTATTTTCATCCAAAGGTATATAGTCATTAGGGACTTTATTATAATTTCCCTTGTCTATAAATGAATATGGCTCTATTTCATAATTAGCACCAGTTGCATGTTGAGAGCTAGCAAAAACTACTCTACTTAAATTATTGATCTTTGCTGATTCGTATATGTTGTAAACTCCATTTATGTTATTTTCTATTACTGATTCCCATTCACCGTAAACTCTTCTGTCTCCAGCAAGATGAACAACTGTATCAATATTTTCAAAAGCAGGAATTATACTTTGTAGATCATTAATATCTCCTATAAATGTTTCTATATCTAAAGATTTTTTTTTATCTAAAATCTTTACATTGAATTTTTGCTTAAGGTTATTGACTAATATATTACCTACGAGTCCACTTCCACCTGTAATTAAAATATTTTTTTTCATTTCAAAATTCCTATACTTATTTTTCTATCATTTAATTTTAATAATTTATGTAAACAATATAAAATATTTAAATGATTCAAAATTTAACTAATTTATCTAAAACATTAATATTATCTTCCATCTTCATAATTATCATTCAATTGATATTCACATCATATGAGGTAAATGGTAATTCAATGCAACCAACATTAGAAGATGGAGATAAAGTTTTGGTTATAAAATTAAATTATATTAATATGCCTTTTATAGAAGAAAAAATTATCATAAATAATCCTGAAAAAGATTCAATAATTGCCTTTAGAAAAAAAGATGAAGATATTGAATTAGTAAAAAGAGTGATCGGATTGCCTAATGAAAAAGTTGATATAAAAAATCGAACTGTATATATTAACGATATTTTGCAAGAGCAAGGTCTAGGTATAACAAATCCGCAATCTGATTTTCCAATTATATTAGAAGAAAATTGTATTTTTGTACTTGGAGATAATAGAAACTCTTCACATGATTCAAGGCGTTTTGGTTGTATACCCATTGAAAATATTGATGGTCAAGTTGCAATGAGAATTTGGCCTTTAAATAAAATAAAATTATACAGATAAAATATTTTCAAAAAAATCTATTTCTTGAGGAAATAGTATTGGTTTTTTACCATTGACTAATTCAAATTGGTCAACAAAATTATTATTTCTAACAAATGAAGGTGGAGCTACGATATAACCGTCTGAATAAATAGATATCCCTTTGTTTAGATTTATTTTTTGGTCTTTTGATGGTTTGTATGAGGGGAGTTTACTGCTGTATTCAAACCAAAATTGAATTTTTTTTTCTGGTGTTAGTACTGTGGTAGTGCTTTCATATAAATTGTGCATTAGATTCTTAAAAATAATATTAGAAACACTATCTTCAAAATTTTCTACAGTTTTAAGAAAATCTTGAATAATTTGATCATTTTCAAACTCAATAACTGATAGATTGCCTTTACTTCCTAAAATCAGTCCACAATTATCAAGTTTTTTTTCTCCAAACCATTTATATATTTCTTCGTCTTTCATTTGTATGCCCTGTAGAGCTTTATGATAAAGAAGTCTGCCTTCTGATGAATTATGAATATCTTCTGTGAAAGGAGCACAAGGGAAAGGGATTAATCCAAAACTTTGGTATCCAAAAAGAGTTTGAATCATTTCTAATTCATTTTCCATAAATATTCCTATCTCCTAGTGAAAAAAACCCTTTGGATCTGTCCATTTTTTTGAAACTTTTACAGAAAGAACTTCTCCTTGGCATGTTAGTTCTTCATTTTTGTCAAAAAATTTTGCGATAAATAATGTACTTTTATTTTTTTTCTCGATTATTTTTGCTCTAACTGTTACTTTACCATCTATTCTTGTTGGCTTCTTAAAGTCTATTTTTAAGAAACCTGTTGCAAACCAAATTGGTTCACCCTGGCCAATTTCTCTTCCTTCCGATTTATATGAATCAGCAATAGATGAGCACACACAATGGCAATCAATAATTGTTGATATAGTCCCTCCATTCATTACATCTGGAGGCATAGCAGCATGATGTTTTTGTGGATCAAAAATACAAACGGCTTCATCATTTTCCCAAAAAGATTTTATCCTTAATCCTTTTTTATTCCAAGCACCGCATCCGTAGCAGTTATTACCAATTAATTTATCTTGAAAAAAATCTTTCATCTTTATTTATTTTTATAATACTTAAGATAAATACTTATTAAAATTAGGGAAGAAATTATGATCAAAATTCCTACAATCATATGATTCGTTCCAAGGATTTGATTATCCTGAAAATAAGCTTGTTGAGATAAATTTTTAGCTTCGTTAAATTGACGCCTTTTTGCTTCAGATTTAATTAGCCACCCATCGATAAAAAAATAAAGTCCTAAAATTTTTATAAGAACAGCTATTCCTATGAAAGAAAAATCTATTATATTTAAGTTTTTTATTTTCATACCTTAATTTTACACTAATGACATTGTATACTTTTTAAGGATACAATTATTTTATCTGAAAAATATGTAGAGAAAGAAAATATGAATACTCAAGATCTATTAAAAACAATTAAGGATAGAAGAAATACAAAATCATTTACAGAAGAAGAAGTTAAGAAGTCTGACATAGAATTGATTTTAGAGTCAGGAGTTTGGGCTCCTAATCATAGAAATACTGAACCTTGGAGATTTGTTGTGATTGATAAATCTTCTGAATTAAAAAAAGAAATATCTAAATCTATGATATCTCTACAAGAAGAATCTTCCAATGCAAAATTAACTGATGACCAAAAAACAAATATTTCTTTATCAGTTGCTAAATCTCCATGCTATATTTTTGTTTTTACAACTATAGGCGATACCCCTGAAATAACGGAAGAGAACTATGGTGCGGTATGTTGTGCAATTCAAAATATGCAACTTACCGCTACAACATTGGGACTTGGAGTAGGTTGGTCAACGGGAAAAATTTCAAAAATTAAAAACTTAAAAAAATTACTTGATGTAGATCAGACCTTAAAAATTGTAGGGGTTCTTTCTATTGGTTATCCCAATTCAAACTTAGAAAAGTCAAGAGAAGAATTTAGTAATCTGACTAAGTGGTTATAAATTGATAGTTTACAAATTTGAAACATATAATAAACATTTTTGTAACATTAAAATAACATAATTCATTTATCTCATAATCTAAAAAGGAGAGAAAATGGATTCTGGTTCTATATCTTGGATGCTAATTTGTTCAGCATTGGTGTTATTAATGACTCCTGGTTTAGCATTCTTTTACGGAGGTCTAGTTAGAGGGAAAAACTTACTTTCAACTGTTATGTATTCTTTTATATCCTTGGGTTTGGTAAGTATTGTTTGGGTTTTATGGGGCTATACAATTGCTTTTGGGGAGGGTGGGAATGACTACTTTGGTTCTTTCAAGAATTTAGCACTTAATGGGGTTGATACTCCAGATGCACAAGTTTTTGCTATTTTTCAAATGATGTTTGCTATCATTACACCAGCCTTAATAACTGGTGCTTTTTGTGAAAGATTTAAGTTTAAAACTTATCTTATATTTTTAGTTTTATGGGTAACTTTGGTTTATGCTCCTATTGCTCATTGGGTTTGGTCTGAAGATGGCTGGTTATTTAAGAGAGGGGCATTAGATTTTGCTGGAGGAGCAGTAGTTCATATTAACGCTGGAATGGCAGCAATAATTGCAGCTATTTTAGTAGGTAAAAGAAGAAATCCTGGTTTAGAACCTAATAATATACCTTTTGTAATATTAGGAGCTTCAATGCTTTGGTTTGGTTGGTTTGGTTTTAATGCTGGCTCTGGTTTGGCTGCTAATGGTCAAGCTGTAAATGCATTTTTAGTAACTAACACATCTGCTGCTATGGCAATGATGGTATGGGTAATATTAGGTGTTTATCATGGAGGTAAAGTTAGTGGAGTTGGAGCTGCGACTGGAGCAATAGCAGGCCTAGCAACAATCACTCCTGCTTCAGGATTTGTGGATGTACAAGCAGCGCTTATAATTGGCCTTATAAGTGGAATACTTACTTTTTATGCTGTTTATTTTAAAGGAAAAGTTAATATGGATGATGCCTTAGATGTTTTTGCTGTTCATGGATTGGGTGGAATTATTGGAATTATTGGAACAGGTTTTTTTGCAAAAGAAGCTATCGGTGGAGCAAAAGGAATATTTGAAGGATCTTCAACTCTTTTTGTTGAAAACTTAATTATGATAATAGCAACTTCAATATATTCATTGGTTGCTACATTTATAATTCTAAAAATTCTTGATATTATTCCTGGACTTGGACTTAGATCATCTGAATCAGAAGAAGATTTAGGTCTAGACTCAAGTGATCATGGTGAAAGAGCATACGTTTCCGATGGTGCTGATTAGGAAAGCTTTTTTATTGATGTAAAATATAATTAATGAAATATTTAATTTTATTAGTAATAATATTTACTCTTTTTGCTTGTTCTAATATAGATTCAGATTTGCAACCTGACCCTAAGGAAAACCAACCTATTTTTAATGATAACTCTTCAATGGATAATTCTGATAATTTCTGTACTTTAAATTCTGGCGAAGAAGTTATGGAAGGTTGGTCAGGTAATGATACGGGAAGTAATTTTTGCAATAAATGCAGGTGCATGAATGGTAATCTAGCATGTACAAGAATGGCATGCATCCCAGAACCTTTACCGCCAACATCAACATCTGTGCCACCCACTGCAACAAGAGTCCCTCCAACACCAACTTTAGTCCCTCCAACAGCAACTTCCGTGCCCCCCACTGCAACGCAAGTACTACCTACACCAACAAGCATAGCCACTAAAGAACCACTTTATTCTGATTATTCAGATGACCCTAAAAATCCTAGCTTCATTGAATTTACCGACAATAAGATGTTAATATCTGACAAATTTGGGGGGATAGATAGAGATTACATTACTTTTACAGTCCCTGAAAAAGCTAAAGTAAAATCTATTATTCTAAAATCTTTTACTGGTGAGGATAAAATTGCATTTTTTGCTTTAGAAAAAAATAATAAATATACAGTAAATGATGATATTACTAAAATGATTTCCTACGGTCATTTTGGTCCAGGGACTGATTATAGTCAGGTTGGAAATGATATTTTATATTACGATAAAAACATAGATCAAAAAACTAGAGAAAAAGTAGAACTTGGACCTGGAGAATATACTCTTAGAATCCAGCAGGGTACAAGTGCTAATGCATCTTATGAATTTATTGTTTATTTAGAGTAATTTATTTTATTTCTTCCCAAAACTCCATCCATGAAGTTGGACCGTCAGAATCATCAAGTAATTCTTTGAATATGTCATATTTACCATCCATACTTGGAAATTTATTATCATCTCTATATGGTGAATCTATGATTTCAGTCGACCAATGCATATAAATTCTATTTAACTCTTCTTTTGGGCAAGGCAAAGTTCCACCGTTATAATAAATGACAGCTTTATTCCTTTGTCCGGCATCAGTATAAACATCAGATATTTCTCTAAGTAATAAAGCAGCTTCTCTAGCCTTACCAATTTTTGTTTTATAAACACGTCTTATACTATACATTTTT
>Ga0315331_10001722_pt1 | contig 16497 bp, 18 predicted proteins | sample M160m34915metaG_FD_203456 | JGI IMG/M metagenome (GOLD analysis project Ga0315331, IMG submission 203456) | Ammonia-oxidizing marine archaeal communities from Monterey Bay, California, United States - M1 60m 34915 | ecosystem: Environmental > Aquatic > Marine > Intertidal zone | place: USA...
AAGCAGCATCTAATCCTTATGGATTTGGTACTCACGAAAGAGCAGATTGGGCTTCCGACTTAGATGTTAAAATAGGCCAACCTGCTGAATATATTTACTTTGTAGGTTGTGCTGCTAGTTTTGATGAACGAAACCAAAAGGTTGCTCGAGCCACAATATCTCTGATGAAACAAGCCGGTCTTGACGTGGGCATACTCGGTATGCAAGAAGGATGTTCCGGAGATCCCGCTAGACGTGCCGGAAATGAATATTTATTCCAAATGTTGGCAGAAACCAATATATCAACATTCCAAGAATTAGGGGTAAAGAGAATAGTTGCATCATGCCCTCACTGTTTCCATACATTGGGTAAGGAGTACGGAGATTATGGTGCAGATGAATTAGAGGTTTTCCATCACACGGAAATAATGGCTAAACTACAAGATGAAGGAAAATTACCTGAATTAGATAAAAATGGTAAGAGTATAACATATCATGACCCTTGTTATCTAGGTAGGATGGGAGATATTGTTGAAGAACCACGCGCAGTCCTTGGAGGTGTCGATGTGGAAGTCGATAGACACGGAAAAGATTCATTCTGCTGTGGCGCTGGAGGTGCACAAATGTGGATGGAAGAAGATTCTGATAAGAGAGTCAATAAAATAAGGGCTGAAGAAATAGCTGCAACAGGTTGCGATACAGTTGCAATAGGATGTCCTTTCTGCTCAATTATGGTAAAAGATGGTTTAGATTCCGTAGGTTCTGAGATGGATGTTAAAGATGTGGCTGAATTACTCTGGGAACAAATTGTCGCCAAAGATGAAGAAATACAAAAAAGTATTGATATCAATGCATGAGTAGCATCTTAAACTAAAACCCCTTCCAAAATAACATGGACAATGAATTCAAATTTTTAAATCAGAGTATGCCGAAATTAACAATAATTGTTGGTTCTTTACTTATCTTGGAAGGAATCTCCTTTTATCTTGGAACTGGAATGACTAGTATGACTTCCTTAATACCGTCTTTTTTTGGCTTACCATTGATATTCATGGGATATATGGCACAGATCCAACCAGAAAAAACTCATGTTTGGATGCATATTGCAGTTAGTATAGGACTTCTTACTTTCCTTGCAGGAGGAATGGCAACAAAAGGATTAATTGATTCAGATTTCTCAGCATCTACTTTGGCCCAATTAATTATGCTAATTGTTGGTGGCGTGTATACATATTCTTGCGTACAATCTTTTATCCACACAAGGAAATTACGCAATTCTAGTGATTAATTAAAAAATAAAGATTTAATTTGAAGTAATATAGTTAGATGCTAAAAATATGCCTACTCCGTATGCCAAAATAGTTGCAGTAATCCCTGTGATCATGGAATTTTCAAAAGACCACCCTTGTCGAAGTAAGTATGGAAGTAATATGAATAATAATGTTGAAGGTAATACTAGCCACAATATACTTTCAGCAAAGTCTGCTACTTGCGCCGTATCTTTAGTATCTTCATACAACCATGTTAATGATAATACACTAATTAACGGGATAGAAGTTATCAATGCACCGAAAACAGCCGATTTTTTCGCAATTTCACTTGCAATTACTACCACTGCTCCACTAAAAATTCCTTTCACCATCAAATCAAGCCAATTCATGATACGTGAATTGGTAGTCACTAACTCAAGTTTTCCCCTATTTATGTTTAAATCATTAATGTTTGTGTATTTTTCTCGCATTTGATAGTACGAACTCATCTTCATTTTTAGAGAGAATTTAAGTCTGTAAACATTTCCAGAAAGGCATGCATCTTGATTCTGCTAGGCCACTAATTGGAGTTACTTGTTGTATAAGAGAGTCAAACTTTGCAAAATGGACTATGGATGCAGCAATTTTACCTTCAACATATACTACAGCTATTGAACGCGCCGGAGGCATACCAATCATCATCCCTCCATCTAGTTTTTCAACTTCTATTTTGGATAAAATTAGTGGAATTGTTATAGCAGGAGGTCCAGATATTGATCCTTCTGAATACGACGAAGAACCATACTCAAGTACAGCATCGTATTATCCCGAGCAAGATTCATCAGAGAGGGCTTTGATAGAGGAAGCATTAGATAGAGATATGCCAATGTTATGCGTATGTAGAGGCATGCAACTACTGTCAATAATACATGGAGGGAGGCTACATCAACATCTAGACAACACTCCGGGATTTGAGGGCCATGGAAGCTATGATGGACAATCAAGTGAACATACCGTGACTACAAATGATGGATCAAAAATTTCTTCATTAATGGGTTCTCAAATAATTGTTAATTCTACGCATCACCAGGGAGTTTCTAATGCGGGTTCTTTGATAGTTACTGCACATGCCAATCATGATGGATTAATAGAAGCAGTAGAAAGGCCCGATTTAAAATTCTGTATAGGGGTGCAGTGGCACCCGGAAAGAATGGGAGGAAATCATGATATTTTATACTCTGAATTGGTTAAATCAGCGCGAAGTTGATGGTACATAAGTTATGGGAAGAGTGAAAATATGCCTTTGAGAATCTATGATACCCGCTCCCGTGTGAAAAAAATTTTCACACCCCTCGTAAAGGAAAAGGTCAGCATTTATGTTTGTGGAATTACTCCTTACTCTCCTAGCCACCTTGGTCATGCAAGACAGGCTATCTCTTTTGATATAATTACAAGATGGCTTAGGAAATTGGATTTTGAAGTTACCTATATAACAAATTTTACAGACATAGATGACAAAATCATAAAAGTCGCTTTGGCAGAAAATGTAGATTTCCAGAAAATCTCAGAAAGAAACATAGAAAACTATTTTGATGTCATGGATAAGTTAAATGTCTTACGCGCAGATAAATACTCCAGAGTAACTGAAACAATCCCTGAGATAATAGATATGATTTCAATATTGATGGATAAAAAACACGCATATATCGCCGATGATGGCGTATATTTTGAGATAGACACTGCACCTGACAAATATGGTCAATTGACCGGCCAAACACTTGAGATGGTAAGATCTGGGGCCGGCGGCAGAGTTGGCCAAACAGGAGGTGGAAAACGTGATCATAGAGATTTTGCTCTGTGGAAAAATGCCAAAAATGGAGAGCCATATTGGCCAAGTCCATGGGGGAATGGCAGACCCGGTTGGCATATCGAATGTTCAGCCATGTCTTTGAAACATCTTGGTGAAACTTTTGATATTCATGGCGGAGGAAGGGATTTGATGTTCCCTCACCATGAGGCTGAGATATTTCAGTCTGAATGTTGTTTAGGAAGAGAATATGTTGTTAAAAACTGGCTTCACAATGGAATGATTAATGTTGATGGTGAAAAGATGAGCAAGTCATTAGGTAATTTCACAACAATTTCTGAAACTTTCGATTCTATTGAGCCTTTGGCACTCAGATATGCCTTACTTAATGCCCCTTACAGGCAACCAATTGAGTTCAATCAGTCTATGTTGGAAGAGTCTCAGATACATTATAATAGACTTCTTAATACATATTTGAAAGCGATTAATATTGCCACTCCAGGGGATTGGAGTGAAAATATTTTTCTAAATTCTGTTACTGAACGTTTTTCTGACGGAATGAATGACGATTTTAATACCAGAGTAGCATTTGTCGAAGTTCAATCAGTTGTTAAAAAACTTCAAGAATCAGTATCTAATAATAGTAAAATTACACATATTTCAGCCCTTTTAGGTTGGTTGAATGAATTTGCTGGCAATGTCTTGGGTCTTCTTCCAGATGAGGATAAGCTAAATTCATTAGCCATAGGATTAGATAAGAAAAGAAAGAATTTATCATCAACAGTGGAGAAATTGTTAGAGCAACGCCAAAAAGCCAGAGAAGAAAAAGACTGGAAAAGTGCCGACAGAATAAGAGATGAATTAAATTCAATCAACGTCGTTGTTGAAGATAGCCCCGAAGGCCCCAAATGGAAGATAGAAGAATAATTTACGATTCAATATAATCAAATATTTCTGAGTAATTTGGTTCAATTCCAGGATTTTCTGCAATCCATACGTAGCCAATTGACCCGTCTTCCTCAATTACGAATATAGAGCGCTGGCTTGCCGTGAATCCAGGTGCGCCAAAATTTTCAATTGCAACATCATATGATTTAATGACTTCTCGCTCAACATCACATAACAATGGGAATTTAATATTATTTTCTTCAGCGAATAATTTGTTTGCAAATACATTATCTGCCGATATCCCAAGTATCGTCACATTAGAATTGGAAAGTTTTGCCATCGAGTCAGAAAATGTACACATTTCAGTAGTACATACTCCTGTGAAAGCAGCCGGATAAAATGCCAATATCACTCTATTCCCTGAGTATTCGCTAAGTCTTATCATTGTTCTATCGTATGCCATCAAAGTGAAATCAGGGGCTTCATCTCCTACATTTAACATAGTTGTCGCAGATGGTTTTACATTTCAATTATATGTACTATTCATTCAACCTAAAAATAATATTTTTAGGATGCATTAACCTTTATCTGATAAAGAGAACCAAAGGTTATCTATCATAATATTAGTGGAAGGTCATGGCCGATGATGCTGTCAACGCATTGTTACCGGTCGCAGCAGTAGTTCATATCGCTCTCGGAGTAATGGCATTAATACTGGTTCAAAGATCTCTTGAAAAGGAATGGAATGAACGTTTTGCAGGTTATATAATTTCTTGGATGATGATAATTCTTGGATTTCAGTACACATTTGCAACAATTATTGATCTAAAAATTGAGGATTTCACAGGCCAAGACTTTCTGGATGGGGCTTTCACTGAGATATATTATTCATCACACAAATATGGCGAAAAGGCCATGGAATCAGCTTTCTTGTGCCTAGCCTGTATCTTTCCTCTCGTTTATCCTTATCCAATACTGCAAAAGGATAATGTAATAAAAATTACAACAGCAATCATAATTATTCTAGGAGTAATAATTATCCCTCTGGACATATTCACTGAATTTGCTAATAGAGATATGAAATCAGCAATAAACTGGCTCTGCTATTTTATTTGGTTGCCAATATATCTAAGATTCCTTATTGGTGAAGTAAAATATAAAGAAGAAAGAGCGAGAGAAGTATCAGCTGTAGCTTTACTTTTACTTCTGGGCCTTAAAGTTCAGTTGTTGATATTCTGGTTGTCCAATTTAACAGGCGTAAGCAAAGTCTATCATGCAAGATGGATAGTGGAAGAAGCGGTATTTTTAGGGACTGTCTCACAAACTGAGATTAGTACTACTATATTCACATCTTTTGGCATGACTCTATCGGGTCTGACATTTTTGATATTATTTGCTGGCGAGATATGGCGTGCATACTACAAAGGAATGAATGGAATAACAGTTTCAATGTGTATGGTATTCATCGTAGGAGTCATATGGTTCTTATTGACACTTGTAGTTATGGATACTGCTAACTCATGTGTTGAAACCATATGTGAGGAATGGAATCAAACTTTCATAGATTGGTATGCATTCACTTATCAGGTATCAGTATATCTTTTAGCACCATTAATATTCATGTTTATAATTCTGAATTACAATATTGTTGATACCGACTCTAAATACGGTAAATCTATCACAAGAATAATGGTACTACTGCTTTTACTTGTTGCAACATCAAGTCTTATTGAGATGGTACAAATTGTTCTTCCGATACCTGAGATGGTAACTTCTGCATTATTCGCTGGAGGAGTGGTTCTTTTCATCGGTTGGGAAGAAAAAATAATGGATAAAATGATTACAGATAAATCAAACTCAGTGGAGGCGATAGGAACAATATTGAAAATACACAATCCAAATATTGACAATAAAGAATATTTAGTTTTCTCAATTGCCGCCGTGTCATTAATTATTTATGGTCTTCTCCTAGCTGTATTATTTGATTCAATGGGGATTCATAGTTAGGTGAGATAAATGTCTGAAGATAAAAAGATAGAAGATTTTAACGGAGATTTCAGGCAGGTATTTAATGAAATTTTCTCACTGAGAGAATCAAACACAATAACTACCATATTTATCTCATTATTATTTTTATTAGGAAGTATAAATGCTTTAGATTGGAATAAAAATTATTATGATGATGCAATTAATGCAACTACGGCAGAAGATTGGACAATAGAATTTGAAATAGAAACTTTAACTGCTGAACATAAAGAAGTATGGCAAGATGAAGAAGTAAAAGTCATAGATTTCTTTATGGAAGATTTCTTAGTTCCAGATGGCCATAATATAGGGGCAATCAATGTAACTGTGGTCCCAGAAGATTCAGATGCTACTATTGTTGATCCTTTAGTACAATGTGATGCTGTTGCAAGTGATATCGAGGTAAATGATTTAACCGCTCAGTGGAGTTATGAAGGAAATAATCTTTCTGGACAAGATAGTAGTTGCGATTATATATTCATGAATCTCCAAGTTTATCCTGGATATACGGGTAAAGATGTTAAATCTGATGCCCCAAATGAGTTTCAGGCACTTATGCCTTGGTTAATTGAGGGTTGGGGCGAAGGAGTATTGGAAATTAAAGTGGAGTTAGATGTAAATTCCGTAGATCAATTAGGACCAGTCTCACAAGACAATGATGAAGAGATTATAATTTTAGTGGAAGTTTACACATTTCTTGCAAAAGCAACGTTGAATAATTAGAAAATAAAATAAGGTGAAAAAAATGACAGAAATATCAAAGAAAAACCCCCAAATATTGTTGATAAAAGGCCCGATAAAGGATGCAGGAGAAACTTCCCTGTTAGAAACAAGAGGAGATTCAACAGTTGAAATGGAAATACCATGTTCGGAAATTACAGTAAGTGTAGAAAGAAGAATCCAGAGAACTATATTACACGGGGGAGAAGGTGACGATTTAACTGATCAAGGAGCTGAATCTGCTATTTATAATATTGAAGCACACATTGGAGTAGATGCATATACTACAGTAATGGGACTTTTTAGAGGCGGGCAACCTACTATCGAAGAACCATTTGAAGGAGGCCAAGTAAAAGTTGCATTCAAAAATATTCATTACAGTGCAGCAAAAAGATTATTGAAACTTCAATTAATTGAAGATATAATATAATTACGATCTAAAATTAGATTTTTTACGTCTATTTCTAGGCCTTGAAGGACTTTGCCCCTTGCCCCTTTTCCCACTTCTAGATGTCACTTGCATATCTTTTTTTGAATTATCACTATTCCCATTTCTACCTCGTCGAACTCTCCTTCTTCTATTGGGATTTTTCTCTCTACTAGAACTGTTTTTTTGTTTTTCTCTGGGCGAAAATTTTCGCTTATTTTTTGATACACGATTTCGATTTCTACCAGAATTTCTGCTACTCTTTCTTTCACTACGATCTCTTTTTTCAGGAGGCAACAACTCAAATTTATTTTCTTCAAGTATCTCTATTTGAGGAAGGGTATATCTGTATTTCACGCCAACTTCTTTTTGTATTCTTGAATATATTCTTTCTTTGGACTTAGGAACAAAGGAAACTACTATCCCGCTATCGCCTGCTCTTGCTGTTCTGCCTCCTCGGTGTTTGTACGCCTTTCCGTTCTCTGGAGGGTCATAATTTATTACACAATTTACACCTTCGACATCTATTCCTCTCGAAGCAACATCAGTAGCAATAAGTACCATAGTTCTACTAGTGCTGAATTTACGCATTGCCCTATCTCTCTGATTTTGATTCAGACCACCATGGATGGGAGTACAAGATATTCCTTCTTCTATGAGTTCTTCTTCTAAACGATTAACTCCTCTCCTAGTCTTACAGAAAATTATACTTCTTCCCGATTTTTTAACAATATCTGCAGTAATCTCTACTCTTTTATGATTCTTAACTTTCCAGAAATAATGCTGCATACTTTCAATACTCACTTCTTCTGGGCCAACTTCAATAGTAATCGGGTTGTTTTGGTAGGTTTCTACTATGTCGATTACATCATCATCAAGGGTGGCACTAAATAGTATAGTTTGACGTTCTTCTGAACACATTTCTATTATTTCACAAACTGGTTCCATAAATCCCATATCTGCCATTCTATCTGCTTCATCTAAGACTATTATGTTTGTATCTTTTAATGATAGAGCCCTTCTGTCAATTAAATCTAGCAATCTTCCTGGGCAAGCAACCAGTATTTCTACTCCATCTTCAAGTCCACGTAATTGATTTCGATAAGATACTCCTCCGTAGACAGATAGGACACTGATTCCTATTGCCTTGGCTAAAGGTTTTAGAACAGTACATATTTGTTCTGCCAACTCTCTTGTTGGAGTTAAAATAAGAGAAGTAGGATTTTTACTTTTAGCCATTTGAGTACGAGCCAAAAGAGGTAAGCCAAAAGCTAATGTTTTTCCAGATCCAGTAGGGGCTCTACAACAAACATCATGCCCAAGTATGGAATCTGGTATGGATTCTGTCTGGACTTCAAATGGCTCTAATATTCCCTGTTTCTCTAAAGCATGAACCAAATCAGGGCCGATTCCTAAGTCTGAAAATAGAACCAAGAAGCAACCCTAAACGTCCCGCGCTTCGGTATGCTATTTAGCATGGTTAGTACATTAGATACTTACAAAGACATCCTTCTCATGTTAGGAAAAACTCCAGCATCTAAGAAATAGCGTTCAATTTTCAATCTTTATTCTTACATCGTTCTGATGTCTCGAGCACCAGATCCACCATATCCTATCCAATCTTCAGGTTTATTTCCAAGAATTAAATTTATTTCATCCATATGTACATCATTCATTTTTTTTGCAACTTCAATACAGCCCAAGTTTTCTTCCATTTGTTCAGGTTTAGTTGCGCCTAGAAGTATGGTACTGACATTAGGATTTTTTAGGCACCACGCTAAAGCTAATTGAGCAGTAGAACATTCAAATTGATCTGAAGCATATTCAGACAGGCTTTTAACAATCTCTATTTGACCGTCTTTTTTACGTTTTTCTAAATCATCGATTAACCACTCATAACCTTCTTGAGTCGGCCTTGAACCTTCTGGAATACCCTCATTATATTTGCCAGTGAGAAATCCTGAACGTAATGGAGACCATATTGTTGTTCCATAGTTATACGGGGGCTTGAAAAGTGGAAAATATTCTTGTTCAAAACGCTGTCTATGGAGCATATTGTATTGTGGTTGTTCAAACATTGGAGGCTCTAAACCTTCTGATTTAGCAAACCATATTGCTTCCATTATCTGTGCTGCTGACCATTCTGATGTACCCCAAGAGGTAGCCCAACCGTTTCTTACAGCATCATTCATTGCTCTTACTACAGTGGATGTTGGAGTAAGTGGATCAGGTCTATGGCAAAAAACCATATCTACATAATCAACTTGTAATCGCTCCAAACTTGCATCTAAACCTTCTAGAATATGTTTTCTGGATAGACCTGATTCATTGACTCCATTGCCTCCCCAGAAAATCTTTGTAGTTATTATCAATTCTGATCTTCTCCACTTTTCTGGATATTCTTCCCTTAATTCTGAGAGCGCTATTCCAAAGAGCCTTTCAGCTTCTCCATTTGGATTACCATAAGCCTCTGCATGATCAAAACAATTTACACCAGCATCTCTGGCAATTGTCATGCATTTTTTTGCCATTTCGATGCCTTTTTCTTCTAATAAACTATCTTTTACTCCATAGGTTGCCCAAAAACCATAAGATAGTACTGAAACTTGTAAACCTGTATTCCCCATCATTCTATAGTACATGCCCTCATTCTCCATATTGTAGTTAGACAACTAATGTGTTTCAAGATTGCGGTTAATAAATTAGTAAATTCACATCACTTTAGGGTATTTATTCAAGATAATTCTAATATTCATACTGCTTCAGAATAGTTATGAAAAGTACTGATATTTTATCCAAGGCCAATGATATTAAACCATGGATTCTCGAGAAGAGAAGAAAAATACATCGTCATCCCGAATTAATGTATGAGGAATTTGAAACTAGTAAATTAGTACAAGAAACTTTGGCAGAACTTGAAATACCTTTTCAGAAAGATATTGCAATAACTGGTGTTGTTGGAATAATTGGTGATGGAAATGGACCTTGTATTGCATTAAGGGCTGATATGGATGCTTTGCCAATACATGAAGAGGCACAAGTAGATTTTAAGAGTGAAATCGACGGTAAAATGCATGCATGTGGCCATGATTGTCACACCGCTATGTTGCTTGGAGCAGCAAGAATATTGAAAGAAAATGAAGATCAGATTCAAGGCACTGTAAAGTTAATTTTTCAACCTGCTGAAGAAGGAGGAGCAGGAGGAAAAATGATGAGGGATGAAGGAGTACTACTCAATCCAGATGTCCAACAAATATTCGGCTTACATGTGGCAGGACAGCTTCCTACTGGTATGTTGGCATCAAGAGAAGGAACTTTATTGGCTGCTGCAGGATCGTTAAAAATTATAGTAAAAGGAAACGGAGGGCACGCAGCCGCCCCTCATAACACCATAGATCCTGTCATTACTGGTTCCAAGATTGTTGTGGAGTTACAATCAATTATTTCTCGAGAATTAAACCCATTAGAATCTGGAGTAATTAGCGTTACAATGATGAACGCAGGAGATGCATGGAATGTTATTCCATCGACAATGGAGTTACAAGGTACTATCCGTTCATTAACCTTGGATGGATTATTGAATCTACAAAAAAGAGTGAAGGAAGTTTCTGAATCAGTAGCAATAGCCAACCGTTGTGAGGCTGAAGTCACGTTCCCTGGTCATGATTATCCTCCAACAGTTAATGATATGGATTGTTGGGAATTAGGAAAATCAGTTGGTAAAGAAATACTAGGTCAAGACAAAGTAATAGAAATGCCTCCAATAATGGGTGGGGAAGATTTCGCATATTATACTCAGAAAATACCAGGTTGTTTTGCTTTCTTAGGGGTAAGTAATCCGGAAATCGATGCAATTTATGATGTACATCATCCTATGTTCAAAGTAGATGAAGAAGCATTACCCTTGGGCTCAGCTATTCATGTAAATTGTGCATTGAAATCACTTAGTCATTTATCTCAAATAAATCAATAAACTAAATAATTCTAATGTCTTTTTCAATTTAATTTTACATAAACAAACCTTCGGTGCTAACAATATAAAATATCCATAAAACAAACAAACCGAAAATTATTGGCATTACTAATAATCCTAATGCAAACCCAGTAGGGCCATTGCTTCTAAATCCCCATACAATTCCAATTATGTAAACTGCTGGTGATATTATGCACATTGTAAAACCTGCAAACCCTTCATTAACCGTAAGTAAAACTTCTGATAAGCCCCCCATAATAATCGCAAATATAGGGCCCACAAAAAATCCAGCTAGAAACCAAACAGTAGTATTATATTTTTCTTTAGGGGTTTCGACCATATCAAATTCTTCTAAGGTTTCAGATTTTATTGGATTAATTTCACTAATCAAGGTAGTTTTGGGTCCATCTTTGTGTTTTAGGCAATATCCGGAGGTTCTAAATTCAAGTGCATTACAACTATCATAAGCACATTTATTATCGCCCATAATCAATGACAAATACATCATGATTTAGTTTTTACCACGGCTTTTTGTGTGATTGTTTTTATCTGTGACTATTGAAGGATGGTCATGGTAAATGTAGAGTGGAAGTTGGAACATCTTCCATTTCCCATGCCAGATAGAAGATGGGCTCTAAGACAAAATTGGATCAATCTAACTTTTTTACATTGGGAAATTAATCCTGAGAAGATTAAACCATATATTCCTGAAGATTTAGAATTAGATACTTTTCAAGGCAAAGCATATGTGGGAACTATCCCATTTATAATGGAAAAAGTAAGGCCCCATTTCCTTCCTTATTTGCCATTTATATCTACTTTCCCTGAGTTTAACGTCCGTACGTATGTTAAGAAAAATGGGAAGGCAGGAGTTCTATTTCTGACTTTGGATGCGCAAAGTTACGTTACTTGTACCTATGCTCCTAGAGCCTATGGGCTTCCATACAAATATGCAAAAGCAAATGTCAAAACATCAGAAGGAAACTATATTTGGCATTCACGACGGGATTCTAATGGTTTGGAATTAAAAGGCAGATCAAAGCCAATAGGAGATACCAGAAGGGCCAAAAAGAATACATTAGAATATTTTTTATTTGAACGATATTGTTTGTACGTTTCACACAAGGATAAATTATACATGGCATATACTCAACATAATCCTTGGGAATATTCCGATGGTGAGGCAATGATTGAAAAAAACACTTTAACAGAATCCTTTAATTTAGGAATTAATAATTATCTTTCTCCAGATCTTGTCCATATTACACGAGGTGTAAAAGTGAAGACATGGAATCTTGAATCTGTAAGGGGTGATTAAAATATATAATTCTGATATTCTATTGATGGATGGGGATTGTGGACTTTGTTCAAATATTGCTCTTTTTATGCATCCTAGACTAGGAAAAGAATCATCATTAAAATTTATTGCAAATAACTCCGAAGAAGGAAAAAATATAATTTCCACATTCTCAAAGAATTATCAAAAAGCAGATACAGTATATCTAGTAAGAAATGATAAAACATTCATTAGATCAGCAGCCGGAATAAGATTTCTACTTTATATGAAACCTCATTACAAAATATTCTTCCCAATTTTTTGGTTAGTACCATTGCCTTTCAGAGATGTAATATATATGTTAATTTCAAAGTATAGACATTACTTATTCAAAAGACCTGATACTTGTATTTTCCCTAATTTAAATCAATAACTCTGGATAGAGGAAAACTCTCTGCTCAATAGCAAAGAATCCTCCTCTTATTCCATTTCTAACTTCTTTAAGTAATTAAGACATTACAGAAGATGCCTTTTTAGCACCCATCCATGCTACGACGCCAAACCCTATTTTGTTAATCATGTCAGCAATGTTGTAAAGTATAGCCATTATTTCTTTCCCATCTGCTCCTGCATCAACCATTTCAGTTCCAACAAGATATCCAATTGGATAAATAACCCATCCCACTAGTATGAAAGTTCTTAGGGCATTAGTACTCCATACTAATTCCTCTCTGATCTTGCTATTATCTACTCCTAATCCATCATATAGGCCAAATGGTAAACCTGTAGCTACCATTATCATGACCCATCCTACGCCCCCAAGAATTAAGCCCAATCCTTCATTCATTACTCCCGTTTCTCCAAGGTATCCAAAAGAAATCATTATCAAAGCACCAACAAAACAGACTCCCGTAAAGCCAAGGCCCAAAACTTTGTTATCTGTAATTGCATCTTTTCCAATAAGAGAAGGGAATTTTAATGCCATTAGGGGTACTGTAATGATCCAATCCATGTATCTATAATCAGTACTAACTGCACCTGTATCTATGTATACTCCACGCATGTAGTAATAGTGGAACGCAGCAATACCGACTATCAATGCAGAAATAGTCATTGTTGTTCTGAATTCTGGTGCAACATTGTTTCTCTCACTCATGAAGAATACAAAAGCAGCACCCATTGAGATATATCCGATGAAGAAGAGGAAGAAAGTCGCTCTTCCTAAGTTATCACCAGCATACTCTGTCTCAGGGTTAATAGTTGCAGCATTTACTGACTGAACAATCATCAATGCCAAACCAATAAGGGTTAACACCATAACGTTCTTTTTTAGGCTAATTTTAGACGATATTTTACCGTTCATATTTATTCTACTAATTATTCCATTTATAATCAATTGTTTTCTTCTTTGAACATTTAGGAGATTTTAACTTCTTTATACAAAACCCATATTTATACGATAAACACATTAGCCCGAAGATATGGTGAAAGAGATTAGAGTTGATTACAGAGATGGCGGACCGATAATAATTCCAAATGCGAATAAACCATTGGATACACTCAAAGTTTGGATAAATGAAGCCGTTGACAAAAATCTAATTGAGGCAAATGCGATGTGCCTTTCGACAGTTGGTGAAGATGGTTCACCAAGGAGTAGAATAGTTCTACTAAAACATATTAACGATACTGAGATAGGATTTTTCACGAATATGGAAAGCGATAAAGCTTACGAAATCAAAATCAATGAAAATGTTGCAGCCACATTTTTCTGGCCTTTACTGGAGAAACAAGTCAGGATTCTGGGAAAAGCTTCAAAACTTCCAAGAGAAATAGTTTCTGAGTATCATAATTCTCGGCCAAGATTAAGTCAGATAGCAGCATATACTTCGTCTCAGAGTAGGGAATTAGATTCCATAAGCACACTAGATTACGAGTTTAGGAAAACTGAAAAAGAATTTGAAGGTAAAGAAATACCATTGCCAAATCACTGGGGAGGTTACAAAATTGTTGTCCAATCAATAGAATACTGGTCGGGAAGGCCCAGTAGACTTCATGAAAGAGTAAGTTTAAGGTTTTTAAATGATCAATGGGTAAAAAAAAGACTTTACCCGTGATTATTCTCTATCCAGTCCTATTTCATTACAAGTTTATTTGAATGAACCATCTCAGAGTTACAATGACTATTGACCATCTCAGTAAATTTGTCATTGCTGAAATCTTTAAAATCCCTGAATTAAGTAGTTTTGAAATACATAAACTAAAAAATATCCCACTAGGATATCTAAGAAAAAACAATAAAACAATGTTGGGATGTTGTCGTTTTAAGAAAAATAGTAGATGGATAAAGAGGAATAAAAATGGCAAAATAATAGATAAAGGCAAAGACTTCTGGCCACATGAGAATACATTAGGCCCGAGTGATGTAAGAAAAATAGATCTCCATCCAGATTTATTTTTGGAACCACGCTGGAAACGTTTAGCAGCAAGTGTCCTTTATCATGAATACTTACATGCGCTAGGTTTCAGGCATTGCCCTACTTTTAGGAAATTAGAGTCTCTGTGGCCAGATGTAGAAGCACGTTTGGGCACCAGAAAAGTAAAATTAAATTCTCCAATGTACAATCTTTGGCTGCAACGTAAAAAATAATTTGTCAAATATCTTATTTATCAATATTAATTATTTTCAATATTTGTATTAGTCTAATGAAGATTTAAAAAAGGAGACTAATTTGTTTTTATATTCTCCAGACTCTCCCCATATTGCATCTACATGGCCCCTATCATTAACATACCAAGTAGATACATCCCCTCCTTCAAAAATCATCCTTTCTTCAAAGTTTTCAGAATGAACGATTGAAACTCGTGGGTCTTCTTTGCCATGAGTGAGGTATACTGGCCTATCTCCCGCATTTTCCGCCGCTTCCATTGGAGAACGGGCATCTAATTCAACACCTACTAACCACCCTCCGACTGTAACTGCTGGGCCTGCAAAGAATTCGGGATATCCCAGTCTCCCTAACTCATTTTTTACTAAAAGCGGAAAATCCAGAACGGCACTATCTAACCACATTGCACCTATCCCAGGTTCTTCCGCAAATGCTATTGCTGCACCTCCTCCTGCAGAAAAAGCAGACATTCCAACTTCTCCTGGTTGATATCCCTTTTCTGATATGAGCCAATCATATGCACCAAGAATATCTTTGTACTCAATTTGACCTACTGCAAAATAATCATCTACTATCTCACTTTCTCCATAATTTCTAAGGTCAAATGATAGTGTATTAAGGCCCCCTTCTGCAAGATATCCTTGCATCAAAAGCATTTCTGGCTTACATTTTCCATTCATTGGCATGCCATGAGTTTGAATAACGACAGGAGCTTCAGGATTAATTTCTACATACCAACCTCTAAGTGTTATTTCACTACCTCTTGGTGTAAAACTAACATTTTCGTAGGAATCAATTTGATAATTAGATACGTCTAGATTTTTACGAATTTCTATTCTTTCCGAGGAATCATTCCATGGTTCAAAACTTTCCCAATCATCATCAGTATCCCAATTATCTGGCGTATTATCTGACCACATTCCACAACCAGGATTGACTGAGAGTGATGCAGAGGCTACCATATAACCAATCCCTACGTATCCCAAAGGAATCAACAAAACAACTGTAATAATTGCAACTCTCAATTTCTTAACATTGAATGAAAATGTCATTTTGAATCTTTCTTTCTCCTCTTCCATAGTCCTGCCAAACTAGGAATACTGATTATCCTTTCTTTTGTTATTTTGGTTTTTAAAACCACAATTAATCCCATGGATCAATTCTTATTACATGCTTGAGCATTATCTTTGTTGCACCTTCATTATTGGCGTTTGTTGCAGCCTGCTTCAACATCCTCCTCAACCATCCTAGCATCATTAGAGTACGTGCACGTTCCATATTGATTTCTAATTCTGCTCTTGAACCTTTACTTATTATATCTTGAAAATCTTCTTGTAATTGTGCGGCATGATCATAATAGACTAATAACAAATCTTCCAAAGCTTCCTCTTCTATTTTCATTCCTGCAATACTACGTGCCATTGTTTTGATATTTCCCTTTGTCAAAATAGTCTGAACCATCCCTCTTTCTGATAAAGACATATTT
>Ga0315331_10001723_pt1 | contig 16482 bp, 20 predicted proteins | sample M160m34915metaG_FD_203456 | JGI IMG/M metagenome (GOLD analysis project Ga0315331, IMG submission 203456) | Ammonia-oxidizing marine archaeal communities from Monterey Bay, California, United States - M1 60m 34915 | ecosystem: Environmental > Aquatic > Marine > Intertidal zone | place: USA...
CTTTAAGGAGGTGAGAAAAAAAGACAAAGAAATAGAAACCTTAAAAATATCAATAGAAAAAAAGGATCACACTATTGTCAGTCTACAACAACAATTAAATAACAAGTGTGTTGAAATGATACATTTGAGAAAACAACACTACAAACTAAAAAAGGAGAAAGAAAATGATTTATAGAGGATACGACATAACTTTTAATAACAATGAATTTTCAGTCTTTGATGGCGATAAATTGTTAAAAATATTACCTAAAAAAGATTACTGCATTGATGATGTATATGCTTACATTGATCAACAAACAAAACCAGAAGAAGAATTAATGGACATTGTTGCCAAGAAAGTGGAGGAACAAAATGAATAATTATTACACACCAAAAGTAAAAAAATGTGTCAACTGTAATGGCAAGTTTAGAAGAAAATCTGACAGTCATTCTATGAAAAAAGAGCCTTATAAGGGCAATATGATGTGCTATAATAAAAAAGAAAATAAACACTACCAGACTATACAGCAAAAAAATGTTAATGGTGGTTTAGAATTAGTAAAAGGCGATTATACCCATTCAACTTATAGTTATGTTCTTTGGGATGAGCAGAGTTATTATCATAGAGGAGGTTATTTTTGTTCAGGAAAATGTTCTAAAGAATTTGGAATGGCTTGTGCTGAACAAGGAGTTAGACGATTAGGTCAATCTCTGGTAAGATATAATAGAGGAGATAGGAGGGCATCATGATAGGTAAACCACAATTTAGTATTATTGATAATGATACTCCAATGGTTACTGTTACTGTGGGGAATAAAACATATCCTCCCATTACAGTAGAAAAAGATAAAGAGCTTATCGAGAAAGCCACTAAATATAAAAAATCGTTGAGTAGAAAAAATCCTATTCCACGAAGTTATTTATACTGTTTATGGGTTTCTATGTACCAGCAATCAGATCATAATTTTTATATAGATCCAATTCATTTACGAATATTCGATTCAAAATGGAAAAGAGCAATTAGTAATTTTATTTTTTCTTGGAGAAGAAGTAAGAAAGGAAAACATGACTAAAGGACAAACACATTACAATCAACAAATAACTACAAAAACTAAAAAGTTATTAGAGAAACTTTGTCAACGATCAAAGTTATCTAAACCAATGCAATTAGAAATGATAGTTGAAATTACATATAATAAAATATTTCAGGATTCAAAACAAGTTAATCAATAAAAAACTTAGGATCTTCTTTAAGGGGCTTTAGGATTTTTTCTAAAGCCTCTTTTCCTTCTACTAAAATACTTTGCCACTCTTCTTTATTAATAACTTTATCATGACTAGGATCGTAGAATTTTAAAGATACATCACCACATTTTGGACATTGATGAATTTTTCTTATAGGACTATTAGGTAATAACATACATAACCTTTGCCTTTTTACAAATTAAGCGAATTATAAGTAAATTTTTGTTAATATACAATATATAAATGGTCCAAGTGGTAGGTAATAAACTAGGAGGAAATACCCCCACTTGGAATTTGTAAGCAATTACTTGCTAAACTTTTTTTTCTTTATGTATTCTGTGTTCTTTGAAACTGTCTGGATCAAGCAGTGGCCCGTAGTAGTATGCACTGCTACCATTATCTTCTCTCCATGTTTGGATGAAATGTTTGGTGTCATCCACTTCCCCTTGCGAATTACAGACCCAACATTGTTCAGTAACTTCTTCCCCTTCAAAACGTAATCGTACATAACCATTTCCTTTACAGTGAGGGCAAATCATATCAGCCACTTTCTTACCTCCTCTGCTAATGTTTGTGTTGCCAGATTAATTTTATTGCGTAAAGCATAAATAATTTTTTCATCTACAGTTCCTTCAGAAATTAAATCAATGTAAGTTACTTTATTCTCTGTCCCAATACGATGATTACGAGCTTCTGCTTGTTCTCGAATTTCTAAATCATAACTGTTAGAATAAAATACAGTTAAATGTGCTGCAGTCAAAGTTATTCCTCTACCACCAGTCATAGGTTGACCAATAAAAAATCTTGTTTCAGGATCATTTTGAAAATTAGAAATATTTTCTTGACGAATATTTTGTGGAGTATCACCATAATAAGTGACCACGGATCGCGTCCCATATTTCTTGTGTAATGTTTTTTCTATTTCCTGGATATCGTGTCGGTAGGTAGCCCAAATGATCGCTTTATCACCATGCTCTTCTAGAATAGCCATTAATTCTTTGATACGATTATTTGGCAAACCAATTACCCTACCATCATCGGTTGCCATATGACCACAAACAATTTGGTGTAGCCTTATCAATTGGGCTAGCACTGACGTAGTTGTCAATGTTTCGTTCTTGAGGTTTACTAAAGCAGTTCTTTTCATCTGCATGTAAGCATCAAGTTGTTCTTTTGTTAATGATACAATTCTTTTCATCCATACTTGATCAGGTAAATCCAATGCATCTTTTTTTAAAACTCGGTATGAAAATTTTTGTAACTTGTGATTTAATTCATCTAAATTTTTATATCCCACCACTTTATTAAAAGATCTTCCTCCAAACGATAAACGCTGCATTTGACAATGCCTTGCCCGGAAAGTGTAAAGCGAACTAAAGCCTAGCAGCTCGTGGTTCAAAAAATTACATTGCGAATATAAATCTTCTGGAGAATTTGTAATAGGAGAACCTGTCATAATAACACGGTAACGCGATAAGAAACCAAGTTTAGTAATAGCTTTAGTTCTTATCGCACTTGGGTTTTTAATGACCGTGCTTTCATCGACTACCATTAAGGTTTGGCGAGTCATTAGAAATCGTCTAGCAAAATCCATTCCTCGTTGAGTGCCAAAAGCATCAACATTCATAATTAAAATATTTAAATGAACTTTTGCGGGTTCTGTTAAAAATAAACTTTGTAATTCTTCCTCATGTTTTTTTGTTTTTTGTCCTGTCCATACAATAACATTTCTATCAATATGTTCTGGCATATGAGTATCAATTTCTTTAACCCATGTTCCTTTAACACCATTAGGGCAGATAACTAAAAGACTATTAATGTATCCATTATCATAAAGAAAAGAAGACCCATCAATGAGAACTTTAGTTTTTCCACAACCCATTTCCATCAATAAAGCAAACTCTTTATTACCTTGTGAAAAATAATTAAGCATTGCTCCCATACTAGCAAGCTGATGGTTATAAGGTTTCGTCTTAAAATTGTACTTGTATTTCGGCATACTTTCTATGATTTTTAAAAAATCAGATAAAGCCATAACATTTTTCTTGTATAAATAAAATAAAAATAATATATGCTCCCATAGAAAGATGAAAGAAATAGAAAACAAAGGAAATGTGTATGTTATCCAAGAGGTATCTAAATTTAATGTAATTACTGCTCAAGAATATGGAAGTTTAATTCCTATTTTTGAAGAAGGAAAACAAATTATGTTATCTCCGGGTCCAGCAGTACGCAAAGCCAAGATGATGTTAAAAGATTTTAATGACAAAGATTATTTGTTATTAATAGGCGATCCATCGATGATTGGATTAGCATGTTCAGTTGCTGCTGATTATAATCGTGGTCGTTATAAAGTTTTAAAATATGATCGAAGGTCTTTTACATATTATCCTATACAGATAGACATTAATGAAAGGAATAACTATGACAGGCAAAGTTGATTTTACAAATCTATTACCAGAAGAAGAAAAAAAGACGGTTGATATATCAGAAGTAAAAGATGTTTCTGACGCATCAAATCAATATTTAAGTATTGAAAGCGAGATTAACGGGTTGGAGGATCAGTTAAAAAGAAAAAAAGCAGAGCTAATGCAAATGAATGATGCAATAGTTCAATTGATGGATCAACGAGGAGTTAAAGAGATAAAATTGACCAATGGTGATGCTGTTAGTTATAAAGAATTTTATAGAGGCACCATCACTAAAGAAAAAGAAAGCGATGCTTTCTCATGGCTAGAAGATAATGGTCATGGAGATTTAATAAAAAATATTGTGTCAATAAGGTTTGGGAAAGGGGAAAACGATAATGCATCGAAGTTGATTGAAGACTTGGAGCAAAATGGTTTGGCTCCTGACCAAAAACGCAAGGTCGAGCCAATGACCTTGAATGCCTTTATAGGTGAACAAATAAAATCTGGCAAAGCATTACCTACCGATACATTTGGTATATGGATGGGTAATAAAGTGAAAATTAAACGAGGAAAATAACGATGAACGAAGTAACGAAAAAAGCGAAAAGCGAAATATCGACTAATGTTATTGACTTTTCTACCCACGCTGGTGTTGGGTTTGAAAATGTCAGTGCCCAGGAAATGGCAATTCCATTTTTAAAAATTGCTAGTTCCCAAACTCCAGAGATAAAAAAATCGAATGCCAAGTTTGTAGAAGGACTTGAACAAGGAGATATATTTAACTCTGTTACTAAAGATTTTTACAAATCTATTCTTGTAGTGCCTTGTGCGTTTAGAGTAAGATGTGTGGAATGGTCGCCTCTGGGTGAGGGGACAGGAGCACCTGTAAAAATTTATAAACCAGAAGATTGCCCTCCTTTAGAAAGAGGTGCTGATGGTGAAGACCATTATAAAATTAATGGTGCAATCAGTCCAACTTACATTGTAAGAACGGCTGAGTATTTTGTTTTAAGATTAAATAATGATGGCAGCTATGAGAGATGTCAAATTATTATGCAGAAAACTCAATACAAAAAATCCCGATATTGGAATACAATGATGATGAATCAAAAAATTAAATCCAAGAGTGGGTCACTAGCAACATTACCTATGTTTGCAAATGTATACAAAATGGAAGGTGTGCAAGAGCAAAACAAAAAGAATGACTGGTGGGGATGGAAAATTACACTAGCTAATTCAGTTAATGATTTAAAAAATCCATCTTTAATAGTGGAGGAAGCCAATCATTTTCATGAGCTTGTAAGTTCTGGTTCTATTGATCCAGCACCTGAAGCAGTAAATGATAATGACGATACGAGTATGAAAGATGTTACTCCCAATTCGGATAGTAACGTTTTAGGCTCCTAATTACCTTAATATCTTAGGTTAGGGGCGAACTATCGGAAGATTATTCGCCCCTAGTTGTTATTATTTATATGAAAGTAGAAAAATTTAAACATATATTTTCAGGTCTTGATAGGGCTCATGGGTTCTATGAGTTTACTGAAACCAAATTAAGTGGCAAGAGAGATGGTCAAATGCGAACTGTCCATAAACCTCCTACTGTTCAAATGTTTCAAAATCATTTAGAGGGAAAGTATCCTGCTTTAGGTATTGTTCCCATTCGAGACGATGCAACATCATCTTGGGGTTGTATTGATATAGACGAGTACCCACTTGATCACAAAAAAATATTATCCAAAGTACGCCAATACAAATTACCATTAATAATGTGTGCATCCAAATCTTTTGGGGCACATCTTTTTTTATTTTCCAAACAACCACAATCTGCTTCTTTATTTCAACAAAAATTAAAAGAAATTGCTTCCTACCTAGGACATGCAAAAGCAGAAGTATTTCCTAAACAAATAAAATTAACTAATGAACAAGACACCGGTTCTTGGTTGAACTTGCCCTATCATGGCGACACACGGTATGCGTTTCTTGATAATGGGGATGGTGCATCATTAGAAGAATTTTTTGATTTATATGACAAGTATGTGTGTGATGATATCAGTAAAATTGCAATTCAGGTTAAACAAGATCACATAGTTGATGGTCCACCATGCTTACAAGTTTTAACAACACAAGGTTTTCCAGAAGGAACACGAAACAATGGTTTATTTAACATTGGTATTTTTTATCGAATGTCTAATCCTGATGACTGGAAAGATTTACTTGAAACATACAATCGTGATTACATGGATCCCCCTTTAAAAGCGAGTGAAGTAACTATTATTCAAAAACAAGTAGGGGCAAACAAAGCTGATGGCACGATGAAGTATATTTATAAATGCAATGATCAACCTATTGTGAGTGTATGTCAAAAAGGAATATGTAAATCACGAAAATTTGGAATTGGTACCTCTAGTGGAGATCATCCTATTTACTCTAATTTACGAGCATTAAATTCTCATCCTAAAATTTGGTTTTTAGATCTTGATTCTGAAACTATAGAAACAAAAGACTACACTAATATTGAGTACCATGCACGATTAAGACGATTAGTGGCAGATCAACAAATGAAATATATTCCTAAAATGAAACAAAATGATTGGGAAGATCATTTAGCTATTTTATTTGAGAGTATTACAGCAATTGATGTACCAGAAGATGTTTCTAAAGTAGGTGAATTTAAAGATTATTTAATGGAGTTTTGTGTAGGAAGAGGAGAGTCATTTGACATTGATGAACTAGATATGGAAAAACCCTATACTGATCCTAAAGAAAGTAAAACTTACTTTCGGCTGCGTGACTTATGTAAATGGTTAGAGAACACAAAAAGTTTTAAAGAAACACGAGCATGGATTGTGCAACGATTAAAAGATTTAGGAGGGGAAGATGTATTTGTATATCCTAAAAAAATACAAACACGAGCATGGAGAATTCCAGCGTTTAAGCGTCCTCCTATGATGGAGAAGATGCCTAATCTTCAATCAGAACAAAAACAAGATAAACAAACTTTAGGAGAAAAAGAAGATGATGACATCCCATTTTAAAAAATTACGACATTTAGATTTATTTAGTGGAATTGGTGGCTTTAGTTTGGGACTAGAAGCGACTGGTGGCTTTGAAACTGTAGCTTTTTGTGATATTGAAGAATATCCAAGAAAGGTATTAGAAAAACACTGGCCACATGTTAAACAATATACAGACATAAAGGAGCTGACTTATGACAAACTCAAATCAGATGGACTTGTTTCCAACACAGAAAAAATCGACATCATTACAGGAGGATACCCTTGCCAACCTTTCTCCGTCGCAGGTAGAAAAAAAGGTGAAGAAGATCCAAGACATCTCTGGCCAGAGTATTTTAGACTTGTCCAAGAGCTGCAACCAACTTGGGTTATTGGAGAAAACGTTAGTGGACACATTAAACTCGGTCTCGACACCGTACTCAAGAACTTGGAGAGTGAAGGTTACTCCGCAAGGACGTTTAGTATTTCAGCTTCGAGCGTCGGTGCGAACCACCAAAGAGAAAGAGTCTGGATTATTGCCCACTCCAGTAAGTTCGGATGCGGGAGCAGGAGCGATAATTGGGAAGGACGACAAGTTTCGAATAACGAAGAACGGCAATTTACGCAAGATCAATCGAAACAACAAAGATGGGAGTCTGGGTCTAGGAAAGAGAGCAACACTCGGAGTATTACAGAATCCCGAACTAATCAAAGAAATGAATTTAGATGGCAAGACCTATCAGGAAGTAAAAATATGGAGGACACCAGACGCTCATTGCGACAGAGGACCTTCATCAGAGGAGAGAATGAAAAAGAAACTGGACAAGGGAATGCCGATCTCACTCAACGATCAGGTGAAGCATCCGAATTTGATGTGGCCAACACCGACAGCAGTACAAAGACCGAACGAAGGAAATGTGAGACTATTGAGAAAACAAGTTTTGAAGGGCAATATGACAAGAGAAGAAGCGACAAAGATGTTGGGGAAGGATGTGTTCGAACAACAAGGGAAAGTTCCAATGTGGCCAACACCGACAGCGAACGAGGATGCAGCAGGGAGACCAGGCGGGAAGATGCAGAAAATGTTGGGCAATCATCCAGAAGTGAGGAAGCCTCTGGGTGGTGGGACATTGAACCCAACGTGGGTCGAGTGGCTCATGGGGTATCCGCTAGGGTTCACCGACTTAAATCACTTGGAAACAGTCTCATCCCCCAAATCCCCTACTACATCGGACTCAGTATCCTCCAATCGATTGATGTGGCCAACACCAGCAGCGAGGAGTTTTCAACCTCCCAGAAAACCAGAAACGATGGCGAAGACAGGTAGAAATCCTCTAACGAATACTTTAGAAGATGCTGTTCAATACCGGGAAATAGAGAAACAAAAACTGTGGCCGACCCCAACGGCTAACGAACCACGGGATATGAAGAAGATAGATCATTATGTTGAAACAGGGGAAATAAGGCATTCTCCGACAGGATATAAAAACCCAAGAAGACTGATGTTGGAAGAAACAGTTATTGCCGAAGAAAAAAAGAAACAAAAACTGTGGCCGACACCAAGAGCTAGAGATTGGAAAGATGGATATGGTGTTCCTCCTTCAGTAGAAAAAGGAACAAGAGGTCATACACTTGGAACAAAAGTTCAAGAAGAAGAAAATAAAATGTGGCCAACACCTTGTCCTGGGTCAAAGGGCAGAGGGGCATATCCTCACAAGGGAGTAGTAAAATCTCTTTTAGAAGGTAAGAAGCCTTCATCACAAGCATTACTCGTGGATAAAGTGGCGGTTGATGCTATAAAAAAGGGTCAAGGCTTTCTTGATCCTGATGATAAGATGAGAGTAAAACTATGGCCAACACCAACAGCGACTGACGGACGGCGTGGAGAAATTCATGAAGATGGAACAATAAAAAAGAGTTGGAAAAAAAGAAGAGATAAGTGGGCTGCCAAAGGTGTTAATTTACACAGACCTTTAGATATTGTTGTTGCATTAGAGGAAGAGAAAAAAAAGAAAGATTGAATGATTAATATTATTTTAGGTCCTCCTGGGACAGGTAAAACAACTAAATTATTAGAGATTTGCCAACAAAAGAAAGAGCAAGGTATTACTTGGGATAAGATTGGTTTCTTTTCTTTTTCGCGTAAGGCGGCTCACGAAGCTCGTGATAGGGCTCGTCATAAGTTTCAAGCAAGTAAAGATGATTTAGTTCACTTTAGAACGCTTCACAGTTATGCTTTTCGTCACTTACCTGTCAGCGAAGACAATTTAATGAAACAAAAACATTGGAAAGAATTATCTGAAATGATTGGTTTTAATTTAGTGTTTAACGAAAATGATGACTCTATTTATACTAACTCTAATCATCAATATATTAATTTAATTAATACAGCACGACTTAAAGATATTTCTTTAGAGGAGGAATGTCACAATACTATTGAACCTATTAATATGGTTAAATTAGATTATCTCAATCGTGTTATTAATAAATATAAAGAATTAAATAATCTTCATGATTTTACCGATATGATTGTAGATTATACGAATGACACATTTTTAACACAGTTTGATGTGCTTTTTATTGATGAAGCGCAAGATATGCCTCGTGTTCAGTATAACATGGTAGATAAATTAATTTCTCACAGTAAAGAAACATACATTGCCGGGGATGATGACCAAGCAATATTTCGTTGGTCTGGAGCAGATGTGGATAAATTTATTAGTTTAAAAGGAAATGTAACGGTGCTTGATAAATCATATCGATGTCCTCAACGCATTTATCGTTTAGCTAATTATATTATTACACGTATTAGAAATAGACGTCCTAAAACTTGGAGCCCTAAAGATAATGAAGGACGAGTGGCTCGTATTTCACATTTACGCCACATTGATTTATCGAAAGGAAATTGGTTAATTTTATCTCGCACAAGAAAAATTCGTAATGAAATGGTAGAAGATTTTTTATTACAAGAAGGGTATTGGTATGGAAGAGGGGATCATCGACCTGTGTCAACAACTATTTTAAATGCTATAGATGTGTGGAAGAAATTAAAAAAAGGAGAAAGCATATCATTAATGGAAGTAAAAAGTTTGTATAATAAAATAAAAAGTAAAATTGGTATTAAACATGGTTTTAAAACATTTAAAAAAGAAGAAGAAAAAAAGTTATTTTTATTAAAAGATCTTAAAAAGAATTATGGACTGTTGGTAGATGGAGAGTGGTGGGAAGTATTAAGTGGTGTATCATCTTTTGATATTACTTATTTAAGAAGATTAGAGAGAATAGGAGAAGATATAAAAGGAGAGCCACGCATTAAAGTATCTACTATCCACCAAGCTAAAGGAGGGGAATGTGATAATGTTGTTGTTCTCCTAGATCTTGGTCGTTTAGTTTACAAATCTTATCTTAAAAATCCTGATGATGAGCATCGTGTTTTTTATGTAGCTGTTACAAGAGCTAAAGAAAATTTATATATTGTTGAAGCTCAAAAACAGCAGGGTTATCGAATGTATAGTACACAGTTGGAGGAAGAATGATTTCAAAAGAATTATTAGATGAAGCAAAGAAATTAATTGGGGGAGATCGTCAGCAAGAATACGGCGATAAAGTAAAAAATCATCAAAACATTGCAGATCTGTGGTCAGTTTTTTTAGAAAAAAAAATTACCCCTCATGATGTAGCGATTTGCATGGCATTAGTAAAAGTAGCACGCCTTATGAACCAACATAAAAAAGATAGTTATATTGATATGGCTGCCTATGCAGTTATAGCTGGTGAAATAGAATCTAGAACTAATAAAAAAAATATTTCATTTGAATCTGAAGGAGAAAAACGCGGAAGAGAAACAGCACAATATATTAAAGAACAAAATAAAAAAAGATAGGAGTAAAAGATGCAACACACTTTTGGGTTTACACAATCAGAATGGATACCACCTCAAGATCTTCCAGATCTATTAGATGCAAAAGTTATTGCATTTGATCTAGAAACTTATGATCCTGGATTAAAAACAACAGGTCCTGGATGGACTACTAAAAATGGTCATATTATAGGCATTGCTGTGGCTGTTGATGGGTGGAAAGGGTACTATCCTATTCGTCATGAAAATGGATTTAATTGGGATAAAAAACGCGTTTTAACATGGTTTAAAAAATTAATGCAAACAGATGCAATTAAAGTAGCTCATAATGCTATTTATGATGTGGGCTGGCTTTATGCTGAAGGCATTAGTGTTAAAGGACCAATTGTTGATACAATGTTAATGGCTCCTATTTTAAATGAAAATAAATTTTCTTATGCATTAGGTGCGGTAGGAAAAGATATGTTGAATTCTTACAAGGATGAAACATTGCTTAAACAAGCATCAAGTGAGTTTGGAATTGATCCAAAAAATGAGATGTATAAATTACCAGCTATTTTTGTAGGGGGATATGCCGAGCAGGATGCTGACTTAACTTTACGATTATATCAGCATATGCGACCTATTATGGAAAAAGAAAGCCTGCTCAGTGTGTATAAATTAGAGATGGATCTTATTCCTATAATTTTTGAAATGACTAAAAAAGGAGTACGAGTTGATGTTGAAAAAGCAAGACGATATAAAAAAAGTTTTAAGAATACAGAAAAGAAGATACTGGATAGTATATTGGCAGACACGGGCATTGCTGTGGATGTTTGGGCTGCAGCAAGTGTGGCGAAAGTTTTTGATAAACTTAAAATAGATTATCCACGCACAGAGAAAACTAATTCTCCTAGTTTTACGAAAGATTTTTTATTACATCATTCTCATCCTGTTGCTAAAAAAATACAAAGTGCAAGAGAGTTTAATAAAGTTCAATCTACTTTTATTGATACAATTTTAAAACATGGGGAGTCTGGGCGTATTCATGCAAGTATTCATCAGATGCGTGATGGCGTTTCAGGTACAGTGTCTGGACGATTTAGTTATTCTAATCCTAATTTACAGCAGCTTCCTTCTAGGAATAAAGAAATTAAAAAACAAATACGAGGATTATTTTTACCTGAAGAAGGAGAAGTGTGGGGAAGTTTTGATTATTCTCAACAAGAACCACGCATCGCTTCACACTTTGCTCATCGTTTAGAATGTGAGGGGGCTCAATCAGTAGTAGAAGAGTATCAAAAAAATGCTGATGCTGATTTCCATAGTATTGTAGCAAAGATAGCGAATATTGGTAGAGATCAAGCTAAAACAATTAATTTAGGTTTATTTTATGGAATGGGCGTTAACAAACTTTCTAATGAATTGCAAGTAAACGTTGATGTTGCAAAAGAGATTTTATCAGAATACAATCTCAAGGTACCTTTTGTTAAGGAATTAAGTAAAAGGGTATCAAACTACGCCAATAGTGAGGGTTACGTCTCAACAATCAAAGGTAGAAAATGTCGTTTTGAACTGTGGGAACCAACCACCTTTGGCGTATTTAAAGCTCTTCCTCATGATCAGGCTAAATTAAAATATGGAAAGCATCATACTTTACAACGAGCAGGAACTTACAAAGCCTTAAACCGGTTAATTCAAGGATCAGCAGCCGATCAAACAAAACAAGCAATGATAGAATTATATAAAGAAAATTTAATTCCTCTTATACAAATTCATGATGAACTTACATTAAGTTTTGATGGCACCGAGGAAACAAAAAATAAAATTATTTCTATTATGGAAAATGCTGTTGAATTATCTGTTCCAAGTAAAGTTGATTGTGATTTAGGAAAATCGTGGGGAGATGCTACTTAAATTTTTGGCTGTTTTCTGGGGTAAATTAGATATGTCTTGATTAGTATATAATATAGTATATTATTTTATTATAATTTTAGAAAGAAGGAATTATGAAAAAGAAAGACTTACTAAAAAATATTGGTACAGAATTTTTTTCTGCTATTTTTACTAAAAAGAATGGCGAAGAGAGAAAGATACTTGCTAAACTACATGTAAAAGATCAAAAGTTTTTTGCAGGTGGTGAACTAAAAGGTAACAGAGATCACTTATTAGAGTGCATTGATGTTAATGTTCTTAAAAAAGTTGATGATCCAAAATTATCTTGGAGATCAATACCATTAAATTTAGATCCTAGTGTTGAGGGTCAAGGTTGTTTACTTAGTCTTAAAGTAAACAAAGTAGAACTTGTTAAGAAAGGAGAAAACAATGCCATTGCCGCATAATGATTTTGATTTTATTTTAAATCAAATTAAACCAGAACCAATACAACCAGAACCGATACAAATGGAATTACCATTTCCAGGACCTTTCACATTTAAAGATTGTATTGCTAAAATATCACGAAAGAATGGATCACGAGGATCCATTCTTCAACAATTATTAGGGAATGTTTGTCAAAATAGATCAGTTTCTTTTACTGATTGGGTTTTAGATCAACACGAAAGAGATGCTGAAGAGCAAGGAGGAGAAGATGAATAAAAGTTGGGTTCAAGAATTACACGAGGAATTTAATTTTTATGACTACAAAGGTAAAAAAGTTATTGCTAAAACTGAAGATGAAAAAATCAAAATAGCAAATGACCATCAACCTTTAAGTGATCAAAAACAAAAGGATGCTGAAAAAAATGGTGTGTTAGTTTATCCAGAATCTTTATTTTTAAGGACAAGTTACACAGAACAATCAGTAGATGAAAAAATTAAAAAAGATAAAAAAGATAAAATAGAATTAGAAAAATCTTTTACTCTAAAAGTAAAATCTTCTTTATCTCCTCGACAATTAAAAAAGAAAAGACAAGAAGACTTGATGAAATCTTTATCAAGTTTAGTAGAATTAAAGTTTAAGAAAAAACCTCTCATTGCTAAAATGAGAGGGGAGTTTCCTAAATTAAGTTCTGCTCAAATTTGTCGATTTGTGAATAATCAATTAAAATCTCGTGTTATTGAGATTGATAGAACTTTTAAAACTAAACCTATTATTGTTAAAGGTAAATTATGGAGGAATTTATGAAAAATATATTTGAACAAAAATTAAACAAAGCAATTTACTTTACTAAACCAGTAGAGTTTTTAGAAATTAGGTCTAGTGGTAGTCAGATTTATTTAACATCAAGAAACACTTATGCTGTTTGGCATAAAAAGAAAAAAATTAAAGGTGCAATGACCAATGTTTTTTGGTTACAAAGTAAATATAACAAAGGCACTAGAACTTTTGATTGGTTCTTAAAAGCAAGCGATGTTTGTATGACTACTAAAGAAGCATTACCAATAGTTAAAGTAAAAAGGATGCAATATTCAGAACAAAGAATATTAGATTTAGAAAGAATGATTAGAGTAAATAAACTTTACTTAAAAAATTCTGATAATTTTAATCCTACTGTTGGTAATGGGAGTTATGGGCATGTAGAGTTTCCTAAATTGAATGAAATTAGAAATTCAATTTAAAGTATTATTTATTTAATGCTTGTTCCAATAATACTTCAAGGCGTATCACTCGTTCTTTTATTTCTGGTATGTCTTGGAGTATTATCATTTCTAATTGGTTTTGTTTTGATTCAACTGCTTCTAATCGTTGGGACATCATCCCATAAGTTATTCCAGCACTTACTAAAATTAATCCTAACCAAATAATATTTCTTATATTTGTTTCCATTAGGCTACCATTGGTTGTGGTTTTTTATTTCCTATTAAGGATGCTATACCACCATGTTTAGCAAACAAAGGAAGACCTACACTTTCTAATTTAGCAGTTACTTCTGGATCCATACCTGCTGGTCCAGATGGAAGAGGATTAGGAATAGGGTTTACAACACTTGCCATTTCAATATTTTCATTAGGAACTGGTACATTAATAGAAGATTCTTCTATGTTTTCTTCTCTTAACTTTTCCATTTTTATTTCTTCTTCTTCTAATTCTTTACCTTTATTAAAAATACTTTCATTAATTTTTAACTCATTTAAAAGATCATTTATATCTTCCATGTTTTCTTCACTTATTATTCCTTGTAGGTCATTTTTTACATCTGAAAACATTGATACAGTATTACTTATTTCGTCTGGCTGTTCAGCATGATGCAAATCAAATAAAGAACGAATAAGAGAAACTTTTCCTTTCCATCCTATTTGTCTTCTAGGGTCAAACACATCAACAATTTTATTAGCAAGTTTTGGATTAGCAAAAACTTTTCCTAACCCATATCTCATCGCAAAAAGACCAATAAGTCCTTTAAACCCTTTAGTAAAAATCCCATCATCTTCATTAAAAACCATATCACCACCTTGATAGGCAGCTCCTGCTCCTAACAAAGTAGCAAATACATTTTTTGCTCCACCTAATTGAAAACGTCTTTGAAGGAAAGAAGATGGATCTCCTATTTTTACTCCTTCTAAAAAAGCACCAGTACGAATAATATCTTGTAATCTACTATTACCAATACCCACTATTTTAAATAATTCATCTAGAAATTCAGATTTCCCCCTAACATCAAACCCCAATAATTTATTTAATTTTGCTGGATCAAAATCTATTCCTGAAATTGGTTTTGTGGTTGTAAACAAATTATCCGTACCACCTTTTACTATAGAGTTATTAAAAATATTAGTTAAATACTCATCAGCAAAAGTTTTAAATTCTTTTGGTCCTATAATTTGTCTTAAATCCCTTAATCCTTGAGGAGATTTTATTTTCATTAAAGATTCAAGAAGCATATCTACATCTTTTTTATTTTTAAGTAATCCTGGTTCAAATAAATTATCTACATATTTTCCAAAAATAGAAGCAGTAGGCGATTCATATAAGCTTTTAAAAGATTTACTATAGTTTAAAGCATTAGTATGCGAACTTAAAATAAGAGCAAGTTTGTCTTTAGGGATAAGGTCTTTAATGAGTGTTTTATCCATATTAAGAAGAATACTATCATTAGCCCCCCTTAATTGAGTTAAAAGTCTAGCAAAACTATCTCCAAAAACAGTATCTGCCCCTTCTGTTAAATCTCTAAATAAACCACTTATAGAGTCATTATAGTTTCTTATTTGTTCATAACTAACATTTCCACCTTGGTTTTTTAAATTAATTTGATAATTTCTAATAGTGGTGATTAAATCTTTTAATTTATCCCCCTTAATTCGTGATAAAGCACCTTGATCAAAAAAACCAGATTTTACAATTGTATCATATTCTTTAATAATACCTTCTTCATTCACAGGAAGATTTTTAAATTGCCTTAATACATCCCCATTTACTAATTTTTTTACAAAATCATTAATCGCATTTCCTTTAAAAACATTTTTATTAGGAAGCATTGCATGAGCATCATAAGCTTTCTGCCATAAATTATTATAAATTCTTTTACCTGCTTCAAATCTTTTACTTGATCTGTTAAAAATATTAATGCCCGCATCGGTAAATAATGTTAAGGGAGTAAATAATTCTTTAAATTTTTGATATTGATCACTTAAAATTTTTCCTTGAGATTCAATAGTTTTTCTAATAGTTCCTCCAATAAAAGGTAGTGGCCCCAAAGCTTTTACTTTGTCTGCATATTTAGCAATTTGACCAAAGTTAATTTGAATACCTAATCGTTCTGCGGCATCGTAAGCCGCTCTTACTGCAGGATCTTTAATATTAGTTAAAGCTCTATACCCTGCTGAAATAAGTTGAGGAAATAAAAGCCCAAAAGATTCATACCACATTGCTTCTTTAGTATCTTGATCAAGAGAAGATAAAAATTGTAACATTTCTTTATCTCCACCACTCATTATATAATTAGCAATATCGTATGCAGCTCTTCCACTTATGTCTCCAAATATGCCCCCAAACCATGCTTTTCCCCCTGCAAGAACAATGTTTTTAGGTGTGGGTAGTTTTTTTTTACTTTTAAAATCTTGATATAATTGA
>Ga0315331_10001724_pt1 | contig 16480 bp, 16 predicted proteins | sample M160m34915metaG_FD_203456 | JGI IMG/M metagenome (GOLD analysis project Ga0315331, IMG submission 203456) | Ammonia-oxidizing marine archaeal communities from Monterey Bay, California, United States - M1 60m 34915 | ecosystem: Environmental > Aquatic > Marine > Intertidal zone | place: USA...
AAGTCACGCCGGTCTTGGGCCCGGATCGGAGCGAGGCTGTGACCGCAGTTCCCAATCACGCACGTCGTGGTCCCAAATGCCGGCATCGGATCGCAATCGGGGTCCCACCAGAGCGAACCGTCATAGTGCGTATGCTGCTCGATGAAACCAGGCGTGACGAACGCACCGGTCGCGTCGATCTCCACCTCGCCATCGGGACGCAAGGACGGCCCGACCTCCTGGATGATCCCCCCACGAACGCGGACGTCCGCCGCGCGGGCCGGCGCGCCCGTCCCATCCACCACCTCACCGTTGCGAATCAGCAAATCATTCACTTCGACGTCCTTCCGTCTAAAGCCCATTCACGAGACCGTCCAGACCGAGAGTCTGCCAAAACCGATCGAGGCGCGTCCAAAAAGCCTCTGGCACCGGTCCATCGCCAGCGAAACGGCGCAGGAAGGGCCTCGCGGCGTCATGAGCCCTCTCGAGCCCGCCCGACCCGATGGAGAAACCACGGCGCCCCCCCAAAACGCACCTCCCCAACCTCGGTCACGAAGTTCGCCTGGACCGACACGGGCGCAAGGAACCATCGGGCTCCCCAGGCGCTCAGCAGTCCGTTGTCGACCGTACCCGAGCGGAGCGAATCGTAGAAAGAGTCGACCGCCTCACGGCGCTCCGCTTGCGACGAACGGCCGAATGGCCCCTCCCGCCAGATCGGCACGGCGGACCTCGAATAGACGACATCGACGCCGTTGACGCGAGCAACGAACTCCCCGAGCGACGCGGGGGCCATCACGACCTCGCGTGGATCGTCGAGGAGATCGCGCACGTAGAGCCGCGAACCGCCGAGCCCGAAGACCCAGGTCGGCGGCCGAAACCAGCGCTCCGGAAAGACGGTCGGCTCACCGTCCAACCAGGTCGACGTCACACGCAACGTGCTCACGAACCCAAGCGCGAGCAACAGCACGCACACAGCCCCCTTCACCGGCTGCCGGAGCTGCTCGAGACCGTATGCCGCTAACCCGAACCACAGCAAGGCGATCCACTGACCGATCCGATCGACCTTGAAGAGTCCCCCCTCCATGCCGAGTAGGCTCTCGACCTCCACCATCGCCCCCGCACCGACCGACAGGAAGACGACCCCGGCGAGCCCGAACGCGCAAGCGCGGACGAACGACGGGGCCCGGCGCCAATGAAAGGCCGAGACCCCCACGAGCGGTAGCAGCGGCAGGTAGAGAAACGGCGAGGTGGGCCAGATGTCCGACCGGGCCACCTCACGGCTCGCGAACACACCCAGCTCCCACCAGGCCACCAGCAGCGGCCCGAAATACGCAGACGAGAGCAACCACGCGAGCCCGAGGCCGACCCACGCCGCGCGCGAGCGCGCATGGACGGCCCAACCCAACAAGCCGACGACACCGATCCCGAACTCCCATGGACGCGTCAGGCCCAACAGCCCGACGAGCACCCCAACGCCCAGCTCGGCCGCCGCCCGGGAGACCTCACCTCGGCCCGCCGCCTGCGCGAGCCAAACCCCAAGGAGCACGATCAATAAGCCGAGGTTCCGCGCGAGAAACGGCATCGCGAGCTGTACGCCCGGGAGATAGAGGAAGAACTCATACAGGCCGACGAACCACGCGCCCCCATACGTCGCGACGAGGCCAGCGAAGAAGAGCGCCCCCCCCGAACCCAGCCCCGCGCGGAGCGCCACGCCGTGAGCGAGCCAAGACACCCCGGACGCAACGAGCAACGAGAAGCTCAGCGCCGCGTAGTGAAAGGACAACCCGGTACACTGCATCCACAGCGCGATCGCTGCGCTTTGGAGCGGCGTATAGTGACCGGGCAGGCCCGCGTACGGCACGTGTGGAGCCGGGAACCCGTTCAACAGCTGGTAGGTGTACATCCGATGCTGCGTGTAGTCGCCCGGAAGCCCACCCGGGTCACCCCACCAGGTCGCCCAGACCAGGAACGCGCTGGCGACCGCAACACCACACCACGCCCAGCCCTGCGACACGTCGCGCAACGGCCAATGTTTCCCGCCCGCCACTAGGGTCCCGAAGAAGGCGAGCAAGAACACGACCACCGTGACAGGCTGGCTCGAGAGCACTGCGCCACCGCTGACCCGATGCCCCCACGCCAACAACCCGACTGCCACGAGCGCAGACGCTCCGATCGCGAACCCAGCGCTCGCGCCGACCGGGCGCTGCGTCAACACGCGCTGGTGCTCTGTCGGCGCGGCCCTCGCGACGGGCTCATCCCTCGGCTCGGTTCTCAGTCACCCAGGGAGCCGCTCCCTGAGCGCATCCGGGAGTTCATCCGGTGCCAACTTCTGGATGCGGTCCATACTCAGCGGGCCATCCGAGTACACGTCCTCGCCTTTCGCTCGGCCATCTTCCGCGTACGGGAAGATCGCGCACGTCCTGTAGGAATAGAGGTACCACGCACCGACGTCGTCGATCGGGAGACCGAACTCCTTGAGCGCGTAACCGGGAAAGACGATGCGCAGGATCCCCTCATGGAACAGGTTGTCGTCACTGCAGAAGATCTTGTCGATGTCGTACTGCAAGATGTTCCGCTGGTTGTCCACGATGTCCTGATAGAAGGCGCGGACCTCCGCCTGCCCTTTCGGCCCGGTGTCACCCACCCCCTGCCCGTAGATGTGGTATTCGGGCTCATCGATCTGAGTCGCCATGATGCGGTCTATGTCTCCATCGATCTCCGCGGCCATGTGCTCTCGGTAGTTCTCGAGGATCGCGCGATGCCGTGGGCTCGCCGCGCTCGCGATCGCCTCGTCAACCTTCGCAAACGAACGGGTGGGGTCGATCTTCATCTCGCTCCTCCTCTCGATGCGCCGAGGTCACAAGGTTGCGCTCGGCGCGGTCTACGGCGATCGCCTCACGAGAGGATACCTCGGGGTTCGCCGCTTGCCGCGTGAACACGACTCGACGCCCGCGATTTCAGGGGACACGAGGGCGCAGAAGCCCAGTATGCTGCGCGAGGGAGGACCGGATGCTGCTCGATCGTTTCGACCTGACCGGCAAGGTCGCGCTCGTCACGGGCGCGGGACGCGGGATTGGCGAGGGCGTCGCGGAGGCCTTCGCGGAGCTCGGCGCGCACGTCATCTGTTCGGCGAGGACCGAGTCCGAGATCGAAGCCACCGCAGCGAGCATCCGAAAGGGCGGCGGCGAGGCCACCGCGCTGCGTTGTGATGTCACGAAAGATGCGGAGATCGAGCAACTGATCGAAACGGTCATCCAGCAGCGGGGCCGCGTCGATGTCGTCGTGAACAACGCAGGAGGCGGCGGCTGGGGCTCCAGCCTCGAACTCGATGACGCGCTGCTGCTCGATACGCTCCGCCTCAACCTGCTCGCCGCCATTCACGTCACCCGGCGAACGATCCCCCACATGCTTCGCGTGGGCGGGGGCTCGGTCGTCAACATCTCGTCGGGGATGGCCCGAGTCGTCGACGGAGGCGGCGTCCCCTACGGCGCAGCCAAAGCCGGGCTCGAGCAAGCCACGCGGATGCTCGCGTACGAATTCGCCCCCGACGTCCGAATCAACGCCATTCGCTGCGGCGCGATCCTGACGCCTGACATCGAAAAAAACATGTTCGCGCGAGACCCCGCGGTTCGCGAAGAGCTCGAGTCCTGGACGCCCATGCGGCGTATCGGGACACCCGAAGATGTCGCGATCGCGGCGCTCTACCTCGCATCTGATGCAGGAAGCTATGTCACGGGCAAGGTCCTGGACGTGGACGGCGGCGTCGTCCAGGAGCTGTCCGCGATGGCCATCATTCGCGAGAGTCGAAAACGCTAGGGAGGCACGCATGGCATTCGTCGAGAAATACGGCCCCTGGGCTCTCGTCACTGGAGCCGCCTCCGGCATCGGCGCCGAGCTCGCACGACACCTTGCGGAGCGCGGGCTCCATCTCCTCCTCCTCGACATGGACGAGGCCGGACTTCGAGACCACGCAAGCCAGCTGAGGGAACGACACGCCGTCGAGATCGTCCCCCTCATCGCAGACCTGTCGCGGCCCGACTTCCTCGAAGGGCTCGAAGACGAGATCGCGCAGCGAGACATCGGCCTGCTCATCTGTAACGCGGGGGTCGGGAGCGCCGGGCCGTTCGAGACGACCGCGCTCGAAGAGATGATGCGCGCCATCGACATCAACTGTCGCGCGACGCTTCGTTTGACGCATCGGATCGTCCCGGGGCTGATCGCCCGCGGCCGAGGGGGACTGATCCTCCTGGCATCGGACAGCGCGTTCCAAGGCACACCGTACGTCGCCAACTATGCCGGGACCAAGGCGTACAACCTGATCCTCGGGGAGAGCCTCTGGTACGAGCTCGCCCCCTATGGCGTCGACGTGCTCGCCTTCGCCCCGGGCGGGACGAATACACCGTCCTTACGGCGGGGAAACCCCCGGCTGCGCGAGGGGGAGACGCCTCCTGGCATCATGCTCGCGGGTCCGACGGCGCTCGCTGCCCTTGAATCGCTCGGGCGGGCGCCCAGCGCGCGCCCCGACTGGCGCAACCGACTGGACACCTTCATCCAGACACGCTTGCTCCCGCGGCGGCGCGCGATCACGCGGTTCGGTCGTCGCCTCGCCCACATGGGTCCGAACCGCAGCTAGCGGCGCCGAGCGGACGAAACCGCCCGCTCGTCATGCCTCTCGTGGCTCGAGGATGACGAGTGGGATCGCTCGCTGGGTGTGCGTTCGGTAACCCGCCCAGTGGTCGTTGTACTCGCACGCGCGAGGCCAGATCCCGTCCGCCTCCGCGCCGTCCGCGCGCCGCGCTCGAACGGCGACGTGACGGGCCCCCGCCTGAACCTCCGCCTCCGGTCGCGCCTCGAGGTTCCGCCACCAGGCCGGGTCGGACTCGGCCCCGCCGTTCGAAGCCACGACCACGAAGCGATCTTCGTCGGGCATGTACACCAACGGCGTGGTGCGCCGTTTCCCGCTTCGACAGCCAACCGTCGAGAGCAACAAGATCCGGCGACCGTCCGGCATCTCGTGGCCAAACCTCCCACCCGAGAGCTTGTAGAGCACCTTGTGGACCTTGCCGAAGGTCTTCCAATTGTTCGCCATCGTTTCCTCGCTCCGCGCGCCGCCCCCCTTCAGGACGTGCTCGCGAGCCCTTCGGGCCGCTAGACTCCCACCTCGTCGGAGGTCGGTACGTGCTGAAAGAGTTCCTGGCGCGCCGTGAAGTTTCAGAGATCTGTGAGCTCCGCGGCAGCTTTGGGATCATGGCGTATCACGGCGGTAATCTCGAACGCACCACGGATGTGATCGCCACCGCGGTCGCCGAGCGGACCGGTGCGTCGCTCTACGCGGTCCTCCAGGCACCACCCCACCGGTATCACCTCCGCTCCACGTCTTTCGATCCCGAAGAGTCCGCAGCCCTCCGACGGTTCCTCGACCACGTCGAGGTGGTGATCACAGTCCACGGCTACGGGAGGCGACGCCTCTGGCGTCACCTCCTTCTCGGCGGAACGAACCGAGCGCTCGCGAGCCACGTGGCGCATCACCTCCGAAGCGGTCTGCCGCGTCGCTACCAGGTCGTCGATGACCTCGAGGCGATCCCGCGAGAGCTCCGCGGACAGCACCCGCGAAACCCGGTCAACCTCCCCCCAGAACGCGGCGTGCAGATCGAGCTTCCGCCCACGATCCGCTGGAATTTCCGAGAATGGGGCTGGTCCGACCACGAGGGGACCTCACGAGATCCAGAGATCGACCGCCTGATCGACGCGCTCGCCGCCGCGGTGACCCAATGGCCGCCGGCTCCGCCCGCCAACCCAAGAGTAGAAACACCCTCCCACTGAGGCGACCCGGTGGAAAAAGTCGCGCGCGGCCTTACCATCAGGGTCCGCGCCGATTCCAATTCCTGGGAGCCTTCGATGAGTACCAAACCACCGCGAACCCATTCTCGGGTCCCCGGAGGCCGGATCGAGCGTCTGTCGCGCATCAGCTGGATGGCGGGGGGAGCGCTCGTGGGCGGCGCCGCCGAGTCCGTACGACGCCTCGTCAACCCGCCGGACACCGACGCCAGCGCGTTCCTCACGGGCGCAAACGCCAAATGGCTGGCCTCTCAGCTCGCGTCCATGCGGGGAGCGGCCATGAAGGTCGGGCAGCTCCTCTCGCTCGAAGGGGACGACTTCCTCCCGAAGGAGGTCGCGGACGCCTTCGCCGTGCTGCGGGACGACGCGGATGCCATGCCCGAGAGTCAGCTTCGCCAGGCGCTCGTCGAAGCCTACGGTGAGGACTGGGAACGACACTTCGACGACTTCGACTTCGAGCCGGTCGCGGCCGCGTCCATCGGCCAGGTCCACCGCGTACACACACAGGACGGCCGCGACATCGCCCTCAAGATCCAATACCCGGGCGTGCGCCAAAGCATCGACAGTGACGTCGACAACCTCGCCACCGTGTTGCGGCTCGCTCGCCTGATGCCTCCTGCCATCGACCTCGACGACTGGATCGGGCTCGCGAAGGAGCAACTGCAGGACGAGTCCGACTACCTCCGCGAAGCGGACTGCCTTGAGCAGTACCGCGAGCTGATGGCCGACGAGCCCGACGTCACCGTCCCCGGCGTCCACCGCGACCTCACCACGCAGACGATCCTCGCGATGGACTACCTCGAGGGCCTCCCCCTGGAAGACCTCTGCGGCCCCGATCACGAATCGGCTGACCGCGACCGGATGGGCGAGCTCTTGCTCCGCCTCTTGATGAAGGAGCTGTTCGAGATCCGGTTCACCCAGTCGGACCCGAACTTCGCCAACTTCCTCCTCCTGCCCGGTGGCCGCATCGGCCTCATCGACCTCGGCGCCGCGCATGCGGTGCCGCTCCCCCTCGCCCGCGGTTACGCCTCGATCTGCCGCGCCGCGTCAGACGACGACCGGCAAGGCCTGCAAGAGGCCGCCGAGACCCTCGGCTTCTTGCAAGGAGATGAGGATGAGGCGCTGATCGACGCGTTTGTCCACATCCTCGCCATGGCCAGCGAGCCGTTCCGAAGCGAAGGGCCGTATGACTTCGGCGCGACCGACCTCCCGCGCCGGGCGCGAGAGGCGAGCATGACGCTCGCGTTCGAGCGGGGCATCACGGGGGCACCCCCGCCCGAGGCCCTCTTCATCCAGCGGAAGCTCGGGGGCGTATTCCTCCTGTGCACGAAGTTGCGAGCGCGCGTCGACGTCCGCGCCCTCGCCGCCCCCTATTTGGCAGCACACGCCTCATTGCTCGAACGTCCCGACGAAAAGGCACGCTGAACACAATGATCTCCATCACCAACCTGAGTAAGTCGTTTGGAGATCAGACGCTCTTCGACGGGGCCTCGATTCAGTTCAATCCCGGAGAGCGATACGGCATCGTGGGAGCCAACGGCTGCGGCAAGTCCACGTTGCTCAAGATCCTGAGCGGCGAAGATTCGCAAAGCGACGGCGACATCGCCGTCCCACGGCGCTGCACCCTCGGTGTCCTCCGACAGGACCACTTCCAATACGAACAGGACCGGATCCTCGATGTGGTCATGATGGGCAACGCCCCGCTGTGGGAGGCGATGGTCGAGAAGGAGCGCATCCTCGCGAACGCGGAGAACGAGTTCGACGGCGACCGATACGCCGCCTTGGAAGACCTGATCGTGCGCGAAGATGGCTACGGGCTCGAGGCCCGAGCGGGGGAGATCCTCGAGGGGATCGGGATCCTCACGCCAGTCCATGAACAGCCGCTCTCGACACTGTCCGGTGGGTTCAAGCTGCGCGTCTTGCTGGCACAGGTCCTGGCCTCTAGCCCCGACGTGCTCTTGCTCGACGAACCCACCAACCACCTCGACATCATCTCCATTCGTTGGCTCGAAGAGTTCCTGCAGGACTTCCGAGGGGCCGCCCTCGTCATCTCCCACGACCATCGGTTCCTCGATACGGTCGCCACCACCATCGTCGACGTCGACTATTCGACCATCAAGGCCTATCCCGGCAACTATGCCAACTTCGTCCAGTCCAAGACCCAGGAGCGGGAGCGCCGGGAGAAGGAGATCGCGAAGCGGGAGGCGGAGATCGCCGACCACAAGGCGTTCGTCGAGCGGTTCCGAGCGAAAGCCACGAAGGCGCGGCAGGCACAGAGCAAACTCAAGGCGATCGACCGCATTACGCTCGACCGACTTCCGGAGAGCTCGCGGCGCTATCCCCGCTTCCGCTTCCAGGCCCAACGTCCGAGCGGGCGAAGCGTCCTCGAGCTCAAGGGGGTCGTGAAGGCCTACGGCGAAAAGCAGGTCCTCAATGGCGTCGATCTGCAGGTCCAGCGCGGCGAGCGGATCGCCATAATCGGCCCCAACGGCATTGGGAAGTCGACGCTCCTGCAGATCGCGATGGGCGAGACCGCTCCGGACACCGGTGCGGTCGAGTGGGGCTACGAGGCCCACCCCGGCTACGTCGCCCAGGACCACAAAGCCCAGATCGGCACGCTCGGGAGCGACCGTCAAACCCTGGAGTCCTGGCTCTGGAGCTGCTGCCCATCCGAGGGCATTGGCTTCGTCAAAGGACAGCTCGCCGCGGTCCTCTTCTCCGGGGACGAGTCGAAGAAGAAGCTTGGCGCGCTCTCGGGCGGCGAGGCCGCTCGGCTGATGTTTGCGCGCCAGGCCGTCGAGAGGCCCAACGTGTTGCTGCTCGACGAGCCCACCAACCACCTCGACCTCGAGGCGATCGAAGCCCTCGTGCAAGCACTCAAAGGCTATGACGGGACCCTCCTGTTCGTCTCTCATGATCGGTGGTTCGTCAACGAGCTGGCGACACGAGTCGTCTCGATCACGCCCGAGGGGGTCGACGACTTCGCCGGGAGCTACGACGACTACCTCGCGCGAGCCGGCGAGGACCACCTCGACGCAGAGGAGGTCCTCCGCAAAGCGCGCGCGGAGAAACGAAGAGCGCGGAACAGAGACACGAAGCCGAACAAGGGGAACTGAGGCCAGGCCCCACACCCGCGACGCGGGCGGAGGGGCTACCCCCGGGCCGAGTGAACGCGGCGGAGAGCCGCGCGGGACAGGAGGTGCGAGTGGACTTTACCGGGCAGGTCGCTGTCGTGACGGGAGCCGCCGCGGGGATCGGGCGCAGCTACGCCCGCGCGCTCGCGCAGCGGGGCGCACGCGTCGCGGTCGTCGACATCGAAGAGGGGGGCGCGCAGGCGACCGCGCTTGCCATCGAGCAAGCGGGCGGCATCGCGCTCGCGGTCGGAGCCGACGTCGCGTCAGAAAACGCCACCCAAGAAGCCGTCGAACAGATCTCCGGCCACTTCGGCGGGATCGACATCCTCATCAACAATGCGGGGCTGCACCTCGGCGACTATAACGAGACGACCGGGCTCGACGTCGCCCGTTGGCAGCGACTATTCGACGTGAACGTCCTCGGGGCGCTCCTCTGGGCGAAGCATTGCCGCTCGACGCTCAGCCGACGCCCCGGTGTCATCCTGAACCAGTCTTCAAACTCCTCGACCATGGGCGTTGGGGCCTACAGCGTCTCCAAGCTCGCGCTAAACGGCCTCACGGTGTCTCTCGCGCGCGAGTTCGCGGAGGATGGGATCCGGGTCAACGGTATCGCCCCTGGCTTCGTCGAATCCGACGCGGCGCAGGGCGGAGTCAGCGAGGCGCACCATGCGATGATCACGGCCGGACAGATCACCAAGCGCGTCGGTCAGGTCGAAGACCTCATCGAGACAGCCCTCATGCTGTGCTCGGACACGACACGGTTCGTCAACGGGCAGACGTGGTTCGTCGACGGTGGCTGGCAGACCCGCTTGTAACGCACGGGACGCAACTCTCTCCGTCAGCCAAAGAGCGCGTCCGCGGTCGCCTGCATCTGATCCTGCTTCTCCGCCAAGCTCGCGGCGCCACCCCGCGTCAGCGCCCAGGCCGGGAGCAACAACGAAGTCACCCCCATCCCTTCGAGCCGCTGGACGACCGAGCGGTCGAGAGGCCCCTGAAGCGACAGGAAGATCTCGAAAGGATCTCCCTCTCTCCCCTCCGCGCGTCGCGCCTCCTGAATCCGCGAGATCACGGGCGGGATGTCTTCCATCGCGAAGTCGAGCCCCATCCACCCATCGTGTCGCGCCGCGCGACGGATCGCCACCTCCGTGTGCCCCCCCACATAGATCGGCACAGGCGCGTGAGCCGCGGGTTGCGCGTGCACCAAGGGAAAGTCGAAGTGATCACCGTGGAACTCGGCTTCCCCGTCCCGAAATAGCATCGACAGGATCTCCAGCATCTCGTCGGTACGAGCCCCCCGACGGGCCCAGCTATGCCCCAGGAGCTCCACCTCCTCTCGAAGCCAACCCACGCCCGCCCCCAGCGCCACTCGCCCCTGGGACAATAAGGACGTCGTCACGACACTCTTCGCCACGCTGAACGGGTCTCGCATCGGCATGATGTAGACATAGGTGCTGAAGCGCAGGGCCTCAGTCACCGTGGCCATCGCGGCGATCGCCGGCCACGGGTCGAGGAAGGCCGACTTCGGGTCGAGTTCGTATTCCGAATACGGATACGAGCTCTCAACCGAGGCGGGCAACGCGACATGATCCGGCAGGACGACACCTGTGAAGCCAAGCGCGTCCGCCGTCCGTGCGACCTCCACGAGCTGTTCGGTCTCGCTGAAGATCAATGATTGCCAAAAGTCCATATCGATGTTCTCCAGTCTCGTGCGCATGCGCTCGCCCACCATGAGACGAACGGGGATCCAATGAACAGGCCCCGTCAACGCCTCGGCGTCAAGCGCGCGGGGATCGGCAGGTTCGAGAGACTGCTCGGGAGCGGCGGATACGTCACGCCCGCGATCGGCTCCATCGCCGCCACGCGATCGAGCAGGACATTGACCGCCGTTCGCCCCTCGAGCCGCGCGAGCGTTGCGCCCGGACAAATATGAGAGCCCCCCCCGAAGGCGAGGTGATCGGTGGGGTCTTCACGATCCAGCCGAAACTCGCCGGGGTCCGCGTAAACGGCCTCGTCCCGGTTCGCCGAGCCGAGACCGACCTCCAGCCACGCGCCCTCTCCGATCTCGAACCCACCGATCTCGACCGTACGCGTACAGCGGCGGCTCGTGGCCTGCACGGGCGCGTCATGCCGGAGAGACTCTTCGACATAGCTTGGAACCAGCGCACGATCCCCTTGTACCTGACGAAACAGATCCGGGTCGATCAACAACCGGTGGAACAGGTGGGTCAAGAAGGTCCGCGTCGTGTGAACCCCCGCCATGACCATGAACTGGAGCTGACTGACGATCTCGGTATCACTCAGCGGTTGCCCATCGATCTCGGCTTCGAGCAGCGTCGCGTAGACGTCGCGCGCGCCATCCACTGGCTCTGCGCGGCGGCGCGCGAGGTGCTCGGCAAAGAATCGCCGGATGGGCGGCCCTTCCCGATCGACACCGGGGCTCACGGAGCGTTGCATCAACGTGCCATCAAGGGAACATGTCATAAAATGATCGGCCGCAGATTCGGGGAGCCCCATCAGTCGCGCCAGCGCCCGGCTCGGGATCGGCATCGCATAACCCACGTGGAGGTCTGCGACGGCCCCTTCTTCGCCAAGCATCTTGTCGACCAGACCGTGGCAGACGGCCTCGAGATAACCATCCAGCGCACCCAGCCGGTGCCGAGCGAAACAAGCGTTGTAGAGCCGGCGGACCCGCCCATGCCGTGGTTCTTCGATCTCCGAGAGGAACAACTCCCCCTGCGGGATGTCCCGATGGTCCGACAATCCGGATAGCGGGGCGAGGTCGGCCACGAAGGTCTCGACCTCGGTCAGACACTCCTGAATCTCGACCTGCCGAGAGAGGAACCATCCGCCCCCTGGCGTGCGACAAACCGGCTCCTCTGCGCGAATACGGGCGAGCTCGTCGAAGGGGACCCCGACGACGGAATGCTGTGGGTCACGCGGATCGAACGGCAACATGGACTCCTGAGGGTTCACGCCATCATCGACCGCACTCCCCCGGAATGTCTACCCCAAACACCGACAGCCAGGCGCCCTGACGCGGGGCTCTCACGGTAAGCTGGAGCCTCACGCCACTTGGAGGTCCCACATGTCGACCGAGGCTCGCATCGCCGTCGTCCCCGAGGACGCAACGACCCTGCGCATCGAGACCGTGCCGCTCCCCGCGCCTAGCCCGCACCAGGTCCTCGTCCGCGAGCACGCCAGCGGCATCTGCCACAGCCAGCTTCACGAGATCCACGGCCCACGCACATCCGACCTCCTCGTTGGCCACGAGGCCACCGGCACGGTGCTCGAGGTCGGCAGCGCCGTCGAGGACTTCGGGCCGGGCGACCGCGTCCTCGTAACCTGGCTCCCGCGCGGCCCCGAGCTCCCCAAGCGGACGCCCGAGAGCGCGTCCATCCTACAAGCCAACGGTCGAGCCGCGTATAGCCAGGGGGTGTACACCTGGTCCGACCACACGCTAGTCGATGAGCTGTACGTGGTTCCCATGAGCCCCGAAGTCCGCACGGACGTCACCTCGATCATCGGCTGCGCCGTCATGACCGGGTCCGGCGCGGTACTCCACACGGCGGGCGTCAAAGCGGGTGACAGCGTCGCGATCTTCGGCGTGGGCGGCGTGGGGCTCAGCGCCATTGCCGCCGCGCGGATCATCGGAGCCGATCCCATCATCGCGGTCGACCTCGACGATGAGAAGCTCGCGCTCGCGCGCCAACACGGCGCCACGGTGGGCATCAACGCCCGCGAAAGTGACCCCGTCGCGAGGATCCGCGAGTTGACCCCGATGCCGGGAGCGGTCGACCTGATGGGACAACCGATCGCCGGGGTCGACTTCGCCATCGACTGCATCGGGGCCCCCGAGACCGCCCGACAAATCCTCCCAGCGGCTCGAAACAAGCGGGTCGGCGCCCCGGAGTACGGAACCGCGATCATCGTTGGGATCCCCCGTGAGCGACTCGATGTCGACCCGCTCGACATCGTGGCGCAGGAGAAGCGCCTCACGGGCTCGATCGGAGGCGGCTGCATCCCGGCGCGAGACTTTCCGGTGTTTCTCGACTGGTTCGAGCGCGGTGAGCTCGACCTCGACGCACTCGTCTCGCAACGCTTTGCGCTGGATGAGATCAACGAAGCCGTTCGGGCGCTCGAAGCCGGTGAGATCGCCGGCCGCGCAATCCTGGAGTTCTGAGCGAGCCGCGCACCCGCTCGCCACTCCGCGCTAGATCCCGTAGAGCCGCTCTGCGTTACCGAACAGGATCTTGTTGCGCTCCTCGTCGTTGAAATCGGCCATCCACTCGTCCGTGAGCTTCTTGCTGTTGGGCCAGGTCGTCTCGGAGTGGGGGTAGTCGCTCGACCACATGATGTTGTCGATGCCGATGTGCTCCCGCTCACGGAGGCCGACGGGGTCCTCCATGAACGTGGCGAAGACCTGCCTCTGGAAGTAGAAGCTCGGCGGGTTCGGGAGCTCACTCTCCGTCCAGTAGCGATGCTTCTCCCAGATGTGGTCGAGGTAGTAGTTCACGAACGGGAGCCAACCCAGCTGACCTTCGACGGAGACGATCTTCAGGTCTGGATACTTCTCGAGCAAGCCGGACAGCACGACACGCGCGCACGCCTCAGCCATCGCGAACTTGCTCATCAGGAGATCACTCATGAACCCCGTCGGGTCGAGGCTCGGATGCTTCGCCTCGCGGCCGGTCCCTCCGACGTGAATTCCACCGGGCCAACCCACATCGAGGAGCGCGCGCCAGAACCCGTCCCACTCCGGGTCGTACCACTCGGCCTCCCCGGGGAACCGCGGGATCACGCACCCACGCAGGCCCTTGGCCGCGCAGCGACGCACCTCGGCGATCGCGTCCTCGGGCGTGTCACACGGGATGTAGGCCATCCCGAGCAGGCGTTGAGGAGACGTCGAGCAGAAGTCTGCCAGCCAGTCGTTGTACGCGCTGTAACTCGCACGGCGAAGCGCCGCGTCCGCGGTGGGCAACGGGCCCCCGCCGTAGAGCACCTCGGCCCGCACGAAGTCCGCGTCCATATCGACCAGCCGGGCTGCGGGGTCGAACCCCCCTGCCCGCTGGTCCTCGAGGCGACGGATGTTCCAGCTGAAGTCCTCAGGACGCTTCCCGGCCATCGCGCTGATCCCGACGATGGGCGTCCTCCTCCCCTCGAAGACCTGCACGTCGCCTTCATCGGTCGACTCGATCTTCGGGGCCTTGGAACGAAACGGAGCCGATAGGTACTCCGCCCACATTGAAGGCGGCGGGTTCACGTGAGAGTCCGCCGAGATCAGTTCGAGTGCCATTGACCCATCTCCTTGCCAATTCAGGATGCGGTTCCGCCCGCATCGGTCCAAACCCTCGCGATCAAGCGCGACGCCGCTCGTCGCATCGCCTAGAAACAGCCAAGCCGCTCACCCCGCAGAGTCCTCTACCAGCTCGATCGCGCGCGTCGGGCACCCCTCCGCGGCGTTCCGGATCGCGCGCTCTTCATCCCGACTCGCACGAAGGACGACCGCCTTGCATTCGTCATCCAGGTCGAATGTCGCCGGCGCGTGGAACTGGCAACTCCCCGAGCCCATACACCGCTCGCGGTCGATTCGGATCGCCATCATCACTCGAAGAGCACCGGGACTGCGGTCGGCATGCGAAAGGTCAACCCCGTCACCCAGGGCGCCCGTGCATCGGGGTCGAGCCGCAGACCGGGCAAACGATCAAAGATCCCGTTCATCGCCGTTCTGAGCTCCATCCGCGCCAGGTGCATCCCAACACACAGGTGCGGACCTGACCCGAACGTCGCGTGCGGCTGGACGGGCCGATCGAGGTCCCACCGGTGCGGCTCACGCCAACGGGCCGGGTCATGGTTCGCCGCCCCCAGGCTCGCCTGCATGACGCTCCCCGCTGGGATCTCGACTCCCGCGAGCTCCGTGTCCCGTGTGGCCAGCCGCCCGACCGAGCTCAACGGCTGCTCCCAGCGCAACGTCTCCTCGATCGCAGGGTCGAGCAACGATCGATCGTCCCGCACCCGCTCGAACGCGTCGTTCTCGAGCAACGCGAGCAGCAACAGACCCAGCGCGCGGTAGGTCGTCCCGGCGCCTGCCGGCAACATTAGACGTGCGAAAGCCAGGATCTCTTCGTCATCGAGGCGATGCCGCGTCCCATCGTCGGGGTCTTCGACTTCGACCTCGCACAGCAGGCCAATCAAGTCATCTCGCGGCTCACGGCGCCTCTGTTCGATCACGCCCTTTAGATAGGTGGCGATCTCCTCAGCAGCCTTCAATCGGTCGACGGGGCTCCCGGTCGCGCCCGTGAACGTGACCGCGAGCTCATGAAAACGCGGGACGTCCTCCGGCTCCGCCCCGAACGAGCTCGCGATCGTAAACACGGGCACCTTCGAGCAGAGCTCTGCATACAGGTCGACGGCCCCTCCTCGTCTGACGAGGCCATCGACGATCTCCTCGACCATCGGCGCGACCCAACGCTGTTGCCAGGTCTCCATCTCGCGTCGGGTAAAGGCCGGCTGGACGAGCCCGCGGTAACGCCGGTGCTCGATACCACCCATCTGGATCATGCTCCGGCCGACGACGACCCCGATCGAGCGCTCGTACCATTCCGAAGAAAACAGCTCGGCGTCGCGCAAGACCTGGTCGACTGTCTCCCAGTCATAACAAGCGAACTGCTTGCGATCGCCCCAGATCGAGCCTTCAGGTCCGGCCAGACCGAATGCCTCGGTGAGCGCATGTTCGTGGACTGGCCCGCTCTCACGGAGCTCGTCGTACTGCGGATACGGGTCATCGACGACACCAGCCCCGAGCATCTTGTTCCGCGCGATGTCTGCAGGGTTCGCACCAATCTCGAGTCCGTCCGATGTTGACAAGAATGACCTCCCTCTTCCCGCGAGATTCTACGAGAAGGGGCTCGCCTTGGGGAAGCCCCGCGGAACCGCGCGCGGAGCTGCCGCGCTGACGCCACAGTCAGGCCTCCAACATCGCCTCGACCAGCTCTCCGCGGAGGAGCTCGACTTCCGCGAGACGTTTTCGCAGAGCAAGCGCCGCCCCTCGCGCCCAGGGTTCGTCGCGCTCGGCCAGGGTGCCCACCACGTCGTCGAGGACCTGCTCCAGAGCGCGGGCGTAAGCGAGTCGATCCGCCTCTTCCACCGCGTCGAGGTCGCGCGCCTCGGGCAGCGGAGCGCCATTGGCCTCGAGCGCGGCGCGCGCCTCGGACCAGGCCGCTTCGAGCAACCGGCACTCACGGTCGAGCGTACTGAACAAAGCGGGCCAGATCGCCCCTGTCCGCCGAAGGAGCGTCGCGACCTGACGGATTTCCCGCGCTCGCCGCGGGTCCTCCGCCTCGCCCGCCGTCGCGACCAGCGCCTTACTGGCCTGCCCAACCAACCGCCCCAGCGTGTCATAGAACATGGCGTTCCTTTCTTTGCTCGACGCGCCGCCGCCGCAGCGCGGGGTGCGCCCGCGCGCGCCTAGAGCGCTGGGCGACCCGCCTCGAGGTCTTCGATCAACTTCAGTGTCTGGCGCGCAACCAAGT
>Ga0315331_10001725_pt1 | contig 16468 bp, 8 predicted proteins | sample M160m34915metaG_FD_203456 | JGI IMG/M metagenome (GOLD analysis project Ga0315331, IMG submission 203456) | Ammonia-oxidizing marine archaeal communities from Monterey Bay, California, United States - M1 60m 34915 | ecosystem: Environmental > Aquatic > Marine > Intertidal zone | place: USA...
CCCTTCCTGGGAGGAATCATCGGTGCCTGGTTTTATCATGTGATGATTGCTCGCTGGCATGTTGATTCCGAGAAACATCCAGGAGAGGTCGTATAGACCGGGAGGATACTATGTCGCAATATGTGCTGGCATTGGATCAGGGGACAACGTCCAGTCGCGCTGTGCTGTTTGGATACGACGGTCGCGTCGTGGCCGTGGCCCAGCAAGAGTTTCCACAGGTGCTACCTCATCCTGGGCATGTTGAGCATGATCCGGAAGCCATCTGGGAGAGCCAGGTCGCAACGGCTCGCGACGTACTCAAGAAAGCGGCCATTGGTCCCGCAGACGTGGCAGCCATCGGGATTACTAACCAGCGTGAAACCACGATCCTCTGGGATGCCCAGACCGGAAAACCGGTTGGGCCGGCAATCGTGTGGCAGAGTCGGGTAACGGTCGATATTTGCAACCAACTCAAGGCTGACGGTACCGAAGAGACCTTTCGCCAGAAAACGGGATTAGTCCTCGATGCTTACTTTTCAGGAACCAAGATCAAGTACCTGTTAGATCAAGAAGAAGGTTTGCGAGCGCGTGCTGAGCGGGGTGAAGTCCTCTTTGGAACGGTCGACACCTTCCTGATCTGGCGTCTGACAGGCGGAGCCGTTCATGCCACGGATTACAGCAACGCCAGTCGCACGCTGGTGTTTAATATCCACACGCTCGACTGGGATGATGAACTGCTGAACCTACTTGATATTCCTCGCGCCATGTTGCCTGAGGTGAAGCCTTCCAGCGGTGTTTATGGCCAGACGACCGCGGATCTGTTTGGTGAACCGATCGTCATCGCCGGAGTAGCCGGCGACCAGCAGGCAGCCACCTTTGGACAGGCTTGTTTCTCCCCGGGTATGGCCAAGAATACCTACGGCACGGGATGTTTCATGTTGATGAACACGGGAACTTCGCCGATCGTTTCGAAAAACCAGCTGTTGACTACGATCGGTTGGGCGATCAATGGAGAGGTTACTTATTGCCTGGAAGGGTCAGTGTTTATTGCGGGAGCAGTGGTGCAATGGTTGCGAGACGGCCTGGGATTGATTGCGAACTCCTCTGACGTGGAAGCGTTGGCTGCCACGGTCGATGATACCGAGGGAGTGGTCGTTGTACCGGCTTTTGTGGGGCTTGGTGCACCGCACTGGGATCCCTATGCACGCGGTGCGATCCTGGGCCTTACTCGGGGAACCCAGGCAGGCCACCTGGCACGCGCTGCGGTAGAGTCGATGGCTTTTCAGACTCGTGATGTGTTGGATGCCATGGCAGCTGACGCCGGCCTGAAGCTATCTGCTCTGCGAGTGGATGGAGGGGCGAGTGTTAACGATACGCTGATGCAGTTCCAGGCAGATTTGCTGGATACTGCGGTGCGACGTCCTGTCGTGTCAGAAACGACCGCGTTAGGTGTCGCTTACCTGGCCGGCCTGGCCGTGGACTATTGGGATGATATGCAGGACATTGCCAGTAACTGGGCGTTGGATCGAGAATTCGTTCCCCAGATGGAGTCCGAGGATCGTGACCGGCGGTATGCGATCTGGCAGCAGGCGGTCCAGCGAGCTTGCCAATGGGAACCAGTAAACGGATGAAGTTTTACTTGAACACCGTAAGGCTCCAGGGATGCCAGGTGTTCCATCACCAGAGGGGCGAGGAAGTTGACTGCCTGGACCTGTTGCCTAGCGTCGTATGGCTGTTCGCTTGACGGCTTCCCGGGCATAGAAATTAGGAGACTTGCGGAACTCCTGGAGGCTGTACTCGTTCGTGAATAGATAGACACGGCTCCGATAGGTGACTCCATGACGTCGGTCACCCGGTGTCCATTCGCGGTGTTTTGTTAAACGGACGATATCACTTCCGGCCATGACGGGACTGTAACGGTCCGGGTCTCGCAGGAATTCCTGTTGCTCGTTGAGACCAGCAAACAGGTAGAGTTGTCCACGATGGAAAGCGCCCCAGCGGTGATCCCCTTTTTGCCATTGGGGGAACTTGCCGACGAAACCAGCCAGCGTCACGGGGCAATAGCCATCGAGTCCCGGTCGCGGTTTATTACCTCCGGGCTTCGCGGGTAGCCTCTCCGTCGGCAGGGAAGGTAGCACGTGTCGTGTTGGATCCTGTACGACTTGTCCAGGTACGGCTCCCTGGCTGTTGCCAATGATGGGATTGCCCAGTTGGCTCCGGGGGCGACGAGCAGGTGGCGACTGGCTCGGAGCCTGCACAGCAACCTGGCCGGTCGTAGGGAGTGTTGAGAGTCGATCGTCGCGGATTCCCGATGCGACCTGGACGACATATTCGGAAGTCTTATCAGAGATACTGTCACGGACCGGGGCTTCTGCTTCTATGGGATTGGCCAGTTGGTTCAGGATCGCAACGAACTCCTTTGGAGATTGCTTGCTGACGTCACGATACAGTTGCTGCTGTCGTGTGTTGAGGATGATGTCTGTGGGCCAGCGGCGAATGCGATATTGTTTTCGTAATCGTGGAGAGTCGCTGACGTTAATCTTGACTGGGATGTAGTGTTGCTCGATGGCCTGCGCGAATTCAGCTTGCTGAAAAACCGTTTTTTCCAATTGCAGACAAGGTGGGCATCCGTGGTCCCAGAAGTGAATCAGGATTAGTTTGTTTTCCCGGGTTGCATCTCGCATGGCGTCGTTGATATTGGTTCGCCAGGTAACCGGGGCAGCGGCGGCTAACGAGCAGCAGGTGACCATCGTGATCCAGGTTACAGCTTGGTAGCAACGCGGCGAGAGGTGCATGGTGACTTGACCGATAAGAAGTGGAGTAAGTAGTGACGCGACAAAGAGAACGTCCATAGGGTTCCATCGGAGTTTTAGCCCTTGTAACCGTATTAATTTGCTTAAGTTGATAGCGGCTTTTTCGTAAAAACACTGTTTTGTCAGCCTGTTTTCCTGGTTTCGCTTGACAGGCTTGCTGCAATGAGTATGATGCTCGGTAGCTTAAGACTGCTGTCTTAAGTGGATCTGTCTTGTGCAGATAGCGAGCTTGCTGCTCAACAAGAATTTGGTTGTTGAGTACATCCCTGTAAGCGGCGTTTAACGTATGGTTCCCCAAGGGAATCGCTTCCAGGAGAGCCGTGTCTTTGGTTCTTAAAATCGATGTCCCGAGGGTTCTTGGTAGGCTTTTTTGTAGCCATCAGAGCTTCCTGATAGGACTCGGTGTGAACGGAAGTTGTTCATCCTCGATTGAGAGCGATACAGCTTTTGGAATAGGCAAAACGACGGAAGCAGTCGGAGTAATCTCTGGTCCCTGGAAATGTTTCGGGATCATGGTTGGCGACTGGTCACCTGCGATTCACCAGTGACAACTGCTTCAACACAACCCAGAAATCGTTGGGTGTCGCAGACCCCTGGTCTGCCGATGTCCTGTGGTTTAAACCGACAACTCTCGCAGGCCAGAAGGATTACCTGGAGGTTGGCGGATGCAATGATCCTGTTACCGGAATTTGCCCGGGTTAGAAGGGTTATTGGCAGATTGGAGAGTGCCGTTAAGTAATGGCTAGTAATCGTTGCGAAGAGACTTTCAATGGAGATGAAAGTCACCTGGATAACAGGCGTTTTTGTAGTCTTTAGATAAAGCGTGCAAGTCTGGCGGAAGTTGCAGAACTGTACATGAGGAAATAGGTGATTCATGGGGAAGAAACGACATGGCCGTCGTTCATCAGGTGGTCGATCACGTTCTTCGGGTGGAAATGGTAAGTCTCGCCGCAGGCGTCGTTCCGGTGATGGATCGGGTCGTCGAGGTGGCGAGGGACACCAGGACGCTGCAGATTTCAAGAATGCACCGGTTGAACCCGGGTATGGCTTGCTGGAATTGCATCCCAACGGCTATGGGTTTTTGAGAAGCCCCTTGAATAATTATTCCCGCGAACGATCTGATCCTTTCGTTCCCGGTACGATGATTGAGAAATACGAGTTGCGTGAGGGCCTCATGATTCGAGGTACCGTACAGCATGCTCGCAAGCAGCAAGGGCCGCGATTACGGGATGTCCTTGATGTAGACGGATTGCCGCCGGAAGAATATGCGAAGGTGCATGCCTTCGAATCCCTGACTCCGATTAATCCGAACGAGTGGTTGCCACTGGAAATTGGCCCTGAACCTCTGACGACCCGGGTTATGGATTTACTGACGCCGTTGGGCAAGGGGCAGCGAGCCTTGATCGTGGCACCACCTCGCACCGGCAAGACGGTAATGTTGCAGCATATTAGCCAGGGTGTTTCCAAGAATCATCCTGAATTGAAATTGATGGTGCTATTGATCGACGAACGTCCCGAGGAAGTAACGGACATGCGTCGCAACGTGAATGGCGAAGTGATTGCCAGTAGCCTGGACCAGGACGTGGAAAGTCACGTACGCCTGTCACAACTGATCGTGGAACGTTGTAAACGCCTGGCTGAACTGGGGCAGGATGTTTTTCTCTTGCTGGATTCAATCACGCGACTGGCACGTGCATTCAACAAGTGGGTAGGTAATACCGGTCGTACGATGTCCGGTGGTGTGGATATCAAGGCCATGGATATCCCCAAGAAATTATTTGCCACGGCCCGGGCCTTCGAGGAAGGTGGTTCCCTGACAGTCGTTGGTACGGCCTTGATCGATACCGGTAGCCGCATGGACGAACTGATTTTCCAGGAGTTCAAGGGGACAGGAAACATGGAGTTGGTCCTGGATCGCAAGTTGGCCGATCGCCGGGTCTGGCCATCCATCGATATCAGCCAGTCCGGTACGCGGCGAGAAGAACTGTTGTTACCTCCGGAAACACTTCACGCCGTCACGATGCTGCGTCGAACGCTGACTACCATGCATCATGTTGATGCGATGGAGCAGTTGACGAAACAACTGGGAATTCGTGGGTCAAACGAAGAGTTTATCAAGCTGATCAGTGGCACCCAGGTCTCCATGTAAGCCCCGGAACCTGCCGTCGGTCACGTTTGCTAGTGGCTGCATGTTGCCGCGGACCATTTTCTAAGTGCCTGCCTCCCCGACGCCCTCGGCATGACGTTAAAGTTGCCCCCATTTTTCAAGATTGCCAGCTTGCCGGGTTTCTTACAAGATCCGGCCCGCGAGGGCCGATGAATGATGCTAGTTGGTGTCGCCACTTCGATGTGCGCTCGCCAGGATGCATTTTCCGTAAGCTCGCATTGCCCAGGTGACGGTTTCCCAGGCAAGCAGGCCTCTAACCAGGGATGGTTCATATGAATGCTGGGTTTGTAGTCGAAGTCGTTAAAAATGTTTGTCGCTGGTCATCCCTTGGCCTTATCTGCTCCTGGGGTTTGCTGCAGGCCCTGCCAGTTGCCGCCGTCGAACCACCTCCCCCGGTCGTCGTGAAAAGCCTGCCGGTCGTTGCCGGTACAGGCGTGGCGGTCAAGAAGGTGGGTGATGATTTTGAAGATGTGAACTGGAAGTTTAATCACCACTTCCCCAAGAGCAGTAAGAATATTGACAAGCGGGAGCGATCCCCCGGTGGCGAGTCCGTGAACGATCGCTGGTACGAGGGCATTAAACGTGGGCAACCTGATGTGATCAAGCGAGTCGCGACGCCCGCCGGTGGCTTGGCAGGCAGCCAGGGAGCCCTCCTGCTGCAATCGTTGCAGACCGGGATTCCCGGGAAGACCACGTACCAGTCTCAGCAAGATGATTTTATTGCCAATGTACATTACTTGCTCGGGGGAACCGTCCCTGTTTCGCAGACTCCCAGTGTTGTGGTACGAGTTTACCTGCCGCCAATGAACCAGTGGGAGAAACGGATTGGTTGTCATTTTGCCTTTCGGTCTTCCTGTGTCGCAGATGCCTATAAACGTCCCAAGACACCCTTTGGTGGCCGGCGAGAACGTGAGCTTTACTGGCCTGGTTTTTTCCTGGATCGGGACGTTAAGAATGAAGATGGTAAGAAAATTCCCTATGCCGTCTGGCGCATCCGAGGGGATCGCGATGGCAATGACTTCAATGCCCTGGAAGTAAGCCGGATGGGGTGGTGGACACTAGGTATGACCGTGACGCCCGATGGGAGGTTTCATTACTATGCCAGTCCTGGTGTTGAAAACCTGGGAAAGGATGATTACATCACGTCGCAAAACCCCTATGGATTTCGCGCGCTCCAGTACCGCACCTTCTTCTTCAATGTGTGCAACGGTGACGATGGACGTACCTGGTCCACTGCCTGGATTATCGATGATCCAACGCTCTACTACGTTCCCGCCAAAGTTCCCGCTAAAGTTCCTGCCAAAAAGTGAGTCGGCGGTTGCCCGGCAGGTAGGCGTTTGCTCGCCTTGAGCAGTCTTGCACTCGTCTTGCAGCCAGTAGACGGGAAGGCTAGTTTATAGGTTCGTTGACTGGAGGGTAAGCGAATTGGTTAGCGGCCTCATTGGAAATGAGGTGCCCCGTATGGGGTTGCGGGTTCAAGTCCCGTGCCCTCCGCTCCCTGGAAAAGCCCCGGACGAAAGTCAGGGGCTTTATCATGCGCCGGTCCCCTGCTTTCCTGCCAGGCCGTGGTGCATCATAATCGGGACTGGCGAGTCGCCGTCCTGACCATCGTTTCCGTTCCTGGAGGTGTTTCATGTTTACTGATTACGTGAGTGTGAGTCTCCGTCGCTACCTCATGCCCCTGGCCATGCTGCTGGTTATCGGCAGTGGTTTGCCATTCCCGTTGTCGATCGTACATGCTGCTGAACCAGGTATCGTGGGTGTGGTTGCCGGCAAAATTGCTGATACCGACTGGCCGTGGTGGCGTGGTCCGCACCGCAACGGGATCGCCCCCTCCTCCGCACGCCCTCCACGGCAATGGAGTGTCCAAAGCAACCTGCTCTGGAAGGCACCGATTCCCGGACGTGGGCACTCCTCGCCCACGGTTGTCGGTAAACGTATATTTCTGACATCCGCCGATGAAACCAGTAAGACCCAGTTGGCCCTTTGCTTTGATCGCGATACGGGCAAGTTGAACTGGCGGGTCCAGTTGCACCAGGGAGGCTTTGATCACAATAACAAGAAGAACTCTTTTGCGTCGTCCACCATTGCCTGTGATGGTGAACGCGTCTTTGTTGTTTCCTGGAACGGGGGCGCGATTTGGACCACGGCACTCGACCTGGCAGGGAAACAGTTATGGAGAGTTCGCGTGGCTGACTTTGTTTCTCACCAGGGCTATTCGTCGTCGCCTGCAATCTACCAGGATTTCGTTCTCGTCGCGGCTGACAGCAAGGGGAAAGGAACCAGTTGCCTGGTGGCCCTGGATCGGAAGACGGGTAAGCAAGCCTGGCAGGTTATGCGACCCAAGATGCCGAACTACGTCTCCCCCACGATTTTCCAGGTGGCAGGGAAAGACCAGTTGCTAATGGCAGGCTGTGACGTGATGTCCGGTTTCGATCCTCGTAATGGCAAGGTTATCTGGGAATGTCCAGGAAGTACCACCGAGTGCGTGGGATCGGTGGTTACCACCGAAGGCCTGGTCTTTGCCAGTGGTGGATATCCCAAGCATGAAACCATCTGCGTGCGTGCGGATGGTTCGAAGGAAATCCTCTGGAGAAATCGGGTCAAGGTTTATGTCCCCTCCCTGCTGGCCTACGAGGGATATGTCTATGCCGTGACCGACAACGGTGTTAGCTATTGCTGGGCAGCCCGCACCGGTAAGGAAATGTGGAAAGGGAGGCTCCAGGGCGGATTTAGCGCCTCTCCGATCCTGGCCGGAGGACTGATCTATATTACGAGCGAACAGGGACAGACCCATATCTTTAAGCCCAGTCCAAAGGCACTGGAGGTCGTGGCCAGCAATTCACTCGGAGAGGAAGTATTTGCCTCTCCGGTTTTTTCCGGTAAGGACCTTTTCCTGCGAGTGACCCTGGCTGATGGCGGTCGGCAGGAGTACCTCTGCTGTATCCGGGAGACGGCTGCCCCCTAGCCAGGATACGGACCGTAAGGGTGCTACTTCCAGGAAACGCTGTTTCGATACCTGGGTTGGTAGGATCGGGGAATCCAGTACACCAGTCCCCAACTGACCCCTGCCAGGGTTGCCAGGTGCTGTAGCCAACCACCGGGAAAGATCGGCGTCACCTGATCCAGGGCGGGTGACCAGTAATTAATCGCTTCCACGAGTCCCCAGAGGATAAGGAGCCAGCCCAGGGCTGTTGCCCAGCGTGAACAACCATGGGGCGGCCAGCAGCGAAGACATCCTCCCATGATCATGCCACTGGGAACGGCTACCAGGATGCCACTGGGTAACCCCAGGCAGCCCATGTAGAGCGCTGTTATCAGCATGGCACCGAGTGGATGTGCGAACGTGTTCCAGTCGAAACAGACGAGCATGACGCCACCCAGTGCCGTGCTTCCGCAGCAGCTTAGGATCCCCATGCAGCCACCCACGACGATGCCCTGGAGGACCCCCTGGATAAAAGAACAGGTAGGTTTTAAGTCTCGCCCATTTTTTCCTGGGGCATTCCCTTGGGAATTCATTGTCTCGGCCTGTGGATAGAAGTTGGTGGGGTAAAAAGATCGATAGGATGGCTACTCGTTCGAGTGGCTGATCCCGGGATAAACCACGGAATCCTGGGGAACACGGAGAAACGGTTTGTCACCTCGAGGTCCTGGTGGATCAGCGGATGCCAGGTAATGCGGCTGCCCGGCATCTTGACGGCCTGGCTGATATTGATGAGGTACTTCGACCAGATACGTTCCATGGCCAGCGGTCCCAGTCCTTGCATGGCCAGTTGGTTTAGTTTGCCATTGCAGCGGGTCCAGGACTCGCTGGTTACCTGGATGCCCCGCGAGCCGACCGGAATGACTTGCCAGCGTCGTATGCCGACCAGCATGTGATTGCCTAGCGTGACGGCTTCGATCATGCGGAAGCGATTGTAGTAATGTAGCTCCACTGCAACAGGATTCGCATTGACCAGTCGCTGGATCGTGTTGGCCAGTGCCCAGTGCGTATGTTCGATCCGGGTTTCCAGCAATACGCGTACGCGGAATAAGGCGAATTGACGCTCCTGCAATACCGCGGGATCAAGGGTGCCCGGTCGGATCAGCTTGACCTGTGCCAGGTTATTTTGATCGAAGTGTCGAAAGTCTTTTAGATGGTGATAGACGGTTGCTGCGGTCATCCGAGGAGCCAGGTGGGCGAGTGAAAAAGACTGCCTTGTGTAGATAAGTGGACCGGTCGCGGTATGCCAGTTGGGACGCATGCCTGCCAGTAACAGGAGTTGTGGATCGGTGCCCGCAGCAGTTCCAGTGGGAGCGCCATAGATACTGGTGCTGCGATGCAGGGTTGATTTGATGGGGCCCTGCCCCGACTCCTGTAGCGCCCGGTAGACGTGAGGATCGATATCCGGATGAACGGCTCGCACGGAACCATCGTGAAAAAGGCCTAGTGGAATTGTTCGCGGTAGGCGAAAGGGAGGGGCTGTCTCTCCGCGGGGAAAAAAAATCTCCGTGGAATCCTGTGAGGGCACCGTGTCGCTCCGGGGGGCAGGTCCCTCTGAAACGTGCGGTGTACCTCTGGCAGGTTGCAGGATGCCCTTCTTTTTGCCGTCGGTGGTGGCCTGGGCGACCAGGCACAATACCGAGTCAGTGACCGATCTCAGGCAGGAGGCCTGTTGATTTGAAGTGGCCTTGGAGACGCTCGTGAGTGAGTCACCGGGATCATTAGCTATCACGGCCATAGGTTGTCGGGGAGCCCCCTGCCCGGCTGGTAGTGATGCTCCGGACAACAGGCGGCGTTGAACCAGTTGCTCCAGTCGGGGTAGCCACCAGCGCGGTCTTTTGGCCTCTTTTTTGTGGTAGAGCAACTTCTTTCGTATTCGTCGTTTAGAGAACTTTCGGAGCTCTATGGGCGGTGCCATGGTAGCGCTTTCCAGTAGATGTCAGGTGAAAAATCCAGGTGCTGGTGGATCACCAACTACATCGCTACCGGGAACCGAAAGCGGGCCTGAAAAAAAATGGCCCGGGCCGACCGCTTGGTAGAGGGTCAGTTCAGCTCGGTTTTTAGCCAGAAGGCTCCCGTTTGGGTGAGGAGATCAGGGCTGGCGGACGATAAACAGTGATAAGGAAAACTAGTCCTGACGGTCGTTCGTGCGCGCTGAATTGTAGTAGTTGGCCCTAAAATGCCAGCTTTAAGCGTGAAAAACACTCGAGCGAGGGGGTAGTACCTTCGACTTTGGTTCGAAATGTACGTGTTGAGATAGCCCGAAGGAGGGGGATTTTAGCGGCGAAAAACTGAGATGCGCTTTTTCGTTGCATTAGTTTACACTCGGACTAAAATCCAAAAATGGTGCGTAATCTCTGCGCGTAAGTGGCGTAGGGGGAACGGATTGTCCATTTTTTGGCCACCAAATTTGCGGAAACGAAGTATGGAAAATGGGTTATTGGCGGCCTTCAGGTCGCTAGCAATCCGGTCGAGGGGGGGTTGCCCCTCTGGCGTAGGAGGCGGATTTCCACGAGGAAATCCAGATACGATTTCACTCTGAATAACAGGTGTTAGTCAATGAGCATACAACGCTCGAAGAAACGTTCGAAGAGACGCCATTGGAAGCGAATGGCCACTCGTACACGCCAGCAGGCAGCGAATCGAAAAGAGCTGCTGCGGGGCCTCCAGGTGGAAACGTTGGAGCAGCGACAGCTGTTGACCGGTGCCCCGGAGTTAGCAGGTGTGACCACCAATGACAACACCTTGCTGGTAGACGGAGAGGTGCTTCGTCAGTCACCTCGTGAATTGACCTTCCGATTCAATCGGGATGCCAGCCTGGATCCGACGACCTATGGTGGCATTCAGGTCGTGCGTAGTGGCAATGACGGTGCCTTTGCAGCGGCCTCGGCAGTGACGGATTTTGGTAGCAATAGTGCGGTGACGGTCGAGTTTACGGCGGTTCCGGATGGTATTGACGGTAATGGAATTACGATTGATTTGACGACGGCGGATCTGGGGCCACCGGCCACCCCCCAGGTGACGGTTGAAGATAAGACGATTTCGGTGGTTTTAAATACGAATAGCGTTAATCCCACGACGGCCACCAAGTTAATTGATGCCATTAACGAAGACGTGGCAGCTCAGCAGCTTGTGACAGGCCGGATCATGGCTGAACTCAACCCGGATCCTGACTATAACGTGGCGGACCTGGTTGCGACCGATCCCGTCGAGGTTGTCCTGGGAGGATCCAATGACATCGTGCTGGCTCCCGGCTACGTCAGCAAGGGAGATTTTCCACGAGAGATTCTTTTCCGTTTCAAGGAATCTCTCCCGGATGATTCGTACCAGGTAAATATCTATGGTGATGGCCCCAATGCGTTGATGGACGTGGATGGTTCTGCGTTCAACGAGGGAGAAAACCTGACGATCGATTTCGCAATTGACTTGCCACCCCAGGTGCAGTCAGTAGTGCCGCAGCCCGTCATGCGGGATGTCAATGGACAGTGGACACAGGCGTCAGACCAGGTCCACGTGTACTTCAATGATGATGATTTGAACGTGTCTACGGCAGAGACGCGAGATTTCTATCAATTGATTTATACGCGAGATACGTTGGAGAACACGGATGACGTTGTGTTTCTTCCCAAGGCAGTCGATGGCGTCAAGTACTACGCCGATGCGGACATGGCCATTGTCACCTTTGAATCCGATTTGCAGTCCCTGCTGGATCCGGAGACAGGACAACCACTGGAAGATGGTACGTTCCGTTTTCGTGTAGGCACGGATGAGAGTATTCCGATGGTGCCGATCCAGGTGGATCTGCGAGAGCAAGTCAATGCAACAGATCTCGATGCCGGTGACAGTTTCGCCACGGCCTTACCGATGGGAGCTTCTCTTGCAATCGAGTCCGGCGGTGAAGTTGTCGAGGAGGGTGACTCTTTTCGGTTAACCGATAGCTCGGGAGTTACTCGTATTTTCGAGTTCGATCCTGGCTACATCCTGCTGCTGCCAGGTAGTGGAGTGGCGGGCAGCGGTGGCGTATGGGACGGTCAACGCTTCCAGGTGAATGACGTTTCGTTCGAGTTTAACTTTGCCGATGATTTGCAGAATTTTGTTGATGAGGATGCAGATACCCAGCCTGATCATGCGATTATCGAGGTCGGTCAGACGCATGGCGTTGCTGCCCTGGTTCGTGAAGCGGATGTCGTGCTGGGGCGTGATGCGGATATCATGCTGACTTCCTCTGCGAGTGATGTGGATGATTTTTATATTGGGAATAAAATCGAGATCACGACTGGCAGTGGTTCCGGTATTGTTCGAGAAATTGTCGATTATGACGGCGTTTCCAAGATAGCAACCGTGGATGCTGCCTGGGGTGTGACCCTGCCCTTCGATCCCCTGTCTCGCTGGAGGTATCGTATCCATGAAAATCAGGCGCAATTAACTGAAATTGTTCGGGCGGCGATTGACTCGTCTGCCGTGGGTGTCACTCCTGTCGTCCTCGCCGACGGCGAGATCCATCTTGGGCCGGTTGTTTTCGAGAAGCAGGAAACCGTCAGTCCAGTGACGAGTTCTGGTCAGGTGACCGCCGTTGCGTCCAATACCGCTGGCCTGGTGGTAACGGCGCTTCCGTCCCAGGTTAATCATGTTGGCTTTGAAATTGACCTCGTCACGGATGAGGCCACGGGGCAGGTGCCCGCTATGGTGGCTCCGATTGATTTCAGTTTGATTCAACTGGAAAATCACAGCCCGACAGTCGGGGCATTGCTCGATATGCAGATTGAACTGACGGCGGGTTCCGGAGCCGGGCAGGTACGTACCATTTCGAGTTACGATTCGGGTACCTTCGTCGCCACGGTTAGTGAAGAGTGGGATATTCTACCGGATATCGATACAGAATATACGTTAACGCGTACGCAGACCCGCGTTATCGAGAGCTACGACGAGGTCAGTACGACGGTCACCGTGGATTCGGCCTGGACGAATATGCTTGACGGAAGCTTGCCAAACAATGCAAGTCAGTACGTCATTCATGCGGCTGGAAGTATGACTGAAACCGGCACGTCGGAGGCGCCGCTTGGAGAAAGTAATTCAGCCAACACAATGTACCTGGCAGCGACGGCAAACTCTTCTGACCAGGCCTACGCGGGGCTCACGATTGAAATTACCGGTGGGACCGGGCTGGGTGAAACCAATGTTGTTTACAGCTACGACGGCAGTAATCGTCTGGCTACCGTGATGACACCCTGGGGGGTCACGCCGGATGCGACCAGTACCTACGAGGTTCAACTCGGCAGGGCTCGGCTGCCACTCCAGTCGGCTGATTCAAATTCAGCTTACTGGGGCATGCAACTTGAGGTCACGGGTGGTACAGGTGCTGGGCAGGTACGTACGATCTCGCATTATGATGGCGCCAGTAAGGTCGTCACCGTGAGTGAAAGCTGGATTACCCAGCCGGATGAGACCAGTCAGTTCCAGATCACTACCACCGAGTTGTCTTCCAGTGGTCAGCCAGGCACTCAGATTGACGGCGCGATCCCCATTTCGTTTGTGCCTTCCGCCGTTCTCACGCCACCGGAAGTTCTCGGGCAAATGATTGCTGTCGCGATTGATAGTGCGGATTTCGGAGTTCGTGCCGGCGTTGGTGATAATACGGCTGCTGGTCACGTGGGGCTCGTCGGACTCGCCGGCTTTGATACAGGGCCGGTTGCGGTGGTGAATGCGGATACCGTCGCAGATTTTATGAACATGGATCAGCTTGAAATCACGGATCAGTTCGGGAACGCAGCGATTTTCCGCTTGCGAGATTTTGAGAGTAGTATCCCCGAGACGCCAGTGAATGGTGTACCTGTTTATCCCGTGGTTTTTCATCCGGACATGACGGTGCAGGAAGTCATGGCGGATCTTGTCAAGGTGATTAATTCGACCTTCGATTTTAACGCGACGGCACGCGTGGGTACGCTCGGAATCGAGTTTGCCCAGGATAGTATCAATCCGAGTGAGGTTGTCAGTTTTGTGCCCTCGCCCGACAGTCCGGCCGGACGTGAAATGCCGCTGGCGATCGAGCTGACAGCCGGAGTGACCGGGATAGCCCTGCAGCAGTTGGATTCTTTCATTGTGCGGTCGTCAATCGATCCCCAGTCGTTGCCACTGAACACGCCCGGTGCCATCGATGAACCCGGACATCGTGAGATTCGCTCCCAGCGTCATTTCCTGCCTGGATTTACCGCCGATAGCCAGGATGGCGTGTCCACCATGTATTACAACTTCCAGCAGGTTTACGCGTTGGATAGCCAGGATCGCCCCCTGCACAATATTATCACGGACCAGCAGAAAGAACGGGCGCGAGAAGCTTTTGAACTGATCGGCCATTACGCGGGGATCCAGTTCGTGGAAACAGCCAGCCAGGGGGTTACCGTGGCAACGGGCGATCTGCAAGCAGTCGCCCAGGAGGAAGGCGAGGAAGTTGATCGTTCATTGCTGGGTCTCGGGGGTCTGAATAGCTCCGGGAACCCGATTGCAGTGATGGATGGTGAAGACTTCACGGCCAGCGGTTCGGACCTCTATGGTGAGAGTTGGTTCCAGACTGCCCTGCAGGTGATCCAGCAAACGCTGGGAATCAGTTACACGGATGAGTTGGCTCCTGAGACACTCTCGGGAGACTGGGAATCCAATCCGACAGACGCAAATCCCTTCCTGCCCGGACACCAGGCGCTACTGGCGTCGGATCCCATGTTCCCGGGCCACCAGGATCAGGTCCACCTGCAGCATCTGTATCGTAAAGATAGTATCGATATTGATATGTACCAGCTGGTGGTCAGCAACGCAGGCCTGTTCACGGTGGAGACGATTGCCGAACGCAGCCTGGAAGCCAGCAGCCTGGATACCATGGTGCGTCTCTATCGCGAGCTGACAGATACCAACGGTAATATAATCGGTCGCGAGCTTGTGGCTCAGAACGATGATTATTTCAGTGATGATTCGTTCCTGGAATTGGAGTTGCAGCCAGGGATTTACTACCTGGGTGTGAGTGCTAGTGGTAATGATCGTTACGATCCGAGTATTGAACGGACTGGGTTTGGTGGGACGACACAGGGGCAATACGATCTGAGGGTGACTCGGCGGCCGGACGTAGACCAGAGTATCGAGGATGATCAGACCGGCCTCGCCCTGGATGGAGATCTTGATGGTGAAGCGGGGGGTGTTTACAACAGCTGGTTCCGTACTGCGCCACAGATTGCAGCCAACGAAGCCAGGGTGCCAGGCGTCCCGCGTGTCATGTTTGTTGACAAGGCTGCGAGCGGATCGGCCGACGGAACCATTGATAATCCTTACACCAATATCAACGATGCCTTTGCAAATAGTGCTCCTGGCGACGTGGTTCGGATCCTCGGGAATCGTGCAGAGAATGCCAGTGGCACCGAGGACGACACGCTGAAATCACTGGAAGATGTCCAGGCTTACGAGGTCGGTTTCAGCCGGTTGCTTGGTACTCCGCTGGCCGATGGTGCCAAGATGCAGGTGCCGCAGGGTGTGACGGTCATGGTGGATGAGGGAGCCGTTTTTCAGTTGCGACGAGCTGAAATCGGCGTCGGTAGCACGGACTCCGTGGTAGATCGAAGTAGTGCCTCATTACAGGTGTTGGGAACACCGCGGTTGTTGAAATGGAACGATCAGTGGGAGCCCGTGGAGGTGCATCGTGATCTGGCAGGAAACCCGGTAGTAGGCAATGTCTACTTTACCTCGTTGCATGATGCAGAGATCGGGACAGGGGCGAATCCTGATATGAATCCCCCGGCTGCCGAGGCAGGTGACTGGGGTGGTCTGGCTTACCGCAATCGCCTCGATGCTAGTCAGGAGGGCCGTCTCGTTTACGAGACAGAAGGTATCTTCCTTAACTCGGTCGCCTTTGCGGATATTCGCTACGGTGGTGGAATCGTGGAAGTGGACAGCATACCGCAGGTTGTCAGACCAATTGACATGACTGATGCGAGGCCCACGGTTCACTTTAACCTGATCAGTCACAGTGCGGATGCCGCGATAGGCTCCACGCCAAATAGCTCGGAAGAAACAAATTTCCACGCACCGAATGACCAGGCCATACCCTTTACGTCCGATTACAGCCGCACCGGACCCGATATCGTAGGTAACTTATTGGTGGATAACTCCATCAATGGACATTTCCTGGTGATAGCAACCCCTGCGACCCAGGGGTTGGAAAAGCTGACGGTTACAGCCAAATGGGATGACGAAGATGCGGTCATGGTTATCCCGGAAAACCTGGTGATCCATGGTTCTCCCGGTGGCCTGTTGATGGAGTCCGAGGTGCCTCCAGTGAACCTTGTCACCCTCCACTCACTGGAGCCGGGTGAAGGAGTTGGTCAGGGAACGTTGCGCCACCGTGCCAATGAGCCCTATTACCAGTATCGGATTACCTTCGTCGACGGCCAGGGACAGGAAGGCCTCGCCTCCGAGGCGACTGCTGAGGCCAATGTTTCCGATACGAACGACGGCCAGGGACGTATCCAACTGGATAATCTGCCG
>Ga0315331_10001727_pt1 | contig 16456 bp, 9 predicted proteins | sample M160m34915metaG_FD_203456 | JGI IMG/M metagenome (GOLD analysis project Ga0315331, IMG submission 203456) | Ammonia-oxidizing marine archaeal communities from Monterey Bay, California, United States - M1 60m 34915 | ecosystem: Environmental > Aquatic > Marine > Intertidal zone | place: USA...
AAGATTCGATATCTAAATTGATGTCGAATCCTGCTTTTGCTGACTCTTTATCCAACTCATCAAAGGCAACAATATCTGAATCAAATGTTCTAGTGTGTTTTTTTGAATGTTCTATTTTCCCTGAAATTTGAGTCAAAATTTCGTTGTGGTTACTTTTTGCGGATTCAAGATGTGGAAGATCTGCCAAAAAACGTTGATGCATAGACTCAGCGTCGACATCGAGTCCTCTATCCACATTTTCATCGAGTACTTCCGCTAGGTCATTGGAACCCACAACATCGACCTTCCGCCACATGCTCTTCAACGCTGCGAAGAATCCGACTTTGATGAATCCATTGATTGAATCTCACTCAATAGCTGGATCTGGAAAGCGTTGGAAAAACCTCTTTGCTAGACGTCCTGTTCTCTCAGCATCTTGACTTCTCATCACCTGTAAGTTTGTAGGAATGCAAAACCGGTATGGTCTTTCTCGAATTCGTTTTTCTAGGATTACTACAAGTGCCCTATCTTCTGCTTTTCTTATCGGCCGTCCAATCGCTTGTAGAACACTATTTACTGCTGGTTGGTGACTAGAGTACCTTCTAGCCGCATTAGCTCCAAATTTGTCTTGAAAATATTCAGTTAACGCCTTCTGTCGCGCACTAGGCGGCGGTACAGGAAGTCCAATACAAACTACTGCATCTAGGATATTTTCGGGGTAATCAACACCTTCGGCCAATTTACCAGAAAGTACACCACAAAGCATGACTCTGTCATTTGTTCTACGTTTTTGATATAGATTATCTACCATCTTTGCGACTTGCCGTTTACTCATTCGAGAACTCTCCTTCTCTATTTGGATACCCCATGGTATCCAGCGATAATCGTCCAATACCATATCCAACATTGCATAACTTTGTGCAAATAGCGCAACATGCCCTGGTGTATTGCGTAAAACCTCTATCACATGATCACGAATATTGTTCGTATTGATTTCTCCACGTTCGGTATATCTTGAAGTGGTATTTTGGGCAACTAAAACGGGCCTTCTTTCTGATAAAAATGGTGAATCATAATCCTTAGCAAAAACTTTCCTTTCTTCATTTTCGGGTAGACGCAATAAATCTCTGTACATTTCAGCGGGAAACAATGTTCCTGACATGAGTATAGAACCACGGCAAGAAGCGAAAAGAGGTCCGGAAACTACACCTGGGTCGAGCAGAAAAGACCTTACTTGTGTTTGCTCAAGTATTTTATCGAAAACCAGAACTAGGGCTGGGGAGTCCTCATACTGACCACAAGTGATTATGAAAGAGGCTAGTCTTTCGCAATCGCTCTCTCTTTCATCATCATCGACTTCCTCATCTGATTCAATTCGGACTTTCAATAATTGAGCCACTAATCGTTTAAGATTCGATAATCGGCCTTCTGGAACTTCTTCTAAAGTCTCACTTAGAATTGCTTCCATTTCATCTAGTAAATGTCTAGTTTCTACCGGCATATCTTCTTCTTCAAGACGATTTAATTCTCTTTCTCTCGCAGAAAACCAAGTGGGCATTTGTTTTTGCAGACGTTCTAGTGATCTTTCAGCCCATTCCATTTCATCTAGTTCTATTTCTACTCCATTAACTGCGTTTTTCTTCGCATTACCAATGTGTTCTTCAACGTCTGATTTGGCTTTAACGAAAATATTCGAAGTAATTCTTCGACTCATTCCATTACGGACTCTATCTGGTAAATTGTGTGCTTCATCCACAATGAGAATGGTATTTTCAATATCTACTCCCATAGAAGGTAATGAAGCCTCTCTAACACTATCGATGAAAACATGATTGTAATCACAAACCAGTATGTTGCAACTCTTTACTGCCTCTCTAGCAGTCGCCCAAGCACAGAGATTTATTCGTCTACTATTCTGAATCAAATCATCTACATGGGTTGGCTTTAGCAAAATGTTCGCTTGCATATCTGCTCTCAATTCATCTCTCATTGACCCATCTAAGTCATCTTCACAATCACATTTCCCACTCATTCGGTCGACATTTTGACACATGCCCTCACGTCCGATTAAATCAACCAATTTGATTGATGATTCAGTTTGACCAAGTTTCTGGTTTATTTTCTGAACCGTGTCAACAACTATCCTGTGTTGTGATTGTCGACTTGTGAGGAATAATATCTTCAGATTGTCTGATGAAGCCCTCTGTACGCTAATTGCACTGGCTAATGCTGCAGCGGTTTTCCCTATTCCAGTGGGGGCCAAGGCCATCAATGCCCCCTCTGATAACAAAGACTCAATCCCATCCTCAATCATATCCGATTGAGATTCTCTAACTTCGGAATGAGCAAAGTATCTCACCGAGGAATCGACTCCTTTGGCGGTCATGGATTCGAACCTGCCGATAGGCCGCCCAAGAAGATTGGCTTTATCAACGCTGAATTAAATTGGGTGTGTCCCGCCCGAATTGGGCGGGACGGTGTGTGTTGAATTTCAATTTTCACGATTTTCTAGATCGTGATGTCTGCTACGTGTTGAGAGGTTTGGCCGCTTATGGCGAGGTGCATCGGAGGGCGAGTAACCTACTGCGTTGGATAGTTTTGCTCTCTTTCGAAGGCCATTGAACCCTACAGTAAAAACTGCTCCGGATGAGGTGTGTGCGGAGGGGCGACTTTGCCGCCCCCCCGCGGAGTTTGAGTGCATCCCATTCTCACCCATGTCTCTCACCTCATTGTTCAGTCGACTCGTCGAATCGAGCCCGAAGCTCTTCCAGGCGCTTGCTTAGCACCGCGTCGACTGTTGCATCATCAGTAGAGGAGCGCCCTATGTGTTCGCGCGCTGCATATCTTAGGACGACATCTGGTTGTTCTCCATGTATACGACAAAAGTCGTCCAAACGAACACTCAGGTCAGGCCCTAATTCTACTTCGATGCGGGTGCCGGAAGAAATAGCTGGAGTTGCTAGGTATCTCCTGATGGCTTCTCGAATTACATCAGACTTGTTTCGCATCCCATCGAATCCAACTCTGCGCTCAAGTTCGAGCAAGTAGTCTTCTGGAATTCTTAACGAAATCATAGGACTTTGGCCTGCCACTCTGCTTCCCTCCTAAGTCTGCGAGAGAGCCTAGGGGTATTAAGTGTATTGCAAATGAAATACAATTGAAATACAATAAGTATGAAAATTTTGCGAAATATTGCTAATGTGTCTGATATTATCGATCTCTCCGGAGCAGTTCAGTTGAAGGGGGGGGAGTATCTCGGAATCGTGCAGGGTGTGTCATGAAGCGCATCAACGACACGATACATGGGCAAATTTCCCTTGACGGAGTTAGGGCAGAATTGCTCTCTACTCCGGAGATGAATAAACTAAGTCACATCAAGCAATTGGGCCTTGCTCATCTTGTATTCCCGGGAGCCCACCACACCCGGTTCGAACATTCACTAGGTGTATCTCACCTAGGTGGGATGATGGCGGATGCTATGTCTCTGGATGAATCTGAAAAGACGTTGGTGCAAGTTGCTGGGATGTTACATGACGTTGGCCATGGGCCATATTCACATACTCTAGAACATATTTTGCATGAAAGGGGGGGGCTTGATCACATGTCGATTACTGAAGGAATAATCCTAGGTGAATACGATGTACTGCGGGAAGGTGAAGAGTCTAGTGTCAATAATAGGAAGAGAGTCCCAGATATTTTAGAATCTTACAATATCGAACCAGAAGATGTTGCAGCTTTGATTCGAGGTCCGGATGCAAGAGGTTCCGAGAGAACTCTACTATCCTGGACAGATGGTAAGGAGGATTTAGTGGTAGAGGACAAAACCCTCGGTCATTTAGTTCATGGACCAGTAGATTGCGATCAACTTGACTACTTATTACGAGACTCTCACTTTACTGGAGTAAAGCACGGAATTGTAGATCATCATCGATTGATTTCTTGTCTAAGAAGACATGGTGGGGATATTGCGGTAGAGGAAGGAGGTCTCGCCTCGCTGGAAGGAATGTTAGTTGCTAGAGGATTGATGTATAGTGCGGTGTATTTCCATCGTGTAACAAGAGTAACTGAAGTTATGCTTAGTAGAGCGGTGGAACGTTCTGAGGATTCGCTTCCAGACCCTAAAGATATGCAGAGAAGTGTAGATGCCGAAATCTGGCAGGCGCTATATGAGGCTGGAGACTACTCTAGAGATATGATGCGCCGCCTAAAGTACCGTGAAATGTTAAAAATCGCAACAAGTAGGAGACAAGAGGAACTCTCCGAATCACAAATTTCAAACCTTATTGAAATCGCAAACAGTTCCAAAAAGCGAAGAGAAATTGAAGACGAACTAGCGCATCGAGCAGGTGTAGAACCAGGATATGTTGCAATCGATGTACCTAGCGTCAAACTACTGCTTTCTGAACCAAGAATGGATGCAGTCGATATAAGAATTATTGGAGATGATGGCAGAACAAGAAAGATGAGTGAACATACTCCAATTGCTGATGCACTGAAAAAGCGGCAAGTAAGCCAAGCCGTAGTTTACGTAATGACTCTTTCAGGATATCAGGAAAAAGTCGCAAAATTAGCGGAAAGCTTCCTATTCAGTTAACCCTTGAACAGCCCCTACGGGGCTGGTGATTTTCTACATCTAAAAGCATACCATTGAAAAGGGAGGTTCCACTCGCTGGAGCGCCCGGTACTCAATATGAGAATCGGTTCCTAACGTCGGTGAACCCAATGGACAAGACGATGAAAGAAGTGTATGATAGCGTAATAGCAAGAGACCCAAACCAACCTGAGTTCCATCAGGCGGTTGAAGAAGTTCTAGAAAGCTTAGGCCCGGTAATTAAGGCACACCCCGAATACCTACCAGTTGTGAGTTCGGTGATAGAGGCTGAGAGAATTATCCAATTTCGTGTCCCATGGTACGATGACAATGGTGAACTTCATGTTAATCGAGGATTCAGAATTCAGATGAACAGTGCAATCGGTCCTTACAAAGGAGGGCTAAGATTCCACCCTTCTGTCAACCAATCAATTCTCAAGTTCCTAGCCTTTGAGCAGGTCTTCAAAAACAGCCTTACTCAACTTCCTATGGGTGGAGGTAAGGGTGGCTCTGACTTTGATCCTAAAGGAAAGTCGGATCAAGAAGTCATGCGCTTTTGTCAGTCTTTCATGATTGAGTTGTGGAGGCACATCGGTGCAAATTGTGACGTGCCGGCTGGTGATATTGGAGTAGGTGGCCGAGAAATTGGATATCTATTTGGTATGTACAAGAAATTGCAAAATGAATTCACTGGAGTATTGACTGGAAAGGGGTTAGCGTATGGGGGCTCACTTATCCGACCCGAAGCTACAGGCTACGGCTTGGTTTATTTCGCTCGCGAGATGTTGGCAACACAAGCCAAGTCGTTCGAGGGAGCGACTGTATCGATCAGCGGTAGTGGGAATGTTGCTCAATTCGCTTGTGAGAAAGTCCTCGACCTAGGTGGGGTCCCAGTCACAATGTCGGATTCCTCTGGTTGGATTCACGATTCTGCTGGAATCGATAGAGAAAAACTCGCTTGGATTATGGACTTGAAGAATAATCGCCGTGGCCGAATCAAGGAGTACGCAGACCATTTCGAAGGAGTAACCTACAACCCTTCCGAACCAGAACCTGCTCTCAATGGACTGTGGGGAGTTAATGTCGACGTCGCTTTACCTTGTGCTACTCAAAACGAAATCAATGGACAGGAAGCCCAAATGCTCGTTGACAACAATGTCATCGCTGTTGCTGAGGGTGCCAATATGCCGTGCACACCAGAAGCGGTCGAAGTATTCCTAGAAAACGGAGTATTGTTTGCCCCCGGTAAGGCAAGCAACGCAGGTGGAGTTGCCACATCAGGATTAGAGATGAGTCAAAACTCGCTTAGACTTTCTTGGACGCGTGAGGAAGTGGATTCACGTCTTGAAGCGATAATGGTGAATATCCACAAACAAGCATCTGAGACCGCCGCAAAATATGGTATGGAAGGTAACTACGTTGCTGGTGCAAATATAGCCGGCTTCCTCAAGGTTGCAGAGGCAATGACTGCACAAGGAATGATATAGGAATCAGACACTTTCTTCGTTTATCGATGAAAGGAATTTTTGCAGTCGTTCAGTCTTTGGCTCGTTGATAATCGAGGAATGTCCCTCTTCAGCAACCTGCCCATGATCTAGGTAGACTATTCTGTCTGCCACATCCCTTGCGAAATTGATTTCATGAGTTACAATCACCATTGTCATTCCTTCGTCTGCCAACCCTCGAATAGTTTTCAGGACTGAACCAATTAATTCTGGGTCTAGTGCACTTGTGGGTTCGTCGAATAGAATAACCTCTGGCTTCATCGCTAGCGCTCGAGCAATTGCAACTCGTTGCTTTTGTCCGCCTGATAAATTACCAGGATATGCTTCTACCCTCTCTAACATATCGACTCTTTCTAGAACCTCTAACGCTACCTCTTCGGCCTTCGATTTACTCATTCCACGAACATGACGCAGACCTAGAGTGATATTATCTAGAACTTTCAAATGAGAAAATAATTCGAATGACTGGAAAACCATTCCAATTCTGCTTCTAACTTGATTTACATCCGCTACAGGTGTGTTAATCTGTTCTCCTCGTAGTTCTATTACCCCATCTGTGGGCTCAATTAATCTGTTGATACATCGTAAAACGGTAGATTTCCCAGAGCCCGAAGACCCGATTATCGCTACTGATTCTCCTTCATGGACATCGAAAGTAACGCCTTTTACCGCATGAACTCCCCCGGGGTAGATCTTGTGTAAATCACGAATTGAGAGAACTACATCTGCCATTCATGCACCTCCTGAAATCCCTAATCCTGGAATACGTGTAGTTTCTTCCAATCTCCTCAGTAGAAGGGCTAGAGTCCAAGTTACTACAAAGTAAGAAATCATCACTAATCCCCATGCGGAGAAAATTTGAAACGTAGTGGCAATCATTAGTTTTCCTTGTCGTGAAAGTTCGGAATAACCAATTACCATCGCAAGTGAAGAATTCAATACTAAATTTACCATCTCGTTACCAATAGGTGGGATGCAAATTCGAATCGCTTGAGGCATAATCACTAATCTCATTGTGCCCAAATAGGTCAGACCGATGCTTCTACCTGCTTCCATTTGACCCGAAGGTATGGCCGAAATCGCACCACGTATAGTCTCGCACTGGTACGCTCCTGAATTAAGGCCTAGAGTGAAAATTGCGCTGAGGAAAGTTCTGTCACCATAAAAGAAGTAGTCAATTCCATCAATACCGGGGTCGCCAAAAGTCCCTTCCATCAATTGTTGAATTCGCATTCCTAACCTTAGTCCGAAGTGAATGAACATAAATTGTACAATCAGAGGTGTATTGCGGAAGAAATCAGTATAGACGGTTGCTAATGAGTTCAATGGTCGAACTTTGAAAAGACGCCCGGACAATTTTTTATCGGCTAGAATGAATTGAATAGAAATCACAACAATAGCTAATCCCAAGACAAACATCGCAAATCCTCGGGGGTCTCCTACAGGAGTGAAAATATACTCCACCCCCTCCAATTGTAATTTTGGAAATCTAGTGACTCCGGTGTATAATAACCATAATCCGATAATCAAACCGACTGCTCCAAGTCCCCTAATTTGATTTGTAGAATATCTTTCTAGTATATTCTTGAAAGATGTAGGTGCAGTCTTTAGCATCGCTAGGAGAACCCCAATTGAGAATCCTAATAAAATTCCGAATACCACTATTTTTACTGTTGCAATAAATCCAGATAACAGCATATCATCCGCGTATTCAACAAACTCTCCAAAATTATTGTAATCAGGAATTTGGAATCCAATATCTTCGTTTTCTCCTGCTCTATCAGTAAACAAGATCACACCCGAATCACCAACTACAATTCCTGACACATAGTCAAACATAGCATGATCATTGAACGAAGTATTTACTCCAGCGGGTAGAATGTTTCTTTCAACATTTAACCCCTGATCAAGACTTAATCCGAGGTATCCTTCTGGTCCAGCAAATAGAATTCTAGAAGATGAGACCACATCGATAGACGAAAGGGTAGTTGCAAGCGTTGTATTGTACCCCACAGATTCAATCTCTCGGAGTCGCCATTCGAATCCACCAGGAGATGTGGAGTAGAGTATTTGTCCAGAATCACTCACAGCAAACATTCGATATGGGTTAAAGTAAGAAATTGAAATAATTGTAGCATCCTCATCTGGAGACTCTCGATAATCCCACGTAGCACCACCATTAGCTGTTGCTAGAATAGTTCCAGCATCACCAACAGCTAATCCATCTTCATCTCCGTTGAAGTCAATATCGTACAGGTTTTCAGAAAAACTCGTTGTTCTATTCCACCAAGTCTCACCAATATACTGCCAAATATTACCTCCGTTACCTACGATAACGAAGGAATCTTCCCCGGTTAAAGCGATGCTATTAATTCCTGTTTGGCTTGAATCGATTGTACCCCATTCATCATCTACACCTTCTTTCATGTAGATCACCCCCTCTGAAGAAAGTACAGCAATAGATTCCCCAAAGGAATCTGCGGCAATTAGATTTGCATCTCCTAAAGAAGTGTGATTTTGCCATGTGGCGCCAGAATCTTGACTAAATCTAACGATTCCAGAATCTCCAAATACCCAGGCTATTTCTCCTTGAATAACAGCTGAATTTAGATCTTTGTCGGTCCAACTTTCAGCCTCGCCCCACCCTGTTATTGTCTCTTGACCACTTGAGTGCGGAATTGTACAGATTAACAAAGTGCAAACTAGGATAAACACCCTTGATTTTGAGTCAATTGCTGACCAAGAGAAAATTCTCTCGATACCCGGAGACGCACTTTTCACAAGATGGTCACACAGAAGTTAGGATATAGAATCGACCCGTATCACATTGTGTTATTCATCTAGTGTCTTGAATAAATTGGAGTATTTCTATTCGTAATGTTCATGGTTGTCTTTCAAGGCCCATCTCCATATGGGCGAGATGATTTACCATGGTAAGGTGAAGCAAGTTTGGAGTACGGACAATCCAGATATTATTGAATTTAGGTATACAGACCAAATTAGTGTCTTTGATCAAATTATCCCCAGTCTTATTCCTCGAAAAGGTGAGTCACTAAACCGGACATCTTGCCATTGGTTCAAACTCGTCGAGGAAGCGGAAATTTGTGACACCCATGTAATCGAGATGAATGCACCTGACAGAGTTTTAGCCCGTAGGTTCGATGTAATTCGTGAGCCGGGTGCGATTTCAAGGGATCAAGAAAATGTCTTCGTTCCTTTAGAGGTGATTTGCCGTCACTATCTTGCAGGTAGTGGTTGGAGACGATATGCAAGGGGTGACGCTCCAGCCGAAGAGTTTGGCTTTGAACCAGGAACTCAACTACAAGAAGGAGTGAAATTACCAAAGCCCTACCTTGAGGTTTCAACTAAGTTTGAAAAATTCGATCGGTTACTAGATAGAGCGGAAGCCTTGAAAATTTCCAATTTAACCGATGAGGAATTTGAGTCGATACTAGATATTGTAATCAAAGTCGATGAAATAATTGAAACCGAAGCCGCAAAGCGGGGGTTAATCCATGTCGATGGTAAGAAAGAATTCGCCTTAGGGGAAGGTAGAGTTCCCGTTTTGGTAGACTCATTTGGAACTCTAGATGAGGATAGATGGTGGGATGCTGAAGCCTATGGGCAGGGAGAGATCGTACAACTATCAAAAGAATTTGTCAGAGGGCATTATCTTGAGACGGGACACCACTCTGAGCTTTATGAGGCTAGAAAGGCAGGAAACGAAGAACCACCAATTCCAGCCTTACCTCAAGAAATAATCGATCAAACAGCTATGCTGTATGCTGATATGTACGAGAGATTGACCGGTCAGTCATTCTGAGATTGGTTTATTCAGTTGTGTTTCCTCATTAAAATCCCACAACGCCTTTTCTCTGCTCCACGTAAAATTATGGTCAGGTGTCTGAAAGCATCGGCAACTCCGCCATCTATTGGTTCACTGGGATTAACTGCCCATTTTCCCTTTCGGATTGCTCGACGGAGATTAGTTACGTCTTTCATATCCAGCCAGCCGCATAATTGCAAACCACCCTTGCCTGACGAAAACCCACTTTCTCCCAGGAACTCTTCATCAAGCCCAAGAGTTAATTTTGCCAGTAAATCATGAAGGCCATCATCGTTCTTTTCAATTGTATGATTAAGTAAATACTCTATCGCATTACCTCCTTCAATCGGAAATCTTCCAATCCTATCTCTACTTATCCCTCTGTCTAGAGGTTCTGGCATTCCGTTATCTTCTTTCCACGCAACTGAACACAGGAATAACATCATTGCAGGATCCATAGGTGGATTTTCTCCTTCTTCTAATTCAAGAATTGAGGGTGGAACTCCCTCTAGAGATTTTATTTCTGAATGGTCGCCACCTTGGGATGATTGTATTGACGGTATCAAATCAAGGGGGTCATGTTGCAAAGGCTCGAAAGTGTGGAATGGACTAGGTGGGATGTAGCGGTTCATGTTACTAGCACCTTGTTTAGTCGTCGCCGGTCAAGCGCTTCAACCTACTCTCGAAGTCGTTCAATTTTTCTTCAATAACTTCCGGAACATCTTCGACCGATTGGCTACTATCTGCTTCAACTTCCTTCACTAATTTTTCCTGGATATTATCTTGAGGTGTTTTTTCAGAAGGAGGAGGGGGTTGTGGAAGACTTGATTCTTGTTTTTTCTTGCTAAGGATTGATTCGGTCATATCTAGCAATTTCTTCCTTTCTCTTTGGTTGTAGAGAATCCATGTCAAGGTGAGGGCTAATGCTATTACAAGAACAGCCGAACCTATTGCCGTACCCCATTCAAAGCCTGATTCGTTATTTACTGATCCGCCGGTAAGAATCAATTTTGCTTCATTGTCGCTAGGGTCCGAATCAATATCCCAAGGGAAGTAGCATTGCACTGTGACAATAATTTCCGTCCCATCTGGTGCATCATCTAGCGAGGGTCGATCCAACTTTGGTTCCGGTGGATAAGTCTTCGAGAAATCTATCTCATGGGTTGCACTATGGCTACCGGCTATTACCAAAATACTACAATCAGCATCGGTTAATAGGTGGTGGTATTCTCTCTTAGTCAATACCTTAATTTTCTGTGATTCTCCTTCTCCTTCAAGCTCAAGCCCAACCAAGCCAATGTTCCAATCATTTCTACGAATTTCAAATGCATTCTCATCAGAAGCAATGACAATTCCCCTTTCATCTAATAACCGAATAATCAGACTCCGCATTCCAGGTTGAGGATTCCATGACGTAGCGCTTAGGTTGACTTGACCGGAAGTCATGTTTGCCCCCAAATCTCCTTCGAATGAGTCTAACAATTTACCCTGGTCGTCGATTAGAATTACAGCATAGCTGAATGGTTCGGTGCCATTTGCAACGGTACATTCTGCACTTACGGAAACTGCAGTCCCTGTTATTGAACAGGTAGCATACCGAAGGGCTGGTTCGAGGACATATGCTGTGTATGTTAGAATCGTGTCTGAATCTACAGTAAGTCCAGTTCCAGTAGCGCCTAAATTCGCTTGCCATACCCAACCTCCTTGCACATCCCACTGCAAACTTGACTGAACATCATCGTCGACCAAGGAATTAGGCGAAGTCCCGTGAATGTCTAGCAGAATACTGTCTCCTTGCATCGAAACAATCACTGGTGAAGACGCCCATGAATGATCTTCGTATTGCGTATCAAGAGATATTTCCCTCTGATTGCCAACTTCATCTTGTGCTAAAATTCTAATTGTTCTAGACGCGCCATCCCACTCAGAGGATGGAATAACCTCTAGTGGAATTCCCGTAATTTCACCAACACCTATTACTATCTGAGTCAGGCCTGAAACTTGCCAACCTTGAGGTAAGCTAAGAACTTCCAGCGAAATTGTCGTTGGGGCATTACCTTGATTTTGTAATTCTGCATGAGGGAAACCCCCCTCGTCAGAAACAATCCAATTTCCACTCCCTTGTAGACTGAATTGATGAATAATAGCTACCCTTAGTGGTAGTGTAACCGTAGCCTCGCTACTCCCATCTCCTTCCCTTAATTTAACTAGTAATTCCACAGTTCGTCCATGTCTAGCAGTGGAAGGAGGTGTGATTTGTAAGTCTAGGGTTGCGGTACTCCCCGGGTCTAGGATTGGTAATTCATCGGGTGTTTGGACTTCCCATCCAATTTCGCCATCTACTTGGACGCTAACGTATGGGCGTGTGGGAGAATTTCCTTCCTGAACAATGGTTAGGGAAACGATGGAACCAGAGGGGTCAATTTCCAAATCTGCATCTGATGCTATAGCATTCCAACCTGCGACATGAGAAACTTCTATTGTGAATGTAAAGGTGTAAACTTCGACATCAAAGGCAACTATGGAACCACTAACTTGGTAGGTCGTTCCATTCCAAGCCTCTAATGGGACTTCTACCACCAAATACAGTGTGGTAGAACTGTTAACTGGAATTGCAGATGCAATATCTCCAATGATTTGCCAATCCGTATTTGAGTCAGCACCTTGAAGATTTAGTACACCTAGGCCAGAAGCAGAAATGTCATCGTCTAGGTTTCCTATATTTGTTGCATTTATTTCTACAATGAAGGAGTCACCTGGATTAATTTCAAAAGTATTTTCCTCAACATTACCCAGTGATGAACGCAATTCAATATCCCAACGATGATCTTGCCTCGCTTCAAGGGTGATAATCACTGAATCTGATATTGTCGAATTACCTTCAGAAGTCATGAATATTTCGATATTGACTGGATTTCTTGCAGGTGTTGTATCTGGCAAGATTATCTCTACAGGTAGAGTTCTCAAACTTCCGGAACTAAGACTCACCCTAGAGTTACTAAACGTAACCAAGATACCAGGGTCCTCTGTTAGATTTTCATCCAATATTACCGAGTAGGACATGATGTAGGTATCTTCTCCATTTCCTGGATTATACAATCGAACCGTGGCTGGTATAGACTCCTCTACTTCTACTAAATGTGGTGATTCAGTAGGCGATACCAAAGTGAGGGAGGATCGGTAAATTTGCAAGACTTCAACTGATAATCGAAGTGAATAATCCGAGCCTAAACTACTGGGGTCCGAGAATGAGTGGAATGCAGGAGGTGCATCTATTGGGAGTTCTACAGATAGAATTCCACTCACTCTTGAACCTGGAATGCCTTGCATGGTAATATCGTCTCCACTAATAGATAATGCTCCCGAACCGGACCAAATCCAATCATCTATTGCCATTCCCGCGTCACTAACCTTCCAATCTAAAACCCCAGAAGAGGCTGGAAGGTCGGCAATAACATTCCATTGTAGTGTATTTTCAGGCATACTTCGTTGATGGTCAGTTTCGGTTACCACACTTGTGGCGATGAATTGTAATTGTACGGTTTGACAGGTTTCATCTTCTCCAATTCCAACACACATTGTAAGCGGTGTAGAAACGCTATCTCCAAGGGATGCGTCTGTTGGTACGCTGAGTCTTGCAGAGATGATTTTCTGTTGCCCAGCAGCCAGTGTCAATGCAGGAATTTCATTTCCACTTTCATCGTATAGCTCGAGACTATTTTCAACAGAATCCCAAGATGTACTGTCCCAGAACATTGAGATTGAATTTTCATCAGCATTCCCAAGGTTTTCTACAATCAACCAGGCCTTCGCGGAATCCCCAATTAGGCCATAGCCATTACTTGCAGTCGTACCCGAAGGCCCTCTTATTGATAGTCCACGAGTACGGTTTGCCTCTACTGGTAAAACCCCGCTAACACTAACATTCTGATCATCATCAAGTGTGAGGCTAAGTGACAGATATCCTGCATCTGACCCTTCCGCACTTATCGGTGCATGAATTCTTAGTGAGGGGGTCCAAGTCCCATCTGCTGCAATCTCTATCGATGTGATTCCCCCGGGAGTCTCATCACTCCAAGTCCACCCTTGAGGTAGATTACTTGCATCCACGCTCATGCTCCAAACACCTGCAAGTCGGCCAGTAGAACGAACAGTCGGCTGACCAATTGTCGAATCTCCAGGATTGGCTCTAACAGGATTCGTGGGCATCTCAAATGTCGCATTATACGGAGGCACAATCGCCAAGCTGGTGGATTGTGCGTCGTTGTCATAACGTGATTGAGTAACGTTTTGGTATGGGTCTAGAACCAATTCAAAGGTATATTCCCCAAGTCCTCCCGACCATTCTACAGAGAATGATTCGAACCCGGCAGACCCCGTGGGATCAGTCGGATCTAGGCTATCTGCACGATGTCGGGCTATTTCGGTACCGTCTGCGTATAGTATTGCGTCTATGGCCTCGTCAATTTCGATAGTTCCAGCATTTTCAAAGAAGGCTGTAATCGTAACTTCTTCGTTAGGGTTGGGTGCGCTTGGATTGAATTCTATTGCACGCCCATCTAGCAATGGCCTAACATCGGCTAGAGCCGTGGAGATTACAGTATCGCCCAGAACTATGTCTAAAGTAGCATCTCCATCAACATCTGCTAAAGATGGTGAAGACCAGGTTCTGTGCTCAACTTCAATCTCATTATTCCAATTGTTATTGATTGCCGCTTGAGTGCCAGTATCTCCATCCCAAGCCCAAAGAGTCCTTCCATACGCAACTAGTAATTCAGCAGCGCCGCTACCATCGATGTCCATCCAGACTGGCTGTGCGACGGCAATTTCGTCGTTAGGAGCCCCGCTGGATTGCTCCAAGTCATTGTACCAGTCAATTTGCGGGTTATTTCCTGAAACATCATGACAGCCTGCATGACCATGCCTAGCAGTAGTCTCTTGATACCAGGTTACCCAGCATACCCTGTCGATTACATCATCGTCATCTGTATCTATCGCTAGTGGCGGAGCATCGGCGTATCCATTTACTGCCTCAAAAGACCATATCTCCGTTCCATCATCAATCTCCAACCCTCTAAATTCAGCCCCATCGACACTGCTTGAACCATCTGCGTCTGTTGGTATTGAAATTATCATTTCAGGAGTAGAGTCCGAATCTAAGTTAGCAATTACCGGACCAGGGAGTCTAATATGTGGTACGTCCGAATCTCCATCTAAATTGGATAAACTTAGTGACCATAATTGGTCCCCTGATTGAGAATTTAATTTCCAAACCCACATTGCTCCGCTAGAGGCATCAGTTGTAGTAAGTAAGACGTAGGCAGTTTGGTCATCAACTTGAGCGAATGCTGGGTCGGAGGGGTGACTTCCGTCTTCGAGAGTCGATTGCCATATTGGCGTAGGCACTCCGTTTGCACCAAGAGGTAGGGCTACGACTACTGGTTTTTCGTTATCGTCGATCGCTGCGAGAACTAATTCAGCATCTCCGTCTAAGTCAAGATCGGCGAGCAAAGGTTGAGTTGTAGGCCTATGCCCTCCCAACCAAGAAGAGGTGTAGGGGCCATTTGTACTTCCAATCTGTAAGGAATCGTCACTATAGCTCCACAGCAACTCTCCACTTTTTGACCCTCCAGGTGACCAACCAGTTACTGAACAATGAAGTCTTGGTGAGTAAGCATCAACGTGTAGGGCGCTACCAGCGTCGTAAACAATGATGACCTCTTGGATTCCATCGTCATCTAGGTCAACAATGACTGGTGAAGCCTTGATAATCTCCGTGGCACCTAGATCTACTTCCCACGCCAAATCCGCGTCCTCTCCCTCGATAATTTTCACGACACTGTGGTCGTTACCACCAACTACCTCGGTTTGGATTAGTACAATGAACAGAGAGTCGCCCCCACATCTTTCCATAGCCGCCTCATCGGTTACAATTTGTTGGCTGAAATCTGCAACTGGGGTGCCCAGTGCATCTGTGCCTATCGAATAGGTTCCATATTCCCAATTGATTACGGGGTTGACAACAGAAGATAATTCGGTTGCATTAGTGGGTGCTTCCGTCCCAGCGCCGCCATCTGGGGAATGGGGAGGTCCTTCGGAAGTCCTTTGACCTATTCTTCCTGGTTGGGGCCAAGGCTGTCCCCCATCTACCCAAGGTTCTACAGTTCCGGTGAATGCTGTATCTTTCTGTAAATCGTCCAACTTTCTAACAAAATCCGAATCAATCACAATCAGGGGGGATAGTGAAAGAAGTAACAAACATAATACTGCGAGCACCGCATTCTGCTGCCCAGTGGATTCGGAATTCGAACTCGGCATACTCATCAGAATTCAACTTCCGCTTTCCAAGCCACTTGAAGGTTAGGGGTATACTCTCATTCAGACCTACGGTCTGAGGGGACTTTACACTTCGCGGAGAGTAATTCTATCGCGGAATCTCTTCCGTTGCGCTTATAGCAGGGTCATTTGTCGGCGAATCGCACGGACCTCTCCTCTGGAGGCACAGCCGATGAGGGACGGGAGGGTTGACCTGCCTTTCCTCCGACTGAACTCGGA
>Ga0315331_10001729_pt1 | contig 16449 bp, 11 predicted proteins | sample M160m34915metaG_FD_203456 | JGI IMG/M metagenome (GOLD analysis project Ga0315331, IMG submission 203456) | Ammonia-oxidizing marine archaeal communities from Monterey Bay, California, United States - M1 60m 34915 | ecosystem: Environmental > Aquatic > Marine > Intertidal zone | place: USA...
ATATAATGAATCCAACTCAATAGCTTTATCGAAATCTTCAATTGCACCCAATCGATCATCATTAATATTCTTTAAATCACCTCTATTATTATAAAATATTGGATTTAAGGGATCTATAGAAATAGCTTTGTTATAATCATCCATTGCTTGATCAATTTGAAACATTTCTAAAAAAAGCTCACCTCTATTTAAAAATACTAATGAGAATAAACTGTCAAGTTCTATTGCTTTATTAAAATCTTCTAATGCAGCATCTTTACCTCCAATAATCTCAAACAATTCACCTCTATTATTATAAGTATATGGGTTTATTGAATCATACTTAATTGAAAGATTGAAAAAATAAAGAGAGCTGTCATATTTATTTTGAATCTCAAACAACTCAGCTAAATTATTTAACGCAAGAGGATCGTGAGGGTTTTCGATTAAAGCAAGCTTATATAATTCCTTAGCTTTTATATAATCTTTGGACATGAACGCCCTATTACCTTCAATAACGTTTTTAGAGATTTTTTTATTGAAAAAATAATCAGCATCATTACTGCAGCCAAAAGCAACTAATAAAAACAAAAGTGATATGTATGATAACTTATTCAATAGTATTTATACTATAAAATTAAAAAATCTGTGCGTCTATTTTTAGTTCTGTTGATATTACTGTCATTATTAAATTTTGGATTTAGCTCTCCATATCCTTTAAACCTCATTCTTGAGGCTAAAACATTTTGATTTATTAAAAATTCCATAACAGAAAAAGCTCTATCTTTTGAAAGAGCTAAATTATCACCCTCTCCACCTACATCATCAGTATGCCCCTGAATTTCAATTTCTATATCACTATTAAGATTTAACCAAGAAGCAAATGCTTCGAGAACAAGTTCAGAAGATTGATCTATTTTTGATGAATTTGTTTCAAAAAGAATATCTTGAATAGTATGTGTACTCCCCTTTTCTATATTCTTTATTTCTAATTCTTGACCTTCTATAAAAGTCACATTAGCATCTTCTTTCTTTATCAATTTAGATTCAAATGCTTTCCCTTCCTTTTTAACTTCTAAAACCACATCCTCTTCACCACTGCCAATGTTTGCAATAGCAACATAGCTTCCATCATCTTCAATATCTATTTTTTGCTCATAAGTTTCTCCTGACTTAAACCTGACCTCTAATTTAGTGTCTTCTAAAGATTGTAGGTCTTCAGCATCAATCTTCCCCTTCATAAGCACGACCTTATCAGGCTTAGCTTTTTCAGGCATAGAAAAATAAAATATATCTTTTCCTCCAGCTCCTATATCTGAACGTTCAGAAGAATAATAAGCGTACTCACCATCTGTAGTAACAATTATTGCCTCTTCATCTCCCTCTGAATTTATTGGATGACCAATATTCTGAGGTTCTAACCATTTACCAGTCTTTTTATCTTGCTTAGTATAAAAAATATCAAATTCTCCTGCACCCAAACGATATTCTGAAACCTTAGAAGCAAAATACAATGTTTTACTATCCGTATGTATAAATGGAGATTTATCACTTTCAGGTGTGTTTATTGGAAACCCTATATTCTCAGCTTTGCCCCAAGAACCATCAGGTTGTCTATTAGAAAAATATATATCTACACTGCCTTTTCCACCAGGTCTGGCAGAAGCAAAATACAATGTTTTTCCGTCTGCAGATAATGACGGCTGAGCTTCCCATGTTTGAGGTCCATTTATGTTTGGCCCTAAATTTTTTAACTCAGACCACCTTAAAACAACAGTATCTGTAATCTCTCCTTTTTCAACAAACTCTAAATGAGAAACAAATATATCGCAGTTATTATAAGCTCCGTTTTTACTGCAAGCACATATGTACAATTCTTTGTTATCTAATGAAATTGTAGCTCCACCATATTTTGGACCAACATTAAAAGGAGCATCCATAACTTTACCAGAATTAAACTCTTCATTAATATTTAATCTTTCACTCAAAGTAAAATCTTGTTTAAGTTGTGTAATCACATCTCCTTTTGCTTTATACATGTATTCTCTAGTAAAATAAAGTTGCTCATTATCTGGAGATATTGTTGGAAGAAATTCATTTTTTGTAGCAGTTGAAACATTTTGCAGTAGATATGGATTGAAATTTACTGGGTTTGAATAAAAATCACAATAAAATTCAGCAACAGGTAGAGTTAGCTCAACTGAAGAAACTTGATCTGAATAATTTCTGGATAATTTATCATAATCTTCGGTTGAGAAATCTAAAAATTTCTGGAAATATTTTTTTGACTCGCAATCATTCACTTCTGAATAATAAATTAAACTCAAATAATAATATACATCTGCATGATAATCGGGGCATATAGATTCTATTTTATGGAAATATTTTTTAGGAACATCCATTTTAGCTCCTTTTGAAGAAGCCTTACGATAGGTCAATTTAGCTAATTCCCACATACATTGCACACAATCTTCATCATACTCAATTGCCTCTTTAAAAAAAGAAACTCTTTCTTTATAATCATATTTCTTTGAATTCTTAGCCTTTTCATACAATTTCAAAACTTTATCGTCTGATATATCAGAACAAATATTTTCGTCTTGAGCACTAATTATAATAACAATAAATAAAAGAAAGAAAAAAGAATAAAATTTGAACATATCAATAGGTTTGCATTTTATCTTCAGGAACTACATTTAATTTATTCTCTCCAGCTGCAATTACAGTAGCAACTGTTGTATCACCAGTCACATTCACCACAGTTCTACACATATCTAGAATTCTATCAACGGGTAGAATAAGAGCAACCCATTCTGCATTTAGACCGACAGATTCCAAAACAATCATTAGCATTACTACTCCTGCACCAGGGACAGCAGCTGAACCAATGGAAGCTAAAGTAGCCGTTATAATGATAGTGAGTTGTTGTGAAATATCCAATTCAACTCCAAAGTATTGAGCTAAAAAAATAGCAGCTACAGCCTGATAAAGACTTGTGCCATCCATGTTAACAGTTGCTCCAATAGGTAAAACAAAGCTTGATATTTCTTTTGATACACCTAACCTATCTCTTACACACTCGATTGTAACTGGCAATGTAGCAGCACTAGAGCTTGTAGAGAATGCTAAAAATTGAGCAGGAGAAATTCTTTTGAAAAAACTGGCATAACTTATTTTTTTTCTTGCGAAAATCATAACAAGTAAAGGGTAAAAAACAAAAGCCATAAAGAACAAACCTCCTAAGACTACTAAGCAATAAGCACCTAGTGAATAAAAGACCTCAAAAAGAATTGAAGGGTCGTCTTTAGCAATTTCAGAAAGTTTTCCTGCTAAAAGAGCGAAAACAAAAAATGGAGCAGCTTTCATAATCAAGTCAACCATCTTTAAGAAAATATCGTTTAACCCATCAATCAATGCATTGACTGGATTTGCTTTTTCTTTTGGAATCAACAACAACATGGCTCCAAAAAATGCCGCGAAAAATATTATTTGAAGCATTGATTTTAAATTGGTTAATGATTCGAAAATGTTGGAGGGAACTATATCAACTAAAAACTGTAGCGGCCTAGCATCTTTTTGCTTATTTACATTTTCTTTCTTAGTAAGCAACGATTGATTGCTGTCAAATTCGGTCTTTTGTTTATCAAATTTCTTTTTTGCATTTTCAATTAGCAAACTATTATTTGGATCATTAAGAAATGATATACCATCTTTTATTTCATTACCCGATTCGTTACACCACAACTCATATTGAATTCTATTTTCAATTTTTTGCTGCTCAGAAATAGTGTTTCCAGGTTTAAAAATGTTCACCAAAGAAAGACCTACCGTAACTGCGATAACAGTTGTAATGACATAAATACCCAAAGTTTTAAAACCCAACTTACCAAGCTTAGATATATCTGCTAATTCAGAAACACCCTTAATTAAAGAGAAAAGAACAATTGGAACAGCTATCATTTTCAACAACTTTATAAAGATTTTACCAAAAGGATCAATCCAATCAAGTGTGAAATTACTCCAACCTAAAAAAGATGAAGTAATTGCCCAAAAAATTCCTAGAATTAGACCTATAATAATTTGCCAATGAATAGGGATTTTACTTTTCATTTATTTAGAATTTAACTTTTTTATTTAAGTAAAAATAACATTAGTGATTAATTTAACAAATACTATGCCTTGTTGAAAAACTAATTAACTAATTTTTCACACTGAGCATCTACATGAGACTTAAGCGAATCTATGTATTTAGAGTTTAAAACTAATAACTTGATAGAAAGCATTTTCTTTAGCTCGCTGTTATAAACCTCTACTGACAATGCTGATGGATTTATTACATAAGGTGAACATAGTATTTGCTTTTTTAAATTAAACAAATCTTGTTCAGAAAGTTGATTTTCAAGCTCATATTTAAAATTAACTAATAAGCTTTTGCCTACAGTTGGAATTGAAACTTTTTGTGCAAACAAACTCACATAAGGAAATTGAAATATCTTACCGGCTTCAGTCTCTACTTCCATTTTTGTGTTTTTCAATGATACTATTATGCCCGAAAATTCATTAATGGTGATTTGTGAACCGAAAACATTTCCATTTTGAATTTTATAAACTACGCCATAAATTAAATTAATTATAGATTTCCAGAATATTAACATTAAAAAAATGAATGTAATTCCAGCCAAAATAACATTCACATTTATTAAATAGGAAAAAATATAGAACGCATAAAAAAACCAAAATATATTTCTAGCTATAGGTATGTAAAAAATTAATCTTTTCCTCCATTTAAGATCTCTTAAAAATTTAACAAGATATTCCCTAGAAACCCAAAAAAAGATTACAAAAAATGTTATCTCAAAAATTATTCTAAAAATTATAAATAGAGATATGTGTTGATAATCATTCAAAATAATATTTTTTTATCATATAAATATTGAATAACAAAAGGTTGTAAATAAGGATTAATTGTTAAAATACCATGATCAGAATCTAATAATTTCACTCTTACAAGTGAACCAACGTTTTCATTTAGTTGTTCATTTGAATAGTCACTAAAAACAACAAATAAATCTTTAATGTTAATTGATTTATGTATGACAACTTGAAGTAAAATTAAATCCCAGTCAGTACTAAGTACATCTGGAATATTTCTTTGCTTAAAATATGAAATCGTAATGTTGTTGTCGTTTAAATCTGAAATTGAAGCCATCCAATTTAACGAAGCCCACTTAATATTACCATGAGAAATACGATTGAGCTTTGAAAAAAACCGATTAAAATGTCTCTTTGATGAATTAAAAGATGATTTATTTTTCCAGTTAAAAATTACACCTCCAATATTATTTTTTTCTATGATGTTTTTCTGGATTTCAAAAGTGTTTAATGGCTGAATAAATACAGTTGAAAAAATTAAATTACTCCCGGATTTCACTTGATTAATTAATTTCAAAAAATGCAAATTACATTCAATAATGAACAATATATCTTTTGAAAAACTCGAGAAAATAATTTCCCATTCATTTAGCGTGTTAAATCCATCTTCAGTTCGCTTCCACCACGACTCATAATCTTCAATAAAAACGATAGCTTGTTTTCCAAAATTAGATAATATTTCAGCATTAGAACCTTTAAAATTAGTAGCTAGTTTTAAGGATTGATTAATCAAAGAAGCACCATCACTATTAAACGAAGTATTTGGTTTTATTTTATAGACTTCATGCTTGTCATTCAAGCAATTTATAACATTATTTATTAAAAAACTTTTACCTGAACCTGACTCACCTGATACAAAGACAACATTTGGATTACCATTTTCAAAATCAGTAATTACATTATTCAACTGATTAAATTCAGAATACCTGTTTTCTAATGGTTCAGATGGTGATACATGTTTACCAATAAAAAGCTGTTTATAATAAAATGGCAGTTGATTTATTATTGAAGAATTTGGAAGAACTTCGTCAGTGAATTTCTTTAAAATAGAAACAGGTGTTTCAACAGATTTTTCTTTATTAAAATATTTAGAAAACGTCAAATAATCTTGAACTTGAATTAAGAGATCATCTGTTTTAGAATATTTTGATTTCACAAAATCAAAAAGTCCATTAATTTTACGAATTAAGAAACCTTTATTTTTTTCATTTGTGACACTAGAGTGATGATTTTTAGCTCTTTCAATTACTACATCCTCCACAAAAACATCTTCAATTATATCAAATATCTTATTGAATTCTATTAAAAATCGCTCATTGATAGCACCTAATTTAGACTCACAATTTGCTAAAGCAATTGAAGATTTATCAACTACATCTTTAAGAAGATTATCATCAGCTTGATTAATGATTGTGAATTTATTTAACTCCAACGCATTTTCTAAAATTTGAAGCTCATTCATAACTTGGCGCTTTGTTTTATCAAAAAGAAGGTCTGCAGTTTCCAAAATTTGATTGTCAAACAAATTCTCAACAACGGTCGCTAAATCTATTTTAATAGTAGGCACCTTGCTTTGAGATTGAACAAACGAACCAACACCACCTGTTGCAATTGTTTCAGAATCAAAAGATAGATTTTCTATTTGTGCTTTAACATGTTTCCTTAAATCGAATAATTCATCTTTAACATTAAAGCTTAAAGTTAATTTCTCAATTTTTTTAATAGAAGAATTAAGTTGGCTAACATTCAACTTGTCAAAATCTTCACCTATCTCTTTTATTACTTTAGCTGGCTGATAAAAATGAGCATCAACAAATAACTCCTCTTTTGTCTTTAAAAAAGGAACTACACCTAATCTAAAGCCTTTCATATCAACAAAAGTGATTAATTGGTTTAAAATTAAACCCTGATTAACGCCAAATAAAAGAGGGTACTCTTTTATCTTATTTATTTTGCTAGTTAATTTAAAGGTATAGTATTCCTCTTGCCTGTCTGTAACCAAAGATTTAACATCCAAACTAACACTATCATCAACAATATTATTTACAAATTTATTTGTAAGTGCAAAAAGTTTACTTAGAAACTTAGTCTGCTCCTTCTCAAGAGAATTTTCAATTTGATTTGACAACTCAACCGTAGAAAAATCTTGCTTAAATTCAAAACTTGATTCATCTGGAATATTTAATATCTCTTTTAATTTTTCATTTAGCAAGAAGCCCGAAACACCTAAACTTTTTATCAAAGTATTAAACTCATCTAGATAACTATTTTCAAAATGATAAGAAGCCAATTCTTTCAGGTCTACATAATAAGGAGCTAATTCATTACCTTTTTTGATTTTCCTTCTATATCTAGCTTTTATTCTTGCTATTAATCTAGAGTCAGTTTTTTTAGCTTGAATTTCGTTTTCAAAAATTGGAATAGGTGTTTCAGCAGGTAATTTGTTTATTAAACTTTCGACTGATTCTATATAGTCAGCAAGTGAAGCTACCAAAGCAAGTTGCAATTTATTAATTCTGTTTTCCTTGAAGTATTCTACATGCTTTGTCACATCAGAGTAGAATTTCAACAAGTCAGCTTTATTTAAACTACTCGTCATGCGATTGACCAGCAGATTTGAAAAACTAATGTAATTATCTGAAAAGGCTCCATATAACCTAGAACTGAAATCTAAGCTATACTGATTTAATTTTTCATCTAGTTCTAGCATTAATTTATCTAAATCATAAATGCTAGTTTTTTTAATTTGCAAATCATTGTAGGAAACATATTCTTTTAATTCTACAGCTTCTTTATAAACCTCACCCAACTTAGAATGTTGATAATCTTCTTCGATAAAACTGCTAGATGCTTTAAGAATTAATGTAGTACCCATAACATCCATCAATGAATTTGTAGATTCAACATATTCTTTTTCAGAATGATTATTTATCTCAGGCAAATTCATCATTATTAAATCTGCTTCATGACTATACAACTGGATAAGCTTATACAGTGGCTTTTGTTCTAGTTCATTCTCTATTATTTCAAATGAAATATCAATCCTTAATTTTTCTAGTTTCCTAGAAATTACATCTTGCACTAAAACTTGATTTTCGTTTAAATCATTTACAAATAAAATTCGAATATTAGCACTAGACCATTCAGCAGAATGAAGGATTAATTTTGAGAGTTGCAGAGAAAGATCACTTTCGCTATTTATTGAAGACCACCAAATGTCAATTTTTTTATAGTTTCCAAATCCTCTTTTTTTGTCGTAATCTAAAAACAAAATATTGTAATCTAGCTGCGTAAGCTTTTGGGTCATTTGTGCAAACCAAAGGGGATCAACCGTGTTCCTTGCCCAACCCATTAAAACTGTGTTAGGGTCAATTCCGGAAAACCCATATGTGTTGGCAATTGTCTCAATTCCTTTGAAAATATTTTGACAGTATAGTCTTCTATGAAATATAGATTCGTCAACTTCATCGTCATCAGCAATTGTTTGATGATGTTTTGGAAAAAGAATTGTTGCTGATTTCTCTTCTATTAAATCGAAATTTGACACCATTCCATTTCGACCACTAATAGATTTGCTCATTTCTATCAAATGAGGTCTTTCTTTAGTTGCCCCGCTAAATAATAAAATATTGGGCTGCCAGTTTCTCTTATGGGCAGATTTCTTATATAAATTTCGAAGTCCAATCTTAACAACATTGGACCAAACACTTAACCAAACATCTCCTGATCCTAAAACTAATTCTTTACGGGTTAACCAAAAGAAAATTAAAATCATGATAACAACAGCTAACAATGTTGCACCTAAATTTAATTGAACCATTAAAAGAAATGTGGTAATGGCACCAACAAAAGAAACCCACAAAGGGATTTTCAATTTCGGTCTAAAATCTGGACTGGCCCACTGTTCTAAAAAACATGAAATATTTATAAATAAATACGCAGCCATATAAAACATAGCTACTATTTCAGCAATTACATTTAATTCACCTATTAATATCCCTAATTCAGAAATAATAAAAGTTAGAATTAATGCATTTCTAGGCTCATTATTCACACCATGACCAACAGCAAAAATTTTAGGCGCGATGTTATCTAAAGACATTGCTTGAAGAATTCTTGGGCCACCTAGAATTCCACCTAATGCAGATGAAAGTGTAGCTCCCCAAACACCAGCTATTACCAAAAATGCAATTGATCCAAATTCAATCAGAACATTATTGTTTGTTGTTAAAATATCTTTGTCTATGGAAGCATTTAGGAAGAATGCTAATGCTAAATAAACCACAAGACCTGTAACAATAGCCAACATAGTTCCCCATGGAATAGATTTACTGGGATTTTTAAGGTCTCCACTCATAGCGACACCAGCTGTAAAGCCAGTAACTGCAGGAAAGAAAATACCAAATAAAACAGCAAAATTAGGATTGGTAACAAGATCCGTTCCCTTCTTAAGTCCATCGCTAGAACCTGTGAAAATTGAAATTAAAGAAAGACCTATTAATACAAGAATTACATATTGAATCTTAATCGCAAAACTCGTACTCACATATGCAACAAATAAAACCACCATTAACGCAATTGAGCCTACAATTCTAAAATGATTAATGGTTACCTCTTGAATTCCAAAAATGTTTTGAATAACTGGCAACATACTTTCTGCAAAACCAATTAAATAAAGAGAAATACTTAATGCCGTTGCTACAAAAAGCGTAATACCAATAGCACCTCCAATAGGGAATCCAAGTGACCTGGTTAACATGTAATAAATACCACCAGCTTTTATTTTTTTGTCTGTAGCAATGGATGAAACACTAAATCCTGTAGTTATAGAAATAACATGGGCAAATAAAATTATAGCCACAAACATGAATATACTTGAGGAATTCCCAATTACAGTACCTAACCTCATGTACATAATTACCCCAAGTATTGTAAGTACAGATGGGGTAAACACGCCACCAAAGGTTCCAAATTTCTTTTGTAGATTCATCTATTCAAATATATCAGATAAAGTCAAGACTTAATAAATATGCTAAAAAGGATTTAATAATTTTGCAATAAGTTTATTAAAATGATGAAGAACCTTAAAATTATTGAAATATCTTCAGTTTTAGCTGGTCCATCAGTAGGAATGTTTTTTGCTGAGCTAGGTGCTGAGGTTATAAAAATTGAAAACAAAATTACTGATGGTGACATTACTAGAAAATGGCATCAAACAATGGAAGACAGTGATAAACAATCAGCATATTTCTCGAGTGCAAACTGGGGAAAAAAACATATTTTCCTCGATTTCAATAATTCCTCAGACAAAAAAAAACTAATTAAACTTGTAAAAGCTGCAGATATTTTAATCACAAATTTTAAGCATGGAGATGCTGAGAAATTTAATTTAACTTTTAAATTCTGTAAATCAATTAATCAGAAAATCATATATGCCAAGATCGAAGGGTTTAAAACTAATCCACACAGAGTTGCTTTTGACGCCATTATACAAGCAGAGACAGGTTTCATGTCTATTAATGGAGAAAGTGGTGAGCAAGGAGTTAAAATGCCTGTAGCTATGATGGATATTTTAGCTGCACATCAACTAAAAGAAGGGATTTTAATAGCACTTTTAAAAAGAAAAGAAAATAGTAAAGCATATTGTGTTTCAACTACATTAGAAGAAACAGGATACGCATCATTAGCTAACCAAGCTTCAAATTATTTAATGACTAACGTTGTTCCAAGAAAAATGGGATCTCTTCACCCAAACATTGCTCCATATGGTGAGAAAGTTATTACAAAAGATAAAGAATCATTTTTACTGGCAATAGGAACAGATAAGCAATTTCTAAAATTTTCGTCTTACATAGGATTATCAGAAAAGTCAATGTCTGAGTACAAAAACAATAAGAAAAGAGTTTTAAATAGAAAGAACCTTATTAAGAAAATTCAAAAAAGAGTATCTCAAATTTCTGCAATTGAATTTTCATCAAATTGCATAAAATTAAACATCCCTATTGGTAAAATAAATACGATAGAAAATGCTTTTAAGAGCACTGCTGCTCAAAACATGATTTTAAAAGAAAATGTAAATGGACAAATAACCAAAAGAGTAGCAAGCATAGCTTTTAAAATTACAAATTAGCATTACTTTAATATTTTATTTTCCAGCTACTATTCTTAGCATTTTATTCATCTCAATTGACAGCTTTTTTGCAGCTAATGAATTAAGCTGAGAACCAACATATAGACTATTTTGAGAAGATTCAACATGAACAACTCCATTACCTATCAACCAAAAAGAATCATTAAAAACTTTATTTATTGAATTATCCTTTAAAGCAATAGGATTAATTTTAATTATTTGATTAGAATTTAAATAATTGGCCTTTCCATATCCTTTAATTGATTTTTTATGTGTAAATCGATCAGCATCAATTTTTATAAATTCAATGCCAGAAACTCTCCACATATAGGCTTTAAATATTCTGATTTCCAAGTAAATCCAAAACAATACAAGTACAGCTAAAATGATTTTCTCCTGAGATGAAACATCACCAGAAAATAAATAATATAAAAATGCAGCACCACAAAAAGACCAGCAAATTAACCATACTAGCATAGCGTTTTCTTTCCATTTTTCTATTTTAGATGTAATAATAATGGTGAAAAAATCTTCATGTTTTTCAAATGAAACACGATTACCTATTTTTTTCATACGTTACTTTTAGTTGAATACCTTTCTATTTTTTTCAAAATAAATAATATTTTTTGAGATAAATAAGAATTTATCTAATTTGTCTAAGCTACAATATTTTGTATTTTAGGCATGAATTTTGAATTCGACATTGAAATGAATACTTTATGAAGCGTATTTTAAAATTTATTTCCCTTATTTTCATCTATACTCACCTTTTAGCTCCAACCCAAGCTACTAGCCAAGAAGATTTTATGGATTTACTATTGCTCTACGTTGATGAGAAATACGATGTTTGTTTTCACAAAGCAATTAAATACACCGAAAAAGACAAAACAAAAAAACACCCTCTTCCTTACCTCTACTGTTCAATGGCTTCTTTTGAAATGAGTCAAGATCACAAGTACACCAACATGTACCCTAAAGCATTTAAAAGTTCGTTGTCTTATCTTTCTAAATACAGAAAAAAAGACAAAGGATTTCAATATAAAGATGATTCTGAAGATTTCATTGAAAAAATTAAAATGATTATAGCCGAAGAAATAGAAAATTACATGACTGAAGGCACCGAATCTACTTATGGAAAAGCAGCTGGAATAACCAAGAAAATTTGTTCTATTGACCCAAGTGATTTCGGTAGTAAACTTCTATATGGGCACCTTTGTAACTTAACAAAAAATAGAGCTACTGCAAAAGAATACATTAAGCCTAGTTTAATATTTATAGATTCTATTCCAGATAAAAAGTTCACTTTTAAGAACATGACTTTCTCACAACAGCATTACTTAAAGTTTGCGCTTATGGAAATGGCAAAATATCAAAAAAATAAAAATGTTATTACCGCTCAAACAACGCTGAATTTAGGTAAAGAGCTTTTTTACATCAAAAGAGATGATTGCAAGTTAGAAGACAATGAAGATTTCATTGCTCTTTACGATGAAGTCTTTAAGTAAGTGCTTTTCTAGCTATTAAAGCTTGTTCATTGACAAAATCTGAGCTTAATCCCTCAGTAAAAGGAATTCTAAATAGTATCTTACATCCAGAAACTTTTTCTATAACTCTCTCAGAAGAAGGTGTAACTTGACCATTAATGACTAATCCTTTTATTTTAAAATTATTTCTTTTAAGATAATCGATAGTTAGAAGTGAATGATTAATACTTCCCAAATAATTTTTAATTACAACAATAATTTCAGCCTCTATTTCCCTAGCAATGTCAATGACTAAATCTCCAGATTCATTTAAAGGAACCATTAAACCACCAGCTCCTTCAATTATCAAATTTTCTTCTGAAGGCAGTTTGAAATCTTTAAGAGATAAATCAACACCTGAAAGCCTTGCTGACTCGTGAGGAGACAATGGATACTCCAGAGCATGTGTTTCTTGAAATGTTACAACGTTTTTTACCAGGTTTTTAACTTTCATAGTATCTGAAAAATCTAAATCACCACACTGTATTGGTTTCCAATACGCTGCATTAAGAGCTTTTACAATAATTGCAGATATTACAGTTTTACCAACATTAGTATCAATAGCTGTTATAAAATATTTCACTTTTTATTATTTAGAATTTCCAACAACAAGTTTATTTCTTTTATTGTATTAAAAGCATGAATGCAGATTCTTAATCTTTCTTCACCCTTTTTAACAGTAGGATGTAAAATAGCTTTCACAAATAAATCTTTTTCAAAAAGTAGAGCTTCAATTTTTTTCAAAACAATGGTGTCTGAATAAAAAATAGAAACTATTGCACTATCTTTTCCTGAAATAACACGCAATTCATTTCTTAAGTTGTCCAAGAAATATTTTTTCAACCTTAAAATCTCAGCTCTCATAGTAAAAGAATTTAGTTCAGCTAGCTGAAAATCGACTTCTTTAATAACTGTCTTACTAGGTGCTGTTGAATAAATAAAACTTCTACAAAAATTGATCAGAAAATCTTTCAAAAGAGTACTTCCAGAAATAAAACAACCAGAAGATCCAACAGCTTTTCCTAATGGGTAAATAGTTGCTAAAATCTCTTTATTTAGATTTAACTTATTAACTAAACCTAATCCTTTTTCTCCAATAAGACCAAATGAATGAGCTTCATCTACAATTACTGAAGCGTTGTGTGTTTTAGTAATTTTCAGTAATTCAATAAGATCTGGAGAATCGCCATCCATACTGTAAACTGCTTCGACTAAAACTAATTTTTTACCATCAATTTTTGCTAACTTTTTAGAAAGGTGAGATAAATCATTGTGTTTGAAAGAAAAATTTTTCGCATTTGATAACCTAACACCATCTCTTAAAGAAGCATGTATAAGCTCATCATAAAAAATGGTAGTATTTCTGTCTGTAAGAGCAGGTATTAAACCAATATTTGCTTGAAACCCTGAGTTAAAAAACAAAGAAGAATCAAAACAAGTAAGATTTGAGAATTTTTTTTCTAAATCAATTATTTGTTGATTATTCCCACTAATTAATCTAGAACCAGTGCTTCCAGTTTGGTGCTTTTTTGCAATTCCTAAATAATCGTTTGAGGCGAAATCTGTAAGGTTGCTATAAACCGATAATTCCCTTAAATTAAAATTTTGTTTTCTTAGTTTAATTTCATCAAGCATGTATTGATTAAAATTTTCCATTTTAAATTACATTACTAATTAAAACAACTATTTAGCTTTACAGACTTTTTTCTGAGAAGCTTCTATTTTTTTTTCTTTACCAACTTGTTTAGCTTCTTCATTTCTGGCAATTTTATGCCCTGGTCTTGACCATTTTATTTTCTCAGAAGTATCTGGTTTGTCTTTATACCTTTCGTTAATTTCGGGTTTGTCTCCCTTTTTATATGCCTTCATAGGAACCAATCCTAGATTATTAAAAAGCTCTAAATCACCGTTAAACTCAGGATTAGGAGTTGTTAATAATTTATCACCGGCAAAAATTGAATTAGCACCAGCTAAAAAGCACAATGCTTGACCTTCATCGTTCATATTGGTTCTTCCTGCAGACAAACGTACTGCAGAATGAGGCAACACTATTCTTGTTGTAGCAATCATTCTTACCATGTCCCAAATTGAAACTGGACTTTGTTCTTCTAGGGGTGTCCCTTCAACTGCAACTAAAGAATTAATTGGAACAGATTCAGGATGTGGACGCATGATTGAAAATGTATGCAACATACTTATGCGATCTACATCAGTTTCACCCATTCCAATGATACCACCTGAACAAACCGTTAGTTTAGCTTTTCGAGCATTATCAATTGTTTGGAGTCTATCCTGATATCCTCTTGTTGAAATAATTTCCTTATAATATTCTTCTGAACTATCTAAATTATGATTGTAAGCATAAAGTCCAGCATCAGCTAAACGATGAGCCTGATTTTCAGTAATCATCCCTAGAGTACAACAAACTTCCATGTCCATCTTGTTAACAGACTTAACCATTTCAAGAACTTGATCAAAATCTGCATCATCTTTTACATTCCTCCATGCAGCTCCCATGCATACTCGACTTGAGCCCATTTCTTTTGCTTGATCAGCTAGCTTAACAACCTCATCTACACTCATTAAACTATTGCCTTCAATATTGGTATGATAACGAGCAGCCTGTGGACAATAACCACAATCTTCAGGGCAACCATCTGTCTTAATTGACAACAATTTACTTATCTGAACTTCTCTTGGGTCATTGTATTTTCGATGAACTTTAGCAGCTTCGAAAATTAATTCAATTAATGGCTTATGGTATAGCGTTGAAATTTCTTCTTTTGACCAGACTTTTAAACCTTCTTTTTCCATACTTTTTGAATTTATTGCAATAAATTTTAATTCTTCAAATTTAAGCACTTTCGTTACATTTTGTAAATATCTACATTGTAATCTTATCTTCAATACAATGATTTAATTACTTTTGAACATGAGACTTTTACTCTTATTATTTAGTTGCTTACTATTTAGCACATCAGTTGCTCAAAACGGAACCTTTAAAATTGCTGTTTTAAAGTATAATGGTGGTGGTGATTGGTATGCAAACCCAACTGCCCTTCCAAATCTCATTGAATTTTGCAATAGTTCGCTAAATATGAACATTAATGAAAAATACGAGGAAGTAGCTGTTGGTAGTATTGATTTATTTAATTATCCTTTTGTTCACCTAACTGGTCATGGAAACATTGTATTTAACAATCAAGAGGCCGAAAATTTGAGAAAATATTTACTTTCTGGAGGGTTTATTCACATTTCTGATAATTATGGGTTAGATCAATTTATTCGACCTCAAATGAAAAAAGTATTTCCTGAATTAGACTTTATTGAACTCCCTTTTGACCACAAGATATATCATCAATCTTTCGATTTTGAAAAAGGACTACCTAAAATTCATGAACACGATGCAAAGTTTCCTCAAGGATTTGGCATAATTTATGAAGGCAGATTAATATGTTTTTATGATTATGAATGTGATTTAGGTGATGGATGGGAAGATGCTGAAGTGCATAATGACAGTGAACCAACAAGAATTAAAGCTATGCAAATGGGTGCAAACATTTTACAATATGCACTTATGGGTTCTTTTGATTGAACTCTAATATTACTAAACTATTAGCTTACTAATTTCCTTGTTAAAACTCGCCCATCTTTTAAAGATACGCTTAAGCTAAGAAATACACAATAGCCCCCACAAATGACATTGAAAAATTAGTCACTAAAATTGAAGCTTCTGGAAAAATCATAGCCCAGACTATGAGGAATATTTACGATTAGCGATTGTATTTTTTGGGGTTTTATACGATTCTATGACAGGTTTATGGAGAATCTAAAAACAAAAAACCGCAACTAATTGATTAACAATGAATTGCGGTTGCTGTTGGC
>Ga0315331_10001731_pt1 | contig 16434 bp, 19 predicted proteins | sample M160m34915metaG_FD_203456 | JGI IMG/M metagenome (GOLD analysis project Ga0315331, IMG submission 203456) | Ammonia-oxidizing marine archaeal communities from Monterey Bay, California, United States - M1 60m 34915 | ecosystem: Environmental > Aquatic > Marine > Intertidal zone | place: USA...
CTGCTTCCCATGACGATCCACTCCACGAGTAAGTAATACCCGCTACCGTATAAGTATACGAACCGTCAGTTGGTTGTCCTGCTGTTGAGGGAAAATTTATTGCCATTGTTAATTCCTATGCGTCTGTGATTGCTAGTATAGCTGTTTTAAATGATTCATAGTCTCCAGAAGCATTTAATGCATCCTTCAACTTAGAAAGAGTTATCAAATAACTTGCTGGTTGAGCAGCTCCTCCTGCATCATGCTGTGCGACCTTAAGGAAAGATCCTTCATAATAAAGAGTATTATCAGATAAGAACAAGTGTCTTACCTTATACTCTGCTGAACCTATATCATAATCAGCATTAGAGGTTGGTAATAGATGACCATTGGGTACGAATCTCCAACGATTTGCTGAAGTAGTTCCATTATCAGTCTTAAATTCAATAGCATTAGCATTAGCACCAGATGTATTAGATGTAATGGTTATACCATTAGTTCCATTAGTAGTAGTCTGACTTAGAGCATTTGGATCTGCTAATGGTGGAGATGTATCAACCCACTGAGAACTATCGGTATCTGTATAGTATACCTTCAGACGACCAGTGTCACTCTCCCACCATAGATCACCAGCACTAGGAGTACCAGCAGGAATGGTATCACTAATAGTTACATTAGCACCACCTCCACCTCCGCCTCCTTGTGCAGCAGCTGGTGCCCAATTAGAACCATTCCAAGTCAATACATCATTATTGGTAGGAGAAGTAGTAAGAACGTCCGCAAGTTCACTAAGATTTGATCCAGTATCTAGTAGTTGTATCCACGAACCACCATGTGACATGTATCCATGACCCTCTGCATGAACGTGTGCAAACATACCATGATAGGTAGTTGCACTGATCGCTTGTAGAGCAGTTAGATCAGCAAAGTTATTAGAATAAAAAATCTTGCCAGTAGTTGTAATATCAGTAGTAGTTGATGCACCTCTACCAGTTACACTTGCAAGTGTGTCTGCTTCTGCTGTTAGGTATCCTTCTCCACTATGGTCACCCCAGTTGTAAGCGGTGTTCCAATTAGTAATGTTTGTTCCTGTAATACCACCAGCTGCAGAAGCAGCATACACAGGATCAGTCTCTGTGTATGAAGTAAGATAATTAGGAGTCCAGTTTTCCCACTTAGCATTACCAACACTGTACTTTAATAACTGTCCGTCCTGCAGTGTCGCTACTGTTACATCTGTATGGGAACTAATAGATCCTGTAGTAGTTAGATAACCACCAAGACTATGATCTCCCCAACCATGTGCAGTATCCCAATTTGTAATATGCGTTGATAAAATACCATTGGCAGGAGACGCGGTAAAGATAGGGTCAGTTTCAGATGAGGTAAACTGAAACCTACCTAACACTTTCCACGTTGCTCCATCCCAAGTCCATGTTACACCACCAGACGTATATGTGTCATTAATATTCGGTGATGCAGGAAAATCTAATGCCATTTCTAGACGATACTACTCTTCTTTTGTATTTAGTTATCTATTGTAGTACCCTCTTGGGAATAACAATCCACGATGTGGTCTCCTACCATATAACAAACCTCGTTCTGATTTTCTAGACCCTGTAGTAGGAGCTGTAAGATCAGTAATATTAAAATTAGTTGGAGCATCTGCAGGACTACTAACTCTAGTAATAGAAGAATACGTTGGAGTAACAAATGCAGTAGCAGTTGTTTCTTTACCGTATTTGTTTTGATCTATACATGTAACTGCAGTAGTCACTGTTCCATAATCAGCTAGTGTAATGTTTGCCATTAAGTTGTCCTCGCCATGAATAGCATTCCAATTGTGGAATTATTAGCAACATCATCTAATCCATTCTGTTGTGATTGATATGCGGCAGTGATGATTTCATAGATTTCAGATCCACTAATAGTAATAGTATCACCAGTTCTAAATGCTACCAAACCAGGAGTTGTTGCTACTTGTAACATCACAAAATCATCTGGTAGATAATAAGGAACTGGTAAAAGTTTATTTGAAATTGGAAGACCCTTTATTGGTTTGTAATAATTAGCAGAAGCACTAACAGATACACCTGCATTACTATCATAAGTATCATTTCTATAGTAAGTTACTACGTCATAACCTGTATCATTATCAGTATCAATATTGCAAGAAAATCTTGTTACCATTCTTACCGAATTAGAAGATTGATCTCTTAGATATCCATAGGATGCTGCTCTACAAATGGTACTATTACTTCCTGGTTCATTCATATTAGAATAAGATTTATATGAAGTATCACCATAAGTAAACAAAATTTCTCTATAGTTAGAAGCTGGAGTAATTGTCGTTAAATTATCCTGATAAACATAATCTAAATCATATACACCAGAACCATGCTGTGATCCTTTTGCTATATTAAATGTCGCATATGGTTGAACAATTCCATTGATAACTTGAGCAAATTGTATGATAGCAAAGTCAGTATCTTGAGGAGCTTGTCCTCTATAGACTCTAATCTGTAGAGGGTATGCTGTTGGAGTTGAATCGGATGCATAATTGAGAACTCTATAATTAGTATCAGTAGATCTCCTCACACTTTGCCTTCCAGATTGATAATCCAATCCCATGTCACCCTGATACTTTCCAAAGTCAGTTGTCTCTGATGTTGTATCAGTACGATGAACTCCAGGACGATTCATGTAATCCCAATTACTACCGCTGGTTACAGTCAGTTGATAGTCATTGTTTGGATCCATTCCAAAACCATAATATGTTGATCCATAATCTTTAGTATTATCATGTTCTACTTTAGCAATAGAATAATATCCTTGAGGATGTTTCTGGAAGAAGTTTGATCCAGCACCAAGATTTGTTATTCCAATAGAAGGTGTACCGTCATAAGCGTTGCTTGAAGTTTCGTCAGCATTGACACCAAAAGTCAAGTCATGTGTTGTTGCATCACCACCTATATCTTCACCAGGTATAGTGAATACATCATCACCAGTCCAACCAGATCCAATACTATTAATAGTAACACCAATAATATATGGATTATGGTACCACTGATTACCTCTATAAACTCTTAGTTTTAATGCTGATCTACCACCACTAACAGGAACAGTATACTTCCAGTAAGGATGGAATTGACCTGATCCATTGTTACTAATGAATGGTTCTACAACAATCTCTCCTTTCATAGAAGCATTTGTACTATTAGCATAGATGTATTTTACAATTCCTACATCACCAAGAGAAGTTCCAGCTCCTTCACCCACCCATCTTTGAGGACGCAATACTTCATCTTCAGTCTGTCTATATCCTTTGGTATCCCATAATGTTGTAGCAGTTCCTTGTCCTGTTGGTTCATTTTGGAAACCACTAAATTCATATCTAGTTAGAAGTTTAGCAGCGTCATATGAATCTGCAGTGTCAATAAGATTAAATGTACCACCAGCTCCTGAAGCACCACTGCTATCAAAATTAAGTTTGTCTCCTAATTTTACAGTGATTGTGTAGTTGTCCCATGCAGCATCGTCTGCTCTCTGGAAATAATATCCATTTGTACTAGTAGCAGTAATATCAATAGCAACTCCGTTACCAGCATCTGTGGCATTAGCTGCTACCTTAAAATTATCAGCATCTGCTACGATAGCATAGTAAATTGTATCTGCAGACAATCCACCAATTACTTTAGCAGCATCAGGAGATGAAACTCCAGCAGCATAATGTATAGCATCACCCGTTGATAGTCCATGTCTAATATTAGGGATAGTTTCAGCAGCATTATCTACAGCAGTACCACTAATTCTAAACTCTTCCAACACCCTGTAAGCACTAGTACCATTGTTGTTTACTATAAAATACCTATCTTTGTACTGCTTACTAGCAGGATAATTTCCACCACAGTGTTCCCAATTGTCTACGTGATAATTCTGTCCATTAATCCAGTCACCTTCAGTGTCAGAATATTGTGTTCCAGTAAATCCTGGTGCTTTTACAACAACTGGTACACCAGTAGCTGCTGTTCCATTATTCCAACCTAAGTTGGCAAATACAGTCTCTAAAGCATCAAGTACATCGGTTTTAGTCCAACCAGTGTTGCCGTTATTGACATCAACGATTGATTTTAAAATTGCCATCTTTATTATTCTCCTATTTGTAGTGCTGTTAGAGTGATTGTAATTGCAGTTGCCGATCCACTTCTGTTGGTGACCGATAAGTAAATAGCGTCCGTTCTTGGACTATCATTATTAAATCCCATGATACCAGGTGAAATCAGAATGGACTCTGCTCCAGAAGTTCTAACTTCTGAAATAACACCGCTGCCTGGGGAAGGATCTTGCCCTTCACTTCTTGTAGCATCAGCATCTCTTGACGCATCATCTACATATACTTTCACCCATGCTTCTGCAGAGGTAGTAATCTTGAATAACGAGTAGGCTTTGTAACCTGTAATATTTAGTTCAGCAGTTGCGTCATCGGCAAGTGATGATGTAGTTCCTGATAAATCTTGAATTTGTGGGACAGTAGAACCACCAGTAGCAGTTAGAACACCGTTACCATCAATAGAAAGACCAGAACCAACTTTAATACCACCAAGTGTCCCTGCAGCTGCAGTAGGTAATGTATATGCTCCAGCATTAGCACTCAATACACCATCAACATCTATACTTAAATTAGCACCAACTTTAATACCACCAAGTGTTCCTGCTGCTGCATTAGGAAGTGTATATGCTGATGGAATAGATGGTTTGTTAAGAATCTGTGCTTGTCCTGATGTAGCATCCCAATCAGATTGAACTGGTGCTGTGCTACCAAGAGTAATTCTTTTGTTAGCACCATCCCAAGCTACTGTTGTGTCACCACTACCAAGAATTTCAATAGTATCATCATTACCCTCAGCATCACTAAGAGTAATAATCGCTTGGTTACTTGTGTTATTTGATCCTGTTAAATCATAGGTGCTTCCACCACCACCGCCACCAGCTTGTGCTGCAGCACTAATAGAATTGTTAGCATCATCATATGTAAATGTGATGTTTGTATGTGTGCCATTGGCAAACAACGTAGCAATAGCATCTTGTGCTTTCTCGTCTGTATAGAGTTGAGAGCTAATATCTGGACCTCTAAATGTAATGGTATCTGCATCTGTATTTTCTACAGTAATACCATCAGCACCAGCAAATGTAATGTTATCTAATGTACCATCACTTGCTGTGAGTCTGAATGTAGCATTAGAACCAGCAGCTGCCTCAGAAGAAATAGCATATGTAGGGTTATCATTACTGATTGTGATTTCATTATTAGATTTAATGATTGACAATCCTGTTCCTGCTGTAAGAACTACATCACTAGTAGCACCTTGAGAATCAGCAAGTCTTAATATCTTTCTAGCATCATTATATTCTGTTGTTCCACCTGTCGTATAATCTATCGCAGAAATAGTATATTCTAACTGAGTGTTAGCAAGTAACGTAGAGAAATCTGATGTGGTAGAACTATTAGTAGTAACAACTCTCTGACTAGTCCAACTTACAGCGTTGGAAAAGTACATGGCATTTGTTGCCTGAGAGTATGAAAAGGCACCCTCATTGACATTTGCACCAGGAAAGAATGCTACGCTGGCATATACATTCTCAAATGGATCACCAACAGGAGAAGCATCAACCCACTGGTTTGTGTCAACATCAGAATAATAAATTTTAAGTGATCCTTCATCAGATTTCCACCACATATCTCCTGGTGTTGGAGAAGCAGGAGGAGCATCACCAACAGATGCTTTCGCAGTTAGATTAGGTGAAGCATTTACCCACTGACTACCATTATATTTTAGAACATCCTCATTAGAAGGTGTGCTAAGTAGAACATCAGTTAGATTGTTAAGTGCTCCATATGATGTTAAGTAACCAGAATCATTTGTAAGATCAGATACTGCACTTGGTAAGTTGTTGTAAGTAGTTCCGTCGTTAGTAAACTGCCACTTGTCAGAAACTTCATCCCAACGAAGACTCACATCAGGATCACTACCTCTATCATTCCTAATGACTGCATTTAATCCACCAGATGCTTGGTTCTCATTGATAACAATCTCATTGTTTGTTACGTTTAGAGTAGTAACATTATTTTGAGTGGTTGTACCAAGAACATTTAAGTTTCCACTAACAGTTACATTCAAGAATGTGCATGGTGTGTTTGTAGAATTGCCTCTAGCAGTCACACTAGCTAATGTATCAGTTTCTGTATAAGAACTAATGTAACTAGGTGTAACGTTTACCCAATTTGTACCGTTATATTCTAGTAATTGTCCACTTCCAGCACCAGTAATAACAACATCACTCAATGATGAAACAGAGGATGAAGAAAGATCAGTTAGATATCCAACAACACCATGATCTCCCCAAGTGTATGCAGTATTCCAATTAGATACCAACTGAGTTGTTACACCAGCAGCTGCTGATGCCAAAAATACAGGGTCAGTTTCAGTATATGATGTTAAATAACCTTCTGTAGAGTGGTTACCCCAACCATATGCACTATTCCAATTAGTTTTATTTTGTGCTGTGATACTACCAGCAGGAGAAGCAGTAAATACAGGGTCAGTTTCAGTATATGATGTTAAGTATCCAGCACTAGCATGATTTCCCCATCCAAATGCTGTATCCCAATTACCAATTTTTGTAATAGTTACACCTGCTGCAGCAGATGCAGAATATACTGGATCAGTCTCATTATATGATGTCAGATAAGTAGAAAGATCTGGTGGTGTATATGTAAACTCTCCATTAGAAGTGTTGTATGATAAAGAAGGAGTTCCTACTGCAGCTGTTGTGATACTAGGTTGCTTTGGAACAACTGGTTTATTTAAAATAACAGAAATACCACTAGTTGCATCCCAATCAGAATTTACTTGTGCTGATGGGATGTTAGGTTTATTTGTTAAAGTATTATAATCACCATCAAAAGGAGTAACCCATTGAATTGCTGCACCAGTTGAACTCAAAACCTGACCAGAAGTTCCTGTGACACCAGCAGCCTGAATAGGTTTACCAGCAGGGATGTTGAGACCTTCTTTAATCTCTATAGGAGCATCATCCCCATAATTAGCGATCTGGTTCGCAAGAATTTTTGACATACTTCCAGTCCTGAAGACAATTTTACTAAGCTAGAAGTATTTATTAAACATAAAAAAAGGAGGTGTTAAACCTCCTTTTCTATATTAAGTGAAAGTGATCGTGTCGTCACTATTTGTACTGATGCTGATATTATCAAAGTCAAGACCTTTCATATAATCAGTATCTACATTAAACTGATCACCTGTACTGAAATCAATAACATTATCTATACTGTCTAGATCACCACCAGGACGATTAAAGTCAACATTAAATGTTCTTGGATTAACTTTTTTATTTAATTCACCAACTGTTTGATAACTAGCAAACAAATCAGCAACCCACTGATCTTCACCCTCTGCAAGAGCGTTAATCAATGCTTGACGTAGTGCTTCTTCAGCAACTTTAACTTGTGATTTTACGCTCATAGTAACCTCTATGTATTTACGATTTGATTATGAAGCATCATCGTGATTGTGAAATGAATTATACCACTCATCATCACTCATGTGCTCGGTTGAAGGATCCAGATCTTTGGCTGGAACAGCAGCAACTGCCCCACCATCTGGCTTCCTAATAATGAACTGCTTACCTGATTCAATAAGATCCATATACTTATCATAGTTACTTTCAAACTCTTCTAATGTTACTTCATTCATAATTGACAACAAATTTGTTCTCTTTGCATATGTTTGATAGATTCTTGACATCCACCTAAATGAATATCATTAAGAGTCAGTTGTGGGAAGGTTGACCCCTCCCCAAACTTATCATAAAACTCTTCCCTTGTAAAATCACGATCCAATTCATATGTTATGTGTTGAACTTCTTCCAACTCCATAACTTTTTTTATTTTCTCGCAATAAGGACAACCAGATTTTGAATAGACTAAAATCATGCTTTTAAATTTTTAAAATCGTCTTCAAAAATTGCCAGACCTGAGTCTGTCAAGACATGATTATACATCTTATCAAATACCTTAGTAGGTAGAGTAGCTACACTCGCTCCATAAGAGAAGCATCTAGAAACGTGATGAACATCACGTAAAGATGCTGCTAGAATTTTAGTTTCACATCCCTGAACATTATACAGTCCAGAGATAGCACGTACAAGCTCAACACCACTAAAGGAATTGTCATTAAGACGACCCACAAATGGTGAGATATATGTGGCACCAGACAATGTTGCCAATGCTGCTTGTGCTACTGAGAAACAAAGAGTAACGTTAGTCTTTACACCATCTGCAGAAAGGAACTTACATGCAATAAGACCCTCTCTGGTAAGAGGTAGTTTGATTGTAACTTCATCACCAATTGAAATGTATTGCTGTGCATTTTCAATCATTTCATCAGCATTTTTTCCATCAACTTCTGCTGAAATACTCTCAAAAGAAAACTCTCTTGAAAGAGTAGTAATAAAATCAAGATAAGAAACTCCTGACTTGCGAACAAGTGTAGGATTTGTAGTAATACCAGCAATTAAACCAGTTTCATAACGATCTTTAATCTCTTGATAATCAGCAGTGTCTAGAAAAATTTGCATGTTATATGGTACTCAGTTGACTCAAAGGTTCCATTTTCAGGAACTGTTCATTCATATTATAGAACAATTTATAGTTTGTTGTCAACACGTAATACCCTTTTATCTCACTACCATCACAATGATAACCATACCCTTTGAGAGGTTCATCAACTCCATCAATTCTGAAGCACTTAGTGCCATTTTCTAGGTAGTTGTGAAATTTCTCGTCTAGGTTGATCATCGTTCTTCGTAGGTTAATTTACGGACTTTCCGTTTGCGGCGAGCCTCTTGGTATTTTAGGTCATTTTCTGTCAGGATACCGTGATTTTTAACAATATCTTTAGATTTTGTTAGAACTACCTGACCTAGTTCAACTGCAGAAATTGTATCACCTACAATTCTCATCTGATTTGAACAACCACAGAACTGAACCTTGCTAGTGCTGGTTAATTCTTTGTTACATATCTTGCATCTTGCCGTAATCAAAATAGTCCTTCCTATAATAACGTCCGAGTATATTTGAATTGTAAAAGGCAGGGGTTCCGTCTTCTAAAGATTCAGTTAGAACTCCTCTTGTGAAGAGTTGTTTAGTTTCCTCATAATTGACTCTACCTGGGGTGGGATGCGTTGAGAGGATTTCTCTTTTGAAATTCTCTCTGCCCACTCTTCCAATGTCTTGTTTAAGGTCTGCAGAGCTTCCGTAGTATCGTTTCCAATCTGATTCGCTTGTGACCCTACGCTTGCCACCTTTAGGTTTTCGTTTCTGGTAGAAATATTTTCTTCCGATGTATTGTTGACCTGTCTGGATATTAGTAATCCTGTAGACAAAACCGAACTGGTCGCCAATATCATCAGAAGTGAAAGGTTTACCCTCATATATCCAGGGGTTTTCGTAAACTCGTTCCTTAACCACTTGATCATAATATTACTCTTCTGTATTTAGTTCATCACCTTTAGGGAGTCCTAGTGTTTTGTATTCAAGTTGAGTCTTCAGAAAAAGAATCTCATCTTTGAGATATTCATTCTCTTTCTCAAGATACTCGCAATGTTCTTGGTAGATAATTACGCTCATATGGCTATTTATGGTTCATCAAACAATACTTCATTTATATATTGGTCTGCCCAACGTACACCAAAGTAAGCTTCTAAAATTTTCCTAGTTTTATCATTCTTCCTTTGACTATTGCAATAATCTGATTGTGCTAACCATCTCTGTTCTGCTCCACGATTATTCATAGTTGCTTTCCAGACAGCACCAACATATACATCTAGATATTCATTAACTATATTACAAAATACATCAATATCTTTTTCATCATCCAATCTTGCGAATTTACAGTACGGTGAAAAAATAGTACCCCATGCAGGGATCTCTCTATTGTGTTTAAAACTATAGTATCTACTAATATCAGCAATATCTTCATAGATTGAATGTTCTATACCATCTACAGGAGAGATATCAGTAATAGCAGCAGTAACCTTACTCTTAGTAGCTACAATATCAGCACCAAAAATAGGTAAATTAAACTCAGGATCTGGATACCAAATACAATGCAAGATATCTAATGGTCCTAGAGTAGCAATTTCCATATGTACCTTACGTAACCCAGTACATACATGCATATCATTTTCAATGGTTAGTTTACCATCTTCTGTATCTTTGTAGACCTCTCTGAATTTATCATCAACATCCATTTCCTCTATGTTTGGTAGAGACTCTTGATGTTTGCGAATAATATCAGCTAGGTCATTAACTATGTGTCGCATAACTGAAAAAGAATTCTTTAATTAAAGTTTGTGACTTTTCTTTGCCAAATCTATTTGCCAAATATCCTGAAATAGGATCAAGTCTTATCATATACTTGTCAAAATCAATGTACTCTGAAGTGTCGTTACCAGTTGGTTGATTTTCATCCAACATATTTTTATAAAACCTTAGATATTTCTCAAACAATGGTAAATGTTCATCTACTTCATCTGGTTTACAGTATCTAACAACAATATTGTCAGAAAAATGATTACCTGGTTCAAAAAATCTATATGTACCCTCAGATTTAGGTAGCTCTGGTGTATAAAACAGGTATTTTTCCACAGGATGTTGAAAATCAAACACAATGACAACTCTCTTGTCATTCATTCCCATAAGATCCATACCAAAACAGGGTAAATTAGATCCTGTCTTAGGGTATATTATATTGTTATGGATACTGCATGATTTATCATCCCAAATTTCAATTTGTCTAGACTTGATAATATGATCACCTGTATACAAATCAGCAGTCAAGTTTACATTCTTATCACCAGTCCATTCAGCATGTCTTTCAACAAATTCTATATCAGGAAAGACATCTGAAACAACGGTTTTATAATTTTTCCAAAGATTCATTACTTAGTCCCACGGGTCTGGTATTTCTTGATAGATTCTTCCCACTCCTTCATGCTGCTCTGGCAATCTGGTGGCTCTGGATCTTTTATACCTTTCTTCTTCTTCCAGTCGTTGTGCATTGCTTGCATCAACCAACTTTGGGATAGACTCTTCGGTCCATTCATCAGCAATTCTCTGTTGAGTTTGCCGTGAGCTTTCATGCCTAGGTATTCTTCTCTCCACGACTCGTCTCGTGGTTCTTGTGGAATATCTAGGATCATAATTGAAAACCAGCGAAAGTATCTTTCTTAACATCTTGTTTAATGCTCCCTATCATGTACGATTCAACCTCTGTCTCCTGTGGTGCTACTTGTAGTCCTTTAGAAGACAACCAGTGTGCAGTCCAAGGTAATGGATTGTTTGCTAGTGGTGTATCAAATATAGGTTTCAATCCTATAGACTTAAGACGACGATTAGCAGTCCACTCAACATACTTAGAGAGAAGTTTATCATTGAGACCAATAATAGAACCATCTTTAAAGAGATACTCTGCCCATGCCTTTTCTTCCTCTACACAATCCTTAAACATTTGATAGACATTCTCCTCCTCTTCCTTGATGATATCAATCATCTCTGGATCATCACCCTCTTGCCATTTCTTTAAAATATTTTGAGAAACTGTAGTATGTTGTGATTCATCCCTTGCAATGAGACCAATGATTTTAGCTGATCCTTCAAGGAGTTTTAGTTCACCAAAAGCGAAGGAACAAGCGAAGGATACGTAGAATCTGATTCCTTCAAGTATGTAGACATTTGCAACTGCTCTGTATAATTTTCTTTTAACATCATTAAGTGTCCATTCAGAATTAATATGATCTCTCCATCCATCTTTCCACAGATTACTTTGATCGTACTCATGTGCTGCATTAATGAACTCATCATAAGATCTAGTAACTGATTCTGCTCTCTTAAGTATCTGTTCATCTTCTAAAATTTTATCAAAAACTTCAGAAGGATCTGAATATACATTCTTAATGATGTGAGTATATGATCTGCTATGGATCATCTCCATAGTCTGCCATATATTCATGCAACCTTCAAGTTCAGGTAGAGAACAATAAGGCATGAAAGCCATACCAGGAGCACGTCCTTGTACACTGTCCAAGAGGATCTGGTACTTAAGGTTGCTGGTAAAGATATGTTTCTGTGCTTTGTTAAGTGTTTGATAATCTGCCCTGTCCTTCTGCAAAGAAACTTCTTCTGGTCGCCAGAAGAAGCCTAGTTGTGTTTGAGTTAACTTGTCAAAGATAGGATACTTAAACTTATCATAACGTTGGACTCCTAGTGGAGGACCAAAGAACATTTTTTGTTTTGTGCTGTCTAGAATATCAGTATTGAATACTGTCATTCCTTCTACTTTAGTTGTCATGGGTTCGCTAACTCTAAATTTTGCAGCTGTCACAATCTTCTTCCTCTAATAATTCATACAATAAATCTTCTATTGATGCTTTCTTTTCTTCTGGTACATTATCATGCCAACCTATTGAATGTGATGGTTCATCTACATCTGATTTGGTATCATATGTATTTTGATAATAAGAAGTCTTCCATCCATACTTATATGTTTTAAGAAGATCTCCTGCCATAACAGAAACAGGAACTTCATTGTTATCATAATTTTCTGGATTATAGGACCAGTTACCAGAAATTGCTTGATCAAAGAATTTCTGCATAGCAGCTACAATTTTAATGTAACCATCGTTGTCTTTCATATCCCATAATAAAGTGTAATTATTTTTTAGAGACCCATACTGCGGAACAATCTGCTTAAGGGGTCCTTTCTTTGACTTCTTAGTGGACAGAAAGGCACGTGGTGGTTCAACTCCATTGGTTGCGTTTGACACAACGGAGCTACTCTCCGAAGGCATTTGTGCGGACAAAGTGCTGTGCCTGAGTCCATGTTCCTGTATTGATACTCTAAGATTATCCCAATCATGACTCAGTTCAGTGCCACAGAACTCATCAATATCACGCTTGTACGTGTCAATTGGGAGGAGACCCTTAGAATATTTGGTGCGAGAGAAATATTCACACGCTCCTTTTTCTCTGGCGATTTGGTTGCTGGACTTGAGTAGATAGAACTGGAAAGACTCAGACAAGTCGTGAACTGCTTTCCATGCTGTTGGATCTTCATATTTGTATCCATTTTTTGCTAAGTAATGTGCTAGTCCGATATAACCCACACCAAGAGAACGTCTTGCAAGAGTGCTAATACGTGCTGCTTCTACTGGATATTGTTGATAATCAATTAATTCTTCCAGACCACGAACTGCTAAATCACATAGATTTTCCAGTTCATCTAGTTTATTAATCTTACCAACATTGACAGCAGACAGAATACATAATGCAATCTCTCCTTCTCCATCAATATGTTGTAATGGAGTTGTAGGTAAAGTAATCTCTTGACAGAGGTTACTCATGTTCACTTTATCTAGGAAAGAAGAATGCTCATTACAGTGATCAATGTTCATAATATAAACACGACCAGTCTCTGCTCTCTCTTTCAATAGGTCAAGAATTAAATCTTGAGCACCAATTGTTTTTCTAGGGATTGACTCGTCTGATTCGTATTGAGTATAGAGTTCGTCAAAGGTATCGCCACCAAAAGCGTCATACAACCCAGGCACATCATGAGGGCTGAATAAGCTAATAGATAAGTTTTGGATAAATCGCTCATAAAATAATTTAGAAATCTGTATACTGTAATCAAGTTTTCTGACTCTGTTATCCTCAGTACCTTTATTGTTCTTGAGGACTAAGATGTCTTCTATTTCTTGATGCCAGATGGGGAAGTGGACAGTTGCTGATCCACCTCTGATGCCGTTTTGAGTGCAGCATCTGACAGTGCTTTCAAACTTTTTGAGGAAAGGGACAACGCCTGTGTGTTGAACTTCTCCATCCCTGATCTTACTGTTGATGCCACGGATCCTGCCTGCGTTGATGCCGATGCCAGCCCTCTGTGCGACATAACGACCAATGGCCATATCAGAACTAAAAATACTATCCAAGGTGTCGTCAGCATCAACCAGAACACAAGACGCAAACTGCCGAAGAGTTGTTCGGACACCTGCCATGATTGGGGTTGGGATGTTGATTCTGTGCTTTGAGATTGCGTCATAATACTTTTTAACGTAGTCTAAACGATTGTCTGTGTAGTTTTGAAATAGAGTTACAGCTATCATCATGTACATAAACTGGGGTGTCTCATAGACAACACCAGAACTGCGATCTTGAACTAGATACTTATCAACTACTTGGCGAAGACCAGCATATGTAAATAACATATCACGTTCATGATCAATCCATGAATTAATTTTGCTCCACTCTTCTTCTGTGTATTTACCAAGAATATCACTGTCATAAACTCCTTTATCAGTACAGTGTAACGCATGGTCATAAACACTAGGAAGACCACGAACCCACTCAACTCCAAATACCTGTTTGTATACACCATATAGGAGAAGACGAGCAGCAACAAACTGATAGTTAGGAGCATCCAAACTAATCAAGTCACTAGCAGATCTTACTAGAATTTCTTGAATATCTTTTGTCTCAATTCCATCAAAGAATTGAAGACCAGAATTCATTTCAACCTGAGAGGCACTCACACCGCTTCCTAACCCTTCGCAAGCTTCCTCTACTACCTTATGAATCTTATCAAGATTAAGAGAGGTCTCAGACCCATCTCTCTTGCGAACTTTAATTCCGTTCCCGTTTGTCATACTTTTTTCCAATCGTTAAATTTAAGGGTTGCAGTTAATCCCTGATAGGTATTTGATTCTACCAGAGTTTGAACATCATGTCTAGCTAGATGCATATCATTAATGTCCTTTTGTTGTATATTTTTTGGCCAGATCACTACCTTATCTCCTCGGTCAATTGACTTGGAGATTCTGGCGACGATTTCTCTGTTACGTGGCTCGTTATCATATATCCAAATATGATCGCTCCAGTTATACGTCCGAATATCAACATCAGACCCAGCCATCGCAACGGAATTCTTAATGAAGGTACTGTCAAACGGTCCTTCAACAATGTAAATTGCTTTTTCATAATCTATTCTGTCCTGTCCAAAGATTTTGGGTTTATCCTCATCAAGCATTATCGTAATGTATCTCATCTTTGCCTTTGGAGCTAACGATCTACCTTGATATCCGAAGAGTTTTCCGTCTTTATCTTTGAATGGTATAATAATACGAGGACTATCTTGTCTTAGGGTATCAAATGTCTTCTTCTTTTTATTTGTCCACGCTTTAAATTTTGGACAATAATAAAAATAATCTAAATCTTTAATACCCCTTTTCTCAAGATAAACTCGTGCTGGATGTGATGTATTTAGATCAGAAATTCTCTCAAGATCCACTCCTTTTGAAACAAATTTTGGTTCCTTAAAATTGAACTTTGGGTTGGGTGTTTTAGTACCCTTGCCAGTGCTGCCTTCTTTAAATTTCTCCATGATATATTGATCATAGAGAGATGAATCTTGATCTTTTATAAAGTTGGCAAGAGACCTACCAACACCACAATTGTGACATTTATAGGTAAAATTGTTTTTAATCTTAAACAAATACCCACGAGCTTTGTTCTTCCTCTTCTGTGAATCACCACAGTAAGGACACCTAAAATTAAAAAGGTCTGCCTTCTTCTTCTTGAAGAGGGTCAGACGAGGGGATATTAAATTTATGTACTTAACATCAAGATAGCTCAATTACAGGCATTTCTACTGATGATATCATAGCAGGAGGTTGCTTAGGTGTCAAGTTTCTCAGAAGTGCCTGTCCTGGTGTGGATACAAGGAAGGATATGATGGACAGAGCACCAAAGATAGTCCACATCTTCTTCTCCATGACCCTAAGACGGTCATCTACAAGGCGAATATCTCTCTCACATCCCTTCTTAATTTCTTCAGACCTTCTGTTAACTTCCCTGTGAACCGATTCAATTTTCTCAAATAATACTGCATCTATCCTGTCTATCTTATCTAATTTCTCATTATGCACAGCAAGAAGTTGACCCATCTTCACAGAATTATCCTGAAGAGAGTCAACTACTTTTTCTAATCTTTCTAATATTGCACCATTAATATCAGACATTTCTCACCGCAAAGTCTAATGCAGACTGATAAGAAGCAGCATCTTTGTTTAGCATATACTGGAATTGTTGCTTATGTGTATCATCTAATTGTGCATAGGTAGCAGCAATTCTCTTAGCAGAGAAGTTATCTAAATTTTGTGTTGAATTATCAGCAAACTGGATCTTAGCAAATGATCCTTCACCTTGTGGATTCAATTCTGATGTAGCTACATCCAATGCAACTTGGATTACATCTTGATTTTCATTCATAATATCAGTAGTCACTTGAGTTTCCTCTTTTTTAAGTTTTTTAGTTTGAGATG
>Ga0315331_10001736_pt1 | contig 16420 bp, 18 predicted proteins | sample M160m34915metaG_FD_203456 | JGI IMG/M metagenome (GOLD analysis project Ga0315331, IMG submission 203456) | Ammonia-oxidizing marine archaeal communities from Monterey Bay, California, United States - M1 60m 34915 | ecosystem: Environmental > Aquatic > Marine > Intertidal zone | place: USA...
TGGCACGCTACACGACACGTTTGCGTGGTGGGCCCCGATCATCCGTGCGGGTGTTGCTCGCTACGCCGAGCAGCAAGGCCTCAGCATTGAAATGCCGAGTGTGTCCGAGGCTGAGGCCGTTGTTGGCATGAAGGATGCCGGTGTCTGGGCGCCGTTCTTGCCGGACGGTCATAAAGATAAGTGGAACGATTTGCGTTCGGTCGTGTTGCCCATGGAGATCGAGGAGGTCAGTCGTGGCGTCGATTACCTGTTCGCAGGGATTCGTCAAATGCTGCCGCACTTGAGCTCGGTCGGCGTGAAGGTCGCGCTTGCGAGTAACTGTCGCAGCGAATACATGGGCGCGATGATGGAGGGCCAGGGTCTACGCGACCTATCGGACTGGCAGTTCTGTCTCGATAGCGAGGGCGTGGAATGCAAAACCGACATGTTGGCGCGGGCGCAGGAAGCTGCTGGTGCCAAGAAGGTTGTGATGGTCGGTGATCGCGAACCTGATCATGAGGCGGCGGTCGCGCACGGCTTCCCGTTCATTTGGCGCCGCAACAAACGGTGCTCGATAGACGCCGCGGATTGGGTCTGGGATGGCAATGCCAACGCGTTTTTGGAGGCGCTGGGGCTACCGGTAATGGCGTCGTCAGGCGGTGCTGGATAGCCGGCGGTTAGGGAAAATACGCCGCGAGTAGAAATACTACAGCGGTCAAGACGTAAGGGCTGTCCAGTCACTTCCAGCAGGCTCCACATGATCGAAATCGCCTATTTTGTCGTGCCAGTCCTAGGCATTATTTTTCTCTATGCCCTGGTTAAGGCATGGTTGGATGCGCGGACTCAGGCCAGTGCACGGCACTTGGAGTTGTTGGAGGCGGCGCTCAAGAACCCGAGTATCGATCGAGCGACCCTTGAGGCCCTGACGTTTCAATTGACCGGTGCCCGCGGTCCGAGTTCTGGCGTAGGTGGGCAGCGAGTGATGGCGATTGTGTTGGCCTTTGGATGGATTGGCCTCTTCACAGGCCTCGGAATCTGGGCTTGCGGCGGGATGACAAACAGTAGTGGCTTAGAGACTGGTGGCATCATTACTTCGATTGCTTCCTTTGGCTTGGTCACATACCCCTTCGCATTGCGCGAACTCCAGGCCCGTCGGGTCCAGGCATAACAGATGAAGCACCTCCAGGACTCGGCCGCGCCTATCTCTGTGTTTCAAGCGATGAGGCCTGATGATTTCGCAGCGATGATTTTCTGTGTCGCCTTGGCTGGGGTCGTTGTTGCGATCTTGGTGCCGTGGTTGATTCGTCGTGATGCCCGCGCGAGGCATCGGCTCGAATTGCTGGGTGAGTCGCTCAAGAACCAGCAGCTTGATGCTGAAACGCGCAGTCAAATTCTGTCGGTGTTGGTGAAAGAGCACCATGAGGGTCGGCTGCGCTTTCTTCGGGACCCTGGATTTTGGCAGCGCTGCACGTTTGGCTTCGGATGGCTGATGTTCATAGGCAGCCTCGGCATCAGCTTGCTGATGTGGCTGTCCAACGATTCCGATGCTGAATATGGGCTCTTTTTCGCGGTCGGCGGATTGGCGATCCTCTCGTTGCCGATTGCGCTGCGTGAGTTGGGGTTGCGCAAGACGTTGCCTTCAGCCCCAACCGGCAAAACGGAATCGTCAGACTGATTGGCTCTGTTGCCAGCTGCTTAATGTCACACGCTTGCGCGTGGCTTTCTGGCGGACGATGTGGCTTGACTGATAAGCTGCCGACGTGACCGACCAAGCTGGCTTGCCGACCCCTAAAGAGCTCGAGGCTCGAGCCGCTGAGTTATTCAGGCAATGGCGCGTTCTGGATACGGAGGTTGAGGTGCTGTGGAATAATCGTCTGTCGACGACCGCGGGTCGGGCATTTGTGAAAAGCGGCCTGATCGAGCTCAATCCGTCGCTGTTGGCCAAGTCGCTTGACCAAGTAGATGGCGTTTTGATCCATGAGGCCGCCCACGTCGCGGCGTATCGTTTGTTTGGGGCGAACATCCCAGCGCATGGTCGGCATTGGCGCGCATTGATGAGGCATGCGGGGGAAGAGCCGGAAGTGACTCATAGCATGCCGGTTGACGATGTCCGCAGCAGTCGATCCAGGGCCGCCCGCTACCTTTATTTACGTATGTGCGGTTCCTGTGGCGATCGAGCTTTGCTCGAGCAGGTGCGTTATGGTCGCTGTTCGAGTTGTTCGGATCGTGATAGCTACCTTGTCGTCAAGACTAAGGCCACCGCTGCGGGCCGCCGCGCGTTGTTGCGTATGAGTGACGCGGACGTGCGTGCGCACTTTGCCTGAGGCCTCGCTGGCCCTACTGTGATTGGTTCTGTGGTAGCTCAACCCGACATCTTCGAAGAGATCGTGCGCCTCCGCGCCGCTGGTATCCCTGCGGCGTTGGCGACCATTGTCGGCACTCGTGGTTCGACTCCTGGTCGCGCGACGATGCGTTTGCTGGTGCTCGCGGATGGCACGTTTTTGGGGACGGTCGGCGGTGGTTGTTTGGAGGCCGAGGTCTACGATGTGGCGCTGCAAGTGCTCGCCGATGAGAAACCGCAATCACTGAAGTTTCGTTTGACCGAGAAGGATTCGCCGGACTCAGGTCTGATGTGCGGCGGAGAGGTAACCATTTTCGTGGAACCAATAACGACACCTGTTCTCTGGATGTTTGGCGGTGGGCACGTCAGTAAGGCGCTTGGCCAGATCGCATCGCTCGCTGGATTTCGCGTCACGGTTGTTGATGACCGGGAAGCCTACGCGAACGGCGAACGCTTCCCCGAGGCTCACGATACGGTGACCTCGCCGTTCCCCGAGGCGGTTGCGCAGATGCCGATCCAGCAAAACAGCTATGCGATTGTCGTCACTCGCGGTCACAAGGAGGATGGACTCGTGCTTGAGGCGTTCGCTAAGCGCTTTGAGAACGGCGAGCGGCTCAAGTTCCTTGGCATGATTGGCAGCAAGACCAAGCAGGCATTGTTGTGGAAGCAACTCCGTGAAACGGGTGTCGGCGAGGAGTTCCTCGAGAGCGTGCGGACTCCGATGGGCGTCTATCTCGGTGGCCGAACCCACGAAGAGATCGCCGTAAGTGTTGTGGCAGAGCTGATCGCGGTCCGGCGCCTGGGCCATGATCTCAAGTCGAGTTGGCAAGAGCGCGACCAAGATCCAGCTCGAAAGGAAGGTGTCCGCGACCTTCCTGCCGACTGAGGGCCGCCCTGGCGAGGAGCGCTTAGATGGAGCTGGCCAGGGGCTGCGGGTCGTATTTTACGGTGTCCCGGGGGCAGATTTTTGACCTGCCCGCCCGCCAGTCCGCGTGCTCCGGGCCAAAATGGGCTCTGAGGAGCGTATTTTTTCTCCATCGAACCTCCGAGGGCCCAGGGCCGTTGTCTTCATCGACATTCGTCGGCAGAATGTTTCGCCCCCTCCCGACTCGCACCCAAACGCGAACCCATGACGTCCAAGATTCTCGCTGCCAGTTTGATTGCCCTTGTGGCCGCCGCTTCGGCTAACGCCCAGACCGATAAGCTCACCCTAGTTGGCGGGACCGTCATCAAGGATGCCAAGGTCATTGATTTCACGGTTCGCAACCTGCGCTACAAGCGTTCTGGTAGCACGGAGTCAGTCGAGAGCGATCAAGTCGCCAAGATTGAACTCGCGAGCTTCGACAAGGTATACGCACGCGGTCTGGATGATGCGGACTTGATGCTGACGTTGGCTCGGGAGCAACTTGCCGCCAACAACAAGGTTCTGGCACAGCTTGGCTTTGTCGGTGCCGGCCAGCGCTTCTTCGATCAAGGTTCGCCAGCGAATGCGGTCAGTGCCCTCAACGAATTGCAGAAGGCGTTCCCGGAAGGTGGCTCCATCCCAGATGTATACCGTCTTAAGTTTGAGTACTACCTCGGCGTCGGCGCAAAGGGTCAGAGCAGCGCGCTCAAGGTTGCCCAGCAATACGAGTCGAGTGCGATCGGCGGTGCTTGGCCTGGCGGGTTCTCTGCAGAGGCTTCGTTCTTCCAAGTGTTGGCTTCGAAGGCGACTCCCGCCGAATACCAGACGAAGCTCCGCGGCGTTGTGACTCAGGCTCGTTCGGTCAACGCCGTGGTTGCGAACCGTGCGAACATCGAACTCGCTCACAGCCTTCGTCGCGATAAGAAGGGTGAGGAAGCGAAGCGTATCTATGACACGATCGCCAAGAAGGAGAGTGTTGACGATAGTTCACGCGCCGGTGCCTACTTGGGCCTCGGTCACTTGCTGGTCGCGGAAGGTACTAAAGAGCAAGCCAAGGAAGGCTTGTTGATGTTCTTGCGCGTTCGTCTCGAGACTCGCGACGCATGGCCGATGCTGCAAGCCGAAGCGCTTTACTCCAGCATTGGTGCCGCGCGTAAGTGGGGTGGCTCGGAATACCTGTACATCATGGGCCGTTGTCGCCGGATGCTGTTGGCCGACTACTCGAACACTGATTGGGCTCAGCAGCTCAAGCGCTAATCAATTGCCGGTCCCCGAATCGGCAAGCAAACCCCCCGCGGCCTCTGCGGGAGGGGCCTCCGGGTCGGCCATTGATTATGGTCGCCTGTCGAAGCCCCCTGGCGCGATAGACAATGCGGCCTTGGGGCTGTTTCGCATGCTGGTGCGCGGCTTGTTCGGGCTGCTCTTCCGCCTGCGGGTCGAAGGTCGTCCGCCAGCGTCCGGTGGATACGTGTTAGCGGCGAACCACTCCTCGTTCTTGGACCCTTTGATTCTGGGGTCGTCGCTGCGGCGTCGCGTAATCTATTTGATGACCGAGACGGTCTGGCGATCGGCGGCATCTGGTTGGTTCTATCATTGGACACGTTCGATCCCGTTGAGTGCTCGCGGTGGCAATCGGGAGGCTCTTCGCGCGGCTCGCAAGGTGTTAAAGCAGGGTCGTGTCGTCTGCATTTTCCCCGAAGGCGGAATTAGTCGCGATGGCAAGTTGATGCTCGGTAGCCCAGGCGCAGTTTCGCTGGTGCTCAACGAAGGAATGGCGATTGTGCCTGTCGGTATCGTGGGGGCTGATGATGCGATGCCCGTATCGGGTGGCTTTCGTTTGCGACGGATTACGATTCGTTATGGCAAGCCAATCTCGCCCGAAGAAATTGCCGCGTTGGGTTCTGACCGTAAGACCCGACTGCGCGAGGCCACGCGCCTCGTCATGCAGCGCATCGCAGAGTTGGTTGGGCAAGAAGCGCGCGAAGATGTGCTCGAGGCGGCACGCCAAGCAGAGCAAGCGCACGGCGCGTAGACCGACACCTTCTGGGATTGGTGCGTTGCGCGCGCTGTCGCGCCTCGATCGATTTTGGGTTGCGCCGAGTTTTCTCGCCCGTTCCCGCGGTCCATCTTCCACATCTCCTGGATGGAAGGCATTGAGACTTGGGAGTGGGTGGCCCGTCAGGCGCGACGGACACTGAGTTGTTTTAACGACCGGGAAACTAGCGAGGAGCGTGACGACATTGTTCAGGATGCGTGCGTCCTTGTCTGGGAGTGGGTCGAGAATCTGAAGGACAAAGAGTGTTTGGGGGCTGCCGTTCACACGATCGTGAAGCGTCAGCGTTCAAGATCGGTGCGCGCCTCTAGGAAGCGTCGGCGCACCAAGTTGGTCGACTTCCGTGAAGCATCTGCGCCGCATCCTTCCGTGCCGGTTGTCGCCGATTCGAGTTTATTGATTGCCGGCCGTGTCGTGCCGCTGGGTTGGGTCAAGGGGCGTTTACGCCGCGTGATGCAAGGGCTGCCTGCGCTTGACCGGCAGTTGTTGCTCGGCTTCCACGAAGGCTTTTGTTGTGCTGAGCTTGCTAGCCGTTTCGGGCGTTCCGAGGACTGCGTCAAGACCAGGATTTCCCGCGCACGAAGACGTGTGCGCACTGTGTTTGAGGACCTTGTCCGAGTCTCGGGCAACCTTGAGTGATCTGCGTTGGAGAAGAAATGATGATGTTGCGAGTCTTGATGTCGGGGCTGTTGTTGTTGGGGGCTGCGTTGGCTCAGGTCCCAGTAGTCGAGGAGTCGGGAGGACCTGTGAAGCCTGTTGTGCAGAGTGGCGTGCAGAGTGGCGTGCAGCCATCTGTGTCGCAGCAGAGCGCCTCAAAGTCGTTGCTCCCGAGGTTTAGTGACGCTGCCAAGTTGGCGTTTGGCGATGCTCAGCAGCTCGAGCAAGACAGCCGCATGGCCTCTGGTCCGGTGCGTAGCCGAAAGCTGGAGTTGGCGGCGATGGCGTTCGACCGTTTGATCACAAGGTTTGAGCTTGAGCCGAAGGTGGCCGCGCAGGCTGCGTGGTCCGCGGCGGAGCTTTGGCGGCGTCACGGTAGCGTGCCTTTGGCTGAGCGAGATTATCTGGTCGCGGCGAGGTTGCATGCTTTTCGCTATGGCCAGCGTGCGCTGCTTGCAGCTGGAGATATGCAGCGGCGTCAGCTGCGGACCGAGGACGCGATGAAGACCTATAAGAAGGCCGAGGCTGTAGATCCTCGCACGCGGCGTGCGCAAGAAGCCCGCTTGTGGATGGCTCGGATGCTGCTTGTTGATGGCAAGGTTGATCGGGCGATCGAGCGGTTTCAGGGTGCTCTTGAGAGCGCGCCAACACCGCGCCAGTCGATTGAAGCCGCCGACTACTTGGCCAAAGCATGGATCGTTAAAGGTGACCTCGAGTCGGCTAGGTTTGTTGTCGAGCACGCAGCGCAAGTCGTTGATCGCGAGCAGCACGGTGATCCCGTCGTCGTCGGGCAACTACGTCGTGCTTTCCATCGTATGGGGGCTAAGAAAGCGTTGCGGCGCGCGTTCGATGAGAAGAACGGAGCGGCAAAAGATGCCGTTCGTCTCGATGAGCATCGGCGTGGCAAGGCTGGTAAGTGAGGTTTGTTCGTGCTCGCCTGTCCGTTGAGAGGGTCTCATGAGGCAAGACCACAGCAAGAACTGGCGTAAGCGGGCGCGTCTACTGTTAGCATGCGCGCATGATACGACGGCTATCCCGATGGTTCGTGTTGCCGGTTTTGATGTGTGCCTCGTGCACGGTTCCCAACACGATTGAGATGCTTGGGGATCGATCACCTCCGCCGGAGTTTGGCCGCCCCGGTTGGGTCCGTGCCTTCGCCGGTCTCGGTGGTTGGGCCGGTGGGGTTGTTGGCGGTGTTGCATCGATCGCGACCTTGCCGATCACGTATCCGTTGAGCCTCTTGGCTGACGAGGGCCTTGGCGATCATTCTGCTGACGAGTTGATCCTTGCTCCAGCTGTTGGCATGGCGGCGGTTGGCCACGCTGTGATCGGCCTGCCGGCGGATTTGATCGATTGGACCTTCCGTCGAGCCTGGATCGAGCCCGTCGACCCGGTCACGGAGTTCACCTTGACGCCGCTCGACGGCTATGAGGTGCCAAAGCTCGCTCCGCAAAAAACGGATGGCTAGACGCGGGGCGATGAGTCGCTAGACTGCTTACCCCGAAAGGGCGATTAGCTCAGTTGGTAGAGCGCCTCCCTTACAAGGAGGATGTCGGCGGTTCGAGCCCGTCATCGCCCACCATTTTGGATCACTCCGGAAACTCCCCCGAGCACTGTACTTGCTGGGGAACCGGCCCTCGGGCCGGGGCGCCTAGTCACTGGGATTAGGCTGGCTGCCGCTGCTATTGAATCTCGTAGCCAGCTAACGAGACGAAGCTGTAGCTGCTCGACTCAACGGAGATGTTGGCGCCTGCAGGAATGGCAATGCCATGGGCGAGTGAAAAGCGTGGTGGCGTGTGGCCGTTCGCCGCCCCAGATCCACCATATCCCCAACCAAACACCGTTGCTCCGTCCACGAGTAGACGGTTGTTCGTGCCCGACTCCCAGTGGAAGTCCGTGATCACGGTTTGTGCGCTTACCGTTCCGAGGTCAAACGTGTAGCTGGTGCTGGTATTTGGAACTCCATTCGCGCCATAGAACGATACGAGCGAACTCGCTGTTGGCGATTGAGATGGAGTTGGGGTCGGTGTTGGGGTTGGTGTTGGGGTGCTACCCGAACCGTTGCCCGAATTGTTGTCATACCCACTGCTGCAGGCAAACAAGATCAGGGTAGCAGCTAGTGCGCCGATAGTGATCGAGAGGGGGTGCACTTGGTAGGTCTTCATAGGGGCCAATCCTAAACAGATTGACTAGGGCTGCTTGTGGATCGCCCTTCAAGACAGCCATCGCGGGGCACACGAAGCAGTGATCTCAGAGTCCAAAGCTCAACCGCGGCAATCGAACCGAACCGGATTCGCGCGACGTAGCACTTGATCAACGTGGTCTTCGCGTCCGTCTTCAGGGTGGTTATTGCTCGTCCCGGTCACGCCGGAATATCCGATGGGCGAGTCACTCACCGTTCTTGCGCGCGATCATCACGGCGACGGCTCCTGCGACGCCTCCGCCGACCGATCCGCCAATGATACTGGCGTTTTCGACGCCAAGGGCTTTGGCGACAAGCGTTGCAACCAGTGCACTCAAAGCAGCCGCCAGAATGATCGTGAGGTAGGGCTTCTTCATGGCAATATCCTAGAGCTATTGCTCGATACAATGATCAGCAAGGGTCGCGGTAGTCACGGAAATGGTGGTTTGTATTACGTCGAAGCCGTAGGCGCGGTGGGGCGTAGTTCCCATCGTAAATAGTTTCGAGGATGGGCGCTGTTGGCTTTGGCGCGGTCACGCATAGCCGTGCTAGGGGCTCGGCACTGCTAGGTCGGAGATCTTCGCTGGTTGGCGATGAGGCTTTGGTCGTCTGGACGAGGGGCTCGCATGACCCGTTTCGGCATTCATGCGGTCGGCGATTTGGCGGCGTGGACGCGTCTCCGCCGCGTCGTTCGTGCGGCTGGTCGCGATGACCTTCCTGGCGTGCGCGTCCAGAAATGGCGTCTTGTTTATTGGTCTTGCCCCGCAGTCGGCACTGCCTGCTTGATAGTTTATTGGCAGCACCTTAAGGACTGCATTGATCTACTAGGCACATGAGCACAAGGATGAGTCGATGACAGTCAGGGTCGGTATTAACGGTTTCGGTCGCATGGGGCGGCTCGCGATGCGGGCTGGGTTTGGCGACCCTGAGTTGGAGTTTGTCGCGATCAACGAACCGCATGCAGATGCGGCTACGATGGCTCTGTTGTTGGAGTTTGACAGCGTCCAAGGTCACTGGGGCAATACGTGCGCGGCTAGCGAACGGGGCATGACGGTTGCGGGCAGCGAGTTGGCTTACACCATGCACGCGACGCCCAGTGAAATCCCGTGGCGCGAGTTGGGAGTCGATCTTGTGTTGGAGTGCAGCGGTCGCTACCGCACGGTCGAATTGGTTGACCCACACTTGCAACAAGGTGCCTCGCGCGTGTTGGTGTCGGCTCCCGTGAAGGGTGGCGCGCCCAATGTTGTGGTGGGCGTCAATGACGGCACGGTTGATTACGCTGCTGAGCGTGTTGTCTCTGCGGCCTCATGCACGACCAATTGCTTGGCCCCCGTGGTCCGCGTGCTCCATGACCAGATTGGTATCGAGCGCGGGCTGGTTACGACGATCCATAATCCGACTAACACTCAGCAGGTTATTGATGGGCCGAACTCGGATCCAAGGCGTGCGCGGGCTGCGCAGCTCAATCTGATTCCTACGTCCACCAACTCTGCGAGCGCGGTGACGTTGATCGTCCCGGAACTTGCCGGCAAGCTCGATAGCGTTGCTGTTCGTGCGCCAGTCATGAATGCCTCGATCACCGACTGTGTGTTTCAGGTCGCGCGTGACACGACCGTCGCAGAGGTCAATGCGGCGTTGCGCGGCGCCTCTGAAAAGGGGCCGTTAGTGGACATTCTTGGTTATGAAGAACGGCCCTTGGTTAGCTCTGATTTCGCTCGCGATCCGAGGAGCTCCATCATCGATGCCTTGTCAACCCGGGTTACCGATCACCGTTTGGTGAAGGTGTTGGCGTGGTATGACAATGAGTGGGGCTACGCCAACCGCATGATCGCGTTAGCCCGACGCATTGCGGGCGCTGCTCCGTCGCATTAGGTCCGCGCGAGCAGGTGCGATCGGGCGGGCCTTGTCGATCGTGGCTACTTGCTGCCTTTGGTCGGTTTGTCCGCTTGGTAGATCGGTGATTCCCAGCCAGCGATATCGCTTGGTTTGACCATTCGGCGATAGCCATTGAAGTTGTAGGTCGCTGGGTGATAGGGGCCGACGAAGTCGATGGGGGCATCGGCCTTGATCTCGTCTTCCATTCCGAGACACCAGAAGTGTGCGTTGAGCAGCATGCGGCGAAAGCCTTCGTTGACGATGTCCTCGGATGCGCCGTGGGTCGTCGCGAACACGCGCGAAGCTGGGTTGTTCGGATGGTAGTTACGAACCCACGCGACAGAGTGGCGCTTTTGTTGGCGCTTTTGTGTGCTTGGTGGGGAGTCGCTGGTCATGCCATCGAGCACTTGCCCGCGTGCGAGCGTGATGCCGTCTTTGGGGTGGCCAACGTAACCACCGCACATTGCGTGGGGGTTCTTGACGCCTCGTAGAATGGGGTGATCGCGCTGCTCTGGATCGAGGATGAGGTTGCTGCTCTGGCGATGGTTATTGCCGAAGTGGCCTACCCAGTGCTCGCCAAGAATTTCCTCCCCAAAGCCGAATCGCCAAGCATCTGTGTCACCTTTGAAGCCTTCGTTGTACTTGGCAAACTTGCCATCGAGGCCTTGGAACGCATGCGTCGAGGTGCGCATCCCGATTACTGGTTTGCCTGATTTCAGGTAGTCCTCGATGTGTTGCATTTGATCATCGGCGAAGTGCTGAAAGCGTAAGAAGACGACCATTAGGTCCGCGGTCTTTAGTGCCTCGAGTCCGGTGATGTGGTTGCTGCCGGGTTCAATGAATCCGGTCTGCTTGTTTGTCGTTACTAAGAACGTGCACTTGAAGCCGTGTTGTTTCGCAAGGATGCGAGCGAGTGCCGGCAAGGTCTCTTCACCGCGATACTCGTGGTCGCCAGCGATAAAGACGATGTGCTTGCCTTTGCCGGGGCCAGTGTCGCCTTGCCAGACGACGGCGTTGGGATGTGCTGCATTCTTGAGTGCTGGGCGGAGTGTGTCAGCCCACTTTTTGTAGCCGGCTTTGTTGGGGTGTAGCAGGTCTGGGAACTCTTCTTTCTTTGCATCGCCGTCAGCGTTTGCAAAGATCGAATACGTATCGAGGATGGTCACTTGCGCGACGTCTTTGACCGCTGCCGCGCAAAGTTCGTTGATGCGCTGGATGTCTTTTGCTGGGCGTCGCATGCGCGCCGAACTTGGGAAGACCTTGCACAAGAAGATGGGCATCTCCGAGTTGTGTTTGGCGAGTCGTTGTACGATGGCTCGCACGTTGTGGGCGATGGCTTCAGCACTATCACCTTCTTCGAGGTCGTTGGTGCCCATCAGCATGACGACACCATTTGGATTGACAGCGAGGACATCATCTTCGATGCGCAACAGCATGCCGCGGGTTGTGTCGCCGCTGATGCCTCGGTTGGCAACTTTGATCTCAGGGAAGCAGTCGCCCATGTTGGGGCCCCATCCTTGCGTGATTGAGTCGCCGAAAAAGACGACGGCTCCTTGGTCGCGCTTGGTTTCGTTGTGCCACTTGGCCCGTTTCGTTCGCCACAGGTTTTTGAACCAGTCGTAGCGACGGATTGTGCCTTTGCCGGGTAGCCCATCGTCGGCCGCAGGGATCTCAAGATGTGCGGGCGACTGTGTGTTTGCAATCTCGGGAACTTGGCCGCACGCGAAGGACGAGAGGGCTGAAACAAGTAAGAGGATTGCGGTGATGCGCAGGCTTACACGGGAAGTAAAGAACGAGCTATGCATGGGAACCCCCATGATCGCCTAAACTCATTGGTTCGTGCCTATACACTTTCGATCGTTTTGTCTGCTTGTGTTGGTTGCCGGTCAATTCGGGCCGTGGTTGCCCGCACAAGTTGTCGAGAAGCAACAGGTGGCAGCGACCGAGGAGTTGGTCGTCGCCGGTTGTCGAGCATTTGTGATGATGCCGCCGTCTGCTGCGGTGCGTGGGGATCAGCAGCGCCGGGGTATTCCATGGGTCTGGTACGCACCGACGTTGAAGGGGTTGCCGAGCCGCGCAGAGACTTGGATGTTTGATCAGTTCTTGGCGGCTGGCATTGCCATTGCGGGTGTTGACGTTGGTGAGTCGTATGGCAGTCCGGCTGGACGCCGTGTCTTCAGTGAGTTTCGCCGTCACTTGGTTGCAACGCGTGGCATGGCATCACAGCCGTGTTTGCTAGCTCGCAGCCGCGGTGGGTTGATGCTCTATAATTGGGCTGTCGAGAACCCGATGCACGTTGCGGGTATTGCAGGCATCTACCCCGTGATGGATTTGCGGACCTACCCTGGTTTGGCGAAAGCGCGTGGGGCGTATGAGATGGATGAGGCCGCGCTCGCGGCTGCGTTGTCACAACACAATCCGATTGAGAGGCTCGCGCCGCTAGCGAAAGCGAAGGTGCCGATCTATCACATCCATGGTGACAAGGATCGCGTCGTGCCGTTTGCCGACAACGCAGCGGAGTTGTTGCAACGGTATCGTGAGCTTGGTGGCCCGATCACGGTTTTGACTGCGCCAGGCCAGGGGCACAACATGTGGAAGGGCTTCTTCCAAGATCAGCATCTGGTCGATTTCGTGATTGCGCGTGCCCGGACCACTAAGGGCATGATCGACATAGCGGCCAAGGATGTGCCGCCTGATGCCGTTCGGTGGATTGGGCCTGATGGTTCGTCGCTTGTGCCTGAGAAGGCGGACGTCGCATGCCAATGGCGATTCGAGGATGGCGTTCTTACGGCTTCGCCTTCGTGGGACAGTGTCGTCACCAAGTCGTCGTATCAAGACTTCCGCATGCACATTGAGTTTAACGTCAATGAGTCGCAAGGCGACAATGCCGAAGCCAAGGGTAATTCTGGCGTGTACATTCAGCAGCGTTACGAGGTGCAGATTCTCGATTCGTTCGGCATCTCGTCCGAGAACTATAAGGCGAGTTATTGCGGCAGCCTTTACCGCTTGAAGAAGCCGGATCAGTTAGTCAGCAAGAAGGCTGGTGAGTGGCAGAGCTACGACATTGCGTTTCGTGCGCCGGTATTCAAAGGCAAGACCAAGATTCACAACGCCCGCATCACGGTTTACCAAAACGGTCAACTCATCCACGATGACTACGAGTTGCCGCGAAAAACTGGTGCGGGTCAAGCTGAAGGCGCTGGAGCTAGGCCCATTAAGCTCCAGGGCCACCACAACCAGGTCCGCTTCCGTAACTTCTGGATTCAGTCTCTTTGATCTCGCGTAGACCTGCCGCTAACGGAAGTGGCGGTCGGCAAACGTCAGATACTCCTGCCAGTCTTGCCACGTCAGGTCGTGCTTGCCGGCGCGGACGTGATAACCGAGTTGTCCGTGAACCGGTTGGTCAACCGGAGGCATCTCGGTGGCAGGCAAGCCATCGGTTCCTAGTAGGCGGTAGACGGGGTCGGCGCCGAGGGTCGAGAGGAACTCGCCTTCTGGATCGGCCCAAGAGTCTTTGGCAGCGCTTGCGATGTACGCAGGGCGCGGTGCGATTGCGGCAATCAACAGGTGTTGATCGATCGGTAGTTGGTCTTCGCGATCATTGAACTCGCGGAAAGCTGTGCAGAACCAGTGGGGGAATACGCGGTTGATGACCTTGACCGTTTCGCCAGATCGCCGCCGAGAATAAGCGGCGCCACCGCAGCCAGAGTCATTTGAGATCACCATCGCAAAGCGTTCATCCTGCGCGCCTGCCCACAATGATGTTTTACCGAGTCGGGAATGGCCGAGCACGGCGATGTGTTTGGCGTCGACATCGGTGTCCATTTCTAGAGTGTCGAGCACTCGAGATAATCCCCATGCCCACGCGGCGATCGAGCCCCAAGCATCGGTTGCGCGCTTACCCGCGAGTGGTGGGTCGAGCACGCCGTGCACGCCATTGATGAAGTTGTCATCGAAGTCGGGATCGATGTCGCCGTAGTAGACCGTGACCAACCCATAACCCCGTGCGAGGATCTTCTCGACCGGCCAACGACTAGATCGTTTGCCACGGGTCGATTCGTTGGCGCGGTTGTCGGTTACGCCGATCGCCTTGCTGTTGCGCATCCACGTCGTTGGCATGCGGATTCCGGGATCCGCGTGAATAGCTTGGTTGCCGAAGAAGTTAAGGCCAAGGAATGCGGGGACCGGCTTGTTCGTGTTGGCGGGCAGATACATCAGCACTTCGAAGAACGCATGTTCTGCGTCGTCGTAGCGGACTCGCCACTGTTTGCGCCGAGCAGTGCCCCCGAGTGCCGGTGTTTCATCCATCTCTTCGATGCGAACCTTCGTAGGCGCTGGGGACCGCCCATACATGTGCCGCCGGAACTGTTCGAGGATCTCGGGGCGTCGTGACCGCCGCCACTGATCTGCGGTTTCGATGACGCTGCCATCGACAGCGGTCAGCGGGTCTGGCGGTAGGCGAGGAACGTCAGGACGTGGTGTGATGCAGGCGCTCGCTAGGAGCGGCATCAACAACCACGCGACGCGCGGGCTAGGTAACTGCGACATCAGGTCGCTAGTCTAGTGGCAAGGTCTCCGCGCGCGTAGCCTTGCTCTTCATGTTCGCTGGCTTACCGGCGCGGCCAGACGTTGTCTGACTTGTTGGCATCTGGAAAGCGGCCAGCGGGATCGAGCGTGATCTTCTTGATGGCGCGATCACCAAATTGCAGTTTGGCTTGGAAATCGCGATTGCCAGCAAACCAGACGTCTACTGGCCAGGTCACGATCACAGAGTTGGCGCCGTCTGGCGTACTGTTCTCCATTGGTGTGATTGCCGACTCGCCCGCTTCAAAGTCGACGCGGAGCACTACCGGAGACGGCATTTGGCCGGCTTGGTGCACCGTGACGACGGTGTTGGACCCAGCGCCATTGACGCTCTTAATGGAGCCGTCCACGGAGTCGGTTGTCCATAGCCAGTAGTACCAGAACCAGCCAAGCTCGGCGTTGAGTGCATTGCTCATGAAGAACGCGAAGTCCCACGGCGACGGATGCTTAAAGGCCCACGCCCGCGAATACTCGCGCATCGCGTCTTGCACTGCTTCATCACCATAGATGCCGCCCAGCATGGACAGCATCAGCGGTGCCTTACTGTAGGTCTGAAAGCCGTATTGGCTGCCGGCGTAGTTAGCTGTCCACATCAGAGGTGGTTCGCTCTCGTCGCCAGATCGTTGGCCGTAACTTTGACCGCGTCCATCGAGCCCGGGTTTACGACCGCGACTGTCTGCGCCTGAGAGGATGTTCATGTAGGTGTTGAAGCCTTCATCCATCCAGCCATACATCGTCTCGTTTGTGCCAACCATCATTGGCCACCATTGGTGGGCCACTTCATGATCGGCTGCGCCTTGGTTGGAGTTGATCACCATCGGATACTCCATCCCTGCGCTGGGGCCGTCTTGCATCGTTAATTGCGGGAACGGATAGGGCACCCACAGCTTGGAGTAGAACTCGAGTGCGTGGCGAGTGATCTTGCCGGCGCGCGCGAAGCGACTGGCGCGTTCCGGTAGGTAGAACATGTGGATCGGCACAGGGCCTTTGCCAGGGATCGTTGCGCGGGTCGCCTTCCATACGAATCGTTCGGCTGTGGCCCAGGCGAAGTCGTTGACCATGTCGGCGACGTAGTGCCAGACCAAGCGTTCACCAGCTGCGGTTGACTTGCCGGGGCCGACTTCGCTCTTAGTGACGATGTCGATTTCGTCGTCTGACTCCAGCACATGGGACAGGCGTTCACGTGACGCCTTGGTCAGGACTTCTGCTGGATTCTGGAGCACGCCTGTTGCTGAGACCAACCAGCCCGCCGGAACATCGAAGCGAACGTCGAATTTGCCGAAGTTGTTGTAGAACTCGGCGGGGCCTAGATACGGGTTGGTGTCCCATCCATTGAGGTCGTCGTATTTGGCAAGCCTTGGAAACCACTGCGTTGGCTGGAATAGCGTGTCGTCCCATCGTTGCGTCATCCGGTGACCGCGACCGGCGTTGCCCCCTGGTAGCTTGGTGTGCCAGTCAATCTCGAGCGTCGCTTTTGAGTTTGGCGGGATTGGTTTCGCTAAGCGAATCGTTGCGACCGTCTGCGTCAGTCCTGATGCCGATGCGCCGCCACTGTTGCCGCTACGGTTACTACGGCCGCGACGCCGCGCGCGGGGAGTGAGGCTGATGGCCGTGCCATCGATTGCCATTCGGGTGATGACCATTCCGTCGGTCAACTCTGCTGGCACCGAAGATCCACGCTGGATGCGTGCTCGATACATGTTGTGATCCAGTCGCAACACAATCCGGTTCAGTGCATCTCGACTGTTGTTGTGAACGACAATGCTCTCCTGGCCGAAGATGGATTGTGTTTCGCGGTCTAGCCGAGCCTGGATCGTAAAGTCCGTTTGCAGTTGCCAGTAGTTT
>Ga0315331_10001737_pt1 | contig 16412 bp, 8 predicted proteins | sample M160m34915metaG_FD_203456 | JGI IMG/M metagenome (GOLD analysis project Ga0315331, IMG submission 203456) | Ammonia-oxidizing marine archaeal communities from Monterey Bay, California, United States - M1 60m 34915 | ecosystem: Environmental > Aquatic > Marine > Intertidal zone | place: USA...
CCGTGCACAATTAACCGTCAGTCCCAGGAAAGTCTGTCCGATCGTTCCCACCAGCTCCTCGATTTCATCTGCTCGCGACTGCCGTTTCATCTCCACGCTGCCACCCACGACCGTGTTGTGAACCGCCGCAACCAGGAAACCACTGGCTGCCAATCCATCGGGCGATCCGTTACTGATCACATCCCCGGCTAGCTGCATACGGACGAAATTGTCGTATCCCATATCATCATTGAACGCCTGGATCACCCAGTCTCGAAAATGCCAGAGATCCTTTCGTGGATTATTTCGTTCAAAGCCATCGCTTTCTCCATAACGGGCAATGTCCAGCCAGTGTCGGCCCCAACGTTCCCCGTAGTGAGGTGACGCAAGCACCCGTGTCAGCAATTGCTGATACGCTGCTTCCGAAGGATCTGCTGCAAACCGAGCAACTTCCTCCGGTGCAGGGGGTAAACCCAGGAAATCAAAGTAAACCCGACGAATCAGCTGGCGCGGATCGGCATCCGGAGCAAAACCCAATCCCTTGTTTTCCAGTTGTGACAGTACAAAACGGTCGATCGGATTGCGCAAACGCGTTTCGTCTTTCACCGCGGGCAGCTTCACCTTTTCCAGCGGCTGCAGTGCCCACCAGTCATAGCCGGCACGATCATCGGTAGTAAAACGAAAGATATTAATGGGGTTCGTTCCCCAGGAGGCACCCTGCTGGACCCACTTATTGAGTATCTGAACTTCCTCGGGAGCCAGTGGCTTTTCAGGCGGCATTTCTTTCGCAGAGACACGTTTCCACAACAGGCTGTCAGCTGGACGATCACCGTGAATCGCTGGACCATTTTCGCCGCCCTTGAAAGCACCTTCTCGCGAGGACAGGTCGAGCTTGCCTTTCAGATCAAATCCGTTGTGACACTGGATACAACGACGCACCAACAGGGGCGCCACCTGCTGGTCAAAGAAACGGTCTGAGGCTTCATCTGCCACCGCACCAACGGGTAACATCAGGATGGCACTCAGAACCATGTACCAGCCAAGCGCAGTGACACAACAAGATTTCACATTCATGTTCACGCCTTGCTTTCTTTCCAGGTAAGGTTAGCGATTACGATCCTGGCCCATAGCTCGTTGCCAGTAACCCTTATCATGACGTGAAACAAGGCGTTTTTCAATCAAGCTGAAATAAGACTGGGATCCAGCCACGCTATCATAGATGCTGAAAAACCTCTTCATCGGTGCAACCGCTCAATCACACCGCAATTGCAATGCTCTTCACATCGAACCTATAATAAATAAACTGATTTCCTCTGCAGGAATATTTCGATATTTCCCTTGGACACCCTCCTTAACCCCACCCTGGTACCATGCTCCAGATTACCGGCAAGCAAGATCGCTTTTGTGACCGCCTGAGTCGCCGTCGTTTCATGCAAATTGGTTCGCTCGGGGTAACCGGTCTTTCCTTACCGGCACTGCTTCGTGCCGAGGCCGAGGGTCAACGTCCCAAGGGCCGGTCTATTATCCTGATCTGGCAACATGGCGGTCCGTCACAACTTGATACATTCGACCTGAAACCGGATGCACCCTCCGAGGTGCGCGGTCCCTATACATCGATTGGCTCCAAGCTGACCGGAGTTCCCGTAGGCGAGTTACTGCCTTACCAGGCGAAGATCCTGGACAAGTGTACGATCGTTCGCAGTTTTACCCACGGCAACGGTGACCACTGGGCGGCTGCTCACTGGATGCTCACCGGTTACCTGGGAGCGACGGGCTCGGATCGCGTCCCGCGGAATCCTTCCATGGGTGCCATTTCATCGTACCTGTTGGGATCAAAATCCCCGGGAGTTCCAGCCACGGTCAACATGAACGATGGTGGTTTTGGGTTTCACGGAGCGGCTTACCTGGGAGTTTCCTACAATCCTTTCCGCACTGGGGAATTTAGTTACGGGAACGAAGCTGGGCGTTTACCGGCAGCCAGTGATGGCAGTTTCAAGCTGGTAGATGGCATGCACGAGGACCGGCTCATGAACCGGGTCTCGTTATTGAAGCAGTTCGATCGGCTCAAACGAACGACAGATACTTCCAATACCTTTGCGAACATGGATCGCATGAACCAGCGGGCGGCACAGATCCTGCTCTCCGGTGATGCCCGTCGTGCTTTCGATCTGACCAAGGAAGATCCCAAGACACGAGAACGGTATGGGCCGGGCTGGGGAGAACAAGCCCTGTTGGCCCGGCGACTGGTCGAGGCAGGCGTTCGCTTCGTCTCGCTGAACACCGGTTACTGGGACGATCACGGTAATATCAAGGGAGCTCTCGACAGCAAGATGCCTCGTCACGATCGAGCCGTTGGTGTCCTGATCGAAGACCTGGCGGAGCGAGGAATGCTTGACGATACGCTGGTCGTCACGGCAGGTGAATTTGGTCGCACACCGAAAATCAACAAGAATGCCGGGCGGGATCACTGGCCACAGGCCCAGAGCCTGTTGTTTGCCGGCGGCGGCTACCGGCACGGGCAAGTCATTGGTGCCACGAACAGCAAGGCCGAACATCCCATTTCCGATCCGATCGGCCCGAACGATTTCTCAGCAATTCTCTACCACGCGCTCAATCTCAAGCCGAATGACGCGGTCAAGGATCTTTCCGGCAGACCGGTACACCTGCTACCCGGCGGACAAGTACCAACAGCCATGCTCTAAAGCAGGACGCTGTTTCCTTGCCAACCTGACGATTGGGTGCAGGTTACTGCGCCGCAGGCCAAACCAACCGCCCGGGAATCTTGACCCGTATCTTCCAGAGTGTTTTCCCACCGGTCACGTAGAGTGTCTTCAGGTCGGCATCTCCAAAGCAGCAGTTAGTCACCATATCTTCCGGGATCGGGATCACGCCCTGCAATTTGCCTGCACGCGAGAAGACGTAGACACCCGCCCGGTTATCGGTGTTCTGGTTGGGATACAGTCGATTCGCTCCAGCAGTGACATAGATGTTATCCTCCGCATCAATGCACATCCCATCACCACCGCGCCCTTTACCAAAATCATGAATCTCTTTGCGGTCACCGGTTGGCATTCCTTTTTTATCGAGCTCAAAGGCAAACAGTTTTCGCACTGGTTTCAGCGGATGGTTGTCGACTACGAAGAGAGTTTTCTGATCAGCAGAAATCGCGATACCATTGGGACGGGCAATATGATCGGGGCCCAGCACTCGTACCAGACCGGTGCCGTCCGCATTGACCCGGTACACTCCTTCAACATCGAGTTCCAGGCCATCGCGATCCGGACCATAGTAGGGATCGGTAAAATAGATTCTTCCCTGTTGGTCAACACACAAATCGTTGGGGCTGTTAAACCGCTTTCCTTCAAAGCGATCAACAATCACGGTCCGCTTCCTGCTAACGATATCAAATCGCGTCAGGCGACGTCCGCCCAGGCCACCCTTCTCGTTTCCTTCGCAGGCCAGCAGGTTTCCGTGCGCATCAAACATCAAGCCATTGGCTTTTCCACTCGGTCGAATGAAGGTCACGGCATTTTCTGCACCGGGTGGTAATCGCATAATGCGATTGTTCGCGATCTCCGTAAAGTAAACGCTGCCATCCCGGTGATAGGCTGGCCCTTCCGTAAAAACCAGTTCCGTGGCTGCTTCCACGCGTTCCGCAGCAACGATCCCGGAGGGGAGTTCGTCGGCTGGTAACCACGACGCAGTATTGATAATGACTGCAACCAGGATGCTATTGAGAAGTGCGGCAACAAACGATTTCATAATCTCTCTCCGGGAAGTTTCTGGCAGGTTTAAAATGCTTACGCAATGATTTCCTTGACGACGTTACCGTGCACGTCGGTCAATCGGAAGTCACGTCCAGCTTGATGGTAGGTCAGGCGCTCGTGGTCGAGACCAAGCAAATGCAGAACTGTCGCATGGAGATCGTGAACGTGCATGCGGTTCTGGACGGCCTTGAAACCGAAGTCATCCGTCTCGCCCCAGGTCATGCCACCTCGGATACCGCCTCCGGCCAGCCACATTGTAAAACCGTGATGATTATGGTCACGCCCACTGCCATTCTCTGACGTGGGTGTACGGCCAAACTCTCCGCCCCACATGACGAGTGTATCCTCGAGCAAACCACGTTGCTTGAGATCAGCCAGCAAGGAAGCAATTGGCTGATCGATGGTTTGGCACAGCTTCGGAACTGTCTTGTCGTGATTCGAGTGCGTATCCCACGGCTGACCGTTTCCATAGTACACCTGGACAAAACGCACACCACGTTCAACAAGGCGACGAGCAAGCAGGCATCCGTTCGCAAAGTGTCCACTGCCATAGCTATCGCGGGTTGCCTTGGTTTCTTTATTGAGATCGAAGGCATCGCTGGCACGGAACTGCATTCGAAAAGCTGTCTCCATCGAACGAACGCGAGCATTAAATATGTCATCCTGCCCGTTTCGCTGTTGGGATTCCGTGTCCAGTGCGCGCAGGAGTTCGAGTTGACGTTGCTGTGTTTGCTGATTCCACTTGGTGTTCCGCAAGTGTGGAATCATCTTCTTGGGATCGATCGATGAGTGATTGATATACGTTCCCTGGCAGGACGAGGGAAGGAACGCGCTGTTCCAAAGGATCGAAAATCGCACGGGCCTGCCGGGACACAGAACAACATAACCTGGCAGGTCCTGGTTCTCGCTACCAAGACCGTACAGGAACCACGCTCCCATGCTCGGTCGAGTTGGCAGGATCGTACCGTTATTCATTTGCAGCAGTGCGGGACCGTGATTCGGATTATCCGCATGCATCGAGCGTAGCACACACATATCATCAATGTGCTGGCTGAGTTTCGGTAGCAGTTCGCTGACGGGAACGCCGCTTTCGCCACATGGTTTGAACTTGAAGGGCGATGGAAGTAGCCCGCCGGTCGGCCGTTCCGTAAGCAAGTCCGCACTTTCGGGCCTTTGGCCTGCGTATTTTGTCAGCGCCGGTTTCGGGTCAAACAGGTCCGCTTGAAACGGACCACCATTCATGAACAGGTGAATCACTCGCTTGGCACGCGGGGCGAAGTGTCGTCCATCCGGAAACAATGCACCGGTGGATTCGCCCTGGCTCTGCTGTGACATGAATGCCGTTGCACCCAGCATACCTGGAACCGCGGCGGCCTGGCGCAGCATGTGGCGACGGGATAGTGATTGGGATGGATTAGTCTGCATGCAATTAGTCCGACCGTTAAACGAGTCAATAAGTACCTAGTTTACAAAGAGAAACTCGTTCGAAGCCAGCAATACATGAACGTATTGGACCCAGGCATTTTCGCGTGCTTCTCCGGTCATTTCTCCAACAAAGTCGAGGGCTAGTTTCGTTTCGCGTTTTGATGGCTCACGGGCAAATAGTAGTTGGTAGGCAAACAGAATCCGTTCCCTGTCCGATTCCAGTTCCTCGTTCAGCAAGCGGGTTGCCAGTCCCTTTGACCGAGTAAGCATCATCGGCCCATTGAGGGCGTACAAGCCTTGCAGGGTAGTCGTGGTCCCGACACGCTGGGGGCTGTGTGCCGTCGGATCGGGGAAGTCGTGTGTCAATAACATCGTAGACATTTCACGTCGGTGGATCGTGCAGTAGATCGTTCGCCGTTTGTTCGATGCGTCAGTCAGGCTCATGGAAGGACCGCCGAGCTTGTTATCCAACTCACCAGACACCGCCAACATCGCATCGCGCCACGCTTCAACGCTCAACCTGGTGCGCGACATACGAGACAGCCACCGGTTATCGGGATCCGTCTTCGCCTGGGGACGGTCATCGCGACTGGACTGTCGATACGTTGCTGAAAGAACGATCTCTCGATGCAGCTTCTTCATGGACCACCCGCCTGTGATAAAACGGGATGCCAGGTCGTCAAGTAATTCCGGGTGTGATGGGCGCTCGCCAGACTTGCCGAAGTTACTCGGTGTTGTAACCAACCCGCGGCCGAAGTGTGCGAGCCAAATGCGGTTGACCAGCACACGGGCTGCCAGCGGATGCGCGTCGGTGGTAATGGCTTGTGCCAGCTCAAGACGCCCGCTACCCATCTTGAACGGCGTTGGCTGATCGGATGAGGAAAGAACCTGGAGAAAACGCCTTGGTACAACATCTCCCAGGCGGTTTGGATTTCCACGAACGAAGAGGTTCAAGTCTTGAGGTTTGGGATGATAAACCAGCTTTGTTCCCGACTGTGCTATCTTGCCTTTGCGTTCGACGGAGAGCGCTTCCTCGGTCACGGCGGGAGCCATCAATACATTGAAATGAGGCGTCTTTTTAAGTTCGGCAATTTTTACCGTCAACGCGTCGATTTCTTTCTCAGGTAGTGGCTTCTTCTTTTTCAGTTCCTTGACCTTCGCTTCGTGCTTTACGATCTCAGCTTTCGCCGTACGGACCGGTGCATACAACGACTCATCAATCGTCGGCCGTTCCTTGATTCGGCAACTGGCAAACACACCTGCGAGCGCGTAATAGTCCTGCATCGTGATCGCATCAAACTTGTGATTGTGACAGCGCGCACAAGCCACAGTTAATCCGAGGAACGTTCGGGAGACGGTGTCAATTCGTTCTTCCCATTCGTCGGCAACGATGACCTTGATAATCTCGGCGGGAAGCTGGAGTTCCTTCCAGTAATTCGGACTGAGCCCCAGGAAACCCAGGGCCGCGATATCTTGCGGTCCTGTCTCGGTCATAAAGTCGGTTGCCAGTTGTCGGTGCACGAACTGGTCATACGGCATGTCATCATTCATCGCCTGGACCACCCAGTCGCGATAAAGGTGAGCCTGGCCTGTCGAGTACAGCCAGCTTGCTGTGCGGTCCGTGTAGCGGGCAAGGTCCAGCCAGACGCGCGCCCAACGTTCCCCGAAGTGTTTGCTGTTAAGCAGACGTTCAACGGCAGCTTCATAAGCTTGCGGCGACTTGTCGTTAACAAACGCGGTTAACTCAGCCGGAGTGGGAGGCAAGCCCGTCAGGTCGAACGTGAGCCGTCGCAATAATGTTGCCTGGTCCGCTTCCTTCGCTGGACTGAGAGCATTGGCTTCCATGGCTGCCAGGACAAAATGGTCCATGCGTTGTTCCACCCAGTCTGTTTGTTTCGTCTTGGGCAATGGTTTTTCCTCGACCGGCACGAAAGACCAGAATTTACGAGCCTTGGCGAAGTCGATTTTACGGTCGCCCTGTGGCGTTGACGTTGCTCCACCCGGGAACGGAGCACCGCGTCGTACCCATTCGGTCAGCGCAGCAATCTCGTGGTCAGGGAGCTTGCCTTTGGGTGGCATCTGGTAGTCGCCATTTGCCTTGAACTGGATCGCTGCAATTAACAGGCTCTCCTGTGGCTTCCCTGGAACGATCGCTGATCCACTGTCACCGCCGGTAATCAATCCTCCTCGTGAGTCGACCTTAAGGCCACCCTTCACACTCTTGGACCGATTCGAGTGACAGGCGTAACATCTTGCAGCCAGCACGGGACGGATCTTCTTTTCGAAGAACTCGATGTCCTCGGGAGATGGGGCATTCGTGTCTTCTGCAAACGCGGTGGTGCCGGTAATCAAAAGCAGCACGGCACACGATATGGTGAAGGCAATTCTCATCGAATAAACCAGGGAGGTTGGAAATCTAAAATGCGGGATGGTGAAAGTCATGCTGTTTCAGCGTCTGTCGCTTCTTCACGGTGGGTAATCAATATTACCACAGAGGAGCAACAAACGCTTCCATAAACCTGGGAATGTCATTGTTGACGCAGGCCGGGTGGAGCTGCCCTGCAAGGACCAGCGGCGGACCATGCCGTTGTTGTAAAGAGACCCGTAAAATACCTTGTGGGATCCAGTCGGGCACGTAAAATCGCTGGTAACCCTTTTTATTTTCCTTGACCAATACCAATGAGGACCGCCGATCATGAGCAGGACACCCGTTCGCGTGGGCCTCATCGGATCCCAGTTTATTTCCTCGATTCACGCCAGGGCCGTACAGCGTTGTCCCAACGCAGAGCTCGTTGCGGTAGCTTCCCCGACGCCAGGCAATGCGGAAAAATTCGCTGGCGAGTTCAGTATTCCACATCATTTCACCGACTACCGGCAACTGCTGGAGCTGGGTGATCTGGACATGATCGTGATTGGTGCACCAAACCACGTGCACTGTGAAATCACGGTGGCGGCGGCGGCGGCAGGCAAACACGTGGTCTGCGAAAAACCCCTGTGCCTGAACCTGGCAGAGGCGGACCAGATGATTGATGCCTGCAAGGTGGCAGGCGTTAAGCTGATGTACGCCGAGGAGCTCTGTTTCGCCCCCAAGTATGTCCGTCTCAAGGAATTGCTGGATAGCGGTGCCCTGGGTACCCCCACGCTGATCAAGCAAAGTGAAAAACATAGTGGACCCCATGCGGATCATTTCTGGGACGTCGAGAAGAGTGGCGGTGGTGTCGCCATGGACATGGGGTGTCACGCAATCGAATTCTTTCGCTGGATGCTGGGGCGTCCGGCCATCAAGTCCGTATATGCCCAGATGAATACGCTGGTTCACGGGGATAAAACTCGCGGAGATGATAATGCCCTGATCGTGGTCGAGTTTGAAAACGGCTGCGTCGCGTTGGCAGAAGAAAGCTGGACCAAGCTGGGGGGCATGGATGACCGCGCCGAGGTACACGGATCCCAGGGCGTGGCCTATGCCGACCTGCTCCACGGGAATTCTATCGAGACATACAGCGCCGCGGGATACGATTATGCCGTGGAAAAGTCGGACCAGACCACGGGCTGGACATTCACGATGTACGAAGAAGAATGGAACTATGGATTCCCCCAGGAGATGGCCCACTTCGTGGATTGTGTTCAGAACGACCTACCACCCCTGGTGACGGGAGAAGACGGACGGGCTGTCCTGGAGGCTCTTTTTGCGGCCTATGCCTCGGCCGGCAGTGGACAGAAAACCTTGCTCCCCTTTCCCAGCGATGCAATTCGCCCATGTGATCTCTGGCTGGGAACCCCCTGACCTGGCAGCGGCGTAGCAGAGTTGTTTTCTATCCCCACGCTATCAATTCAAGTAAGATAGAGAACGGAGTTCACACCTGTGTGGATGAACTGCAATACCCCCTGTTTCAGACCCTGGGATTCACATGGCATCCTTATCCTGGCGCATGACGATTTGCCTGGCTGCCTGCATCGGTATGGCAACCGCTGTCAACCATACGATCCACGCCCAGGATAAACCACTCGCGGCCGCCACCGACCAGGTCGACTATCTGCAGGATGTGAAACCCATCTTCCTGGAACACTGCGCAGCATGTCACGGGGGCTTAAAACAAAACGGAAAACTACGACTTGATACGGCAGCGGCCATCAAGCGTGGGGGTGAAAGCGGTCCCGGCCTGGTACCCGGAAAGCCCGGGGACAGTTTCCTGCTCGAGGTCCTCAACGGGGATGCCGGTTTCCGTATGCCACCCGAAGGGCAGGGGACACCACCGGATGCCGCAGAATTGGCAATCATCCGTCAATGGATCAAGCAGGGGGCCCAGGCGCCTGCGGACGAAACCCCGCAGGAAGATCCACGAACCCACTGGTCCTACCAACCCCCATCGCATCCATCGATTCCAGTCCCCAGCGATACGGATTGGCAACAGCATCCGATTGATGGCTTCATTGGACAGCAGCACGAGAAACATCATCTTCAACCCTCGCGATTAGCTGCACCCCAGGTCCTGCTGCGACGGGTCTACCTGGACCTGGTTGGCTACCCGCCACCGCGTCAACAACTGATTGCGTTCGCCAGGGATCCCTCGCTTCAACACTACGAGCGAATCGTGGATGGATTGCTTGCTTCTCCCCAGTATGGTGAACGATGGGGCCGCCACTGGATGGACATCTGGCGTTACAGCGACTGGTACGGGCGCAGACCCAGCAACGAGATTCGTTATAGCCAGCGTCACATCTGGCGGTGGCGTAACTGGATCATTGAATCCCTCAATGAGGACAAGGGATATGATCGCATGCTGACCGAGATGCTGGCTGGTGACGAGCTTGCTCCCACCGATAACTCGACCCTGGCAGCAACCGGTTTCCTCGGACGTAACTGGTACAAGTTCGACAAGAACACCTGGCTATTCGAAACAGTTGAGCAAACCAGCCGTGGACTTCTTGGCGTTACCATGCGTTGTGCCCGCTGTCATGATCACAAGTACGATCCGATCTCACAGAAAGATTACTACCAGTTTCGAGCTTTCTTTGAACCGCATGCCTTCCGGACCGATCCGATCAACCCACAAGCAAAAACAGAAGTCGATAACGGTAAAGCCACCGTCCTGACCGACGGCCTGGCCCGGGCCTATGACAAGGACCTGGAGACTCCCACCTATCTCTTCCAACGCGGCGATGATCGCAACCCGGACAAGGAAAACCCACTGTCACCCGGCGTACCTGTCTCGCTCGGAAAAACTGCGGTGTCCATTGCACCAATCCAGTTACCCATTTCCAGTTCCATACCCGAGTTACGAGACACGCATCGCAACATCATCGAAGCCCAGGCCCAGGTAACGATCAACAAGGCAAAAGAACATTCAGACAAGTCGCAAAAACTGGTGAGCCAGTTAACTACTGAATTAGCAAGCTCTCCCGACCAGCCGACACCAGCTGGAGAACCCGTAAAGCCGTTCCTGGTCGATGACTTCTCATTCCTGGATACCAAGCAATGGAAAGTTCAACGCGGCACCTGGGAAGTCAAGAATGGCCATTTAACACAAACGGCCATCACGAGTTTTGCCACGATCGTAAGTCTCCAGGACCATCCTCGCAACTTCGTAGCCCGTGCCAAGTACCGCAAGTTGAAACCGGGAACGTTTCGCTCGGTCGGTTTTAGTTTCGACCATGTCCCGGGAGTCAGCACCCAGGATGTTTACACATCGCGAACCGATAGCAAGCCGGTGGGCGGCGTCCAGGCTTTCCATCGTATCAAGGGAAAGCAAACGTATCCGCGAGAAGCGACCACCACGGGCGACTTCAAAGTGGGTGACTTAATCGACCTGGAATTCACTGTCCGAGAACGGGATCTAACCATCAAGGTGAACGGTGAACTGCGACTTGAATACACGTTGCCACTGGAACGACAGAACGGAAAGTTCTGTGTCTGGAATCATTCCGGCAACTGCGAGTTTCATTCGCTGGAAATCACACCACTCACGCGAAGTCGGCAAGACGTCGAAATGGCCCTGCAGGCTGCCCGGCATGGAGTCCGGTTAGCCGAGAAACAAAATGAACTGGCGACCGCCAAACTACAGGAACGATTAACCCAGTGGCAAGCGGAGCGTGTACGCCTGGGTGTCACCGCTGGCGACGCCAAGCAAGCAGCGATTACAGCTCACCAGGCGAACCTACAACAAGCCGTGATCGAAGCTCAGATCGGACTACTCAAGGCAACGCGGCTTGTCAGCCTGGCAGCTACTGAAAAGAACAAGCAGCAACAGGCACTGGCCGAAAAGAAAGTCCAGGAAAGTTTGCTAGCGCAAGCACAGGCGGATGGAACCTATACGCAATTCAAGGCCTCGTATCCGACCACTAGTACCGGGCGGCGTACCGCGCTGGCAAACTGGATGACCCAACCCACCAACCCCCGGACCAGTCGCATCGCGGTGAATCACATTTGGCTGCGGCACTTTGGTGAGGCGCTAGTCCCATCGGTCGATAATTTCGGTCTCTCTGGAAAGAAACCCAGTCACCCTCAATTGCTGGACTGGCTGGCAAATCAGCTGGCAGATAACGGCTGGCGAATGAAACCCGTTCACCGCCTGATCGTCACCTCACGTACCTACCGACAGGCTTCTCTCACCGAAAGCACCCAGGAAAAGAACCTGGCAACGGATCCGAAAAACCGTTACCTGTGGCGAATGAACTGGCACCGTATGGAAGCCGAGGCCGTTCGGGACAGCCTGCTGGCAGTCGCGGGAAAAATGGATACCACGGTAGGTGGTCCTGACCTGGCGGAAATCGAGGGGCAAACTTCCCGGCGGCGCAGTCTTTACTTCCGTACGACTCCGGATAACCAGATGCAGATGCTGACACTCTTTGACCAGGCCAATCCGACAGAATGTTATCGCCGGCGGGAAAGCGTGGTGCCCCAGCAGGCACTGGCCCTTTCCAACGGACGGCTGGCGATTGACATGTCACGACTGCTGGCAGCTGATCTCAGTAAGCAGGTCGGCACGTCCACGGAACCGGCCAGCCAGACCAGGTTTATCATGCATGCCTTTGAATGCATTCTCAGTCGTCAGCCAACTGCCGTGGAATCAGCGGCTTGCCTGTCATTTCTCCAGCAGAACGCCCAACTCCTGGAAAAGCCCGGGGAGCTGGAGGCCTTTCCTGCTGGAAAAGAAGAGCCCACGGTGGCGGCTTCTGCCGATACCCATCAAAGAGCGAGAGAAAACCTGGTTCATGTGTTGTTCAATCACAACGAATTTGTCACGATTCGATAACTCACACCCCCAACCTGTTAAACTCAAGAACTATGTCATCCTACGAACTTAAAACGGATCATGCGATTTGCGGGCGAATCCGTCGACGATCCTTCCTGTCAGATTGTGGCATGGGATTGACCGGCCTGGCGTTGAGCAGCTTACTTGGCCAGGACACGCAACTATCAGCCACTGAACTGCCCACGGGTCAACCGCATTTCCCCGCCAAGGTGAAGCGCGTGATCTGGCTTTTCATGCTCGGCGGCACCAGCCACATGGAAAGTTTCGATCCCAAGCCGGAATTAAATCGACATGCCGGTAAGACATTCGCAGAATCTCCTTACCATAAAGCGATCCTGGAGAGCCCGTACTACCGTAAGAACGTACGTGACTTTGCTGGCACGCTGCGAGACCTGATGCCGAAGATCTACCCCATGCAAGTGGGCTATCGGAAGCGGGGACAGGCAGGTATCGAGGTCAGCAACTGGTGGGAACACCTGGGTGAACACGTTGACGACCTTTCGATCGTACGTTCCATGTGGACCACGGATAACGATCATGCAGCACAACTGCAGTTTCACACCGGCCGTCACATTTTTGATGGACTACGACCCTCCATCGGTTCCTGGGTGCACTACGGGCTGGGAAGCTTGAATGACAACCTGCCCCAGTTTATTGCCCTGGGAAGTCCTCCTCGCGATTGTTGTGGGGGCGTGGGAGCCCACGGAGCTGATTACCTGGGTCCCCAGCATGCAGGGGTTCACCTGAAGGTTGATCCCAAGAACCCGTTACCGTTCGGCACCCCGGGATCCAAGATTTTCGTGGGTGAACGCAAGCAACAACTGAACCTGTTGAACCGGCTGAACCAGGAAACCGGCCTCCAGTACCCGGATGACCCGGCGCTCAAGGCACGGATTAAATCGTACGAGTTGGCTTTTCGGATGCAGATGGCGGTGCCGGAGGTCATGCAATTGAGCCAGGAAACCAAGGCTACCGAGTCGATGTACGGACTTGATGCAGATACAACGCGGCCCTTTGGGCAGTTATGCCTGACTGCTCGCCGGCTGGCCGAGCGTGGTGTCCGTTTTGTCCAGTTGTATCACGATGGCTGGGATTCACACGCCCAGTTGAAAGCCAGGCATTCCTCGTTAATCAAGCAAGTTGATAAACCGATTGCTGGTTTACTCAAGGACCTGAAGCAACGTGGCCTACTGGACGAGACACTGGTCGTCTGGGGTACGGAGTTCGGTCGTACGCCGGGAGCCGAGAGGTCCGATGGCCGTGATCATCATCCCTACGGATTCTCCGTCTGGATGGCAGGTGGTGGAATCAAGCGCGGTGTGGTCCATGGGGCAACCGATGAGCTGGGATTCCATGCCGTTGAAAATCGGCATTACGTAACCGACCTGCACGCCACGGTACTGCATCAGCTGGGACTCGACTCTCGACAGATGAACGTGCCGGGACAAAAGCGGCTAGAGATCGACTACGGTACACCGATCCACGCGATCATGAGTTAACCCAAGGGTGCCAGCCGCACCACCTCGGTTTCAAAGCTGCCATCCTCGTGCAAGTCGAACACGCGATAGCCTGCAGGTACGGTATCGATTTCTGCGTTGTTCGTGCGAGGGCAAAACTGGACTGCAACCGATGGCGTGGTCAGGTACCGGCGTTCATCCTCATCCATTTGAAACTCGTGGTGAACGTGTCCACAACAGACAATACGTACTGCTGGAAACGGCCTTAACAACTCATGGAAACGGTCCGCATTACGCAGGCCAATCTTATCCAGCCAGCGAGTTTCCACGGAAAACGGTGGGTGATGCATGAAGACCAGTGCGGGAAGATCCGGTTTCTCAGACAATCGATCATGAGCCCACTGGCACTGTGCTTCCCCGATTTCACCATGGACTTGCCCCGGGATATGAGTATCAATCCCAAGGATTTTCCAACCAGGAAGCTGCTGTTCAAAACACACTTCCTGTTGTCCCGGCGTAACGATCTCCGCGAAGACGTCGTGCATGGACTCCCGGTGATCATGGTTGCCAGGAATGATCCGACAGCGCGTAACCCAGTCGCCAAGCATTTCTCGAAGCACGACGTAGGTGGGTCTCAGTTCATCGTGTGCCAGGTCCCCGGAAATCACCAGCAGGTCACACTCCGACTCATGGGTCGTCACGTGTTCCAGTGCACGGCGCACTTGATCATGAGGCCGTACGCCCCGCAACTCTGCATCCGGTTCCGTGAACAGGTGGCAATCCGAGATCTGGACAACGCGTATAGACATATCAACCACCAGGGCGAAGAAAAGGAAAGTCGTGAAGTGACCGAGGTCTTGCTATCTTATCCCAACTTTCCGGCAAGGACGATATGAAACCTATCTGCAATACTCATGCCGGGCCAATTACTTCTTCTCTTCTTCCTTCGCATCTTCCTCTTTTTCCTTGGGAAGAATAGTAATCTTCATGGGCACGGCGTAGGTTGCCTTCATGACGAAGTTGATCGACACGTGGGCCATCACCGGAAATTGCTGCTGCTCAACCGGCAGCGTGGTATCGGCCACCTTGAGGGTGATATGTCCCTTGCTTTCCTTGCCAGTCAACAGGATCTTGCTGTTCTTATCATCCAGGGTTACGCCCTCGGGCAGTGAATTACCGTAAGTACTGCTGAGATGCTGAAACAAGACATCAAGCGATACATTCTTTTCGAATCCCTCGAAGCGTTCGATCTCAACTTCGATTTTCACGGACTCACCGGGCTTGGCAGTAATTTCATTCTGGCTCACCTTGAGTCCACGAATATCACCTGGCGCACCCACGCACAGTGCGTGTTCATCGACGGTCCAGTGTCCACGGCCACCTCCGGGCTGATAGGTCTCCTGGTAAACCACTGCCTGTCGCTCAAGCTTCCTGACCTTGTCCCCTTCCTTGACCTCGGCAACGCCCCGGATCGTCATGTTCGAGATATCCATGGTGGCATCTCCCGCAGCCTCCAGGATGATGCATCCGTCAACACCTTTGCCCGCCATGATTTTTCCACAATGCACCTCGACTCCCTTGGGCAGTCCTTCTGCCTGCAACTGAACCTCACCTGCAAATCCGTTACGGCGTTCCAGCCTGACAAAAACCACGCCCCCGGTACCGGGTGTTAATTGAGTCTTATCCGTATCCGCAAAAATACGGAAATCTTCCTGGCTGCGGTGTACTTTCAACAGGTAGACATGTTCCGGTCCCCCGCGCAGATGCAAATCACGTACTTCAATGAAGTACTGTCCATCGGCAGGCACGGTCCAGTTTTCGACCTGTGAATCGGCAAACGTGTGCTTGCCAATTTTCATATCATCGTTCAGCGTTTGCTGCTTTCCTTCTGCGTTGAGTATCCGAAGATGCGAATCAAGCATCGACTGGTGACGCCGAGCCACGACCTCGATCGTATAGCGTTCGCCCTTCTTGGCATCGAACCGATAGTAATCGATATCCGTTTCGCTCTCGATCCGACCGTTCACACCAGCTGGTATTGAAATAGGCTGCGCCGCCGATGTTTCATTATTGGGATCACTGGTTTCTACCATCAGCGGTAAATCGCTAATGACTACCGGTGCCGGGTTCGAAAGGTTTTCTCCCAGCGGGACCTGTACCCACTGCAGCCCCATGGGTTGGTCGGCCGCGATTGCGGCCTTGACCTGCGGTTGTTCTGCCAGGCCAAATCCCACCAACTGGAAATCGATTTCCTGGCCACGCTTGACACCCAGGGGATAGACATTGGACACAAACGGTCGGTTACTGACTTCCACGCAATACTGCCAGTACGTATTACCCTGGTAACGAACGTCACGAATTTCCAGCAGGTATTCGCCACTTTCCTTGAACTGATAAGTCATCCAGGGATCGGCGGCAAAATAGTTATCCACTGCGGCCAATGTGCTGCCGCTGGCGGTACGAAGCGTAATCATCGGATCTGCGTGTTTTTGCAAGTCATGGATACGATCCTGCAATCGCATGCAACGCAT
>Ga0315331_10001738_pt1 | contig 16412 bp, 12 predicted proteins | sample M160m34915metaG_FD_203456 | JGI IMG/M metagenome (GOLD analysis project Ga0315331, IMG submission 203456) | Ammonia-oxidizing marine archaeal communities from Monterey Bay, California, United States - M1 60m 34915 | ecosystem: Environmental > Aquatic > Marine > Intertidal zone | place: USA...
GCGTTACTCCACATTCCAGGTATCAACGTCGGAAACGAGGAAATCCAGGTGCAACTGGGGAATGCCAGCAAGTACGCCCGCTTGCATGTGTTTGCCAGTCGATACGAACCGGCTTATTCCGCTTACCACCAGATGCAACCGGCCCTGGGCGAAACGCTGACTGGTCGAAAAACGCGGTCTCTCAACTCGCTTTATGCTACCGGCCGCAACATTGGTGATGAGTACCAGTACATCATCGATCGCAAGTACCACGTCAAGTATCCAGGAAACATGCTGGAGCGACCCAGCGTGCTACTCAACCCGTGGGTTCTCAACACCACCGAAACCAGGCGGCAGGACGCCAGGAAGGGAGAGGCGTTTGACGACCAGGAGACGGGTGGCATGGGTGAGGGATTCGGCGATGGCGGGATGGGCGCTAAACCGGGTTCCGCTAAATCCGGGGGCGACTTTGCCAACCTTGATTTCCTGCCTGGCCAGGCAATTTCGCTGGTAAACCTGCAACCCGATGACCAGGGAATCGTCACGATCAAACGGGAAGACCTGGGCGCGAACTGCAAGCTGCATATCGTAGCGGTCGATCCGACTACCGCTGTCCTGCGTACGATTTCGCTTCCGGAAATCGACACGAAATACCGAGATCTGCGACTGGCAAACACCCTGGATTCTGCCAAGCACTTTTCGCAGCAAAAAAAGATCCGGGTCGTTCCTGCCGGTACGCCCTTCGTGCTGCCCGATGTCAGCACGGCCCGCTTCCAGGTCTATGACGACCTCTCGAAGGTCTACGGCCTCTACGCAACATTATCCGGTGATGAGACACTCGCCGAGTTCCGTTTCATTCTTGGTTGGCCTGCTCTCAAGGATACGGAAAAACGGGCTCTTTATTCGAAGTACGCCTGCCACGAGCTGAACTTCTTCCTCTACCACAAGGATCCCCGGTTCTTCGAGTTGGTCATCCTGCCTTACCTGGCAAACAAGAAGGACGCCACCTTCGTGGACCACTGGCTGCTCAATGCAAAACTCGATCGTTACCTGGATCCATGGCACCATGGGCGCCTGAACACACTGGAACAGGTCCTGCTGGGAAAACGTCTGCAGGATGAATCTGCGCATACGCTGCGAGCGATTCGCGACCGTTACCAGTTATTGACCCCGGACCTGGACATTTTAAACGAACTCTTCGACACGGCCCTCGAGGGTAACGCCCTGGAAGAGGAGACGGAGGAAATGGAAGACATGCTCGGTCTTGTCGAAAAGGCAGCAGAGCAACAAAAACAACTACTGGAGGCCATACCGGGCACCGCGTCAGCCGACAAGAACCGGGGATTCGGGATGGGTGGGATGGGTGGTGGAGGTGTCGCGCCGCCGGTTCCAGGCGCCAAACCGTCCGGGGACAGGGACGATCAAGTCCAAGAGGAAGGCCTCGAAGAGGAACTGAGGGAGTCCAAGAAGGAAGCCAAGAAGAAATCCAATGTTCAGGATCAGCTCCTGAACGCGGGGAAAGACGCAGCGCAATGGTATGCGACCAACACTGCCTCCCGCAAACGCGTTGTCCAGTTGTATCGCAAGATGGAAGCTACCAAGGAATGGGTTGAGAACAACTACTACCGGTTGCCTATCGAACAGCAAAACGCGGAACTCGTGAAAGTCAACGCATTCTGGAATGACTATGCCGGACACCAGGGCAAGGCCGGTTTCGTTTCTGCGAACTTTCTCCAGGCCGCTGGCAATTTCACCGAGATGATGGCTGCCCTGGCCGTCATGGACCTGCCATTCCAGGCCGGGGAACACGAGACCAAGCTTGAGAAGCTCCAGCTCACCCTGAAACCGAGCAGCCCACTGGTCATTTTTCACCAGCAAATCAAGGAAAGTGTACCCCAGGAAAATCCTGTCTCGATCCTGGTCAGCGAAAATTTCTACCGACATGGTGATCGTTATGTGCAGGAAGGTAACGAACGCTATGACAAGTTCATCTCGGAAGAATTCCTCGTGCACACGGTCTATGGATGCCAGGTCGTCGTGACCAATCCCACCTCAGCACCTCAGAAACTGGATGTATTGCTGCAGATCCCCGCGGGCGCCATGCCCGTCAATGGTTTTCGTGAAACAAGCAGCATGCATGTCAGCCTGAAGCCTTACCACACGACCACCTTCGACTACCTGTTCTATTTTCCTGCTGTCGGAAACTACTCACACTACCCGGTCCATGTTTCCAAGGAAGAACAACTCGTCACCCAGGCGGATCCCTTTAGCTTCAAGGTGCTGGAAAAACCGAGCAAGATCGACCGTAACAACTGGGCATACATTTCCCAGTTTGGGACTCCTGAACAGGTCATGGAATACCTCCAGGCCACGAATCTCCATCGCGTTGCACTGGACAGGATCGCGTTTCGCATGCATGACAAGGATTTCTACGAACAGGTTACGGCGCTGCTGCACCAGCGGCATGTTTACGAACCGACGCTCTGGTCCTACTCGATCCAGCATCGGGATGTCGCTCGGATTCGAGAATACCTGCAGCACCGGGACGATTTCGTGAAGGCCTGTGGGATGTACCTGGAAAGTCCGCTGTTATCGATCGACCCCGTCAACCGGAAAACCTACCAGCATCGTGACTATCGCCCCCTGGTCAACGCCCGAGCCCACGCCCTGGGGCCGCGGCGACAGATCGTGAATCAGCGTTTTCACACCCAGTACCACCAGTTGCTGAAACTCCTCAGTTATCGTCGGCAACTCACTGATGTGGATCGGCTGGATGTCGTTTACTACATGTTGCTGCAGGATCGCATCGAGGAAGCGCTGGCAGCATTCGCCGAGGTGAATCCTGAGAACCTGTCATCACGTCTGCAGTACGACTACTTTGCCGGGTATCTCGGATTTTACACCGAACAGTTGGAACCAGTTCGAGCGATTCTCAACAAGTACCAGGACCATCCCGTGGATCGTTGGCAGAAAGCATTCGCCAGCATGACCAACCAGTTGAATGAACTGGAAGGTAAGAACCCTGGCCTGATCGATCCGAAAAACCGAGACCAGGTCCAGGAGAACCTGGCGTCACGTGCTGCCAGCATGAACCTCGCCATCGAGGGCAAGCAGGTACAACTCAAGTACCAGCAGGTGCCACAGGTCCAGGTTAATTACTACCTGATGGATATCGAATTGCTATTCAGTCGCCAGCCATTCGTACAACATGGTTCAGGCCAGTTTTCCTATATCCGCCCCAACGTGACCGAGCAGATCGAGTTACCAAAAGACAAGACGCAGATCTCGTTCCAGCTACCGGAACAACTGCAGAACAGCAACCTGCTGGTCGAAATTCGTGGCGCGGGCCAGGTCCAGACGCGAACTTACTATGCCAACTCGTTGAACGTGCAAACGATTCAGCAATATGGTCAGCTGCAGGTCACCGAGACGGCTTCCAACAAGCCCATTCCGAAAACCTATGTCAAGGTTTACGCCCGATTACCCAACGGAAAGGTACGCTTCTACAAGGACGGCTACACGGATTTACGTGGGCGGTTTGACTACAGCTCCGTGAACACGGACGACCTCGATGCAGTCCAGAAGTTTGCTATCTTGATCCTGAGTCCAAGGTATGGATCGGTCATCCAGGAAGTCTCGCCACCGACCCGTTAAACCGGGTGCCGATGAAGGACCTACCATTCAGGATCCCGGGACGGCTTCGATAAAGCGCGACTCGAAGGCCGTGGCCGGATCAAGCTGGGCATCAAGCCAGTCGATTTCCTTGAGCTGGTTTGACAGGGCCTGCCAACGTTCCAGGCTCATCACTCCCAGTTCGTTGGGCGGCATGTTCTCGGGCAGGCATAGGGGCTGGATCGCTTCCACGCCAAACCGCAAGCTCTCCATGTCCATTTCCGGGTTTACCTCGTGGATATAGGCGTTGACTGTCCTGGGGTTGGCCAGGTAATCCTGCCAGCCACGCCGTGAAGCTCGCACTACCTTGGCAACCAGTTCTTCCTGGGCACTAATCGTGTCCCCGTGGGTCACGAGCAGGCTCGTATAGGGATTGAAACCAATCTCCGAAACCATCAGTACATGGGGATCGGCACCTTCTCGCCGGGCCACGAACGGTTCACTAAACACGTATCCCTGCTGGGCGAAATTTTCATCCTTGAGGAACAGGGCACTGCTGCCGGCATAGGGGACCAGCTTGACATTTTCCAGGGTGACCTGCGTCTTCAGGTATTCCAGGTAGGCCTTGCCACTGCCCGCCGCCAGGGTCATATCCTTGAGATCCTCGAGACGGCGAATCCCCGATCCCTTGTGAACCATGATGCAGCGCGGACTCATCTGCAGGGGTGCCAACAGGGCGACCACATCCGCCTGCTCGTTTCTTCCGACCAGCACCTGGTCCGCATTGGCAACCCCGAACATCACGCGCTTGGTCGCCACATTCTGGATGATTGGTACCCCGGGGCCACCAGGCTGGATCTCCACGTCCAGCCCTTCCTCCTTGAAATACCCATTCACCAGTGCCGCGTAGTATCCCCCGTGTTCTGCCTCGGGGAACCAGTTCAGGGCGAGCGTCACTTTCGTCAGTTCCCTGGAAGACGGGGATGGTTCCGGGGCGGATCCGCATCCCACCAGGCCAACCGTGAGAAGCAGGATGCTCAACAGATACTTGAGAGGTACCACGAATCGATTCCTTGTCTTGTTAGACCATGTTTTCCTGGACGACCCGCTTCATTCTAGCGACTGGCCGACCAGGTGGTAATCACGGAATTCAGTTTATGCCTGCTCCTGGGCATAGGTCCAGCGCGCGAGCAACTGGTACCCGACCCAGGTGACCAGGGCGAACATCATCACGCCCAATAAGGCCGAGGAAATAATAGTCGCAAAGAGCAGGTCTGTCCGTAGCTGGCCGGAACTCTGTAGTACCAGGTAACCCAGCCCGTAATGGTCGCTTGCATAACCCGCGAAAAACTCTCCCACGATCGCCCCCACGACGGCCAGGCCGCTGGACGTGCGGGCCCCGGTTACCAGGTAAGGAACGGCATGGGGCATGCGCAGCTTGAGCAGGGTTTGCCAGCGCGAGGCTCGATTCATTTCAAAGAGATCCCGCAGTCCCCGGTCCACGGACGTCAGTCCGACGGTCACGCTGGTAATGACGGGGAAGAGGCTGATCACCACCGTGACGACAACGATACTCTGGAAACCATTTCCGAACCAGTTAATGACCAGGGGGGCAATCGCGACGATGGGAACGGTCTGCAGGAAAATGGCATAGGGATAGAGGCTGCGACGAACCAGTATCGACTGGGAGAAGACGAAAGCAGTAAACGTTCCGATCACGACACTCAACATGAACCCACTGACCGCGGCCAGTGCTGTATTCCAGGTAGCGCGACTCAACTCCACGGACTTTTCCTGGACGACCTGCCAGACCTCACCCGGCAAGGGGACCAGGAACGATTCAATCTCGTTGATGTCGACCACCAGATGCCAGGCCAACAGGACCACGGCAAAAAAGATCACCGGGGGAATCATGATCGGACCAATTTGCTGGAACCAGTGTTTCATGACACGGTGTTCCTTAGGCAAGTGGCCACCTCGCCTACCATGCGGGCAAACTCCGGATCGGATCTTAGTTCAGGTGATCGTGGATAGGAGAACGGGATCTCGATGGTCTCGACAATGGTACCCGGATGATGACTCATCACCATCACCCTTTGGCTCAGGAAAACGGCCTCCGCCACGTTGTGTGTCACGAACAATGCGGTGCAGGGATGCTGTTGCCAGATCTGCAAAAGGTCCTCGTTCAGTTGCTGGCGCATGATATCGTCGAGTGCTGCAAACGGTTCATCCAGTAACAACAGTCGTGGCTGCATCACCAGTGCCCGGGCTAACGAGACCCGCATCCGCATACCACCAGACAGCATCCGTGGGTACTTGGTTCCATCCGTGGCGGCCAACCCGATCAACTCCAGGCTGCGCTGCACGGCCTCTCGTTGGTCTTCACGACTGGCTCCCCTCAATTCCAATGGCAGGCGGATATTGTCTTCCACGGTACGCCATGGCAGCAGGGTGGGATCCTGGAAAACGAACCCCTGTTCACTTTGCTGCGCCGACTCATCCTCCGGGTACTGTACCGTCAGGGTGCCTTCCGTGGGTGTGGCAAGTCCGGCAATCATGCGCAGCAGGGTCGATTTTCCACAACCTGACGATCCAAGCAGCGCCACGAATTCATTGGTTTGAACTTCAAGGTTCAATTGCTGCAGAACCGGCGCATTATCCTCGAATGCGATCCCCAGGTCCTGGGCATGGATCATCACGTCCGTTGCACTCGTTGCCATCAAAGCCATCGTTTCCAGGAGTGTTCTGCTGATTGAATCGGCGGGGTACCCGATACCCACCTCCGGGTGAACCTCTATAATAGACGCCCGCAGAAATTTTTGCATCCGGATCCCTGGCTAGAAACGAACCCCACAAAATAATGAGCATTGGAGCACCGTGAATCACCTGGATCCTTCACCACTGGCTGCCCAGGGAACGATTCCCGAGGATTTACCGGCGAACCAGTTGGGAATCATCATCGTCGACCACGGCTCACGCCTGGAAGCCAGCAACGAGTCGCTGCTGGAAGTGGTTCAGCACTTTCTCACTGCTTCCCCCTACGCGATCGTGGAACCGGCTCACATGGAGATTGCCGAGCCAACCATTGGCATGGCCTTTGAGCGATGCGTTCAACAAGGCGCTCGCTTCGTCGTTATTCATCCCTATTTCCTGGCACCGGGAAAGCACTGGCAGATCGACATTCCGAGGCTGGCGACGGAGGCCTCGCAGGCGCATCCCGGCATGGGATACGTGGTGACTGCGCCGCTGGGGCCCCACCCCACCATGTGTGAGATCATGCAGCAACGGATTGACGATGCGATGGCAACTCTTCCCGGGCCTTCAGCAGCCGGCAACCCCGAGAATTAAATGACGGCAGAAACGCAGCTACCTTTACCGGCCCCACCAGAACTCCTTGGAATCAATAGGTGCTCCATCCCGGTACTGGAACAACTTGAGCAACGTCTCGGGACTTACTTCCTTACCGATATGCCACGCTGATCCATCAGCAAACAGCGACAGTAATTCACCACCATCGGACACCAGGCCTTCACGGGGATTTTCCAGGTTAAAGACGAAATCGCCAGGCTGGGTCCAGGGAATTGCTTTCCCAGGATGCGCCATCACGACCAGGACAACCTGGGACGTGCCATCGGTGATATCGCGAAAGCGAACTGTTGGATGCGGTCCGCCGGGATCACCGGGCGCGGCGGATTCAAAAATACCGCCGGGGCCACTCAGGCCAAGCACGACTGTCTTGTTTCCCAACCCCTGGTAATCGAGGCTCTTGTATTGGTCCGGCATCTGGTCCAGCAACTTGATATTGTGAGGGCTATCCCAGGGTTCATCGAGCCTGAACTGGTCATAGAGTGGTTCCTGTTCCAGGAAAGGCAAGAGGTAAACGCGCCAGCTCAACAGGGGCTTACCATCGCGATAGATGATCGGATAATTGTCACGATCCGATTCACCAATGGGCAGCTGTCCATAAAATTCATGGAAGGTATGCATGGCAATACCAATCTGCTTCAGGTAGTTCTGGCTTTGCATGCGAATTGCCGCCTGTCGGGGAGCGGATCGCCTGATTTGCTTATAGGGCGAATCGGACATCGGTCCCTCGCTGTTGGAATCCCGCGATCCACAGCCGCTGGCGATCACCATCATGGTGACCATCAGCAAATGTGTTAACCGTCGCATCCCGCAAACAAGAAAACGGGGATTGGAAGCAAATCGCATGGTACGCTCCGGCAAAAGCTGGTGGAAACATCGTCCTCTCAAGCCCTGTCATTGGAAACGATAACATGCTCCCTGTCCATCACTTACAGGATCACCTGCCACGGATCCAATAAACCGGAACCATGTTTGCAGTGTACGCCACGGTCCGTTCTGCGTAACTAGATCCAGTAACAAACTTCCCCTGGACCCATCCAGGCACTAGCAAAGGAACTCCTCGTATGTCTTATTCTCTCAGCGGTGTTAGCTCGCTTCCCCTGACCGGCAACAAGTCGGCGACAACGCCCTATGAACTGGTCGATCCCGACGTCCAGCGCATGCTGCAGGTTCGTAACGGCAGCATGTCCGCTTTCCAGGAACTGGTCCAGCGTTACCAGCCACGCGTGGCGGCATTGCTGACGAAGCTCGTGGGACACCGCCGGGAAACGGACGACTTGTCCCAGGAAGTTTTTCTACGTGTTTACCGTGCACGTGAACGTTACACGGCCGGTGCACGTTTCTCGACGTGGTTATTCACGATTGTCAGCAACGTCGCCTCCAATGCTCGTCGTACGCTGGGGCGTCGCAAGGAAGTCAACCAGTTCGACGAGACACGCACGCAACTGGAAATGAATTCCATTCACTACCTGCCTCGTAATCGTCAGTTGGAAAACCCGGCCAACCGGCTGGACAATCATGAGCGAGCAACCATTGTTCGCAAGGCCATTGCCACACTCAACAAGCGGCAACGGCAGGCCGTGCTGCTGAACCGGGTCAAGGGTTTATCCCACGCGGAGATTGCTGAACGCATGGAAACATCACCCAAGGCCATCAAGTCATTGCTCGGTCGAGCCCATGGTATCCTACGATCCCGGCTGCAACCTTACATGCAGAACGGATGGGATATTGGTTTTGAAAACGAAGCCGGCAAATAACTGGTTTCTACTGGCTTGCTTTTCGACCAGCTGCCTTTTCTGTTATAATCCTGTCCAAACCCCGAAGACCAGGGAGTACGTAGTCATGGACTCATCTGCTGGTCCGTTTTTTCCGTGACACTTCTGATAGTGAAGGACAGGAACTCATGACGCACAAGACCACCAATCGAAGACAGTTTCTCAAGACCAGTGCCGGCCTGACGGGCGCCCTGGCAGCGACACCTTATTTTCACACGAACCATGACCTGTTCGCTGCGCAGAACCAGGCCAAGAACGATCGACTCTCCGTGGCAGCCATTGGCAATGGCGGTCGGGGTTCTGCCGTGGGTCACCAGGCAGGTCGCCTGGGTGACATGGTTGCCTGCTGTGACGTGGACACGAATCGGGCAGCAGGTTTTGCCAAGAAATATGGTGAGAAGTGCAAGACGTACGGTGACTATCGCAAGGTCCTGGATCGCAAGGACATTGACCTGGTCACGATTGGCACGCCGGATCACTGGCACGTCAAGATTGCCATCGAGGCCATGCAATCAGGCAAGGATGTGTACTGTGAAAAACCTTTAACCCTGACCATCGGCGAGGGAAAAAAGATCTGTCGCGTGGTCAAGGAAACAGGCCGTGTCTTCCAGGTCGGTACCCAGCAACGCAGCGAATATGGTAACAAGTTTATCAAGGCAGTCGCCATTGCCCGTAGTGGTCGACTGGGTAAGAAACTACGAGCCATCTCCAGCGTGGGTGGTGCTCGCAGCGGTGGTCCTTTCAAGAGTAGCGACCCCCCGGCAAACTTCGACTGGAACATGTGGCTGGGACAGGCACCCATGACCCCCTACATCAAGGAACGCACCCACTACCAGTTCCGCTGGTGGCTGGAATACTCGGGCGGGCAGGTCACGGACTGGGGCGTCCACCACACGGACATCGCCATGTGGGCCCTGGGCCTGGGCGACACCGGCCCCACGACGATCGAGGGAACCGGTAAATTCAACCGGCAACCGGACTGTTATAACGTCGCGCAAACATTTGACTGCACGATGGACTTTGCCGATGGTCAACAGATTGTCCTGAACAGCGGTCGCAACGAGTTGATCCTGGAAGGTGAAAAAGGGCGTATCCGGGTCAACCGGGGCAGCCTGACAGGCAAGATCGTGGAAGACATTGCCAAGGACAAGTCGGAACAGCAAAAGCTGGATGAGGAAGTTCGCAAGCTGTACCGTGGTCGCCCCCTGAAAGGTCACATGCAGGACTTTTTCAGTTGCATCAAGGATCGTGCCCTGCCGATCTCGGATGTCTTCACGCATCACCGCAGTGTCAGTGTCTGCCACCTGGCTAACATTGCCATGCTGTGTGGCCGCAAGTTGACCTGGGATCCCCGGAAGGAAGATTTCGTCGGCGACGAGCAGGCCAGTTCGATGGTCAGTCGTAAGCAGCGAAAAGGTTTTGAAATCAACGCCTGATCACTCGCTGCATGTTGCAGCCGTGATCAAGCTGGCAGGAATGACATGGCCTGGCTAACACGAGAAGAACTGGAAGCACTGGGGCTCAAGCACCTTGGCAAGGACGTCAAGGTCAGCGACAAGGCTTCCTTGTTGAACCCGGAGCAGCTGTCGATCGGGGATCGTTCCCGGATCGATGATTTCTGCGTGATATCCGGCAAGGTAACGATCGAGCACAACGTGCACATCACGGTCTTCTGCAACCTGGCCGGCGGAGAACCGGGTATCACCGTGGGGGCCTTTTCCGGGATTGCCTACGGGTCTCATATTTTTGCCCAGAGCGATGACTACAGTGGGCAGCAGCTGATAGGACCCACCTTTCCGGAAAAGTACCGGACCAACACGGTCAAGGAACCGGTGGTCCTGGAAAAATTCTGTAACCTGGGAGCCCATGCCCTGGTTGGCCCAGGTGTGACCCTGGCCGAGGGAACCGTCGTCGGCATGAAATCCTTGATCACACGATCCACGAAACCGTGGACGATTTATTTTGGGATTCCAGCCAAGCCGTTAAAATCACGCCAGCAGGACATGGTGGCCCTGGCAGAACAATACATGCGAGAACTCGACGAGTCATAACCGGTGGGCTCTCACAAGAACACGATCTAACATGGGTGCTGGCAAGGTGCGCACGACCGGCTATCACGAAGGCCAACTGGCCAGGTGTCCCGCACGACCCAACTGTGTATGCAGCCAATCCAGGACGGATCGGCATCTCATTGATCCGCTGGCGGTCCCGGCGGGCATGGTGAATCCCATGGGGCAACTGTTGAAACTCCTGCAACAGTTGCCGCGCGTGCGACTGATTTCCCAGGCTGACGATTACCTGCACCTGGAAGTGCGAACGGCCTGGTTTCGCTTCGTGGACGACCTTGAGTTCTACTGGGACCAGCAAGCATCCTGCATTCACGTGCGTTCTGCCTCCCGGATTGGTTACAGTGACCTGGGTACCAATCGTCGTCGCGTGGAACGTATCCGCCGCCAATTCCGGAAATCCTGCTAGAACGAGCTTGTTTTACTAGATTCCACAGCAGTGGCGAAAAAAACTCGCACCAGCCAACGCTCTCTTTCGTATTGGGTTCATCAGACAATTGCGGACCCGTCAAAGGTGTCCTATAACCAAGACGTATCGTGACTTCCTGACACGTTTTCCGGGAACCCTGAAAGGTATTATCCATGTCCAGCACTCGAATCACCCTGACCACCCTGACCCTCCTTGGGCTTTTACTCTTACTGGCTCCCGGCTGTGGTTCGAAGAAAGAGGAACCCGCAAAACCTGGTGCCGCGGAAAACACCGGTAGCAATGGTGAGTCCTCCTCAAACGCGGAAAACAACCAGGGTACCGCGAACAGCACGACCGCGGACAATACACCTGCGGTGAAACCACCTGCGACGGCTGGGGACAGCAGTCCCCATCCCTACATGATCGAGGATTTCGAGGCCGCGCTGGTCGTTCACCCCCGGAAAATCTTTGCCTCGGACATGATCCAGAACCTGATGAAACTTCCCCCGGTCAAAGAACTCGTGGACGAGATGCTGGAGGACGTGAACGACGATCTTGAAATCGATGTGCGGACACTGGAACGCTTCTCCATATTGGTAAAAGCCCTCCCCTCCGGGCCACGCGAGGCTCCCCACGTTGCCATGATCGTGGAAGGCGCCCAGGGCATGGACTTTAGCGAGCTCATCGAAGAGGTGGTGCGCGGAGAAGAACCCCAACAACAGGATGGAATGCAGTGGTATATCCCGGAAGATGTCAGCAGAAGTCCGGTCGTCTGCGTGGTCGACACGAAGACAATCGTCATCGGCGCACCGCTGGACCTGGTGAAGCAGGTTGTTACGAAACCAGCTGTCAAGAATTCGTTGAACGATCAACTGGTTGCCCTGGACTATAGCAACCAGCATTTCGTGGCCGTGGGAAACAGCAGTATCCTTCCTGCGGAACTTGTCGCCGAAATGCAGGAGGAACTGTCGCGAGAGGAATTGCCACCGGCTTTCAGCCCGATCACCGACATGATCGCCCAGGTCAAGTCCGCCAGCGCCGTCGTGAATATCTCGCCGGACATCTTTGTCTCGCTGGGAGTAAGTAGCAGCAGCGAGGAAAACACGACCAAGATGGTTACCATGGTCAACGACAGCCTGACGCTGGCCAAGAGTACCCTGGGGATCTTTGCCCTGGCACCTCCCAAGGATCTGCCTGCCGAGATCAGACCGCTGATCAAGGAAGCCCTGAAATTCCTGGCCAGCATCAAGCCCACGCAAACCGGGGACCGCATGGACGTCGCCATCGGGCTTTCCGCCAGCCAACTGGAATCACTGCAAAAACCGTTCCTGGCAAGCGTCGCGAGTGCTCAAACAGCAGCACGCAAAATGGCCAGCTTGAATAACCTGAAGCAGATCGGTCTCGCCATCCATAACTTCCACGAGACCTATCGACAGTTTCCCGTCGGGGAATCCCCGGGCGAACAGGGTCCTATCGTGTACAAGGACGGCAAACCCCTGTTGAGCTGGCGAGTGCATCTGTTACCGTTCATCGAGCAGGATGTACTGTACAGACAGTTCAAACTCGATGAACCCTGGGACAGCGCTCATAACATCAAGCTGGCAGACCAGATCCCCATTACCTACGTGGATCCCAACCAGCCAGACCTGGGGAACAAGACAACCTACCTGGCTCCCATCGGTCCTGGATCCGTCTTCGGATCGAACAAACGAATGGGCTTTCGTAATATCACTGACGGCACGTCGGCCACGATCATGGTCATCCAGGTCAGTGGTGATAAGGCGGTACCCTGGACAAAGCCCGAGGACTTAAAGTATGACCTCAAGAATCCAGCCGGTAGCATGGGCGACATCGGTGAAAAATTAATCGCACTGTTCGCAGATGGTTCCGTACAAACACTGCCTGTTAACATCAAGCCTGCGACCTGGCTGAATTTATTCAACATGAATGATGGAGTAAGCATTGATTTCGGCGAACTTCGTCGTTAGTGAAAGAGGGCGGGCAAACTCTTTATTGCGATTCATGTCCGGACCTCGAACTTATTTCCGTAGCAGCTGTGATAACGTGGCCTCATGAGATTTCGGTATCTTGCCTGGGTAGTGATGTTCACGGGTTTGCTCGGTAACCTGCTGGTCTCCGCTGGCTGCCAGCGCGTACAGGTTCCTTCCGAGGAGACGGTACCGCTACGAACCACCTACATCACGCCTGAGTTCCATGCAGCCCTGGTAATCAAGGTTCAGCGACTGCTCGATTCGTCACTGGCCGCAGAATTGAAAACCAATGCCGGTGATCGCTACCTGGAAGAGCTGCTCCAGCAACTGAACCTGCGCTATCACGTTCATTTCCAGGACCTTGCTCGTTACACGATGCTGGCTACCAGCATCGCAGAGACAGGCAATGACACATCGGAAATTGCGAACATCCTGCAATACCATTCGACAGTAGATACCAAGTCCGTGAATCAACAGTTGATCGGCGAGAGTACACCGGTACAGGTTGGTTCACGGAATTACTTACGAGGGTTATCACCAGGAACAGACAGTCTTTACTGGCTGGAACAGAAAACCGTGGTACGGGCTCCAGAACGCCATGTGAAACAGCTGATCACCAGTACCTCTGTCAATCAGCCACTCGCTGAGCTGATCGAAGAATCATCAGCTACCCATGATGCCGTCCTGGCGTTTACTATCCAGTCCTTGCATTCGGATACTATCCGCCAACTGCGGGCAACGTCCTCGGAGTCACCGCTCCATCCGTTCATTCCTGCCATCGGTCACCTGGAATCCGTGGTCCTTTCCCTCAGCCTGGCCGAAACGCGTAACCTCGAGATAAAACTGGCTGGCCACAATGCCAACTCTGCCACAGCCCTGGCCGCACTGGCAACACGTGCCCTGGTATCACTGAAGCAACAGCTGGATACCAGCATTGAGCAGCTCACCAGGGACACACCTGGTTCCAGTCAACTGATGGCATTCCAGTTGGCCCGCAACGTGTTGGACCTGGTCACTCTCAAGGTCGACGAGAACGTTGTGATACTCGAGGCCCATCTCACGACGAAACATGTCTCGGAACTGGCTGAGGCGATTGGTGTCAACGTGCTTCGTTCCACCCAGGAACGCTTTCGAGTGCTGGCCCGGTCGCGACTCGACCAGATCGGATCCAGCATCCTGCAGTTCCACGAGACCCATGGAAGCTTACCGGTCGGGAACCAGTCGCCCCTGGTATATCGTGATGGCCAACCACTACTCAGCTGGAGAGTCCACCTCCTGCCATTCCTGCAAGAAGAAAAACTGTACCGGCAATTCCACCTGGACGAACCCTGGAACAGCAAGCACAATCTTCCCCTGGTGAAACAGATTCCTCATGTCTACACATCTCCACAGCACGGATCACTGAAGGGCCACACGACCTACCTGGCTCCCGGTGGGCCAGGAACCGTTCTCGGGGAGAATAAACCCATTCGTTTTGATGACATCACGGATGGTATCGGTCAAACGATACTGGTCGTCCAGGTCGGCCCCGACCAGGCCATTGAATGGACACGGCCTGTCGACCTGTTATTCTCCGAGCAGGATTCCCTGGAGCAAGTTGGCCAGGTCGGCAACTATCTCTCGGCACTGTTTGCCGATGGTCGGGTCTTTCACCTGGATCCACGCATGCCTCCTCGTAAACTGCGGGCCCTGTTCCAGTACCAGGACGGGATCCGGTTGGATCGTCGCAGGCTGCGACGCTGAAAGCTTCGTATCACCTCGAAGTATCGCGGCGTCGGACATGGAATCAGGAGGCTTTTTTCCACGCCCTGGCAAGCTTTACTTTCCACCCCGGCTTGGATAGGCTGAATGAGTTGGATTTGATTGCTTTTACCTAAATTTAAGGCGCCGTCTCATGCTCAAGTTGCTTCCTGGTACTCGCTGGACCTGTTTTCTGTTTGTGGCTTTTGCCCTTGTAATCAGCACTGGCTGTGGAAAGAGCAAAGAAGGCTCGCAATCTTCCACGGATGCCACGACGGTTCCTTACATGCACCCGGATTTCCGGGCCGCCATCGTGATCCGTCCGCAACAACTGCTGTCCTCCGAGTTGCTGGCAACCGTGACCAAATCATTACCGGGTGACCCGGTCAAGGAAATGATGGAGGAAATGACCGAGGAGCTCGGCCTGAATCCTAACCAGATCGATCGCATCGTACTACTGGGAAATTCATTTGCTTTCCAGGGCGCTAGAGCGAGCGGTGGAGACCCGGCTTTCGACGAAGAACAAATAGAAGACCCCGCCAGGGATGAGGATGCAACTGGTGTATCCGAATGTGAATTCGTGCAAGACGAAGGAATTGGCATTGAAGCAGACGAAGCGGAATTGTTTCCTGAGCAGGAAATGTTTGTCTGTGCAATCGTGGACCTGGTAGAGGGTGTGGATACCACGGCACTGGCGAAGGAATTCACCGGCAGTGATCAAACGGTCAAGCATGGTGAACATACGTATTATCCTCAAACCGGCAGCGAACGTGACAAGCCGAGTGTTTGCGTTGTTTCCGACTCGACCATCCTGGTCGCCGAGGAAGACCACCTGAAAAAACTCCTGGCCATCGGCAATGCTCAATCACCGCTGGCTGATGAACTGAAAACGATCGACAACACCAATGATCTGTCCGTGGTCATCCTGGTGGGTAACGTGGTACAGGACATGGATGCCGAGGACCAGCTGGACCAACTGAGCAGCATGCCCAATCCTTTTATCCCCCCCCAGGTTTCACAGACTGCCGCCCTGGCCAAGGACATCAATGCCTTTACCGTTGGCGTGAACCTGAAATCCGACACGCCGCTGCAGGTGGGACTTGCTACGAACAACAGTGAAGTGGCTGACAAGCTGGCTGGATCGATGGAAGAGCTCAAGAAAATGGGCCAGGAAGCAATCGGACAGCAGGATGGCGAGGGAAATCCTATCGTCGAGGCGGCCACCAAGGCCATCAACGGTTTAACCATTACCAATCAAAACAGTCGCGTCGGCGTTGCCCTGAAAATGGCTCCTGCCGATCTACAGGCAGCCGTGGAAAGCATCGCCCCGCTGCTGGGACTGCTTGGCATGGGAAGTAGTTCTGGTTTCGATCCCGGTGGCGACTTCGAAGAGTCAGTTACCGTGGAGGCGGCGGACCCGGTGTCAGTGCCAGAGGATGACGGTGACGATAGCGGTGACGAGGATTAGACTGAA
>Ga0315331_10001739_pt1 | contig 16412 bp, 14 predicted proteins | sample M160m34915metaG_FD_203456 | JGI IMG/M metagenome (GOLD analysis project Ga0315331, IMG submission 203456) | Ammonia-oxidizing marine archaeal communities from Monterey Bay, California, United States - M1 60m 34915 | ecosystem: Environmental > Aquatic > Marine > Intertidal zone | place: USA...
GTGCACGAGCAACGACGAGAAGACGAGGAGGTCACCTGCCTGGGCGTCGAGTGGGATCGCCTCCTCGACCTTGGGGTGGCGGGGCGACAGGGTCGCGTGAGCGCCGGCCCATTCGTGCTCCTGAAAACCTTCGCGGTGTGAGCCGGGGAGGACCTCGAGCCCCCCGTTGCCGAGCGTGGAGTCGTCGAGCGCGAGCCAGAAGGTGAAGTACTCGGGGATGCGCCCGTGCTCGTATCCGTTGTCCTGGTGCCAGGGAATGAAACTGCCCGCGCCCGGTGACTTGTTGATGCCCTGGTCCCACCAGAAGCGCACGTCGTCTCCGAGGAGTTGGCGCGCGATGGAGACGAGAGAGGGGTGGAGCACGAACGCAGCGAGCGCTGGGCTTCGGAAGTTAAGCATCGCGCGGTAGGGGAAGAACCCGTCGCGTTCATTCCCAAGGACCTGGGTGCCGGGCGTGACGAGCTGATCGTATTCCGAAGTGATCTCGGCCAGGTCTTCTGGCGCAAGGACGGGCCCGGCGTTGATGAACCCGTCCCTGGCGAGCGTGGTCTGCTGCGCGGTGTCGAGCATCTTAGTGATCCTCGCCGTTCTCTCTCGCTGGCCTGTGCGTGCTGCTCTTGTCCGGGTCGTCGGTGGCGAGCGCGGCTGCGGTCGGTGCTGTTCCCCGCTCCACGGGGCGACCGACGGTCGGCAGGGTGCGCATGGTGTCGGCGATATGATTCGCGAGGATCTCGTTACCCCGGGCGTTGAAGTGGCAGCAGTTGTCGATATAGAGGTCCTCGGTGCGGTCCTCGAAGACCTGTGTGGCGTCGATGAACTCGACACCACGCTCCCGGAGCGTCTGTCCGGCCTCCTGCAGCAGCGCGTGAAAATCGCGCGCGTCGTCGCGGTACGTCATCGCCTCATCGGAAGCGAGGATCTGTTCCTGTGCGGTGAGCGGCTTGCTCCCCACGACGTGCTGGTTGGGCTGGAGGACATGGACGAAGCGGAACCCGTGTTCGCGGCCGAGGGCGGCGAGGGAGAGGGAGCTGCGCTCCCAGATGCGAACGAGATGTTCGGCGAATGTCCGCCGGTTGACGAAGCGTCGCCTCGGCCCGACGAGGATCGGGTCGGCGGAACCCTCGATCGCGCGGGAGAGGTCCAGCATGCGCGCGCTCACCTGTCGGTCGAGGCGCTCGCTCTCGAGTCTCCGCCAGATCCGGGCGAGCGCCGAGTAGTGGAGGATGCCCGTGGGGGGGCGGCCGAGTCGCTGACGCTCGGCCTCGAGGTATTCGACCTGGCCCGCGAGGCGGCGTTGGACGGGGTCTGGCAGCATCGCGATGCGCTGGGCCCACCGCCGTGGGAAGCTCGCGCTGACACCCACGCGTTCGTTATCGAGGCGGGGCAGCGCGACCTCGTTGAAGCCGTCGATGTTGACGACGACGTCGAAGTGGGCGCCCTCCGTCAGGAGGTAAGAGATCGTCATGAGCTGTTGGGGTTGCTTGTATCCGGAGAGAGCGAGCCGTACCCACTCGAACTGCTTGCCGGCGAAGGCAGGGTCTCGCGAGAGCGCGCGTTCGAGCGCGCGATAGCCCTGGTAGCCGAAGCTCTCCGCGACGGACCCACCCGTGAGCGCCACGATGACTTTATCCGGAGAGCGTTGGCGGATCGGTTCCTGGGTGTCGACGAAGCCGAAGGAGTTCACGACGAGGCCGGGGACCTCCCTGCCGACGGTCACAGGGGCGCGGGGGTACGAGACGTAGCCGACGTAGGGGTGGACGACCCAGTAGCGGTTGCGTTCGGACTGAGCAGCGCTCTCGCCTTCCGAGGGGACTGGGCGCTGGACGTCGGGGGTTGTGGCTGGCGGGGCAGCAGCCGGACCCGCGGGTGCGAGAGTCTCCGCTTGTGGGGTCTCTTTGGGGCTGGGGGGCGTCGTCGCCTTGCTCTCGTCCGTCAGCCACAGGCCCACCCAGGCAAACCCCTCCGCGACGGCGAGACCGAGCGCGAGGGAAGCGAGGCGGAAGAGGATGCGGCGCCAAGGGGACATTCGACGCTCCAGATAGTAGCGCCGCCGCTGGCTCCGGGGAATGCGGGCGGCGAGAGTCCACTGGAGGGCGCGGCCGCGGGCCGGGGAGACGACGATGCGGGGTGTTCGGGGCGCCGGGACGCGCCGGCAGCAGGTATCTCTCGAGACGTGCATAATCGCCGGTGTGCACGAGCGCCGGGGCCAGGCCCGATATGGACGTTTCTTGTCGGGTTGATGGTCATGCCTGGCATCGCGGCGGCGCGCGGAGGGGTTGGATGACGCGAACACTTCGACATACGGTCGCGGTGGCTGGGGTCGGGCAATCGACCTACTACAAACATGGTCAGTCGCCGGAGCCCGAGTTCAAGCTCGTCTTGCGCGCCGTCCTCGCGGCTTGCGAAGACGCGGGACTGTCACCGCGCTCGATCGATGGGTTCTCGAGCTACAGCAACGACCGAAACGACGCCACGCGATTGGCGCAAGCGCTTGGGATCGACGACTTACGGCTCGCCGTCATGCAGTGGGGTGGCGGGGGGGGCGGCGTTGCCGCAGCGGTCGCGAACGCGTCGGCCGCCATCGCCACCGGGCAGGCCGAATGCGTGGTGGTCATGAGGGGGCTCGCGCAAGGTCAGTTTGGACGCTTTGGCCAGGGGCCCGCGCTGGATCGCATCGCGGGGCCGTACGCGCTGACGATCCCGTACGGGCTGATGTCGCCGGCGCAGATGTTCGCGATGCGGGTGAACCGTTTCATGCACGACAACGGAGTCCACACGGAGGCGCTTCGGGCGATCTCGCTCGCTTCCTACCATCACGCTCAGCAGAATCCGGACGCGGTGATGCAGGGACGTCCGCTGTCGGCTGAGGATTACGATGCGTCGCGGTGGATTGTCGAGCCGTTCCGGCTCTTCGACTGCTGCCAGGAGAATGATGGTGCGGCGGCGATCCTCCTCGTCTCGGCAGAGCGCGCGAAAGACTTGCCCCACCCGGAGTGTTACTTGCTCGGGGCGGTGGGGGGCGCGGCCTACCGGGCCGATGCAGCGGGCCACAACGATCCGATCTACGCCAGTTCCAATTTTACGACGCTGGCACCCCGGCTCTACGAGATGGGCGGTTTCGCCCCGGCGGATGTCGACGTGGTGCAGAGCTATGAGAACTTCACGGGCGGCGTCATGATGTCCCTCGTCGAACATGGCTTCTGCGAACCCGAGGAGGTGAATGACTTCCTGGTTCCCGACAACCTGATCGCCCCCAAGGGGCGCCTGCCGCTCAATACGAGCGGAGGGAACCTGGCGGAGGTCTATATGCACGGCCTGGGCCTCGTCATCGAGGCGGTCCGACAGGTGCGCGGGACGTCCTGGAATCCGGTCGAAGACGTCAACGTGTCGCTCATGACGGGCGGTCCGATGGTGGCACCGGCGAGCTGTCTCGCCTTTGGCAGCGAGGCGACCCGATGAGCGCTTATCTCCCCGACGGTCTCCCCGCCCCCGGTCCTGCGCCGGACGGCCTGGGGGATGAGTTCTGGCACGCGCTCCGCGAGGAGCGGCTCTTGCTCCAACGTTGTCGGGCTTGTGACCGCTTCCAGTGGGGACCCGAGTGGATCTGTCACCGCTGCCATGCCTTCGATCTGGGTTACGACGCCGTGGAGCCGCAGGGCGTGCTCTACAGCCATGAGCGGGTCTGGCATCCCGTGCATCCGGCGCTGGCGGGGAGGGGCCCCTTCATCGTGGCGTTGGTGGCGTTGCCACAGGCGGACGACGTTCGTCTGGTTGGCAATCTGCTCGGGGACCCGATGCAGCCACTCGAGATCGGAACCCGGGTCGAAGGAGTGTTCGAGCATCACGGCGAGGGCGAAGACGGCTTCAGCCTGCTGCAGTGGCGCGTTTCGACCTGACCGCTCCACCCGGTTTCGAGGGCGTGGTGTTCGCAGACAGCGCCCGCGGTGCTTGACCGCGGCGGCGGTTGGTGTGGCGAGGCAGGGGCCCCTGCCGGGTTCAGAGCGTCGGTGTTGTGGCTCGTCGATGTCCATCTGCGTGTTGCCGGTGCGCGGGGGGCGCGGTGAACCCGGCGGGTCGCTGACGTCCCTCGAGCGTCCTGGGCTACACTGTTCCGATGATTGTCACTCGCGTCTCAGCTCGTTCTGTGCAGGTAGTGTTGGTGGTGTCGCTCGTCGGGTTCGTGCTTGGCTGTGCGTCTCCACAGTGGCACAGGCCCGGTGCGACGGAGGACGAGCTCATCGCGGACAAGCGGTCTTGTACGCTTGAGTCCGGGAACGAGACCGGCGTCTCCAACCTCTACACGAGCCGGTACGTCACCGCGTGCTTGAAGCGCAGGGGGTGGCTCGAGGGGGAGCAAACTGTCGCGGCTCGGAAAGAAGCAGTGCCGCCGGAGGATGTTCCCATGGCGCTGACCTTCGATGCCTGTTTCGAACGCTGTCGTTCGCTGACCGACCGGACGAAGAACGAGTGCTTCGACACCTGTTTGGCGCGCTGACCCGCGGTCTGAGACACCCGACGGGGTCGTAGGAGGGCATCCCCGCTGCGACCTCCCCTGAGCCGTGCTAAGCCCGGCGTGTGTCCCGACTCCCTCTACCGGACCCCGTGCGCAGCGACGTCGAACGGTTCGTTCGCGAGCACTTGGGACACCTCGTTGACGGGCCCATCGTGGCTTCTCCCTCGATTCTCGGCGGACAGGCTGCCGCAAACGCCGCGCTGGCTCGCTTCGAGGTCACGGGATACGCGCGTCGTCGCAGCACGGTCGAGCCGGCGCCTTCGCGGGGCGCATCAGGACTGTCGCCATACATTCGGCATGGCCTGCTCAGGCTGCAGTCCGTGTGGGACGCGGTGGAGGGTGGGCCAGTCACTGACGTCAAGCGCTTCCGGGACGAGCTCCTCTGGCAAGAATATGCGCGGCATTGGTATGCACGGCTCGGCGCCGCGACCCAACGGCCGACGCGTCGTGTCCCCCGTGACACCCAGGAGCGAACGGGATGGGATCGGACGCTTGCGTGTCTGGACGCGACGGTTGGCGAGTTGGAGCGGGAGGGTTGGATTCCAAACCAGGCGCGGATGTGGCTGGCCAGCGACTGGTGTGTCCGTCATGGCCAGGACTGGCGGGCGGGTGAGGATCTCTTCTTTCGCCACCTGCTGGACGGCTCTCGCGCGGCGAACCGCCTGGGTTGGCAGTGGACCACGGGGGTTGGGGCTTCGAAGTCCTATGGCTTTTCCCGCTGGCAGGTCGAGAAACGGGCGGCGACGCTGTGTCGAGCCTGCCCCCGGCGCGAGCGATGCCCCATTGAGGACTGGCCGACGGAGTCGGAGCGCGTGGCGGCCCGCTGGCCCAGCGAGGTTGATCGGACCGGGCCGAGGCAGGTGCCCGTCGCTGGACGGCCGGAGCGCGTCTGGCTGACGGCGGAGTCGCTGGGGCTCGATGACGCAGCCCTCGCCGCGAACCCGTCGCTCCCTGTCGTGTTCGTCTTCGACGAGCCGTTGCTTGCGCGGCTACGGCTGAGCGGGAAGCGATTGATCTTCCTTGCCGAGACACTGGCGGAGTTGGGACAAAGCCGAGAGCTCGAGGTTCGCCTCGGGGAGCCAGCGGGTGAGCTGGTTGGGCTTCGGCTCGCGGTGACGCACGCTCCGGTGCCTGGGTTTGGTCCGCTCTCGGCCAGGCTTGCTCCCGTCGAGACGCATCCGTGGCCCTGGCTGCTGACGCCGGGCCAGGGGTCGGTCCGCTCGTTCTCGGCATGGCGCAAGTCGGTTACGCGCGGATGATGCGTGCAAAAGAGCCGAAAGCGAGCCGGAGCCCCGCTCGCGCGGCGAGCCGCTCCAGTTAGAGCGAAAGCTCGGCCTCGATGCGGGAGATCTCCTCGCGTTCGGAGTCGGAGAGCTCGCCGTCGGCCTCGGCGACGGCCCGGAGGGCCGCGCGGAGGCGCTGCTTTTGCTCGTCAGCGAGCGTATCTCCACCCGGTCCTTCGGCTGCCGTCTCGCTGCGGACCTGCGCGACGGCCAGAGAGACGACGAAGTCGACCTCTCCTGTGGAGAGCGCTGCTTCCTCCGAGAGGACGCGCCGGATCACCTCGACCTCTTCGTCGGCGATGTCGCGGTCCGAGTTCGCGACCCGCGCGAGCGCCTTGGAGAAGAGGAGGAGGTTCCGGTGGGCTTCGGGGTCGTGCTCGGCGAGGACTCCGAGCGCGCGGCTTGCCTCGCCGGCGAGCGCTTCGCGGAGCTCCTTCATGTGGCCGTCCTCGAGGTGGAGGATCCGGTCGGCGATGTCGAGGATCCGGTTGTCATGGGTCACGAGGACAACGCTGGCTCCTTCCTCACGCGCCAGTTGTTGAATCAGCTGCGCGACGTCTCGGCCGGACTCCTTGTCGAGTGATGCGGTGGGCTCGTCCGCGAGGATGACCTTGGGGCGGTTGACGAGAGCGCGCGCGATCGCGACGCGCTGGCGCTGTCCGCCGGAGAGCTGGTCCACACGTTTCGCGATGTGATCGATCATGCCCACCCGGTCGAGGACCTCCTCAATGCGGTTTCGCTCGTCATTGCGACTGCTCCGCTCACCCAGTTGAACCGCCATCTGAACGTTCTGTTCGACGTTGAGGGCCTTCAGGAGGTTGTGGCTCTGGAAGATGTATCCGATCCGTCGGCGGATGGCGGTCAGGGTCGCCTCGGGTGCTCCCTTGAGCTCCTCGCCGAAGATCTTGACGCTGCCCTCCTGCGCAGAGCGGAGCGCGCCCATGAGGGTGAGTAGCGTTGTCTTGCCCGACCCCGAAGGCCCGGTCAGGATGACGATCTCGCCCTCGTCGACGTGAGCTGAAGCCTCGAACAGGATCTGCTTGCGGAGCGCGCCCTGGCCGTAGAAGTAGGAGGCGTCTGTGACCTCGATCGGGGAGAGCGTCGCCATCAAAAGATCTCCGCGGGCTGTGCGGATCGCAGCTTTCGGATCGCCAGACCGGCGGATGTACAGCACATGCCGACGGTGAGTCCGAACACGGTGAGAGCTCGCTCGACGCTCATGGCGATAGGGAGGTTGGTCGCTGCGCCGGCCTGAACGTAGACGACGAGCGTGAGGAGGATCGCCGGCGCATACGCTAGGCACGCCAGAAGTACGGCTTCGCGCATCACGACGCCGACCAGGTAACGATGCGGATAACCCATGGCCTTCAGGGTCGCGTACTCGGCGAGGCTATCCTGGACGTCCGAGAAGAGGATCTGGTAGACGATGATCGTCCCGACGACGATCCCCATGATGACACCGAAACCGAAGATGAAGCCAATCGCGGTCGACTCGTTCCAGTATCGAATTTCACGCGTGACGAAGTCGTCCTGCGTGAGGATGTCGACGTCGCCCGGGACGATGGCCTGGATTCGGTCGCGTACCCGGTTGGGGTCGGCGCCCGGGTCGAGCTGAACGAGTCCAAGGTCGACGTGGGTCGGGTCCCGCTCCGGGAAGATCCGGTGGAAGTTGAGGTCGCTCGTGACCAGACTGCCATCGATCCCAAAGGAGGTGCCCAGGTTGTAGAGCCCGGCGACCGAGATCCGACGATCGTTGATCTCCGTTTCGACAGTATCTCCCGCGTTGTAAAGGTCTCCGACGGGTCCGTATTCGGCACGTGAGAGTTCGTCGAACAGCACGTGATCCGGTAAGCGGATCGCGTTGCGTCCGTCGTCGATGCCGGGCCACTGAAAACCGGGCAGGGTCGGGTTGAACCCGAACACGAAGATGGGGCGCGTCTCCGATGGGCGGGTCGGGTTACGCCAGATGGCGCTCCCCATGTAGACCGGGGTGACCTCCTCGACGCCTTGGACTCCGACAACCTGGTATAGCCTGCTGCGGGCGAACGGCTTCGGCTGCACGATCGTGTCGGTCTTCGGGCTGATGATCGCGATGCCATAGTCGAGTGTGGAATGCAGTCGGACCGAACTGTCGAAGAGGGCGTCCTGAAAACCCATCTGAACGAAGATGAGGACCACACCGAACGTCACGCCGGCCATCGCGGCGAGCAACCGGAGCTTTTCGCGTTTGAGCTGGAGCCACGCGAGCGGCACGCGTCGGTTCACGGCTGGATCTCGACTTCGACCTGTAGGTTGGTGAGGCGCTTGACCGGTTCCGAGGAGTCGAGGGCGATCCGGACCTCGACGACGCGCGCGTCCGTCTTGGCGACTGGATCCGCACCGACGACGTCCATTCGTCCGACCTTCAAGCCCACCCTCTGGACCACACCGGTCAAGGGGCTGTCGAAGGCGGGGCTGCTGATCCGCGCGGGCTGGCCGGTCGCGACTTCGCGAATGTCAGTCTCGTAGACTTCTGCGACGGCCATCATGTTCTTCGTGTCGCCCATCTCAAGGACCCCGTCGTCCCCGACGCGCTCACCGGGGCGCGTGTGGATCTCGAGAATCTGTCCTTCGATGGGCGCGCGGATCTCCGACAGGGCGAGCCGAGCCCGGGCCGCCGCAAGATTGGCCTGCGCGACGCGTACTGCGAGGTTTGCCGCGTCGAGTGAGGCTTGTGAGGTCACGGAGTTCCGCGAGAGGCTGAGGGTGCGTTTCTCCTCGCGCTGGGCGTTCGCGAGCTCGGCGCGCAAACGGTCCGTCTCTGCGCCGTGGAGCGCGTGGTCGTCGAGCGTCGCGAGGAGCTGGCCGAGTTCGACCTGGTCCCCTTCCTCGATGGCGAGCGAGGCGATGACTGCTCCGCCGACGGAGGGGCTCGCGACGCGGACGACGCCGAGCCCGGGTTCGAGTCGACCCAGCGCGGAGACCTGACGTTCGTCCGCCTTGCCCTCACCACTGGGGGCCAGGAGCAGAGCGAGCGCCAGGCAGGTCCGTGAGAGCGCGGCCCACGGCGATCCGTGCAAGGCCCAGTTCCCGTCAGCCAGTTTCGATGAGCGAGGGAGCAAGGGGTGTCTAGACGCGGCCGGCGAGTCGCTAGTGAGATGCATGCGAACAGTATAGAGACGCTGCTTTGTGCAGAATACCGCTATATGCCCGTCGCTCGAATCGAGAGTCAGCGAACGTCGAGATCTCCAAAGTCCGGCTGCCGTAGCAGGTTCCACATCTCCAGTGGCGTGAGCGGGTTCTGTGTCGCGGAGCGGCCGAACTGGGTCCAGTAGTAGTTCTGGGCGCGCTCGTCGCTCCACGCCATGTGCTGATTTCGTTCGTCGATCATCGCGTTGTAGCGTTGATGCGGCTCCTCTTTGACGTCGACGGACCGCTTGTCTTCGAGGAGGAGGCGCTCGATACACTTGAGCGCGTATTGCGTCTCCATCTCCTGGAATGCCGGGACGAGGAGGCCCCCGTTCGTGTTGGGACCGTACAGCGTCCACAGGTTCGGGCAGCCCGGGATCATCGCGCCGAGGTACCCCTGTGCGCCGGTTTGCGACCACATCTCTTCGACGGTCCTGCCGTCGCGTCCCGTGATCTTCATCGGGAACAGGTATTCTGTCGCCTTGAACCCCGTCGCGTAGACGATCGCGTCCACCTCGTGGATCGTCCCGTCCTCGGTCTTCACGCCCCGCTCCGTAATCTCCTGAATGCCATCCACGACGAGTGCGACGTTTTCGCGCTGGATGGCGTCCAGAATGCTGTATTCGGGATCAACCAAGACCGGGCGTGCGGAGAGGACCGGGTGGTCCGGCGTCATCTTCTGGATGAGATCGGGATCCCCGAGCTTCTCGGTGAGGAAGGTGATGCAGTCGTCGCGAGCGGCCTTGTTGAGCGGGCTGACCGCGTGTTCATCCTCAAATTCGGGATCGACCTGGGCGATCGGTGCAAATCCCCCGATGAAACTCGACGCAATCCGCAGGCGCATGAAGTTCGTGTGGTAGGGCAGGTTGCGGTCCAGCCACGTGACCTGCGGAGGAAACGGTGAGCGATAGCCCGGGGAGGGAAACAGCCACTGGGGTGTCCTCTGGAAGACCGTGACGTGACCGGCCTCGAGCGCGAGCTCTGGGATCGTCTGATAACCAGTGCAGCCTGTCCCGATGACCGCGACGCGCTTCCCTGCCGCCTCGAAGTCGGCTGCCCAACGAGCGGTGTGCCAGGAGGGGCCCTCGAAGCGCTCCATGCCGGGGATGTCCGGGAGGCTCGGGCGGTTGAGGAAGCCGACGGCCGTGATCACCGCATTGGATTTCAGGGTGCTGCGACCCTCGGGCCCATCGACGGTGATGTTCCACAGCGAGCCCGTCTCATCCCAATCGAGGGAGACCACTTCCGTGTTGAACGCGATCTTCTCCCGTACGTCGAAGGTGTCCGCGACCCAGTCAAAGTACTTCTGGTTTTCGGTCCAAGGGCAGTATGAGTACGGGTAGCTGTAGTCGACGCCGAAGACGTGTGTGTAGAGCCGGCTCGGCGTGTCGACGCGCGCACCGGGGTAGCGATTCTCGTACCAGGTGCCGCCGACGCCCGAGTTCTTCTCGACCACCGAGAAGGGGATCCCTGCGCGCTGCAGCTGAATGGCGGCGTTGAGGCCACCCATGCCCGCACCAATGATCGTGACGGAGAAGTCCTCTCGTCGCGGGGGAGGCTCTTGCGACCATTCGAGACCCCGGGCCCAGGGGTTGAGCGCTAGCTCTTCGAGCCAGAGTTCGATCGAGCCCGGCTCGGGGTCACTCCCCATCGTGAGCGCCACGCTCTGGGACAGGCGGTCCGCCGGGCCGATGCCGAGCGCTCCGGCGCCGTTGTCGCGGTAGCTCTTGAGGAACTCGGCCGCCTTCCTGCGAACGAGCGCGGTGTCTTCCTCGCCCAACTCATCGCGGGCCGCGAACCCATCGCGGTCTCCGGTGCCAGGCTTCGTCGCCGCGACCTCGGGGTCCCCGGTGAGTTGATAGATCACCCCGCGCAGGACCATCGGGTCCGCGTACTGCGTGGCGTCCTCGATCTCGGCATCGCTCGCTGCGAGGAGCTCCTCACGTACGCCGACGTTCGCGTCCTCGTCGAGTGCGGTCTCTTCGTTCGGGTATGTCATACGGCTGATTATACGCAGATGGCCGACCTGCTGGTGGTGTGTCCGCGTGCTGGGGGCTCTGGTGGGGTTCGTGTGACAGGAGGGGCGAGAGCGGGACCGGGGGGGCCCTGCTCGCCGCGGGCGCGCCTCAGGGTTGTTCCGCGAGCGTGCCGCCGCCACGCAGGGGCAGTTGGAGTCCCTACCGGTCGCAACGTACAATTGCGGCGCCACGATTCGACCGTCGACCTGAGGTTGTGAATGTCACAGAGCGCGCCCTACATCTTCCACGGTGCGGATGTCTCGTACTTTTCGGGCAAGGTGCGACCCGCCTTTGCGCTCAAGAGTCTGTGGATGCGGGAGGTGATGCCGGACATCCTCGAGATCCGTCGGCGAACGGGCATGACTTACTTCCCCGTCGTGGAGACACCGGACGGGGAGTTGTGGCAGGACACGAGCGAGATCCTGGACCGCCTCGAGGCGGCGCATCCCGACCCGCCGCTCCTCCCTGCGACGCCGGTCCAGCGGGTCGTCGCCTATCTGATCGAGCTCTATGGAGATGAGATGGGGATGCTCCCCGCGATGCATTATCGCTGGAGCTTCGAGGAGAGCATCCAGAAGGTCAGCGTTGATTTTGCGACGCCTATCGGCAAGGAGGGAGGAGGGGCCAAATTCGCCAAGCGGATGGCGAGCACTCTGCCGATGCTGGGGATCACACCCGAGACCGTGCCAGCGATCGAGGCACACACGCGGGAGCTGCTCGATCACCTGTCGAGACACTTCGCGTCGTACCGTTACTTGTTGGGCGACGCGATGTCACTAGCAGACTGCGGGCTAATGGGGCCGTTCTACGGGCATTTGTATCGCGACGCCGTCCCGGAACGGCTCCTGTACCAGACGGCGTTTCACGTCTGTGCGTGGATCGAGCGCACCAACCGGCCACCGCTCGAACCCGGCCGGTGGCTCGCGGGCGACGCGTTGGCCGGCACCTTGACGCCAGCGCTCACGACGATGGCCGACGCGGTCCCCACCGTCGTCGCGTCCGTCGAGGCGATCGACGAGTGGGCGGTTGCAAATGCGACCGCGGGCGAGCCGACGCCGCAGGCGGTCGGTCGCGTCGATTCGGTTTATCGAGAGGTCGCGCGCCCGATGGCGGCCAGGCCATACACGCTCTGGATGGTCCAGCGTCCTCTCGATGCGTACCGAGCGCTCGCCCCCGCCGAGCAAGCGCAGGTCGACGCGGTTTTGGCGGGCACCGGCTGGGAGCCGCTGCTTGCGCTGAAGCCGCGCCATCGCGTAGAGAAGCGCGCATATCAGCTGGTTTGGCAGTGCTGATCGGGGCCCGTCTTACGCGACGTCCCGGCTGACCGGCTTCTCGAGCGTCCCAAACATCCAGTCATAGAGCATCGTCAGCGTCGCGAAGTTGCCCTGGTTCATGTCGACGTGGTGTGCCGCGTGGATCGAGGTGATCCAATCCACCGTCTTGTAGGGGAACCGCGGGAGGTTCACGTAAATGTGGTTGAGCGTGTTGAGCTGCATGTAGATGAACATGGCGGCCGCCGCGGAGAAGGCGTTCAGCGGGGCGCCCCACAGGAGCGCGACAATCGGTAGCGAGATCAGGAACAGGCCGTTCCCGATGATGTTCTCGATCGGGTGCACGTATCGCGCGTCCATGTACGTCGGTGTGCGCGCCTGATGGTGGAGGGCGTGGACCTTTCGCAGCAGCTTCCCGTGAAACAGGAAGCGATGGACGAGGTAGTACATGAAGTCGAAGAGCATGAGCACGAGCACCATGTCGACGAGGTGACGCCACCAGGGCAGCGGGCTGAGTGTCACGGTGAAAGGCAGGACGGCGAAGAGGAACGGGACGTTTGACCACTTCACGCTCTTCATACTCTCTCGGACGCCTTCGCGGTAGCTGTCCCGGGCCATCTTCTTCGCGTCGGCTTCTGCGTTGAGCTCGCGCATCCTGCGGGCCTCGGGGAGTTTGAAGACGAGGAATTTTGTGAGCATGCTCGCTGCGATCAGAGTCGCGAGGAATGCGAGCGCGGCTTGCCAGTTGTAGGTCACGCTGTCTCTCCTGGGTCGAATGGACCCGCAGGTGCTTTGGCCAGTCTACCCTGGGCTGGACCGCCTTGAGAGTGTGCCAGATCCGGGGGCCTTCCAGCAGGGGTTGGTGCGGGATGGCTCTGGGGTTACTCGTCGGTCGAGTCGAAGGGGGCGCGCCCCTCGTGGATCGCCTCCCAGGCTTCGGCGCCGTAGATCTGTTCCACCATGGGCCCCAAGTCGGGCGCCTTGCGCAGCTCGTTCCCGCCTTCGATCGCGAGGCTCTGTCCGGTCACCCAGGAAGACTCGGGCCCTGCGAGATACCGGACGCCGGCAGCGACGTCTTCGGGCTCTCCGAGGCGGCCGAGCGGTTTCTCTGCGGCGAAGCGGCGATAGATCTCCTCGTCGGCGAAGAGCGCGGCGGTGCCCGCCGCTCGGGTCATCCCTGGGCGCACGGCGTTCACGCGTATCTTGAATGGAGAGAGCTCCTCTGCCGCTGCGCGGACGAAGCCCTCGAGGGCGGACTTCCCGGTGGTGTATGCAGGGAGCCAGGGGAAGACGAGCTTGGCGGCGTCAGAGGAGATGCACACGACCGTGCCGCCGCCGTTGGCGGCCATGAGCGGAGCGGCGTGCCGCACCGCCAGGAAGGTGCTCATGATGTTGAGGTCGAGCGTTTCCTGGAAGGTCGTTTTGTCGTGCATGAGCAGGGGCCGGATCGCGCCCCCGCCGACGGTGGGGATTACGACGTCGAGCGAGCCCTGGATGTCGCGCGCTGCCGCGAGGGCCGCCTTGACCTGGGGTTCGTCCATCGCGTCGCCGGGGAAGAGCTCGACGGTGGCGCCGGGGCATCGCTCGAGGATGCCGTCTCGCGTCTCTTCGAGCGCGTCGGCGCGACGGCCCATCAGGAGCGCCGCCGCGCCGTCCCGAACGATCGCCTCTGCACAAGCGCCGCCGATGGCGCCAGAGCCCCCCGTCACGAACACCGTCTTCCCGTCGAACGCACCTGTCGTCATGCCTTTGCTCCTCCCGGCTCGCCTTCGGTGGTGCGCCCGATGCGCTCCCCCTGGCCTTCCAACGTGTAGCGCTTCCAGGGGTCGGGCGGCCGGTTGTCGGCCGTCTGGTCCCGAGGAAGCCCGCGGAAGGTGAGGTCGCGCCATGCGAGGCGCCGATCGGCGCACTCGCTACGCTCCGAGGTCGTTTCGCTCTTGAACGCGATCGAAGGGAGATTTCTATGTTCAGTCATGTGATGGTCGGGGTGAGTGACATCGAGGCGTCGAAGAAGTTCTACGACGCGGTGCTCGGAGCGCTCGGCATTGGTCCGGGCGTCGATAATAACGGGCGGTATTTCTACATCAGCCCGAAGGGTATCTTTGCGATCACGGTCCCGATCGACGGTCAGCCTGCGACGCACGGGAACGGCAGCACGGTTGGGTTCGCCGTCGAGTCGGAAGAACAGGGGAACGCTTTTCACGCGGCCGGCCTCGAGAACGGTGGCACCGCGATCGAGGACCCGCCGGGTCGTCGCGAGAACGGGATGTACCTGGCTTATCTACGGGATCCCGACGGGAACAAGATCTGCGCGTTGTCTCCTCCGAAGTAGGAGAAGCCGAGGAGGCTCGGCGCTGGACGGCCGGCGTGCGCGCTTACAATCAAAACCGCCCGCGTGCTCATGCGAGCGCGCGGGCGGTTGAAGGCTCGGCTCTTCGTGCATCGCACGATCGGCGCTAGAAGATCTCGAAGAGCCCCGCGGCGCCCTGGCCACCGCCGATGCACATCGTGACGACGCCCCACTTCGCTTTGCGGCGCTTGCCTTCGAGCAAGAGGTGCCCCACGCAGCGAGCGCCGGTCATCCCGAAGGGGTGCCCGATCGAGATCGATCCGCCGTTGACGTTGTACTTCGCGGGGTCGATCCCGAGCTTGTCCCGGCTGTACAGGCACTGGCTCGCGAACGCTTCGTTGAGCTCCCAGAGGTCGATGTCATCGATCTTGAGGCCGGCCCGGTCGAGCAGCTTCGGGACCGCGAAGACAGGACCGATCCCCATCTCGTCCGGTGCGCACCCCGCAACCGCGAAGCCGCGGAAGGCACCGAGCGGCTCAACGCCACGGTTCTTGGCCTCGCCGGCTTCCATCAGAACGACGGAGGCCGCTCCGTCAGAAAGCTGCGACGCGTTTCCGGCGGTGATCCACTGGTCCTCACCGCGAATCGGGGCGAGCCCCTGCAAGCCTTCGATGTTCGTCGACGGCCGGTTGCACTCGTCCTTGGTCACGACGTAGTCGACCTCTGAGGTCTCCCCGGTGGCCTTGTCCTTGACGATCATCGTGGTGTTCATCGGGACGATCTCGTCCTTGAAGAGGTCGGCTTCCTGCGCGGCGGCGGTGCGCTGCTGGCTCTCCAGGGAGTAGACGTCCTGATCCTCACGGCTGACGTCGTACCGCTCCGCCACGATGTCGGCGGTCTCGATCATGGCCATCCACAGGCCGGGGTACTGCTCTGCCAGCGGCTTGTCGACCTGAAGCGTGAAGCCCGAGCCGGTCAACCCGTGGGTGATCGACTCGACACCCGCGCCAACGACGACCTGCTCTCCGTCGGCGACGATGCGGCCGGCGGCCGTGGCAATCGCGTTCAAACCGGAGGAGCAATGCCGGCTCACGACGAAGCCGGGCGTCTCGATCGGGCAGCCCGCCTTGAGGGCGGCGAGCCTTCCCGTGTTATTCCCTTGCGTCCCCTGGGGCGTCCCGATGCCCAGGACGACCTCGTCGATCTCCGCGGGGTCCACGCCCGCGCGCTCGATCGAGTGTTGGATCGCATGGCCTGCCATGGCGACCGATCCTGTGTTGTTGAATCCGCCGCGGTGGCTCTTGGCCAGGCCGGTCCGCGCGGTTGAAACGATGACGGCTTCTCGCATCAGTGCTCTCCTAAATGGAAGTAGGGGCGCGGAGGCTAATGGATCCGGGAGGAGTTGTCTGGGTCGGTTGATTCCCGCGGGGATCCAGTCTCATGACGCGCTCCTGCGGCCGGGTCCCCTGGGCTCAAGGTGTACACGCTCGCGGGGGGGGGCGGGGTTCCTAGGGTTGATCGGGGACCACTAGGTTCCGGGCGTTTTTTAAGCGATCGAGGGCTCTTGGGGTGTTCCTGTTGATCGCGGTGGGGGCGGGCTCAACCCGCGCCAGTCCCTTGACGCCGATGGGCGACCTCGAGGACGTCCTCTTGCGGAACGAGGAGAGTCTGCCGGAGTTGAGGTGGGCCTAGGACGGGTTTCCTGTGGTCCGCGAGGTGAAACGCAGGGGCATACGCTTGAAGCCGTCCATGAAGTTGGACCGGAAGTGAGTGGGGGACTCGGCCAGCTCCAGTCGAGCCATCCGCGTGGTGATCTCCTCGATCATGACGTGTAGGTTCATGCGCGCCTGCTGGTGGCCCACACAGAAG
>Ga0315331_10001741_pt1 | contig 16399 bp, 15 predicted proteins | sample M160m34915metaG_FD_203456 | JGI IMG/M metagenome (GOLD analysis project Ga0315331, IMG submission 203456) | Ammonia-oxidizing marine archaeal communities from Monterey Bay, California, United States - M1 60m 34915 | ecosystem: Environmental > Aquatic > Marine > Intertidal zone | place: USA...
GCCCCATGAGGCCAGTCGCTTCGGCTTTTCGAACGTGGTCACGATGGCAGGGCACTTGGCGTGTCGCGCCGCGACGGTCGCAGGAAAGGGAGTTCGCGTGAGACACGCTTCGTTGATCGAACGTCGACGGTTGGCTTGGGTCGTAGCGGCTGCCATGTTGCTCTCCGGCGCCGCGACGGCGGGCTCTCTAGAGGACGCCCTGGCCGCGGCTCGAGGGGAAGTGGCCGAGGGGCGCTGCCAGCAGGTCGGGGCACGGCTGGCCGGAATCGAAGGGCTCGCCAGCAGAGCTGCGCTTCTCGAGGGACAGTGCTGGATCCGCCGCGGGAGCTATCCCGAGGCGCTGGAGAGCCTGCGGCGCGCACGCGGAGCCGCCGATCTGAGCCCCGAACAGGTCGGGGACGTCGAACTCTATCGGGCAGTGGCCCTCTACCATCTCGAGCGATACGGCGAGGCTTCCACCGCGCTCGACGCCGCCGAGGGACTCTCGCGGGAGACCGCGCAGCTCGCGCTCTACCGGGGGCTCCTGTCGCTCCGCCGCGGCGACAATGATCGGGCCGCCCCCGACCTCGAAGACGCGGCTCGGCTGTCTCCTCGGCTGACGGAGCCCGTCGCCTCTTATTATGCTGGGCTCGCCTGGCAGGGGGCTACTCAGCGCAACCGTGCGCGGGAGGCCTTTCGTCGCGTGATCGCGGTCGATGGCGACGGAGCCTGGGGCAAGGAGGCGCAAAAGCTCCTCGACTCGATGGAGCGCTTTCCCTATTTCGTGCGCGGCAGCGTGGGCATCGAGTGGGACAGCAACGTCCTGCTCCGCGGCGACGTCTCGCAGGTGGCGTTTCCGGGCGACTCCCCCCTGACGATCGCCGGAGAAGACGATTGGCGGGGCGTGTGGGAACTCGATGGGGGCGTCGAGCTCTGGCAGTCCGCCGACGCGACGCTGAGCGCCGGCTTGACCGGGAGCTACCTGGGGGATGCGCAGGCCGAGCTCTCCGACGTGAACACGCATTACCCCACCGTCGGTGCGTTCCTGGCGCGGCGCTTCGGGCCCAACACGACCGGCCAGGTCCGATATCAGTTCGGTCATGCCTGGGTGGACGAAGATCCCTACCTCCAGAGCCATCTGGGGGAAGTCTCGATTTCGCATACCTGGACCCGAGCGGGCACGACGATTCTTCTCGTCGACATGCTCGCGAACGATCTCCGGTTCGAGACCCCGGACGTGGAGGATGGTCCGGGGACGGTCGGCGCATTCTGCGACCCGCGCCTCGGCGTGTCCTGTGGGCCGCCCGGGATCGACGAGTCGAAGGAGCGCAACCGTGACGGGATCGGCGCCGGCGCCGCGGTGCAGCATCGCTTCTTCCTGCCCGTCCCGCGGATCGCCGAAGGTATCGTCGAGGAGATTCAGGTCGCTGGCGGATATCGCCTCCGTTACTACGACTCCGAAGGCGACGAGTGGACCTACTGGTCGAACCTGTTGAACATCGGGACTTCGGTCGAGTTGCCGCTCGACACGCGGGTCGTGCTTCGCTTCAGCTACGAGCGTCGTGACTTCGCGCATCCCTCGACCTTCCCCGATACCGAGACGGTCGATCTCGAGTACGGCCTCTCCTCCAACGATCGGGAGGAGAACGAGTTTCTCTTCGAGGGAGAGCTGGAGAAGGACCTTTCCGATCATTGGTCGGTGAGCGCTCGTTACTCCTACCTCGACAACGACTCGAATCGCGACGCTTATCACTACGACCGCCACATCGTGGGCGGCTATCTCAATTTCCGGTTCGACTGAACCAGAGAACTCGACGGGCGGGGGGCCGGTCGTCCATGAACGACTTCGTCGATCCATCAAAAGGACAGAGGACATGACTCCGACATCCCGAAATACCTTGATCGTGGGGGGTGGCCTGATCGTCGCCGCTCTGCTCTTTACGTGTGGCCCCCTCGACGGGCTGCTCGGCGAGGGCGATTCATCGCAGGAGACCGTTGCGGGCCGCACGGACGAAACCGGGGCTGAGCCCCCGGCGGTCGGTGCCGGACCGCCCCGGGCGCTCGCTGGGGCGCTCGGTGCGGCTGCCGCGGGAGCCGCGCTCGGTGCCGAAGCCGGACGTGATTCAGCGATGCGGGAGCAGGCGCTCGAGAGCGCCGCACCGGTCGTGGAAGCGGGTGAGGCCGAGGGGGCGACGAATCCGAGAGGCCCGGGCGAAGGGCAGGGTGGTCCCCTTGCTGGGCTCCCTGTCGTCCCGGCCGTGGCGAGCGCGACGGCCGCCGAGGGGGCTTCGGACGGAGACGCCACGAAGACGCAGGTTCGAGATTCTTCGCAAAAGGCCTCTGCGCCGCCGGTCTCTGCGGGGCCGCCGTCATCCGCGGAGGGGACCGTGCCGGTCGAGGATCCGATCTTGCTGGCCAAGCATGCCTTCGATGATGTTTTCGATGCGGACGAGGGCAAAGGGCTCTCGGGGCCTGTGATCGGTCGTTTCGCGCCGCCGGTGGCGGCGTTGCCCGATGCTCGACTCCCGTTGCGTCGGGACGGGCCCCTGGGAGACGGCATCGACGGTGTTCGTCGGCCCTGCGACGCGCCCGGGGCCGGTTGCCGTAAACAGCCACCGATCCCTCCGGTGCCCCCACTCATCCCAGGGCCCCGCGACGCCGGCGGCGCAGACCGCGGTCCGAGGTCGTAACGCTGAACGTCCGGCCGCCGGACCTTGCGGTGGGGCGCCGATGCCCCCTACGTATGGGCGGCGGAGTGACATCGAGGAGAGTGAAGCGTGACCAGGCCGGGTCGAGAGATCGTGATCGAGAGTGGAGATGGGGATTTCGGGGCGTATCTGGCCATGCCGGCGGCGGGTCGGGGGCCTGGGCTAGTCGTGTTGCAGGAATGGTGGGGGCTGGTCCCTCAGATCCGGGACGTCTGTGATCGACTCGCGCGCGCGGGCTTCGTCGCGCTCGCACCCGACCTCTACCGCGGGGAGTCGTCGACGGATCCCGACGAGGCCGGTCGCCTGATGATGGCGCTGGAACTCGAGCGGGCCTCGCGCGACCTCGCGCACTCGGTCGAGAGCCTGCGCCGCCAGCCGGAGACCGAAGGGCCGCGGGTGGGCTGCATCGGGTTCTGCATGGGTGGGCAGCTGGCGTTGCACGCCGCCTGCCTCGTGCCCGAGATCGGTGCGGTGGTCGACTGTTATGGTGTTCACCCGAACGTCCAGCTCGACTTTTCGGGCTGTCGGGCGAAGGTGCTGGGCCTCTTCGCAGAGCACGACGACTTCATCTCGGCCGAGGCCGTACGGCGACTCGAGGGCGACCTGGAGCGCGCGGGTGTCGAGGCGTCCTTGCGAACCTTTCCGGGCGTCCAACACGCGTTCATGAACGATGCGCGGCCCGACGTCTTCGACGCCGAGGCGGCGGCGCTCGCCTGGCGGGATGTCGAGGCCTTCTTGCTCGCCGAGCTGAGCTAGTCGCGCTTCGACTTGCGTTTGGACGCCTATCCCTACGGGCTCGTCGCCTTCTGTTACGACGAACTCGCCGAGTTCTACTCGCTTGGAGCGATTCGTCGCTCCAAGGCGCATCACCTGCACACGCTTTCGAGCGGGGATCGTGTTCTCTACGCGGGCGTCGGGCGGGGCGCAGATGCATTGGCCGCGGCGCGTCTGGGCGTGCAGGTCACAGCGCTCGACCTATCGCCTCGCATGCTGTCGCGTCTGCGGCGCAGGCGCGACGCAGAGGGGCTCGAACTCACCATCGAGGAGGGCGACGTCGCGAAGCACGTGCCGGAGGCGCCCTACGACGTCGTCGTCGCGAATTATTTTCTGAACCTCTTCGCGCCCCGCGAGGCGACGGCGATGCTGGAACATCTCCAGCGTCTGGTTCGACCCGACGGGCGGCTCTGGTTCGCCGACTTCGCGCCGGCTTCGGGCGATCGATTGGGGAGGGGGTTGACCCGCGCGTACTATACGCCCCTGAATCTGGCTGCTTGGCTCCTAGGGCTCTGTGCGCGTCATCCGATTCCGGATTATCCGGCTCTGCTCGCGGCAGTGGGCATGGAGTTGATCGATTGCGAGCGATTTCCCGTCGTCTTCGGGCCCGACCCGGCTTATTGGGCGATCGCAGGAAGGCGCCGGGTTTGATGTGTTTTCGAGGGGCAGACTGAGGAGTCCTGCTCGCATCAGACCCGAGGAGCCGATTCGGGTCAGTCGCTTCGCTTCCCGAGGCCGGCCCTTTCCAGAGAGAGGTCTTCGACGAGGCGGTCATCCTCTTCAGAGTCGTCGCTGGGGGGGACGAGCGCCCGGTCGAAGAGCAGCCGGGCGGCCTCTTCGTCTCCTGCCGCTCTTTCGAGTCGAGCGAGTGAGGCGAGCACCCTTCTCTCTACCCGACTCGAGAACACGGTTTCCTCGTTGGCGAGTCGCGCTTCGACGCCCACTGCGATCGTGCGCGCCCGCTCGACCTCGCCGAGTTCCGCAAGCACACGCGCGAAGATGGCCTCTGCGATCGCGCGGCTTTGGGGTGGGGCGTCCATCTCGTTCAAGAGTCGGTTGGCAGCGATTGCGGAGTCTTTTGCTGTGACCAGCTCTCCCTCCTGGAGGGCGATGCGCGTACGAAAGAGCTCGAGAGCGGCGAGCTGATCCTTGTCCAGGGGGGCGAGGACCAACGCGTCGAGGATCGCGCGATCGATCGCGCGACGTGCCAGATCGGGGGCGCCATCCTGTTCGGCCTGCTTGGAGATGCCGTAGAGGAGAAAAAACCGAGTCTGGGTAGCCGGACCCTGTTTCGCAGAGTGAAATGAGAGCCTCAAGAGCGGGATCTGCGTGTCGGGGAGGCCGTCTTCGAGGGCTTCTGTCCGACGCAGCTGGGCGACTTCGAAGGCGAGCTCTGCGAGTGCGAGGCTACCGAGGGGGCGCTCCGCCTCGGCTTGCTCGAAGAGGCGATCAGCCAGGCTCAGGGCGTCCTCTCTCCGACCGACGGCATCGAACCCGAGAGCGAGTCTCGCTCGCATGTCGGCGACGGCGCGCCGCTGCGCGCTGTGGGCGGGACGGCCTGCCAGTTGGAGCGCAGCTTGCTCGAGCCGCTCCTCGGCGGAGTCGAGGTCTCCTCCTTGTTGGTCTGCTCGCGCGAGCTGGGTCAGCTCGTACCAGGGTTGCCCCTTTTCTTCCTCGAACTCGAAGAGCGGCTCCTCTGCGGTCAGGCGAGGGTCGATCTCCAGTAGGACCGGGGCGGCCGGGGCGGATGAGGTGGATGAGGTGGATGAGGTGGATGGGGCGGCCGGGGCGGATGAGGTAGACGAGGTCTGTTCCGTATCGCCTCCCGCTGGCGTCGGGTAGTTCAAGGCAGAACAGCCGGCGATTTGGGTCGCTACGGCGAGGGTCAGGAGGAACGGGACACGGTTCATACTCAAATGCTCACGTAGAGCTCGCCTTGCCGGAGCTCGATGGGATAAGTTGTTAGGGGCTTGGTCGCGGGCCCAGCGGTTGGGCACCCGTCGCGGATGTCGAAGCGCGCGCCGTGCAGACTGCACACGATCTCGTTTCCTTCGAGCATCTCGCCCGCGAGCGGCCAAGCCGCATGAGTGCAGCGGCCCGAGAGCGCGAAATACTCGGCCCGAACGCGACAAACCAGGATTTCGCGATCGCCGATCCGCGCAGGGATCTTCTCGCCTGGCGCGAGCGGTACGTTCACTTCGACCCTATGCCAGGTCATGCAATCTCCATCTGCTCCGAGGTCGGGGCCGCATCCTCGGTTTGACTGGAGGTGGGCCCGCTCTCGTATCCAACCGTCGCGGGGGCGGCGGAAATCTAGCGCGTGATGCGCGCGGCCGACATCCAGGGCTTGCTATTCTTGAGCGCTGGACCATCGGAGAGAGGACCATCGTATGCCGCAGCAGATGAGCTTCATTGCGTGCTGGGGGCTCCTCGTGGTCTTCGCGGCCGCGCCGGGATGCCGCACCTTCGACGTACACGCGGATTGGGATCAGACGATCCAGTGGCAGGCCCTTGGACGCTTCTACTTCGAGCAACCGCCCCGCGCCGAGGGCGCGGACCCCTTCGCGGATAATACGCTGTTGAGGAAGCGAGTGCGGAACGCCGTCGAAGTGGTGATGGCGGAGCGCGACTATCTGATTGTGGAAACGCCGGACGAAGCGGATTTCCTCGTGACGTTCGATGTTCAGCTCGAGGAACGCGTCCGGGCGGGAGGCCTTTCTTCGACGGTGGGTTCCACCTTTCCTCGGCGAGGTATCGGCGTGGGGTCCGTCTATTCGACGACGAATGTGAAGGTCTATCAGGAGTCGACGCTCCTCGTGGACTTCCTGGATCCAACGAGTCGCGATCTGCTTTGGCGAGGTTGGGGGACGGGCATGCTGGGGACGCGCGATCGAGACCGGGGACCGCAGGTCCTTCTCGAAGGCGTCCGTGCGATTCTCCGCCGTTTTCCGCCCGAGCAGGGCAGGGTTGATTAGGACACTTTGCCGGTTTTTCGCTCGCCTCGAGACGGGGGGTCCAGCAGAGTGCGTTCGAGGTTGGCGAGCCGCAGGGAGAGCGTCTGCGCCTTCCGTATTGCCATCGTCGCCAGGCGTAAGGCGAGCGCGGTCAACATTCCCAAGGTCCCGACACAGAACCCGAAGCTCCGCAGCCCCGAAGAGATCAATCCTTCGACCGAGGGGCGAATCCCTGCGACGAAAGGTCCGGGTTTCACGGGCGGATCTTCGGACTGGGCATTCGGCTCGGGTGCTTCGCCGCCGTAGCCGAACGGTGCCAGCGCCGTTTCGATGAGCTCCCCAGGCAAGGCCGCGAGCGCGGCGGCGCGAGCGTCGGCCTCTTCGAGAGCGCTCGGTAGGGGGCTCCGTTCGACCAGCGCGCGTGCGGGCGGCTGGAAAGCGGAAGGCACCGTGAGGCTGGCGGCAGCGAGGGCAATCGCGAGAGCGAAGGCCAGGTCGGCGCCGATCACGGGAACGCGCCAGACGCGAAAAAAGAAGACGTAGCCCAGCCCGAGTAGTCCGAGGCCGAGTGCTCCGATTTCCTGCCAACTCGACAGCCAGGGCGGCATGGCCGGTCTTCCTTGCCAGAGGGGAGGGGGCGAAAACTGCGCGGTCGCCAGGAGGATGACACGTTTCTCGGTCGTCGAGCATCGGGACGGCATCGGCGCGGTGTTGCATGCTCGAGTCGGGGCAAACGGCCAGGAGATCAGATGGACGCGCAAGGAATCCGGGAGCGACTCGAGAATCTCTATGGGAGGGTGGATTGGCGGTCGGCCCGCGGTCGGCTGCACGTGGCTGCGATCCACGGTCCCACGCGCAGGGTCATTGCGATCGGTCCCGCCGCGCCGCCGAGCGCGACCGACCGATTCGTGCTGGGCTTCGCCCGCGCTCGCGCGAGCGTCATCGTGACGACCGGGGCCATTCTGCGATCGGAGCCCGAACTGACCCACCGATTCGCCGAGGACGCGTCGGAGGCGGAGGCCTTGCAGGAGTGGCGAGCCTCGGTGCTCGGAATGGAAAGCCCCCCCCGGTTGCTCGTGCTTTCTGCGAGCGGGGACTTCCCGTTCGATCATCCGGCCCTGGAGGAGGGGGAGGGCTGGATCTGGACGACGCCGGAGGGACGAGCCCGAGTCGGCGCGAACCGACCCGGGTTCGAGGTCGTCGTGGGCAGAGCACGCGGGGTCGCAGAGGCGCTCGATTTTCTTGCCCGGGACCCGTCGAATCACACGCTCCTGGTCGAAGCCGGGCCGTCGACGAGCGGCGGGCTCTATGTCTCTCGTGCGGGTCTCCAGGAGCTCCTGCTATCGAGCTATTCGGGCCCCCTCGTGGCGGCAGCGAGCGGTCCGCTCTTCATCGATTCGGCTCGCGTCGAGTCGACGCTCGGGCCGGCGCGATCCGCCCATGTGCACCGCGAAGCGAGTGGGTCGTGGCGCTTCGAGCGCTTTCGCTCGGAGCAGGTCGGTGCCCCGAAACCCTAGGGCCGGGGGCGGAGCATGGGCCAGATGCGTGGCCCCCCGGATAACGTCAGCTCGGCCTGGACCTCGAAGCCGTGTCCTTGGTAGAAGGGGATGTTGTTTTCATTCGAGGACTCGAGATAGGCGGGGAGGCCCTCCTGGTCGCAGCGGTCGAGCACGGGCTGGACCAGGGCACTGCCAATGCCCTGGTTCTGGTAGGGAGGGTCGGTCCCCAGGATTGCCAGGTAGTAGTGCGGCTCTTTCGGGTGATGACGGCGGGACAACTCGCTGAATTGGATCGCTCTTCGTGCGCTGAACCGCGCGACCGCCAAAAATCGGATGGCCTGCTTGAGTTGTTCGAGTCGTGCCGTGGGAGGCGGCTCGGTGGGGCCTGGGCGCTGCCAGATCGCGGCCCCTCGGAGCGTATCGGTGGTCAGGACATGGGCAGCCGGTCCCATCGAGTCTATCGCGAGCCCCGCGAATCGGGCGAATCGCGCACCTCGCTGCTTCTCGCTGGGGAAAAGGTGGATCGCGACCGGGTCGTCGAAGAAGGCCCGTCCAATCACTTCGAGAAAGCTTCTGCGCTCTCCCTGCCTCGGCTCGCGAACCGGGGGCCGAGGAGGGCCAAAATCGAAGGATGTCTGCCGGGCGACGAGGTCGGCCTCGATCTCTTCCTGCTGACTCACGTTCGATCGGCTCCCTTCTCTGGTGTTGGAGGGGGGAAGGGTTCCTCATCTCGGTCGAGCCAGACAAGGGTCTCGACGTGCTCCGTAAACGGAAAGAAGTCAAAGACCTCGACGCCTCGAAGACGGAGGCCCCCCTCGCTAGTGAGCGCCGAGACCTCCCGCAGCAGGCTCGGAAGCCCGCAGGCCAGATAGACGAGCCGTCGGGGGGGCGCGGTCAAAATCGCATCGAGAAACGGGGTATCGAGCCCTTTGCGCGGGGGGTCGACGATCGCGACATCCGCCCCTTCGAGCACCTCCAGCCGGTCTCCCGCCGCACCGGGATGGACCGACGATCTTGCTCGATGGGCCGGGGGGAGGGCCTCGATTCCTGCTCGTAATCCCGCGAGGCCGGCGGGGCTCCGCTCGTTGAACCGCACGGCCTGCGCCCGCCCGAGGAGTCCCAGGCCGATCGCCCCGACTCCGCAGTAGGCCTCCGCTACCCGGACCGATTCCGGGATCAGCGCGTGGACGCGTTCGATCGCGCGTTCGAATAGCGGGAGGTGGTTCTGGCCGAAGGCATCTGGCGGAAAGAGGACTTCGACGCCACCCAGGTGCTCTCGGACCTTCGCTTGCCCCGAAAGGTGCAGGGTCTCGGGGCCGAGAATGGCGTTGCTGCGTTCGGGTTGGGCGTTGAAGAAGAGGCCCTGGAGCCGGTCTCCGAGGGCTGCCTCCAGGGCAGCAGGGAGCGCTCCGAGCACGTCGGGGGAAGCGCCGTTCCCGACCAACACGACCTGGACCGTTTGCGTCGCGCGCTCGACCACCAGTTGGACGTAGCGGAGCGCGCCGCGGTGGGGTTCGTCGGCGTAAGGGGCGACTCCGGTCTCTCGGATCGCGCGCCGAAGCGCTCTGGCGGCTTCGTTGATGAGAGGATGATGGACCGCGCAGTTTGGGGTGTCGACGATGCGGTGGGAGCCGGCCTGGAAGAGGCCAATTTTGGGGCTCCGAGCGCGACCGCGCACGGCCAGCCGGGCACGGTGGCGATGCCCCCGTCCCGGCGCACGATGGACGCGGGGAGGCGGCAGGCCGGCATCGGAGGACAACTGCGCGAGAGAGGCCCACGCGGCTTCGGGCAGCGCGGAGGCTCCGAAACGGGGGCAGCCGGGGCAGGGCGGGCGGTGGGGGCAATCGTCTCGCGCGTTCACGCACGGATTCTACCGCTTCTCGCGTTCGGGCTCGGCATCGATTGCTTCCCGCGTTCGGGCTCGGATTCGACCGCTTCGCGCGGTTGGGGCAGGCGCCCGCGCGCCCGCTGCTACGTTGCTCCCATGAGTCGCAGGCAATCCGACCCCACAGAGCCGAGTGGATCGCGCTCCGCATTCCTGGCGACGACGCCGCAGGACGTCGCGGCCCGCGGCTGGGAGTGCGTCGACGTGCTCTTTGTGACAGGCGATGCCTACGTTGATCACCCCTCGTTCGCGATGGCGATCTTGGGGCGTTGGCTCGAGGAGCACGGCTTTCGCGTCGCGATCCTCTCCCAGCCCGATTGGCGGTCCGCCGACGCCTGGCGCGCTTTTGCGCCGCCGCGTCTTTTCTGTGCGGTCAGCGCCGGCAACATGGATTCGATGATCAACCACTACACGGCGAACAAGAAGCGCCGAAATGCGGATGCCTATTCGCCGGGGGGGCGGATCGGCCTGCGGCCCGACCGACCGACTGCGGTCTACGCGCAGCGCTGTCGAGAGGCTTTCAAGGGCGTTCCCGTCATTAGCGGTGGGGTGGAGGCGTCGCTGCGCCGCATCGCTCATTACGATTATTGGAGCGACCGGGTTCAGCCGTCGAGTCTGGTGACCTCGAAGGCCGATTTGCTCGGTTATGGGATGGGAGAGTCGACGATCCTCGAGATTGCCCAGAGGCTCGACCGCGGCGAGGGGGTCGCGGCCCTGCGGACGCTTCCAGGGGTTGCGTATCTCCTGGGGAAAAACGAAGAGCTCCCCGCAGACGCGAAGGGGGAGCCGGTCGAGTTGCCCCCCTACGAGATCGTCCGCGAGGATCATCAGGCGTTTGCCGAGATGACCCGGCGACTCCATCACGAGACGAACCCACGCAACGCGCGCCGTCTGGTGCAGCGTCATGGCGATCGTCTCGTCGTGATCAACCCGCCGTGCGTCGCGCTCGATGAGCCGACGATGGACCGGCTTCACGAGCTGCCCTACACGCGTCGCCCGCACCCGGATGCCGACGAGCCCCCGCCCGCGTGGGAGACGATCCGCGACTCCGTCCAGATCATGCGGGGCTGTTTTGGGGGTTGCACCTTTTGTTCGATCACGATGCACCAGGGGCGTGAGATCCAGAGCCGCAGCCCCGACTCCATTCTGCGTGAGGTCGAAGGGCTCGCGAAGGCGCCCGGCTTCAAGGGCCAGATCAGCGATCTGGGCGGGCCGACGGCCAATATGTACCGGATGCGCTGTACGCGGCCCGAGGTCGAGGCCGTATGCCGGCGCCTCTCCTGCGTCCATCCCAAGGTCTGTAAGCTGCTCGATACGGATCACGCGCCGACCCTGGACCTGATGCGACGGGCGAGGGCCGTCGAGGGCGTCAAGCGGGTTCATATCGCTTCAGGGATTCGGATGGATCTCGCGGCCGACGAGCCTGAATACCTCGACGAACTGGCCGCTCATCACGTCGGCGGACACCTGAAGGTCGCGCCCGAGCACGTGAGTGATCGCGTTCTCGACCTGATGAAGAAGCCCGGCCGCGGAAGCTTCGAGATTTTTGCCGAGCGCTTCGAGGCGGCGTCTAGCCGGGCGGGTAAGGAGCAATATCTCGTTCCCTATTTCATCGCGAGCCACCCGGGTTCGAGCGCGGAGGACATGATCGAACTCGCGATCTTCCTCAAGGCGCGGGGCTACCGCCCACGGCAGGTTCAGGATTTCATTCCTGCGCCGATGGATATCGCGACCTGTATGTACTGGACGGGCATCGACCCGATGACGATGCAGCCGGTCCAGACCGCGAGGCGGCTTCAGGACCGAAACGTACAGCGCGCGCTATTACAATTTTTTGCGCCCGAGAATTGGAAGACGGTCCGGGAGGCGCTCTTGCGTGCCGGGAGAGAGGACCTGATCGGGGATGGACCGGATTGTCTGATTCCCGCTCGCCCGCCTCGTCGACGAGCGGAGGAGACCGGGCGGGAGGGGGGGCGAGCGCGCGGCTATCGGAGGCCTTCACGGGATCGCGGCAAGGGGCGCCGGGGAGGCGACGCGCGGTGAGCGTGCTCGGTGCCGATCGCGCGTCTCATGGCTCCGCTCGGGGGCCGGGAATCAGCCGCTCTGCTCACGACGCAGGGTCGAGATATGAACGATCCCGAAGAGGAAGGTCTGCCAGAGTTCTTCGACGAGGGGGCGAGGGCTTTTGCGCAGGACGCCGAGGAAGAAGACACATTCGGCCAGGTGAGTCATCGCGAGGACCACGAAGAGCGAACGGCCGAGTTCCCCCGCTCCACTCGTCTCGAGCGGAGAGAAGAACGAAGCCGTGGCGAAGAGCCAGATGGCCCCGACGAGTGCCTTGCCGATCGGATAGATTCGCTCGCCGTCAGTCTCGTCCGTCATCCCTTCCCCCTTCGCTTCATTGCGCCGGAGGATAGCCTTCGGGCGCGCTGATCACAGGGAACGAATAGACCGATGGGACGAGACGAAAATACATGGCGAGCGGATCTGGAAGATCACGCCGAGCGCTTCTATTCCCAGGGCGGTGAGGACGGGGTCTTGCTTCGGCTCTTCGAAAGGCTGGGCACACGGAATCGGTTCTTCGTGGAATTTGGTGCTTGGGACGGGCTCCACCTTTCGAATACGGCGAACCTGCGACGGCATCACGGCTGGTCGGGGTTGTTGATGGAGGGGAGCGATCGCGCCGACGGGCGGCTCGTACGCCGGGAGCTCGTGGACGCTGAAAACGTCGAGGCCCTCTTTGACCAGTACGGCGTGCCCCGGGACTTGGACCTGCTCTCGATCGACATCGACGGCAACGACTACTGGGTCTGGCGGGCCATCGAGCGCTACCGGCCCCGGGTGGTGATCGTCGAGTACAACGTCTTCTTCTTGCCCGAGATGGCGAAGACGATCGCCTACGACGCCGGGCACGTCTGGGACAAGGAACGCTATGGCCTCTACCACGGGGCGAGCCTCGCGGCGTTTCACAAGCTGGGACGCAGCAAGGGCTACGCGCTTGCCTATACCGAACCCTATTGCCCGAACGCCATCTTCGTCCGAGAGAGCGAATTGCCCGACGGCGTGAAGCTGCCCTCCCTCGCGGATTGGACCCGCTGGGACTGGCCAGAAGAGGCATACGTGGAGCCGACGCCCCAGCCGGGGGGGCGTTGGGTCGAGGTCTGAGCGAGATCCGGACGGCCCGTCTCAGGCCATGCGCCACGCACCGAGCACGAGCGCAGCGCTGATCGCCGCAGCGGCGAGCTGTGCCGCCGGGCCGGGGCGCGGGCGACTCGCGAGTGGGAATGCGAGGGCAATCCCGGTCAGCGCGCCCGCTGCCAGTCCAAAGAGGTGTGCAGAAAAATCAACCTTCGGTCCGGGTCCGCCGAGCATGGCGACGACCCCGAGGCCGGCCCCGAACGCGACCCAAGCGCCCCGGCGGCGAGGAAAACGCTGGTGGCGTTGCCAGGCGGCGAGGCCGGCGAGGACACCCACCAGGCCGAAGACCCCCGTCGAAGCTCCGACGGAGCTATGGGCGGCTCCGTAATAGACCGCGTTCGCGAGGTTGCCGAGTGCTCCGCTGACGACGAACGAGAGCAGTGCGAAGCCCAGCCCGAGCCGCCCGGTGAGCGCAGCCAGAAAAAACCCGCCGAAGAGCGCGTTGCCCGCCACGTGAGAGAGGTCCGCATGGAGCGTGAGCGCGGTGATCGTGCGCTCGAGCTGTCCGGACATCACCAAGGCGGCCTGACTGTCGCCCCGGTCGACGAAGGCCGCGTGGCGCCCCGAGGATTCGATGTGCATATGAAAGGCGACCATCGCGAGCGCGAGCGCGTACGCGGCGGCCGTCTCCATCGGGGAGGTCGTAGGGACGGGCGGGGCTGGGGGCTGGGCCGCTCGCTCTGCGCGCTCCTTCTGCCACGAGAGCAGGATGGCGCGGGCCTCCAGCTCGCGTCCCGCCTCGACCGAGACGCTCCAACCCGCACCGATGCGCCGAAGGCGGGGCGCAAATCCTTCCGCGGTCAGGACGAGCGCCCACTCCTCGGCCTCGCGCTTGCGCGGCGTGTCTGGCAGCGGATGGGTATCCGCTTCGTTGGAGAGATCCGTGTCGTCGAGGGCGGTCATGGGGTTCGATCATGGTACCCTTGCCCCGTCGTCAGCCGAAGCCGGTCAACCGGCCCCGCACGGCAAAAAGGGGAGCAGAACCGATGAGCGCCCGGACGAAAGCCCGATCCCTCGTTCGCGTGGAGCGGATCGCGCTCCGCGGGCCCGGCGTCGTGATCCTGACCGGCCCCTCGAGTTGCGGCAAGGGCGAGGTCGCGAACGCGCTCTGCGAGCTCGTTTCAGTCGATCCGCGCCGACACCTCTCGATGGGAGCGATCCTGCGGTCGACGATTGAGAGGTCGCGGACGGACGAGAGCTTTGCGCGTCTCCTGGCCGACAAGTATTGGCTCTCGGATGAGGTCAGCATCTTCGATTGCCCCGATACCAATGAAGAACTCGTCACGAAGGTGCGCAAATATCTGCCCGACCTGGAGCGGCACTTCGGGCAGAAGCCCAGCCGTTTCATTTCCGACGAGGTCGGCGAGAAGGTTTGGGTGAGCCAGCTCCAGTGGCTTGAATTCTGCACAGAGCGCGGGCTACTGATTCCGAATCGATGGACCCAGGATCTGATTTCTGCGGAGATCGACCGGGCGCTCGGCGAGGATGGGGAAGGGATCGAGAGCCCGTTCATTCTGGACGGCTACCCGCGTACGGTCGCCGCGGCGCAGCAGCTTTTGAGCTTCCTGGAAGGGGTGAATCTCCCGGTCTTGAAAGTGCTCCACCTTTCGATCAGCAAAGCGGAAATGAGTGCGCGGGCTGGCAAGCGGGGAAGGGCAGATGACAACGAGGAGGCGTTGCGCCGGCGCTTCGACTTCTACGTCGAGAGCGTGCAGCCCTCTGTCGACTACCTCAAGACGGAACTCGGGGGGGATCGGGTCGCATTGATCGATGCGCATCAGCCGACCTGGACCGAAGCAGAGAGCGGCCGGGTCTTCGATCTCCATCGGTCGATCGACAACGTGGTCTCGACGGCCTTGCGCGCTCTCGGCGTGCCGAGTGTGATCGTGCGGGACCTGCTCGAAGGGCGGCGGGAGAGCCGTTTGGATTCATTGGATGGCTGAGGTTTCGGGTGAGGCGATGCCCGAGCCCGAGAGTGAAGATCTCGGCCGATACCTCGAAGACACCATCACGATCGACTGGCAGACCCCCGCAGTGATGACGGCGTCTCGTCGCCTACTCGAGGGGGTCGTTGCTGTCGAAGATCGTGTCCGAGTGCTCTTCGACTTCGTGCGCGACGAGGTCCATGATGTGCTCGGTCTCGAAGAGCCGACGGTCGCCTGTAGCGCCAGCCAGGTGCTGCGGGAGCAGGCGGGCTTCAGCTTTGCGCAGAGCCATCTCCTCGCGGGCCTGCTGCGCTGTGCGGGGTTTCCGGCAGGGTTTTGTTATGTGCGTCTGGCCGACGGGGAGAGGCCTGGCCGCTTCGTGCTGCATGGATTCAATGGGGTCTATTGGCGCCCGGCCGACGGTTGGATCTACCTGGACGCGATGGGGGGTGGGGGCGCGTCGCGAACGGAAGTTCGCTTCGGCCCGCCTTGGAGCTTGTGTTGTGTGCCGGATCCCGACGCCGGGGAGGGCTTCCTGCCCTTTATCTATCGCCGTCCGGGGAAGCGGATCATCGACCTGCTGGAGCGAGCCCCCGACGTCGCCGCACTTCGGAGAAATTGGCCCGACGCGCTCTGAGCGCCCCATCGGAGAGGCGGCCTGGAGCCCCTCAGCGGTGCTGCGCCGTGGCGGCGCCTCGCTGTGCATTCCGTCGTCGGGCGAGCAGGGCGAGCGCGGCCGCGGCCGTGGGAAGAGCCCTGCTGGGTTCAGGCACGGCCATCTGGTTCAGGATCTGGTCGCGATAGAAATCCAGCCGTGCCGCGGCAGTCCCGTTGGTGTAGAGCGAGGTCTGAGAGGGTTGTCCGCTTGCTCCGAACACCGCAATCATGATGCCGGCGAGTTCTGATTCATTGAACCCATTGACGATGAACACCGGGCCGCCTGAATCGCCGACCGTCGCCTGGGACTCGAATAGCGCGCCGCCGAACTCGTCGAAATCCATCAGGAAAGAGACCGTATTCAGGACGGGACCCGCTGGAAAGCCGCTGACGACGTTGATGCCCCATCGCATGGATTGCCCGACGCCCCAATGCCACCCGGACAGGGGAGGAGGCGCGACACTCGGTCCATTCGGGTCGAAGGAGGTGGCGGTTCCTCGATTTCGACCGTGGCCGATCATGAAGGTGACCTGGCCCACGATCGGGCTGAAGCTGCGGATGGGGATGCCCGGCAGGGCGGGGGCCGGGTAGACCTCGAACATGAGCAGGTCCGAACCGCTGCCGGGGCTCGTTTCGAGTCGATACTCGGTCCCCGGGATGAACTTATGGAGGGTCCCACCGAGGACGAAGTCGCCTGTCCCCACGTGGTTCGCGGTCAGCACCCAGCCATCGCCGAGATACGTGCCGCTCTCGCTTCCGATGGTCCCCACGAGATTGTATTCGTCGAAGCCGGGGATCGGAGAGTCGAATACAATCTCGT
>Ga0315331_10001748_pt1 | contig 16385 bp, 11 predicted proteins | sample M160m34915metaG_FD_203456 | JGI IMG/M metagenome (GOLD analysis project Ga0315331, IMG submission 203456) | Ammonia-oxidizing marine archaeal communities from Monterey Bay, California, United States - M1 60m 34915 | ecosystem: Environmental > Aquatic > Marine > Intertidal zone | place: USA...
TCCCGCAGGGGCAAGGAACGCCTTCGATGTCTGCAAAGTCCGCAATATGAAAGCGTCTGGTCGAAATTGTCATGGTGCGCGGGTCCGACTTGTGTCAGCAGGTTTGCGGGAAGGTGAAGACAGATACCAGATACGCGGCCAGTTCAGCAGGGCGGCCTGACGGTAGAAACGGGATTTCATGAGAACGATGGTTAAAGCCGTTGAGATTAGCTGTGGGCATTTCAACACTATACGCATCATAGAGTGTAACAAGGTCAGAATCTCGTGCTCACACACGGCAGTGACCTGATAATCCTGCTATTGTTGTGGCTATATGGCAACGGACTTCGCAAGGAAACATCAATGAAACCCATGCTGAACCTGTTATTTGCCAGCGCCTGTCTGGGGATGACGACCGCCAGTTGCGCGGCCTCTCAGCCGAACATCATTCTTATCTTTATCGACGATATGGGATGGAAAGATGTTGGATGCTACGGCAACGACTTTATTGACACGCCACGCATTGACCAACTTGCGGCTGAAGGGCTGCGTTTTACCGATTTTTATGCTGCCGGTGCGGTATGTTCTCCCACTCGATGTGCTGTGCAATCAGGTCAGAACCAGGCACGCATCGGCATCACGGCACATATTCCGGGGCATTGGCGACCGTTCGAACGTGTAATTACTCCGCTGACCACGATGGCGCTGCCGCTGGAAACCATTACGGTGGCCGAGGCAATGCAGGAATCCGGGTATACCACAGGGTACGTGGGCAAATGGCATCTTGCCAGTGGTCCGCAGTTTCAGCCCGACAAACAGGGTTACGAATTTTCAGCGGTTATTGGAGGTCCGCACCTGCCAGGCAGGTATCGCGTTCAGGGCAATCCGGGTCTGAAGCCGAAGCCACGGCAGTACCGAACCGATTTTGAAGCCGATCTGTGCGTGGATTTCATTGGTCGCAGCAGCCAGCAGCAGAAGCCGTTTTTCCTGATGCTTTCACCGTTCGCCGTGCACATTCCACTTGGTGCAATGTCCGAAAAAGTGCAGAAGTACACGAAGAAGGCTACCGACCTGAAGCGAGATCTGCCGCATCCTGTGTACGCCGCAATGGTGGAACACTGTGACGACATGGTCGGCAGAATTGTCGATGCCATTCAGGCGGAAGGGCTGACGGATAATACGATGATCGTTTTTACGTCCGATAACGGTGGTCTGTATCGGCGTTACGACTATCGTGAACATGCTGACGACAACGTCAGTAGCCTGGCACCGTTGAAGGGTGAAAAAGGGGCGCTGCACGAAGGTGGCGTGAGAGTTCCGCTGATCGTGAAATATCCGCCGCTTACAAGGCCTGGTACGGTCTGTTCTGAACCAACGATCAGCTACGATTTCTATCCGACCTTTGTCGATCTGGCAGGCGGCTCATTGCCAGCTCATCAGACGATCGACGGCCACAGTCTGAAGCCGTTGCTGGTGGAGCCGCACACCAAACTGGATCGCACGGCACTGCATTGGCACTATCCCCATTATCACCACGATCGGCCGGCCAGCAGTATTCGTGAGCGGGACTGGAAATTGATTGAATACCTCGACGGCACTGGTGACATTGAACTTTATCATTTGGCCAGTGACATCGGCGAAACGACCAACCTGTCACAGGAAAAGTCGGGTAAGGCCGTTGACCTCAAACGCAAACTGCAGAGCTGGCGGCAGCAGGTTACTGCTCGCATGCCGTATCCCAATCCACACTACGATTCAGAACGAGCTGGCGAGTGGTGGAGCATGCGAACCGGTCGACCTGTTGCCAGTGACAGTCGCAAGCGTTTTCCGCCAACAGAGAAGGACCAGTGAGTATCTCCGAAACGACGGCATATTCGTTCCCCGTCCGGTGATTGAACTCTGATTTCAGAAAAGCAAGATATGAGTATAGCAGCCCATATTAAGACGTCGCTGAATCTTCCTTCCTTCGTTGTGCAGGCATACCTGCAGGTTCTGGAGGACGATCAACTGCTTATCCGTCCGCACGAGGGAGCAAATCACATCGCCTGGCAGCTTGGGCATCTGATCGTTTCCGAACAAAGCCTGAACAACATGGTCTGCCCCGATTCCATGCCGCCACTGCCGGAGGCAATTCTGAGCAACATAGTAAGGAGACGGCATCAAGTGACGAACAGAGTGGCTTCTGCACGAAAGACGAATATCTCAGGCTAATTGAGGAACAGCGAACGGCCACACTGACGCTGCTGGACAGGTTGAGCGACGAAGAGTTGGAACAGGCTGCTCCCGAAAAGATTCAGCAATTCGGCTCCGCAGTCGGTGCGGTCATCGGTGGTCAGTCGGCTCACTGGAAGATGCATGCCGGCCAGTGGGTGATTGTGCGTCGTCAGCTGGGCAAAGAGCGATCTTCTGGACAATCAGCACACCCTGGCTCGCATACGCGTCATCGGAGTGGCGGGAGACACAAAGTCTGAACACGAACGCCGGCCGAAGCGAGGACTTACGTTACGAGGTTGATCAGATTATTCCTCTGCTGTGCCGTGCCGACGTGGAAGTCGGTAAGGGCGGGAAGGTTCCCGAGGTTTCACGCCTCTACCGGGATGTCAAGCAGGACGTCGATATCTTGTTGACCGAGTACTGCAGGACATTCCACGGCCCTGCCACGAAGGAAATGCGGCCGAAGTTTTCGCCATCGAGTCCGGACGCGGAAACACTCGGCCAGATGCATCAACTGTCGGCCGATGCCCCGCGCTAAGGCGGGAAAGGATACGCACTATGCCCGGCGGATCGAATTGGCATCCGGATACACGAAATCGCTACTGCGGTAGAGCCGAAGTGCCAGGACTCAAATCGGTACGACGGATTCGATTCAGGCGTGGAGGCTGATCAAAGCGGCGTGCGCGGTTATGATCCGGGATATTCCGTTTCTTGCATCATGGGAGACCGATGACATGACGAACTCCAACCGCAGGGAGTTTCTGCAGCATTCCACAAGCACGACATTGGGGATCACCGGCGGGTTGACGCTGCTGGCCGATGCGCGATCGGTTGCAGCCGCACCGGCCAACGACAAACTCAACCTGGCGATCATCGGATGTCGCGGGCGGGGGAATACATTGGCGAAGGCGTTCGCCGCTCGGAGCGATTGCGAATTCACCTGGTTCTGTGACGTCGATCCCGAGATGTACGCCACGCGGGCCAAAGGCATCGCCGAGATCCAGGGCGGCCGCATGCCCAAGTACGCCAATGACTTTCGCAGGATGCTCGAAGACAGGTCGGTCGACGCGGTCGTCATCGCCACGCCGCCACACTGGCATACGCTGGCGACGATCTGGTGCTGCCAGGCCGGGAAAGACGTCTACTGCGAAAAGCCGCAAAGCCACAACTGCTGGGAAGGACGGCAGGGAGTCAAGGCTGCGAGGAAGTACAATCGTGTCGTTCAGATCGGGTTGCAGAATCGCTCGGCTCCGTACCTTCACGCCGCGAAGAAGTACATCACTGACGGCAAGCTTGGGGACATCGACCTCGTCCGTGTCTTCAACCAGAAGGGCGAGGGCAACTTCCCGATGGCGCAGAACAGCGATCCTCCTGCCGGTTTCGATTGGGACATGTTCAACGGTCCTGCCCCGGATCACGTCTACAACGAGACACTGCGCCGTCAATGGCGTTACCTGTGGCGTTACGGCGGCGGCGACATGCACTATGACGGCATTCATCAGGTCGATATAGCGCGGTGGCTGGCTGGTGTGGACTATCCGAAATCCGTCTTTTCAAATGGTGCCCGTTACAATCGCGACGGAGCGGCAGAAACGCCGGACACGCAATTGTCCGTGCTCGAATTCGACGACCTGATGATGACCTTCGAGCTGACGCTGAATACGCCGTACATGCTTAAGGCCGATCACGGAATTCGCGACGGCGACATGTTTCCGCACTGGCCGCAGAACGCTGAACGCGTGGAAATCTACGGCAGCCATGCGATGATGGTGGTTGGGCGAATGGGGTCGGGCTGGCAGGTGTATATTCGCCCGAAAAGCCGCAAGCCGCTTATCCGCGACGAAATGTATGGCCGATTTCCCGACACACCGCATCAGCAGAACTTCGTCGACTGCGTCCGCACTCGTCGGGCGCCCAACGCCGACATCGAAGCAGGCCACCTCAGCACGCTGCTCGTGCATTACTCCACCATCAGCTACCGCCTCGGAGGTGAGAAGCTGACGATCAATCCAGCGACTGAAGGCATCGTCGGCAACGAACGAGCACACGCGTTGCTCACGCGGAAGTATCGCTCTCCGTGGGTTGTGGAGGAAGAAGTGTGAGGTCTTACGTGGAACCCCTGCCGCACCCACATATTTCATCGGCAGAGTCTGGCACTCGACCGCCGGCGGTGAAGGACTGAATGTAGACGAGTTTAGAAATAAGACATTGTGAAGGCGGCTGAGAACAAAGGGAAGCAATACGAAATGACAACTCACTTAAGCTACTCACACGCCGCATTCCTCTAACTCAGATGAATGCAGTTCTTCTTCTATATTGGATCGACCACTTTCCAACGGGATACAGTCACTGGCGCCCATCGATCCCGCCGCTGGCGGGCGGATTGGTTTTCTCCCCTGAAGAAGCTATTTCCAATCAATGACCACTCCATCACTCGCAGCAATCAACCGACCTGAGATCGCGTCGCTCACGGTCATCGTGGCCTCCATCCTCGTGACGTGGTTTCCTTTGCGGGGTTGCATTCAATGTACGGGACGGTGAGGCACGCATCGTCTATCGTTCCATGGCTGACTTCCCCCGAGTCGCCGCTCCGGATATGGCCGTTGATTTCCTCGACGAACCCTGGGTCGAAGACTAGCCTTGCCTTACAAGAAAATTGATCCGGGCCGAACTTCTGTCGGAGCCTGCACTGAGGCATGAGAACGCCAATTGCCCCTTCAAAGTGGCCGGCACTGACCTGCCCCCACTAGCCGTGACCGGCCTTTGGCTGATTCGAACTCTCCGGTGATTCGGTTGATCATAAGATCGAGTGGAGCCGTGGACCGACGTTTGTGGTTGAAGATTCGGTTCATGTCAAATTCGATCTTCGGGATACGCAGTTGTTTGGATTCGATTTACAATGACAAAGCTGAATCGCCGTCGCTTCCTTATTGCGACCTTCGCTGGAGCAGCTGTGCTTGTCGCCATGAATCATGTGAAGCCGGATTCCGACCCGGCTGGCAGACTGATTCGGCAGCAATTTCCTTCGCCCCCCGGTAATCGTAACCGCCGCACCGAATGCATATAAACAAAGGCAGAACGCTAAGTACCAACAGCTAGCGGCGTCAGAATGGCACAACGGCCACGCGGAACTCAGCGGCCTCATTCGAACGGGGTGGGCAGTGCAATGCCTGGAAGGTTAAATGACGCAATCTCTTAATCAGCAGCAGGTTGCGGACAGGAGAGATCAACATCTCGAACGCAGCGTTCGAATTGACCGGATGACCTGCTGCCGTTGTGTCTCCAGAGCCAACCCTTAACCACGTGGTTTCAAATCTAAGACGACAAATCAAGTGGAGTGCTTAACTCTCGATGAACTCGCGGCGGGGTGTGACGTGGTTGACCATCAGAACTCGAAATCACTCATCCCGTGCAGAATATGGCCTCGTGCGTTTCAAGCTTTGTGTCGCAAATTTCAGACTTCATGTCTCCCACCAGTAGTCGGAATCAGATATCCAGTTCTTTGACGTCCAGGGCATGTTTCTCAATGAACTCCCGCCGCGGTTCTACGTGGTCGCCCATTAACACTCGGAAAATTTCATCGGACGCGGCGGCATCGTCCATTTGGATCTGCAGCAGTACGCGTTTGTCCGGGTCCATGCTGGTATCCCAGAGTTCTTCGGAATTCATTTCGCCCAGACCTTTGAAGCGTGTCAGCGTCAGGCCCTTTTCACCCAGTTTTCGCAGTTCCGGCAGAACTTCACGAAGGCTCGTCAGGGGTACCGTCTGGTCATCTCGTTCGATGCGGAACGGATAGACCTGTTCGGCGTTTTGCACTCCCGCGGACACAAAATCGGGGAATGTGAAGCCAAAGTCCTTCAACTTCGTGAGCTGTTCGTTCAATGTCTTGATTTCGTGAAGGTCGACCAGCTGGCAGGCAGGTTCAACTTCGTCTGGTGGCTGGCCGTTGCTGTCCGGGTCATCTGCCGTGGCATCGTCACCGGTTGCAGCTGACTTGTCGGAATGATCTTCTTCCAGTTTTTTGACAAAGGCATCCGCTTTGTCGCGTTCGAAGAACCACCGTTCGGAATCACCCCACAGAACTCGAAATCTCCGCAATCGTGTTTCTTCCGCTCCACCTTTGACAAGCAGGTACTTGAGGTCGATGCCACGGCGCTCCATCAGTTCGAGCGGATGTTCCATCTCCCGCAGCACAGCGACAACCCGTTGCAGATTTTCACCGTCGAAAATAGTTCCGTCGGTTTTAGCGACAAGGCCTGCTCCGTCGAGACCGAGATCTGTCAGCTCCAGCATCATTGTTTCATGCGTCTGCACATAACGCGGAGTCTTTCGGCTCTTCTGAAGGACTCGATACAGTGGCGGCTGAGCGATGTAAACAAACCCGCCTTCGACGAGTGGTCGCATATGGCGGAATATGAACGTCAGCAGCAACGTGCGAATATGGCTGCCATCGACGTCGGCGTCGGTCATCACGATGATCTTGCCGTAGCGACGTTTGCTGATATCCATCTCTTCGCCGCCGGCGCCCGGTGACACTCCAATGGCACGAAACAGATTTGAGATCTCGTTGTTGTCGAGGACTTTGACGAGCTGTGCTTTTTCGACATTCAGAATCTTGCCGCGAAGCGGAAGAATGGCCTGGATGTTCGAGTCACGGCCCGTGTCTGCAGACCCACCGGCAGAGTCACCTTCCACAAGGTACAACTCTGTTGATTCCAGATCCCGGCTGCGGCAATCTCTCAGTTTTTCGGGCAGACCGCCGGTTGTGATGGCGCCTTTTCGACGCACCATTTCGCGTGACTTGCGAGCGGCTTCGCGGGCTTCTGCAGCATTAATCCCTTTGGCGATCAGTTTCTTGGCGTTGGCAGGATTTTCTTCCAGGTACTTCAGCAGCCTTTCACCCACAATAGACTGAACAATTCCATCGACCTCCGGATTAACCAGCTTGACCTTTGTCTGTGCTTCGAACTGCGGATCGGGCACTCTGACGGAAATGATGGCCGTCAGCCCTTCCCGGAAATCCTCCGCGGATGGCGTAAAGTCCTTGAACAGGTTGTTCTTCCTTGCATAGGTATTCAGTGACCTGGTGAGGGCGCCCTTGAATCCGCTGAGGTGCGTACCACCGTCCACGTTGCAGATATTATTGGCGAAGGCCCGTACGTTATCTGTGTATCCATCGTTGTGCTGCATCGCGACGTCAACCTCGACGCCGTCGTTTTCGCCACTGATTCGAATGACATCGTTCAGAATTGGAGTCTGAGTTCGATTCAGATATTTGACGAACTCAACCAGCCCTTCTTCATAGTGGAAAGTCTCCGTTCGATCAGCACGATCATCCTGCAGTGTGATGCGGATGCCCGGTGTCAGAAACGCTAATTCCTGCAGGCGGCGAGTTAACACGTCGAATGAAAAATCGGTCTCTGGAAAAATCTCGGCGTCCGGCAGAAAGGAAAGCTTTGTTCCGGTTCTGTCTGAACGACCCAGCTGACGAAGTTCAGATGCGCGAACACCTTTTTCGAAGTCCATCACCCACACATGACCTTCGCGATTGATCTCTGCCGTCAGCCATGAACTTACCGCGTTGACGGCCGTGATGCCGACACCGTGCAGTCCACCTGTGCCGGTCTTGTAGCCGCTGTCACGGTCGAATTTTCCGCCCGCATGGATTTCCGTTAATACGACTTCCACGGCCGGCCGGCCATCTCCCTGAACTTCACTGACAGGGATACCACGACCGTCATCTGAGATTGAAATGCTCTCGTCGACGTTAATCTGAATCTTCACTTCCGAAGCATGCCCGTTGACAGCTTCGTCGATACTGTTGTCGACCACTTCATAGACCAGGTGGTGCAGACCGTGCGAATCCGTCCCTCCGATGTACATGGCGGGCCGTTTCCGAATGCCTTCAACACCCTTGAGATGTTGAATGTCGTCACCGGTGTAGTCGTCTTCTGAAGGAACCACTTCTGACACGTTTGTGCTTTCTGAGCGTATTGAACGCCGCGAACGGCGATAACAAACTAACGAGGCCGATGCCTTAGGTCATATGAGCAGGTGTGCGAACCTGGCAACCTGCTTCCGCTGGTCTTCAGGACTGACTCAGCAGCAGCCTGTTCCTGCAAATCTGCGCTGCTAACGAGTTTTGATAAATTTCAGGGCCTTGATTTGTGGGTCGGGATGTCGCTGCTGCATTGTGATGAGCAGTTCATGCTGCAGGTAGCTCCGAAGTTCTTCAAGAATGGTTCCGTTGGAGACGCCGATTTCAAGAATGCCGCTGCGAAGGCGTCTAACGTGACTTCTGGCCGCTACACGCTCACCTGCCGCCCCTTTCCAGATTTCATTCAGCTCCTGTCCCGATGTCTGTTCGGCCAGTCCTTTCGTTCTCACAATACGCTGCAGCAAATGCCCCAGTCGCGATGGTTGTTCGTAGTGGCTCATCATCCGCCCGTGCGGTTTATCGTTCACTTCTGCTCGATGTCCTGCATTCAACGACTTCACGGATCCTCGCCGAAGGTTGCGAGGAAGAGACATCCGTGTTCTGCCGCAACGTTGCTGAGACCAGCTAACGGTTCTGTGACAGCGGCATAATCACATATGTATAAGAATCTTCGACTCGAAACACGGCCGCGTGTTCTGCACTGGTGAGTTGCAGATCCACCAGTGTCTCTGGTGGCAACACTTTCAGAAAGTCAGCGACGTAGCGCGGGTCGAACGTAATGCAGATTTCTTCGTGGTCGAATTCGATAGGCAGTTCGATTCTTGACTCACCGACATCCTGAGCCCTGCTGGACAGCGTCATCAGGGCGTTGGCAAAAACGAAATCGACTCCGCGGCTTTCTTCGTCGGTGACGATCTGAGCCTGACGAACGGCCGCATGAAAGGGGCTGGCGGCCAATGGAATACTGACGCTGCCCGAATCCGGAATGACGTCTCGATATTTTGGAAAACGGCCTTCCACAAGTCGGCTGTAAATGATGCATCGCCCGGTCCTCATCAGCACTTCGTTTTCGCGAACTGCGACGTCCACAAATTCGGCGTCCGCGTCAATCGACCGTTCCAGTAAAGCCATTGCCCGGGTTGGCACAACGGTCGTCTTCTCCGGAGCTTGAGGACTGCCCTCGACTTCGCAGGCGGCTGTTGCGACGGCCAGACGGCGGCTGTCGGTTGCCGCTACCGTCACTTTTCCGTCCTCGAACTCCAGCAATAACCCACCAAGCGCGTACCGCGTACTTTCGACATCCGTAGCAAACGACGTCCGACGGATGATCTGGCGAAAGACGGACGCTGGAATTCTGAAGTAATCACTGTCGCTGAATTCCGGCACGGGCGGGAAATCACGAGGATCCTCTGATGACAGACGAAACTGTGAGCCGGCAGCTTTCAGCGTCAATGACTGTTCTTCCACATTAATGTCAAACTGATCGTCCTGCAGTTCACGCAGAATGGATGATACGCGAGCCGTGGGAAGCAGCGCTTCGCCGGTAGATGTTGTGGTCACACCATCTACGCTGAAACGTATTGCAACTTCCTGATCCGTACCGACCAGCTCAATGCCGCTGGAACCGAGGTGCATGTAGACATTGCGGAGGATATCTTTGGGGGTACGAGCGGGAACCGCCGAGGCCGCAGCCTGAAAGGCTGTGGAAAACAGGGCTCGATCACAAGTTAACTGCATTGTCTGGTACTTCCGATGACGTCGCCAATTGTGCGACGGAACGTGGCGTGGACTTGATGTCCGGAGATCAACCGGCCACCGCCGGACCGCCTGAGGTCACTCAGGGTGACGGTGTGAAGTGGTCGTTTCTTCGAAGACCCAAGCATAACAGAAAACAGCCCGCTGTGATACCGCTCCGGCGCGTCGTATGAGCTGGAAAAACACTATTCGGGCTGCGTTTTACGCGGCGTGGTTAGCGGCGCTGCCGGAAGGTCGCTGACGGCGTCCACGGGCGAGATCTCCGCCCGGAAATCCGGTATCTGCCAGGCCCGGTATCAGGCGGCCACGCGTGAGGTTTTATGCTCCGACACAGCCGTCTTCCGCGACAGACGTTTGCGCCGAGAACCAATGGCGAGAAATGCCGGCAGCAGAATCAAATCGCCGACCAGTGCCGCAATCAGCAGGCAGAACATCAGCACACCAAAACGCATGGTCGGTCGAAATGGTGACAATCCCAGCGCCAATAGTCCGGTCCCTGAAATCACAGCCGACGATATGATGGGCATGCCCGTCTGCAACAGCGCTTTTCGGACCGCTCGATAGCGGCAACCCTGCAGGGTGCGAGCGTCGCGATAGCTGAACAGAAAGTGGAACGTTCCGTCCACAGCCAGCCCCAGTGCGATACTGGCGGTCATCATGATTCCGATGTCGATCGGATAATCACACCAGCCCAGTGTGCCGAAAACCAGCAGGATGGGTGTCAGGTTGGGAATCATCGCCACCAGACCTGCCGTGAACGACCGCAAAGCGATTACCATGACGACAGTGATCAGTACAAATGCAGAGGCAAAACTCTTCCAGAAACCGTCAAAGATCTGCCCCTGAGCATTTTCCAGCAGCGGGCCAATGCCGGTAAAGGAGACCGGTATGTCCGCACATCGAGCCTTCAGTGCGGATACGGTATGCTTGAGTGCCGCCGGAGAATCGTCCTCAACCCGCAGCGAGATACGCCACAGTCGGCTGCCGTCTGCCATCAGGCCGCCAACGGCCGTGCTGCCTGAAGACGCTGCCAGGTTGGGCAGCGACAAGGTGTTTTCCGAAAGTTCATCAGGAAAAAAATCGGCAAGTGACAAAGCATGACAGATATTCGGGACGTCGGTCACGACGGCTTCGATATCGCGAATTCTGCGAAGACGATGCACAAAAGATGTCTCTGCCTGTCCAAAGTCCACGACGGCCTCGATCGACGTCGGGCTCGTCAGGGTTCGAGCAACAAGACGCGTGTCCTGGACCACTCGATCGTGCTCCGGAAGAAACTCAAGCGGATCGATCAGCGATTTGAGATTCTGCAGACCGATGGCGCAGACAGCTGTTATTGCCAGACCGGGCAACATGACCTGCCAGGGTCTGTTGACGATCGACATGGCCAGCTTTTGCAGAGACCGCTCCTGTGTCAGAGTGGCCGATGACGGCTTGTACCGCAGAGCCACCAGGACCGCTGGCGTAAGAAAAACTCCGACTATAAAACTAAAAAATGTCCCGACGGCTGCGACTGCTCCGAACGCCGGAATGGGGCCCACATCAGAAACGGCAAGGCAGGCCAGGCCAATGATTGTCGTTAAGGCTGCAAAACTGCTGGGACGAATGACACCGGACAGCGCACGACCCACGGCATCTCTATCAGGGTATTCGTGACGATAGTGACCGATGAAGTGTATTGCCGCGGCGGTCGTGAACACCATGACCATGACCGGCAACGACGACATCAGAAAATTCATTTCGTAGCCCATGGCCCAGATGGCCGACAGCATCATTTCGATGCAGAACACGTTGGCCAGCATTAAGCCTGCGGATGTTTTCCAGCACCCGATATTCAAACGCAGCAACACCAGGCAAATCACCAGCGTCAGCGAAAACAGGAATGACGACTGCTTGCGGCTGCCGAGGTGATCAAGCTGTGTGGCGACAATCGGGCCTCCGGCCAGTATCGCGTTGTCCATGTCGCAATATGCCAGTTGCCCGCGAAGTGCGGCGACCGTCTGACTGCGATGGGCGATGCCGTGCTCATTGATTGAAACCAGCATCGTCTCAAGATCGTCTTCAGCAGTCGTCAGCAGATTCACCAGACGTTCGTTGGCTGTGGTCTGCTCAACCTGATTGGACAACATCGACTCAACGACACGGCGCCGCGTCCAGCAGACGGATATCCCGGGAAGGCCGGTCAGCCGGTCAGAAGCCGCCTGCAGCCTGGCTGCCTCCGGGAAGGGCTTCTCGAATGCGATCAGAATCGTTTCGTCGCGGCCAAACGTGTCGCAGAAACGGTCGTAGTTGTCTCTGATCTCACTATTGCGAGGCAGCCACGTTTCGATGTCGTTGTTTGAGGAAACCTGATCGCCAAGAAACGTCAAAACAGGCAGTAAGACGAGACAGCAAAACAGCAACGCCACAGATTGCCGTCTATAGAAGTCTGAAACCATGCACACGCGCCGAGAGAAGGGAGAACTTGCTTCTGCACCCTTCTTCGTATCGAATCTACGACGATCCCTGTGTGATGACGATTACGATGCGAATTGTGTTCCGCTGAATCTTTATTTCGCCACACAGAATCCTCCGCAGATCCCGTGGTTCACGGTTGAACAGTCAAAACGCTAAGGATTCTGTGACCGGAAAGGTTCACCGCAAAGACGCTGACTCACGGTCTGTTGCACATGGAATGACTGGCAAAGCCAGAATATCCTACTCATCGTTCCCCGAAAGAAAACGTCCACCGCTCATGAACATTCCGTTTTCGCAGGGATGGCACCATTCGATGAGCACCCGGTATTCGAACTCCCGAGTCTCACTGGCCATTCGTACTGTCGCTTCGCCTGGTGAAACAGAACCGCGATGCAGCATGCCGATGCCGGTTCGGCTGATTTCCCGAGTCATGGCAGAAATCGTATTTCCACGCTGCGTCTTTATTTCTGCGGGCACAGACAGCTCGAGTCGTTCATTGGTGCGAAGATTTGTAACGTCCGGCTTACCAATGCTCTCCAGCACATCCTTCAAATCTTCAAGGGATGGCCGACTCCATGGATCCTGTGTCATGACTAACTCCACAATGATTTAATGCTGCCCGCAGGCAGGCGACCACAGATTGGGTCCCCTTGTTCAATGTGGAGTCTAGAATCCGTTCAGACCATGCGCTCGGTTCGATCAGTAGAAGTTGGGTAAGTGCGACGTCGTCACCTGCCGGTTTTACGCTCTGGGGCGATTTTGAGGGGCAGGCGCGAATAGCAGGTATGCCACGACTGCGAAGCCGGCAAGAAAGATCCATGTTCGCAGCGGCCACCCGTCTGTGGCTGTCACGCTGGAGCCAGTCTTCGCTTCCGGTCCTGACGAGATCAGCGCCGCATCAAATGCGTTTTCGAAGTCACCACCCGCCGAGTCAGAAAAAGCCAATGGAGTGTCCGTTTGCAACGTCTGCTCTGTTGTGGTGGCAAACTGGTCGAAATCACTGTACGCAACAGGCTGAGGTGCAGGTAGCGTTGGAATTGTCAGGCCCGCGCTGAAATCAGTAGACAATTGTGCTCCTCCTGTGACTCGCACAGGCCGATCTGGTGACGACACCTGCTGAAAGACCGGTTGAGGAGGTGATGCATCAAAGATTTCGGGTAGAGTTTCGTTCATGGTCAACATTTCTGAAGCAGGTGTCTGCGACTGGGTTCCCCATGCAAATTCCTCCGGCTCAGCAACAGGCTGAAGCACATGGTCACTCATGTCTTGTGCGTCACTACCATCCTGTTTGGTGAATGCTGCCCACGGATCCTCAAGTTGAACTTTATCAAATCCGTGTTTTCTGGCGGCTATCAGAAACGGATCCGCGGCCGCGTCCTGTGCTTCGAATTGTGGTTGCGGAGGATCCTGAAAATCAGCCGCCGGCAACGCAGCCTCTTTGAGAAGTCGCTCATCGAATGATGGTCCGACGTCGCCGTCCGTAATCAGCTCGTTCAGTTCCGGAAACAGCTCTGACGAGAAATCGTCCTTGACAGGTGTTTTGGCGGCCACTTTGTCTGTGATGTTCGACGTTTCGTTCAATAATGGATCAAAAACGCTCCTGTCGTCTGTGTTTTTCGCTGCGGCCAAGGCTGGTTCAGCAGTGAATGGATTTGCCTCTTTGGGATTTGCAACGAGTTCAGACAGCACTGATTGATCTTCATTCGCTGAAGACTTGGTGCGTTTATCGTCACGACTTGCAATGAAGTCGGCGAAAGACTGTTGACCGGACTTCGGTATTCCGGAGGCCGGGGTGATTTCAGGCAGTTTGACTCGTTCGTCGACGGCAGTCTCTGCATCTCTATCTGCAGCGGCCAGCTTGTCGAATATACCCTCTGCCTGGTTTTCCATATTCGTCATCGTAGCGGCGAATTTCTCGGTTGTTTCTGCTGCCGCTTCTGTTATCGCTGATTTCCTTTCATCATTCGCGACGGCAGTGACCGTCTCTTGCATTTCCTCTATGTCCACGTCAACAAACGGATCCGGACTGACTTCGGAATCATCTGACGATCTGCCCAGAAGAGCGGCTAAGCTGAACCACGATTTTTTCTTTTCCTCGTCCGGCGTCTCATCGTCCTCGGACGACTCCAGCTCGCTGGAAACCAGTTGTTCGCCCAATTCAGATTGTGCTGACTCAGCGGCTACTGTCTCTGCAGCTTTATCCTGAGCTTCCAGTTCTTCCAGGCTTAGGTAATCCGATCGAGTGATCAGATTTCTCAGCCTGGTACCAGAGCATCCGGATGCGCCAATCAGCATACCGGCAATCAGGATTGTCATCAGCTTGTTCGGAATCATCAGGCCGAACCTTCCATGAATAGCGTCTTGAATTGCCAACAGCCAGTGCTCGGGTGGCCCCCGTCTGTTTCATTGTTTCGACTATTCTGATGATTCCCAAAAATCTCGTTGGCGCAAAGGCACTAGTATTAGTGACACTAGGCCACGTGGAGTTCCGATCCGGAGACCGAGGGGGTTTGCGCAGAAATGGGGGAAGGTGGTGGTTGCGCGGGGATAAGTCGCGAATTCTCACGAGGCAGGGAAAAACTTGCTCATGCTGCAGGCAGTCCGGACGTTGCCTTTGGTGAATGCAGTCCGGCCGCACTAATCTGATCAAGGAAGACGAAACTCACAGTGTTTGCGGACCGCATCCAAAGCTGCTTCAGTTGGCAAGGCACGCAGCAGTTGTACGGTCCCCAAAAAAAAACAGGAAGCAACGTGATGTTGCTTCCTGTTCGGTTCTTCAATTCTGGTCTGAATTGCAGACGACTGCATCAGAGATTGTCAGAACTAGTTTTGGTAGTCGACGACAATGTGTCCCTTCTTAACCCGAACGTCCACGGCGTATTTGCCGTAGTCATATCGCACCCGATCTCCATGGCGTCTGCATCTCACTTGTTCGCATCCGCATGGCGGCACGCAGATCTGAATGTACACGCATTTCGGAGCACAACAGTTGCAAGGGTCATTACAAGCACACGGGTCATTAACCTGAATGATCTTAGGGACGGCACAGGGGTGCATTTCGCGTTTGTCGACATACCGCACACACTGAAAGAGCGGCTGTGGTGCTTCGTCAACATAAATTGCACCGTTAAGTACGTTTCCACCGACTGTAGGCCCGAATACCGCACCGGGAACGGCCGGGATAGGGGTCAGGTCAGCCGCACCTGCAGGGCCAGCGATGCAAATGGCAAGGCAAATGCCGGCCAGTTGAGTGAGTCTTTTCATTGTCTTTCCTTTCGTCTTGTTTGAGTGGCGTGTTGATTTGGGCTGCACGAATGGTGAGACATGCGTCCTACCTGTTAAATGCCATCTGAAATCCGTTAGTCAATGTGGATGTGAAGATTGCCACTTGTTTTGGCGTCGGATCCTCCGTTTCTGCCAACATCGGACATTATCCACTGTACGTTATTCGGGCAATGTGGCCAGACTCAACCGAAAATGCCAACAAATTCAGTAATCTGGGAAAGGTGCTTCGTTTTGGTCACCGCTTAGGTCTGTGGGCTCTGGGATGTGTCTGCTGGACACTTGGTGAGACCAGACAAATAAGACACTGCTTTCATGGTCGGGGCACAAACGTTGATACTTTTCATCATCAATCTGCCGACATGTCTTGGGCCTCTTAACCCGACATTCAGTTCCATCTTGGCCGAACTCAGCGTTTGCTTTAGCATCCCAACGGACCTCCCTGAACATCATCGCGTAAAGTGGCCGAGGAACGTTTGTCGATGGACTTCAACATCCGTCCCATCTCAAGAGTCTGCGCTGCAACCGGAGAATCGCTGGTGGCTGGCAGCACGTGCTGGTCGGTATTAGTTGAAGAAGAGGGCCGGATGGTACGTCACGATTACTCTTTGGAAGGCTGGACAGGTCCCCCATGTGCAGCTGTTGGATATTGGCAATGCGAGGTTCCGGCGGAATCCGGTTCGGGGCCCCGGTTAATAGACCCGGATTCACTGTTCGATTATTTCGTGCAGTTGTGTGAATCTCCAAATACGGTGGAACA
>Ga0315331_10001749_pt1 | contig 16385 bp, 13 predicted proteins | sample M160m34915metaG_FD_203456 | JGI IMG/M metagenome (GOLD analysis project Ga0315331, IMG submission 203456) | Ammonia-oxidizing marine archaeal communities from Monterey Bay, California, United States - M1 60m 34915 | ecosystem: Environmental > Aquatic > Marine > Intertidal zone | place: USA...
TCGGTAGCGGCAAGGATCAGACTCGTGCAGTTGCCGTGGCTGACATGAATGCGGACGGCTGGCCGGATCTGGTCAGCGGCAGCATTGGCCAGCGGAACGCCGTGTATCTGGGCGACGGCCATGGCGGTTTTCGGCCAGCGCTGGGCTTCGGCCGTGAAGACGGTCAGTCCTACGCTTTAGCCCTGACAGACATGGACAACGACAAAGATGTGGATATTGTCGTAGGAAATGTGGCCCAGCCTAATGCCGTGTTTTTCAACCATGGTGATGGAATTAGTTATCGGGAAGTTCGTTTTGGAACGGCATCCACTGCCTCCTATGGTTTGGACACCGGTGACATGGACGCCGACGGGTACCCGGATATTGCAGTGGCGAATTCCGGTACCCGGAATCAGATTTTCCTGAATCGTCCGCAGAACAGATAAAGCCGCGGATTTTTTTCAGTCTCAAAAGGTGGCGGTATAGCCGAGGAGACGCACTGTGAAATTCAGACACGTCTTGTTCTTATTGATTTTCGGTGTCACGGTCTCTTCGGTTCTGTACGGAGCAGATGAATCGGCGGACTGGCCAAATTTTCGCGGCCGGGGAAATACAGGAGTCGCCGTTGGGTTTCCGGTGCGGACGGAATGGAATGCCGACGATCAGGCTGGTGACATTGACGGAGTGCTGTGGCAGACGGTCGTACCAGGACTGGGCCACTCAAGCCCGGTTGTGGCAGGGAACCGTGTCTTTCTCGCCACCGCCATTGCCAGCGACGGCAACGCGCCACTTAAAGTGGGTCGCGGCGGACGCCCCGATGCGGCGGATGACAATGGTCTGCAACGTTGGGTGATTCTGTGCTACGACAAACGGACGGGGGACGAACTGTGGCGGCAGACGGCCCATCACGGTCGACCTCGGGCGACGCGGCATCTCAAAGCCACCCACGCCAACACGACCGTTGCCATTACAGGAAACGATGTGCTGGTTTTTTTCGGCTCAGAAGGACTGCACTGCTACGACCTGAATGGAGTATTAAAGTGGAGTCGCGACCTGGGCGTCATCAACATCAGCAAGTATGGAATAGGTTGGGGATTCGCAAGTTCTGCGGCAATTCACAGAGATCGCATCGCCATCGTCTGCGATGATCCGGAAAATCCTTTTGTTGCCGTGCTGAGGCTCTCCGATGGTGAAGATCTGTGGCGCGTCTCGCGTAAGGAAATCTGTGAACGCAGCTGGGGAACGCCATTCATTCACAGCAACAGCGGCAGGACTCAGGTCGTCGTGAATGGCTGGCCCTGGATTGTTTCGTATGATCTGACAAACGGGCGCGAATTCTGGCGAATTCGCGGGGGAGGGGACAATCCCGTACCCACACCATTTGCAGCTCACGGTCTGATCTATGTTACGAATGCTCACGGGGCACAATCTCCGATATATGCTGTGCGACCTGGGGCGAAGGGAGTTCTTTCCCTGCCTGAAGCAGATGCAGAAACGGACAGCAGTACGTCTGTGGTCTGGAGTACCACTCGCGGGGGTTCCTATATGTCAACGCCCGTCGTGTATGGAGACTATCTGTACCTTGGCAATTCCAACGGGGTTCTCCGTTGTTTCCACGCGTTGACCGGACAGAAGGTATACGAACGGCGACTGGCCGCAGGTGCGTCGATTCTGTCTTCTCTGGTGGCTGCTGACGGAAAGATCTATTGCGCTTCCGAAAACGGTACTGTATACGTGGTGTCCGCCGGGCCGAACTTCAAATTATTGGCTCAAAATAAAATGGGGCAACCCTGCTTTGCGACACCCGCAATCTCAGAGGGGGTGTTGTTTCTTCGTACGACGCAGCGTCTCATTGCGATCAGGTAATTAATGTCAGGCTGAGAAGCCACGCCCGATCCGAAACGATTGCGGTCGGTCACTGCCGATGCCCGAATCAACGCATCGTAAGTGATTACGGCTGGGAAACGCCCAACGCTGTCATCGGAATTGCTGGTGGCCGTTTCTGAAGGACGGCTGTAGACGGTATTGCCGCCACGGTGCTGAACGCCGGATGCAGCAGGATCGTTCGCTCGAATTGCTGACACGTCGTCTTCGCCTGCCTCTACGATCACAGGATGTTCCGCAGGCACATCGCGAAATCATTCACAGGGTCGTGCCGAATCCGTTGGTTGCCCACTGAGCATCATTGCGAGCGCATCGCCGAAGCATTTCGATCGACTCCATTTTGATCTATCAATGGCCGCAACAGCGGCTCATGATCCGCCTCGACGATCGCTTCCGTGTGGATGACAGTCCATTGTGTATCGCTGATGAACGGCAACGGATTTCGTTGTGTTCTTCCTGCGGCCACGAAGACACACGATTGTGTACCGAAAAAAACATGCCATCATTTTTGTTCGGTCGGCTCTGCTGGCCATGCGGGGCGAAGCATCCTTACGGCATTTTTGGCCCCAATGTTCCAAAGTGATGAGATGGCGGCAGCGCCTAACCACGTTTCCAAAGAGCGACGCGGACGATGTCTTTCAGCACCGCACTGCTCGCGGACGCGTTGCCCATGACCACCCGACCATGGACGGCACTCTTCAGAAAGCGTGCCATGGCTCTGATGTCTGGCTGTGCTGAATTCTCGCCCGCTGCCACGGTGTGAGCCGACGTTGCCTTGAGCGCCTGTTCAATTCACTTAATTTCCGAATGGACGATTTTCTCAGTTTGCACGTCGGCGACATTTGACGAAATTGATGCAGACTTCGCCGGAACCGGCAGCTGATCTCAGATCTTGCTGGATCTGATGGACGGAGACATTACGATTCAGCGACAACAAAACGCTGAGTTCAAAGGGGGCGAAGTCCGTACGGCTGCTGCGAATGCATCGAGCTGTTGCGGCGGAGTGCCGGGATTCGGACATCCGGCAGCTGACCAGCGAGTCTGTCCAGTAGCGTCTGCTGTCACCGAATGCGGGACCTGTGTGTTGCTCGGCGTGTGCGGATGGTGCGCCGCTGCCGGTTCTGACAGGCGGTGCTTCGGTTGAGTGCACGTGGTATACGGGGTGGTCAATAATGATCATGCCCCGCCAGGCAGCTTCGGGTCCGCAGGCCTGCCGGTTCAGCGGGCTGCACTGTCATGGAAAATATGTGAACGTGGAATGAATCGCACGAAAAATATTTCGAAACACGTTCTGACGATCTTCCTGATCGGTGCCGGGACAATGCATTTCGTGGCTCCAAAGTTCTACCTGAAAATTATGCCGCCGTATTTGCCGTGGCATGATGAGTTGGTCCTGTTGTCCGGGGTGTGTGAAATTCTACTTGGTATCATGCTGGCAGTGCCGAGTTGTTCGCGTCAGGCTGCATGGGGCATTATCCTTCTGTTGGTTGCGGTCTTTCCGGCAAATCTCCACGTCTATCAGCATCAGGAGTTGATTCCGGGTACGCCGGTCGCCCACTTGCTGCGCCTGCCTTTGCAGGCGCTTCTGATGCTGTGGGCCTGGTGGCATACGAAACCAAGCCGGGCGAACGCAGCGACTGAAACACGAATATCCTGAACACGAAAGTTTTCCAGCCATGCGATTCATACTCGTTTTGCTTGCCGTTGCGACGTATCTGCAGAAAACAAACTATGCTGGTGAGGTAGAACAGACGGCTCAACGTTTAGACGTAAACGTTGGTGTTCAGTTGAATTATCTGCTGGCTCTGCCGAAAGACTATACGCAACAGAAATCGTGGCCGCTGGTCCTGTTTCTGCATGGCGCAGGAGAACGGGGCGATGAACTGAAATTGGTCAAGAAGCACGGTCCTCCCAAGTTGATTGATAATGGCAAAGCGTTCCCTTTTATAGTGGTGTCACCACAATGCCCGAAGGACGTCTGGTGGGAACCCATAGAACTTACCGCGCTGCTGGATGAAATCATCAAAAACAATAATATTGATGAGGACCGAATTTACCTCACTGGACTCAGCATGGGTGGGTTCGGCACATGGAGGCTGGCAGCTCATTCTCCCGACCGCTTTGCTGCAATTGCTCCCATTTGCGGAGGTGGCGAGCCGTACTGGGCAAGAAGATTTCCACATCTGCCAACGTGGGCGTTTCATGGTGCGAAGGACCGGGTAGTACCGCTGGAGCGTTCACAGGAAATGATCGATGCTGTGAAGAAAAACGGCGGCCTGCCGAAGTTGACGGTGTATCCCGAAGCAGGGCATGACTCGTGGACAGAGACCTACAACAACCCGCAGTTGTATGAGTGGCTGTTGGCACAGAAACGCGATGGCCCAGGCCGGTGAGGAGAACTTCAGGCTCCGCGGACTTAAGTTGCAACCGTGCTGATCATCCCATCTGACTGCTGCCGGCGCCGGACAGTTCGTTTCATCGGCTGGGCGACGCCTCGCGTTTGTCCGTTATCGTTGAAATACGCGACCGCCGGACGCGGGGTTAAACGACGGGCACGGTAACGAAGTTTCGAGACCGTGAGAAACTGCGCACTAACTACAGGAGTTCTGTTGTCACCCAATGTCCAGCGTCGGCAGCGGGTTCCGTCTGTCAACGAGCCGGGGCGTCCGTAATATGCGGATGTGTTTGGCGGCACTTCACGATTGCGTCGCTGGCCATTATCCAGCAATGAATACTCGGGCGCCTCTTTCAACGATCTTCTCTGAGTTCATTGACTTCATCACGCAACCGGCGAAGTTCATGTCGTAACTCGTCCAGTTGCTGCATGACGGTGTGCATCAGCTCGTCTTCACGATGCGGTCCGTGTTCGTGCAGTTCCCGCTCGGTTGCTTCTGCCCGTTCCGCCACATGCTCTGCGATCTCATGCAGTCCCGCGTGATGCAGATGTTCTATGGCGATGTGCATATTCTCCAGTCGTTCAGCTGTTTCATGGTGCGGAGAATCATGTTCACGATGTGATCCGCGTGTGATCTTCTGCAATTCCAACTCGACCTGTTCAGCTTCCTGACGAACATCTGCAATTCGTTCTTCTGCCGCATCCTCTTCTCTAAGATGTGCTTCTTCCTGCCGCAGCTTCTCAAGTATGTGGTGCAGTTCCCTGACTTCTGCCTCCCGTGGTTTTGGGTGCCGCCTTCCGAACTGTTCGGCCTCTTCGAGCAATGCCGCAGCTCTGCGTTCCAGGGTGTCGGCTTCTTCCTTGTGCCCCTTTTCGGCGAGCTCAGCCGCTTCTCGGCGCATCGTCTGGGCCTTTTCTCTTAGTTCGTCAGCCCCCGACGCCCAGACAAAAGCCGCGAAGCCCAACGATGCAAAGACCACTGACGCGAATTTCAGGTGTGACATGTATTTCCACTTTCGTTGCGTAAGAGAATCAAATGCTTGGCGGGAACTCAGCGATGATTGGCATGCGCTGTCCAGATGCCAGAGTAGCGACAACACGCCGCCTTTGGCAATGCTGAAAAGAACCGGCAGAATGCTCAGCAGCGACAGCTATGCTAACAGCAAAATTTAGAGGCCTCAAGATCTGTCGGGCAATATGCCTCCGTCGTGGTACAGGGACTGCGACTTTATTTCGTCTTCTGCGCTCTGAGCAGCGATTTGACGGCCAGCCAGGGAATGAAAAAGAATGTCAGCACATTGAGTTTTATCAAGCCGAGCCAGCTGTAGAAGAACCGTTCAGGTTCATGGGAACTCATGCCGAACATTGCGCCGTGAAGCTTGTACACAGGTTGTGCCATAAGCTGAGTAACACCGAACCCGATGAGGAGCAGCACGAAGCCGTATAGCCAGCAATAGAACAGGAAGGAGCCAACGGCATTGAGAACTTCTTTTAGTTGATCTGTCATGCATCACCTTCTCAATTTGCAGCTGTTCCATCAGGTGCCGTCCGTATCTGCGCCGCCATTAACAGGCATACTGACTGCGTCACCGACAGCACTCGCTTCGGCAGTGGCGCTCAGCAGAGCGACGTTCGTGGCGCCGCCGATCATTGCAGCGGTGACATTCTTTGCATAGAAGTGCAGTGTTGCGTCATTTGCCGCAATAGACAGGACAGCACGGCATGCTACTGAAGCCTGCCAGAGTTCCCAATGAGCACGGAGGCGGGCTTCCGGAGGCAGGCAGGAACTGTGGTGGACTGGGAATGGGGAATTCCGCGAGTCATACTGATGTCGACACCATTTACAGGAAGAATTTTGGATTACTGCAGAAAGAATGCCGTGGAACTTCAGGACATAACCGTCTTTTACCTGGAAATGATGGCCGATCCCCGGCGGAGTGTGCCGGCGCCTGTCGACGGACTGGTTGTGCTGCACGCGGAACGTCCGCCGCTGCCCTATTACAGATTTCTCTACAACACTGTGGGAGAGGACTACCACTGGCACAGTCGCAGGATCCTGAACGATTCAGAACTCGCAGTGATCATTCACAATCCCCTGACCGAAGTGCATGTCGTACACCTGGCTGGATCCCCCGTTGGCTTTGCCGAATTGAACCGCGGTCAGGTCGATGAAGTGGAGCTGGTGCAGTTTGGCCTGATATCTGACTTCATCGGCCAGGGGCTGGGAACGTGGTTCCTGAACCGGATCATCGACACTGTGTGGAGCTATAAGCCGAAGCGTTTCTGGCTGCATACATGCACACTGGATCACCCGTCCGCCGTCCATACCTACAAAAAGGCAGGATTCGTCCAGTACAAGGAAGAGGACATTCGTCGCCCGTACTAATCACAATTTCCGGCTTCGAATCTGACCGTTTTCCGGCAGCTTTACAAAGAACTCTGCGAGCTCGCGCATCGATAGCGGGCGCTCTGACGTGTGCTACTGTTTACGCCACTGCATCAGTGTCCCGGACAGTGGCACGATACACACCGGTCACACCGCGATTACTGACAGAACGTCAGCGGCTGAGCGGCTTGAAACGCCCTCCCGCCGGCGTGTCCGCGGAATCGCCGAGGCGATCTTTGCGCTGTACTTCATAACTACGGTAATTGCCTTCGCACCAGACTACTGATCCGTCGCCTTCGAAGGCCAGGATGTGCGTGGCGATGCGATCAAGGAACCAGCGATCATGGCTGACGACGACGGCACACCCTCCAAAGCTGGAAAGGCCTTCTTCCAGTGCTCGGAGCGTTTCAATGTCCAGATCATTGGTGGGTTCGTCCAGCAGCAGCAGGTTACCACCGGATCGCAGCAACTTGGCCATGTGAACTCTGTTGCGTTCTCCTCCGGACAGATCGCCGACAAACTTCTGCTGATCCTTGCCCTTAAAGTTAAAACGACCGCAATAACTGCGTGCATGGATCTGCGCTTTGCCGACTTCCAGAATTTCGTTGCCCCCGGAAATCTCCTGGTAGACCGTCTTCCTGGCATCCAGAGCGTCACGGGACTGATCGACGTACGAAATATCCACGGTTTCACCGATGGCCAGGGAGCCGGCATCTGCATCTTCCTGGCCCATGATCATGCGGAACAGCGTAGTCTTGCCGGCTCCGTTGGGGCCGATAATTCCGACGATTCCCCCCGGCGGAAGATCAAAACTCATGTCTTCGAAGATCATGCGACCATCAAAAGACTTACTCAGCCCTTCCGCGATCACAACTTTTTGACCGAGCTTTCGTGTCGTGGGAATCTGAATCTGAGCCGCACCGTCCTTCGTGTCGTAATCCTGAGCCGCCAGTTCTTTGTAGCGATCCAGTCGCGCCTTGTTTTTTGTCGCTCGTGCCTTGGGTGACATTCGCACCCACTCAAGTTCTTTCTTCAGCTCCTTTTGTCTGCGAGTTTCTCCGCGCTCCTCCTCTTTCAGTCGTTTGCCTTTCTGCACGAGCCATGACGAGTAATTACCCTCGTACGGAATGCCTCGGCCGCGATCGAGTTCCAGAATCCAGCCGGCGACGTTGTCCAGAAAGTATCGGTCGTGAGTAATTGCGACGACAGTGCCGCTGTAGGTGTGCAGGAATTTTTCAAGCCACGCGACTGAAGCTGCATCAAGATGATTGGTGGGTTCGTCCAGTAACAGGATGTCGGGATTAATCAGCAACAACTGACACATCGCAACGCGGCGTTTCTCGCCCCCGGACAGTGTCTTGATGACGGCGTCTGCCTCGGGCAGACGCATCGCGTCTGCGGCGATTTCCAGTGTTCGATCCAGTTCCCACAGATTGGCAGCGTCGATCTTGTCCTGTATGGTTGCCTGCTGCTCCAGTGCTTTTTCCATTTCATCTGAAGACATGTCTTCCCCCAGCTTCATGCTGAGTTCGTTGAAACGATTGAGAATTGCACGGGATTCCTCAACAGCTTCTTCCACACAGTCACCGACCGTCTTCTCCGGATCCAGGCGTGGCTCCTGTGGAAAATAGCCGATCTTCGTACCTTTGGCCGGACGCACAGTGCCCATGAAATCGGTATCTTCACCCGCCATAATACGCAGTAAAGTACTTTTTCCCGCGCCGTTGTCACCTAGTACTCCGATCTTGGCCCCTGGATAGAACGAAAGACAGATGTCTTTCAGCACCTCTTTCTCGTCGTACATGCGAGTGAGGTCCTCAATGGTCATAATGTACTGTTCGGACATGGCAATTTCTTTGTGGTTAATTTGTGGTCGACTGCGGCCACGTGATGTCCATACGGCACCACGATGAAGTCGATGCGGCAGACCCGCGAGGTGACGAACATGGAAGGTTTGATCCGGCATGTCACGGTCATCGGGATGTCAGGCCGACGTATTCTGCTCCGGATTCCGCAGCAGCAGAGTCATGAATTCCAGAGCTTCGCTGTAAACATCTGTATGCGAACTTCCACGCGGTCCCGCTACGTTAAGAACGCGGATTCTACGTTCACGAAGCCAGTCCACAACAGACTGAATCCGATCATTCGGTGGATTCTCAGTGGTGAACAGGCCTGGTGCGGCAGAAGGCCGCAGGTGCACCACGATAAACGGCTTGTCCTGTTCCCGGGCAGCCGCCAGTGTCAGCTTTGTGCCACTGCTGATTTCGTCCAGCACAATGATCAGTGTTCCATCAGAATCGCGAACATTCCATGCTGTGCGAACGGCATAGCTTCGGGCATTCGTTTCCTTCAGTGGATAGTGCGGTGGAATCGTCCCGGCTTCTGAACGACGGCCCCTGGGACACCAGCCGCCAATGGCAATCCCCGCTGCCAGACCAGCGTCCAGAGCAGCTCGGTCCACGCCCGTCTGTCCTCCGGAGACGATTCGAGTAACCGCGGCCACAGCCGCCGGTGAGTTGGCATTTTCTTTTGTCATGAGCTACCGTCTGTCCTGGCCGGTATCAGCAGTGTAGGCCCTGGCTCATCTGCTTCCAACGCAGATAACAACCTTCCCGCATGACCGCAACTAGCCAAAGCCGGTTGGGGTCATGCGGTTCACGTTTGAAAGGAGCGAGGTCTGAATGTTGAATCGAACCGGTTTAGTTATGTTCCTGTTGATCAGCACCTTGATCGCTGCTTCTGCCGCGGCGGACGAGTCACCATACACTCACGGACCGGATTCGAAGCGTCAGGCGGAGGTGCCTGGCGGGCAGGTGGAACAGTTGCGACGCGTCAGTCCCAGGGTCTTTGCCGGAGCAGAACGTGACTACTGGATTTACGTTCCACGGCAATATGACGGCAGCACCCCGGTCAGCTTGATGGTGTTTCAGGACGGCCGTACCTAGGTCAACGAGAATGGACAGTTTCGCACAACGATCGTTTTCGATAATCTGATTCACCGGGGTGAGATACCCGTCATGATTGGAATCTTCGTCAATCCCGGTGTTGTCCCGCCCTTGACACCAGACGCAAAGCCTCGAAAGAATCGCAGCTCCGAATACGACTCTCTGGGCGATCAGTACGCCCGATTTCTGCTGGAGGAGCTTCTGCCGCCCATCGCACAGCGTTATCGCATCTCAACAAATCCGGGTGACCGAGCGATCTGTGGTATCAGTTCCGGCGGCATCTGTGCATGGACGGTTGCCTGGGAGCGTCCGGACCAGTTTGGGAAGGTGCTCAGCCATGTCGGCAGTTTTACGAATATCCGCGGCAGTGACGATTGCCACGCTCTGATTCGAAAGACAGAAAAAAGTCAATACGCGTGTTTCTTCAGGAAGGCGAAAACGATCTGGACAATCTGCACGGCAATTGGCCTCTGGCTAATCGCCAGATGGAGGCGTCACTCAAGTTCTCGGGGTATGAGCATAAACTGGTGATGGGTACCGGAGGGCATAACGGTCGTCACGGTGGCGCCATCCTGCCGGCATCGCTGCGTTGGCTGTGGCGTGGACACACAGACGCCTCTGCCACGGACGTGTCAGAGTAACTGTGGGTGACAGGTGGTCGATAAACTGACCGTCAATTCAGCTCTTGGTCAGGCTGATGCGATGATTACTGAGCCGATCAGCACCGGTGGTGGTGACTGCGTAGTTATGTTCAAAACGCATGCCTCCGACACCTTCGACGTACAGCCCCGGTTCAATGGTGATGATGTCACCGTTCCGCAGAACATCATCGCTTTCCGGCACCAGAATCGGCGTTTCCGGATGTTCCAGTCCCAGACCGTGTCCGCAGTGATGGGCCAGCGCCGGATAGCCTCGATCCAGCAGCACGGCTGATGCAGAGTCGTATACGTCACTCGCACGAACGCCGGCTTTCACAGCGGATTCCGCCGCGAGCAGTGCATCCCGACAGGTCTCAAACTGCCGCACCTGCTGATGCGTCGGATGGCCCACGGCAATCGTATTCGTAAAGTCGCTGCGATACCCGTGAATGATCACACTGAAATCTGCAATGAACAGATCTCCATCGCGCAACACGTACTTCGTTGGCAGCCCGCCGGCCTTGTAAAGCTCGGCGTTTGTCGCACGAAAGTCACCGTAGACAGCGCACGCACAGCCCGCCGCGAGTTCGACTGCCCGCTGGATGGCGATGTACACTTCCAGTTCAGTAACGCCGGGTTTTGCGACATTGAAGGCCGCGGCGTGGCCGGCGTCACCGGCTGCCATACAGCGTTTGAGAAGCTCAATTTCATCCGGAAGTTTTTGACGTCGCAGGTCCCGAATCAATGTTCCAACAGATGAAAACGATTGATTCGAGTCGCCGACTGGCAATGGCAGTGCTGCTTCTGCCACGATCGCAGCAACGGCCTGAGTCACGCCCTCAGCTTCCACCAGCCCATTGTCGTGCGACCAGCGTTCGCGACATTCTTCAAGGGCCGACAGCAACGCGTGGTCCCGATTGACGACAGATTTCTTATGAGTGTACCACGAGATGACAATTTCGTTATCAACTACCGGATCTGCGTCAGCGGTCCTCCGCACGAAGTTGTCGGTCAGCAGAGTAGCGGTTCCGCTGCGTTGCAAGAGCAACAGGCAACGCTGATCTGCGGAAAAACTGATCGGGTTGATGCGAAAGTTTGAGAAATACTGTACGTGCCGCGCGTCGCCGATCAGGACCCAGTCCACACCGTCCGGAATTCGTGACCAAAAATGTTTCCGCCGCTCAAGGCAGCCTTCCGTGGTCAGCATGATCACTCGTCCCGATTCGCTTCCAGCACGGACAGAAACGCTTTCTGCGGAATTTCCACAGCGCCAAACTGCTTCATCCTCTTCTTGCCGGCCTTCTGCTTCTCGAGCAGCTTGCGTTTACGGCTGATATCACCACCGTAGCACTTGGCGGTGACGTTCTTTCGGAAGGCTGAAATGGTTTCGCGAGCGATAATTTTGGCTCCGATAGCCGCCTGAATCGCAATTTCGAACTGGTGTTTGTTGATTTCCGTCTTGAGTCTTTTTACCAGTGCGCGACCGCGTCGGTCGGAAGTTGTCCGATGCACGATCGTGGACAGCGCGTCAACCCGTTCGCCCTTGACCAGGACGTCCATCTTCACCAGATCGGCAGCCTCGAAACCGATGATTTCGTAATCCATCGTACCGTAGCCACGGGTCACACTTTTCAGCTTGTCATACATGTCGTAGACGATTTCGCTGAGCGGCAATTCGTAAATCACCTGGGCCCGCTGAGGCCCCAGGAACTCCGTGTTCTTATAGATGCCCCTGCGATCCTGACTCAACTGCATAATTGTTCCGACATTGTCGGCCGGAACAATAAATGTAACACGTGCAATGGGCTCTTTGAATTCCTGTATCTCACCCGCGTCGGGAACGTCCTGGGGATTGTCGATGACCATAACGTCACCCCGTCTGTTGACGATCTCATATGTGACGTTCGGAGCCGTCTGGATGAGATCCATATCCTGTTCGCGTTCCAGCCGCTGCTGAACGATTTCCATGTGCAGCATGCCCAGAAAGCCACAGCGGAAGCCGAATCCGAGTGCATCACTTGTTTCCGGCTGAAATGAGAAGCTCGAATCGTTCAGGCTCAGCTTCTGCAGTTCATCACGGAGGCTCTCGAAACCGGTGGCGTCCAGCGGATACATTCCACAGAAGACCATTTGTTTCGGCTTCTGATACCCGGGCAGTGGTTCGGCCGCCGGTGCCCGCGCCATGGTCACGGTATCACCAATGGTAATGCGGTTTAATTCCTTCACACCAGTCAGAATGTATCCGACCTGCCCCGGCCGCAGTTCATCACACGGGACCAGACCGGGACGGAATTGTCCCAGCTCGATGACTTCACTGCTGACGCCTTCGCGCATGAAGCGAATGTTGTCCCCCTTGCAGACAGATCCATCGACAACTCGAACGTATGTTACTACGCCGCGGTACTTATCGTACTTTGAATCGAAGACGAGAGCCTTGAACGGATTCTTGGCTACACCAGCCGGTGGTGGAAGTCTTTCAATGATCGCCTCAAAAACCGATTCGATGTTCATACCGGCTTTTGCGCTGACTCTCAGCGCATCTGTGCCATCGAGGCCGAGTACCGTTTCGACTTCGTCCAGCACTTCGTCGATCCGCGTCACTGCCAGATCGATCTTGTTGACAACAGGGACAATTTCCAGGTCAGCCTCGATGGCTGCATAAGCGTTTGCCACTGTCTGAGCCTGGACCCCCTGAAACGCATCAATCAGCAACAGAGCGCCCTCGCACGCCGCCAGACTGCGACTGACTTCGTAATGAAAGTCCACGTGTCCCGGGGTATCGATCAGATTCAGTTCGTAGGTTTCACCCTCGTAGACGTATTCAATGGTCACAGAACGTGCCTTCACGGTAATTCCGCGATCTCGCTCGATGTCAAGGTCATCAAGGATCTGCGAGCGAAATTCACGCTCGGTAATCGTTCCGCTCTTCAGGAGCAATTGATCGGCGAGTGTGCTCTTGCCGTGATCGATGTGAGCAATGATGCTGAAATTACGAATTAACCGGGCGTCCATGAGCTTCTCTGAGAATCGACTCGACACGTCGATGAAGGAAATCGTTGGCGTTCAGACACGGAGCGGTCGCTCCGGACACACCGCGTAGTCGACTGGCCAGGGGAAAGCCGCGAATACTACTCTCAACGGCCTGGCTGGGTCGAGTGTTGATGCGGGCAAATCCCGCAAACACTCATTGCTAGTCATAAACGTCTCGGAAGCGGCAATTATTGGATTGCCAAAGTGTCGGAAATGGGCTGCACAGCAATGCTACAGCATTTTCGCTGACTTGTGGCCGCGGAGGACGCCTTTCCCTTTTGGAGAGTGATTTGGCCGCGCCCCCATCGATCACGCCTTCTTCAGACCTGCGGTAAGGCGTCTTGGCCCGGCCTCTGCCGTCTATTCGGATTCGATCAGATCGCGGGTCAGGGTTCCACGCAGCGCGAGTTCGTGCTGAGGCGTCATTTCTGTCACCAGCTTTTCGCCAACCGACAGACCGGTTTCAACGCAGACCGACAGGTCATTGGCCTCTCCCAGTTCCACCTTTCGAGGAACCAATTCTCGTCCGTTGAACACGTAAACGAAGTTATGTCCCGCGATCCCGGTCACTGCCTTGCGAGGAATCTGCAGCACATTCTCTGTTTCCGCCAGCACGAAATTGACCACAACGTCGGCTTTGTGCGTTAACAGATCGCGCTGTTCGGCAGTCGGCAACAGTTCCACGTCAATCCAGTAATCCTTCAGGCCCGGCGTGTACCTGCTGCGAACTCGGGGGTATCGTGAGATCAAGCTGATCTTTCCGGCGATTTCGACGTCGTCATAGGCCGGCAGTTGTACTGTAACCGGCATGCCTTCGCGCACCTTATAGATCAGTGATTCCATCAATGGCACACTGACCTTGTAACGACCGTGATCCGGGATCTCAAAAATCTTCTGGCGGTATCTAACGCGTCCGCCTTCTTCCACCTGAGTAATTCCGCGACTCTTCAAATACCATGAGTTGCCGTACACAACCTGCCCGTCACAGGGAGCCCGCAGAGTACAGCCCTTAATACTGTCCATCGCTCTGCGATGATACCGCTCGTAGATCCTCAACGTGCGTTCGTATGACAAAGTCGTCAACGTCGCTTTTGTGGTGTAAAAGCCGTTCTTAATCTTTGTGCGAATGAGGTCACGTTCGGCGTCTCGCTTTTGGTATTCCAGACGCAGCTCGCTGCGTTCGTGTGTAAACCCGGTCAGGAATCGCAGACTCGCGTCAAGCTCGTTGTACTTCTGCTTCTTCTCCAGCAGTTCGAAAGCCTCAGACTGCATCGTCTGCCGAGCCACCAGGCCCATAACCCACAACTTCTCCGTCTGTTGCACGCTGTCATTGCACAACTGCATCTCCTGCGACAGCATCGACAGATCCTGTTCCATTTTCTGCAGCTGCTGTGGAAACGTATATTCCGTATACTCAAGGAGATTCTGCGTGTTCGTTTCCACTGCAAATTCTGCCGCCTCCAGTCGCCGCTCATTGGTCGTCTTCAGCATCTGCTGATCGTGCAGAGCGTTGTCCAGTCTGCCGCGATATTTTATCAGCAGGATTTCACGACTCCGGGCGTAGTCCTCCACATCCGATGAATCGAACACGCAAACCACGTCCCCCTTTTGCACCCATGTGCCCTCCGGCACCATGCTCAGAATGGTGGTGGTCCAATAGCAATCTGAGTGAACCTCTGTGGATTGATAGGGTTCAATCACTCCTTGCTGCTCAATTTCAGCATTGAACACCGAAGACTCAAGCTGCATCAGGCCGACCTCAACAGGTCCGATGCTTCGATCGACGGCTCCGGTAAGAAGCAGAACACAGCTCAGCGTCAGGGCGGACGCCCCCACAAAGAACGCAAAACGTCTTCGAACAACGTTGCGGCACCGCAACGCGACGAATTGATCGGTTATTGACATGATTGTTCAGAATTGTGTCGGCGGGGAGGGAGAGATGCCGACGATGGCGGGATAACTCAGGCGGGATAACTCAGCTCAGGCGGGATCGGCCAGACTGGCTGACCAACAGCGGTCAGTTTAGGGATTAAATCGGCATTAATCCACAGATTCCTCTGCTGAATCGATTTCCAACATGGCGATTCGCCGCGGGCAATCGTCAGACCTGAACGTTTTCCCTTATGTGGGACAGTTGACGGTTGCTGTGAATCGATCTCCATTCACCATGCGACGACGACCCGCCACCGTTAAATCAGCAGGCTCATCACGATACGCGTGCGTCTATGCACACGCTGTGTCAGATTACGGCAATGCCTCGTGGCCAGGTCGTAACCGTGCCGCAGATACGTTTTTGCTCACCTTCGAACAAATACAGAACGACCGCCGACCATGCATCGCTCGACGCTTATACTCGCGATTTCGTCTTCCGGACATTGCAGGTAGTCGCGATCCAGAATCACAAGGTCCGCCAGTTTTCCCGGCTCCAGCGACCCCTTCGTGTCTTCTTCAAATGACAGATAAGCCGGATTGGTGGTCAGGCACTTCAACGCCTGAAGTCGACTGATTTGTTGATGTTCGCCGTAGACATTGTCTTCACGGTTCCGACGCGTCACGGCCACCTGCAGCATTAAAAATGGATTGTAGGCGTTCATCGAACGATTGGGGTCAAGTCCCATCATGTGATCACCGGCGATTGCGGTTGGCACACCTCCGCGAATCCAGTCACCCAGCCCGATAAACCGAGCAGCCCAGTCGCGACCATACACCTCCGCAATCGCTGCTGAATCCTTGAAGTACAGTGACGGCTGTGTGTCCACGCACACGCCCAGTTTCTTCGCACGAGCGATTGAGTCCAGCGCGGGGAAATAGGCGTGAGTCAGGCTGAAACGTCGTGTTGCGATATCTTCATGGTCACGGTGGACGGCTGCCAGAGAATCCAGCACGGCGTCGACGCCCGCGTCGCCGGTCACGTGGCAACACCACTGCCAGCCTAATCGGTGACCCTCTCGAAAGATCTCTGTCATTTGTGGAATCGAGTAATTCAAATCTCCACGATAGCCAGGATCCCGATGCACATAAAAGCGAATGCGATCTTCACCGTAGGCTTCACGCAGATAGGTGTTGCCCCAGTGGATACCACCATCGGCCGTTATCTTCAGCGGTCCGACGCGGACCCAGTCGTCGCC
>Ga0315331_10001750_pt1 | contig 16385 bp, 18 predicted proteins | sample M160m34915metaG_FD_203456 | JGI IMG/M metagenome (GOLD analysis project Ga0315331, IMG submission 203456) | Ammonia-oxidizing marine archaeal communities from Monterey Bay, California, United States - M1 60m 34915 | ecosystem: Environmental > Aquatic > Marine > Intertidal zone | place: USA...
CCGAGCAAAGAAGCTCACCATGCGACTGACCGTTTCTGGACTCATGTTCTTCCTGTTAGAGATGTCGCGAGCGCGAGCAACCCCAACAGAAGTACCACCTTTGCCATGCTTCTTCCTAAGCTCCAGTCCTCGCTTGGCATTGTTTGCCATAGACTGTGTAGGCTTCAAATCAACTGCCATTGAATCACCAATAAAAAAACACCAATGCAAAAATTACACTGGTGTTTTTTAGAGGAGAAAAGATCTGATTGCGAATCAGACGGCCCTCTATTGGTTGGCTCTTGTTACAGGATGCGCAACTGTGATTTGCGATCTTTCTAAAACCTTGGACACAGCGCCGACCCTTTTGATGTCAAAATAGTATGTTCCAGCCGCAACATCAGCAGTGGTTTCATCAATCAAGGTTACTGTTATTTTGTACTTCGTTTCTGCACCGTCTACATAAGAATCAAAAGCAATCTTTGCTGTCTTTGTTGCATCGGAATTGGCAGATCCGTTGAGATAATTGACCGCGTCATGACTCGCAGCGCTCGACAGTAACCTACTGGCTTGTATGACAGAGCTAGAGTCAACCTCAGTGATTGGGTCCGTCTTAAGAGAAAAGTAGAGGTACTCTGTTGTCGGTATATCAGAGAGTCCAGTGAGAACAAACTCCCACTGATCGCCATAGTAGAATGTTCCGCTGTTGCTCACTTCCGTCGAGAGCGTTGCATCAGGCCATTGCGCAGTAGAGTTTGCTTGCGTTGATCCCGATACTGTTGAAGAACTGCTTGAAGATGCGTCAATTCCATCAAGTTGTGTTCCTGTTGTTGACCCAGCGGGAGTTGCTTGAGCCATGTCGATTGTGACTTGACCAGCGTTCCCAGTCGCCATCAAGGTGTCGTAAATCGCTGGGTATATGTCGTATGTTGCTCGAATGGTCACAAACGAGCCAGCAACAACAAAGGAGTCTGGAGGGCAGAATTGGTAAATACCGTCACCAACCTCAACCCAAGACGCTGATGCGTATGTTCCGATGACTCCTGTAGTAAGCGTAAGGGCTGCAAAGCCCGTGTCACTTGGCTGCATGTACTCCAGAGCTAGATTGCTGTCGTTAAAAGCCACGCCGGTTATTGGCGAGTTAGTTGTGTCGAGCAATCGAATATGCAAGATCACAGACGTTGCGTTTCTATCGACAATCATCTCAATACTCTGAAGTACAAGGCCAAGGGGATTCAATCAGCTAAGATCAAGAAGCAACAACAGCGTCCAAGATCGCAGCGAAGTGAGCGGGAATGTCAAGCGTATCGCTTGTGGTCAATCCCGAGCGAGCAACCGTCAGTGCTGTGGTGAACAACACCTCAGTACCAGAGGTGTCGAGCCAAGCGATATGACTCGCATCTCCAGCGGCGACCACCGCAACATTCGTTGCTGCGTCAACTGTGACTTTCCGACCTCCACCCGAGCGGTCAGCGAGAGTAAAGTTGGAACTGGTCAAACTGGCGACTTCTGCCAATTTCATTCCACTTCCAGTTCCGTTGTTGGTGTTGGCATTTGAGTACCCTGCGGTTCCAATGCCACAGTCGGCGTCAAGAACGACAACTTTATCGCAGTTGTTCTTCAGGTAGTTCAAGGCGGTATCAAAAGCCGTGTCCGAAATTGCGTATGGCGCTGCCATCTTAGTAATCCCCTATGATTAGGTCTGATTCTAGGAACAGCCTCGGCGGTCCCTTCTTCTTGCTGCTCAGGTCAGGCAACGTAAAGCCTTTGACTTCAGACGCACAAGCGAGTGAAGCTGCCCTGAGCGGACTCATCGACGCATAGACCGAATTGGATTCCGATGCCAAGTCAATGTCCAATACGTCAAGATGAGCAATAAACGTCAAGCTAACATCACTAACAACGCTAATCGAATCGCACGAGCTTATTTCCAGTGAGCTTGCAGCAACCAAGCTGAATGCTTCACTTTCGCTGCTGGATGATATTGACTGAGGTTGAGATAGTGATGTTCGGATATTGGCAACAAATGCCTCGCACTCTGCTTGAGATGCGGACGAAGGCACGCTTAGAGTCTTCTCGCTGAAAAAGAATACAGAAGAAACCGCTGATTCAGATTTAATGCTTTTTGGGTTCAGCACTAAATGGCCGCTTAAATTAAACGAATCGGTTTCGGTATTTGACGCAGAGCCAGTTGCAACTAATCCAACAGTGACGCTGACTGAAACACTTTTTGATGCGGCCTGAGATTCGACCGAGTGCGGAGCTAAACGCAATCCTCTTGCTGCATCAGGTGATTCGCTTAAGGCCTGTGTCTGGACGTTTTCAACTGATACGGCTGAATCACCAGACAAAGATGCGTCTGAAACCTCAGATTCGGCATGAATGTTTTGCAAGGAAGCGACAATCGTCAGTGCGATTGAAGGACTGCTTGCCTCAGTTGATGATGATACGTCAGTGACCGACAGACCCCTAATTGCCAAAACAGACAAGTCGCTCGTTTCAGATACTGAATCGACAGACTGCCCGACAACTCCTTTGTGTCTTATGATCGGGAACGATGACACCCTTGTGAATGATCTTGCATCTTCAGGATTAGCTTCAAAGTTCGAGCCAATAGTAAGTAGTCGCTCTGTCTCGCTTGAAGAATCAACACTCTGTTGAGTGGCCTCAAATGAAACCGGAGCAAACATAGACAAGCATTCTGATGGCAATACCACTTGAGGGATACTGAGCGTATACCTCGCTGGCAAATCCACCCCCCGTGCTGCAAGTCGATTGATCTGCGGGACTGTTAGCTCTTCCCGAAAGAATCTAAAGTCATCCCAAAATGGAACAGCTTCTCCCCTTTGGTCCTTGGAGTGTTGAGTTCCTACTGATGTCGCTGCCTGAAGATGTCCGTGGCTTCGGCCAATAAATGCCCGCCTCTTCGCATTAGGGTAATCAAATTCAGAGATTGAAGAGGTTAGTGGATCGCGAGGCTGAGGAGAGTCCATGAACAAACTGGAAGAAGTGTTTAAGTTCTGTCCATTCAGGTAGAGATTGATTCCATGGTTGCCATCATAAGTGACTGCAATGTGGTGCATTGTGTGGCTTGCAAGGAAAGTTGTAGAAAGCGTATTGGAATACATTCGATGGTAGAAACTTCCATCTGGACTTCTCAATACGCACTGAATCGAGCGCTTTTGAGTGTAAGGATTGCGTACTATGAAAATGTTTACGCTAGGGTGCAAAGTGTAATTGTTGGTTCCCCAATAGTCGTCAGATTGAGAAGTTGAGTTGTAGGAAGCAAATTTCGGCAGGGCAACAAAACTGAACAGCCCCATCGCGGTGTTGCGTCCACTAGAGTTCGGTGGGATAGGCCAGCTATTGAACTGAAAGTGCATCGAGATACTGAATGGTTCGTCTGGCACTGCTGCTAACGAACCAAAGCTGTTGATGTCCTCGCTTGCGTCTGGAACTATTTCGACAGCGTTTGTGAGGTAGTCCGCGCCGGTTTGCCTATCTGTATTTGCCATGTAAATACACCACTCGTCATCAACTTTTATCCATTCGATGTCACTGTTGCTTCTCGATGTTGTTGAATGCGTTTCGCTCAAGTCAGGCAATGCTGGACCATTCGCATAGTCATAGCTTCTTGATGGACAGTAAATCAAATATGCGTCCGACTTGCCAGGTTCAGTAACCGCCAAGACGCTGCTCTCTGATGGAGACTGAACGCTCCTTGCAACAACTAATTTTTGACCTGCGTTTTGAGGGACGTAGGGGCTTTCTGCCTCGGCGAGAGCATTTGCAGAATTAACAAACAGTTCTTTTCTTGTCTGCGGTAATTCTACTGACTGCGACTGCGATGCAGATTCAGACGAGTGCAGATCAAGCGAAGATCTTCTGTCTAAAGTGAAAACAAGGTTTGCAATGGAATAGCTATCTGCTGAATCAGGCTCCAAGAGAACGTACCCTGATCCTTCAACAGAACTCGCCTCGGACGAAGAGTCCACGTTCGCTGGAACGACTGGAATCGGAAGAACGTAAAATGCGTCAACCACAATAGGACGCTCAACGCTATCAACCAAAATCTCTAATGGCTGAAGCTCAAGTTCCGATACCTCGAACGCTGCCTGCAAGTTCTGCGGGGGCGCTAATTCTTCTGCAAGGTCAGGGTCCGTGGCGTTACAAGATGCTTGAACGCCTTTGAAGCTCGTCTCCAATGCCACCATCTCGGCGGTGGTGAGAGCGTGGTTGTATCCTCTGACATCAAGAAGCAAACCATCGAAGTTATATCGCTCTTGATTGTCGTAGCTATTAAACTGATTGAACCCTTCCCACTTCCCTAAGTGAACGTCATTCGTGGTACTGGTTCTGCTTGTAGGGTCGTTGAACTCAGCTAACGCTTGCGCCAAGTCGTTTCCAAACACGTTGTAAAATTTCTCAACAGTGTTTTCTTGTCCGTCCACATAAAAGACAATTTCAGCAGTTGATTTTTTTACAACTACACCGATGTTAGCGATGGTGTCTTTTGTGATTATGCCCGCGCTAGCGCCGACGATGGTGTCCTTTACCTTGGTGGTAGTGCCGTTGTAAGGAGATACATAATCTCTGGTAAAGGAAATGCCGAACCTGACGTTCAAGTTAGGAAGAATCTGAAGAAACCAGCCATTTCCGTATGGGTTGTTGGTTCCCATCACTTGCCAACTCATGCCGCTTGTGTGATTTGGGTTGTCAGGCACGAGGAGCTTCACCCAAAGGCTGATGTCGCCGCTCAGGTTATCGAAGAGCTTTTTCCTTGTGTTGACGTATGTCTGCTTCTGGACCCCAACATCTGTGCCGAACATATTGAAGCCAAGCCATCGAACGCCATTACCTGAGTATTTGGAGAGTTGCGGGTGCTTCCATCCCCAAGTACCCCATCCAAGTCCTTCATTTATTGTTCCTTGCGGACTGCCTCCAGCGAGGTCATTGAGGTAAAATACATTTACCTGATCATATCCATTGGGGTCGTTTGCTTCAGGAAGATACCAGAACAGTTCTTGCTTGAAGCCTCCCCCGCCTTCATAGGCAAGGCCTATGTTTTGATGAACACATGGAGCGTCAGCGTGAACTCGGGTAGGGCTTTCAACATTTTGCGGAAATGCTATTTGGTTTGGTATTGCGCTCACCGACGAGCATTCAGAAGCACAGCCTACTGAGTCAACTGCGAGCGATATTGGTGTTGCTCCGTAAGCTCTTGCTCGTGAAAGCAGTTCAACACTTTGTTCATTTAGACTGCTTTCATAAAATTGAACATCATCTATTAAGCACTCGCCATGAGCGCCAAGCCACAAGGCATCAACTTGAGTAGCGCTATAAGACCACAAGCCAAAAGAAGGTCCGCCAACGTACTCGCCGTCAAGGAATAGGTACTGGAAGCCTTCTCCTGCCAAAGCGATGTGATGCCAAGTGTCTGGATACATTGCGCCTGCATTGTGCAGTGAGTTGAGCGTACCAAGGCTACTTGATTTCTTCGCAACAGAAACGCGAAACTCTGGATTTCCTTCGGCGTCTTCCAACCGCACGAAGCCGACAACCATTGAGTTCCACGAGGCTTTGCTACTGTCGCCGTAACGCCTTAGACCGAAGGCGTAAGTGTCTGTGGCGCTTGATGAAAAGTTGATCCACCCCGCAACGGTAAATCCGCCTATAGCTGATTGGCTGTGTCCAGCATAGTATCCGCCAATGTCATACTCAGCCTCGACTGAAGTGTCATCATCGTAAGCATGAGACCCATTTTTTCCAGCAGATGAAACAACCGGAAGGGTTCCAGTAATAACGAGGTCTCTTTGGTTTCCCGACAAATCAGCAACGCCAGCAGATACATCTTGATCAAGGGTTGCGCTATACCACGCATAAAGAGTTATATCGGGAGAAGTGGACGCACAGAACTGACTGAAGGAAAACAGGGCCACATTGGGTGACTCTACAAGTGTTGCACTGCTTGCCGATCCAACTTCTAGTATGTAATTCGTTGGCCCCGAACCCACGGTCGCATTAACACCTTCAGATTGGCTAGCGCTATCATTGTCGCTTGGAGATAAACCGAATCTTTGAGACTGGATGGTTGTGCTTTGTGCTTCCGAAGCTGACTGAACGTCACTTCCGTCTGCGTTGTAGTTAGATCCAGAAGATCCAGTGTGTGTGACAATTACGCGAACTTGCGTAACCGCAAGCCCAGCCGACCCGCTGTTGTCATAAACCTCAAAGGTGTAAGTTGAGTTAGGCGAAGGAGGAAGTGAAGAGACATTGTGCGTGTATGTTGTAGATCCACTGCCAGATAAATCGTAATCTGCCCATAGACCGTAAAAGTTAAAGTTGGAGTCCGAAACATCGCACCCAGTGTCTTCGTGTGAGGTTGCAGAAAAATCAACTTCAAAAGTTATGGCTGTTGTGGTTCCTGTTGCAATGCCCGACACCACGACATCGAGCGCGTAGTAGCTCGATGTACCGGACCCGTTTGTCGAGAATGTAGTAGTTGCCATGTGTCACCAAAAAAAAGCCTGTGCTGCTTGCCTACTGCACAGGCTAGTTTTCCACTTAAGGTGACGTAAAGCAAACGCGAGAAAGGTTCCTTAGCGCTGAACAACAACACCTTGGCCGTCATGGTTCCGGTACTTCTCCACAAACTGTTTAAGCTCTCCAATGCCATGCCCTTGGCACGTTCCGTTGTCAGGCATGTAGGATGTGCAGACGCCCATTACCCTGCCGCTGCTATTGCAGAGAGGACCACCGGAGTCTCCTGGGTAGAAGCGTCCATAGAGCTTGCCTTTTTTCCAGACGCAACGGTTTACTCCCCACTTGCCATCGGCGAAAGGGCCATGACCGAACCCCCACATCTTCTCGCCTTCCTTTGGTTTTCCTGCCACAACCGAAAGAGGATCGAGCGGGCAATCCCTGTCGAGCCTCAGCAATGCCCAGTCATTAAGCATGTCCATCGCGACTAGATTGGTTTGATACACTTCGCCATCTATCTTCACCAAAGTCAAGCCTCGCAGCACATGGGTGCAGGTTAATACGAGATCTTTGCCGATCAGTGCGCAAGAGCCAGATGATCCATAGCCAAGCTCACTAGAAATGACAGACTTTGTTTGCCCTACTTGGGGGCATGGGGGACACGGCTCTTTGCAGAATGCGGTGCTTGCTGCAAAAAGCGCAGCGGCAACAACAGTTGCTAATTTCTTTAACATAGAAACGTCCTTGTTTTTATCGAGATAGCTTCTTAGCTACCGAACCCTACATGCAGATCACTTGCGTTGATCCGGTAGTTACCACTAGGCCAGTTAAGCTGACCTTTCAAAACAAGGCTAAAATGGGACAAGACCACGATCAAACTTAGTGCTGATCAAAGGTGCTTTTACCAGAATCTCTCCTCCGTGCAACTTTTGGAAGCGATCTTTCTTGCTCCTTGCTTGCGTCAGCAACCTTCTTTTTTGCCGAGTCCTCGGCTAGAGCAAATAATCCTGCCAGCCACGGATTTTCTGTTTTCATGACAGACAACGCAGCCGCTCCAAAGATGCCAACTTTTTGCACAACAGGCCCAACGTAAGGTTTAATCTTGTCGTAGATTTTTGCCAGCTTGCCGTCTGGCTTCTTCTCTTCTTTCTGCTTCATTGGCGACATGCGAGAAACTTTTACAAGCTGCGGCATTACAACGTCTGACACTTCTTCAGGCAGTGCTTCTTCGACTGCCTTCAACGCATTGTCTGTTCGTTTTTGTTGCTCAGGAGATCTTGTGTAGTTGTTCATGTCGGCATTGACTTCCATGCCTTGGTTGATTTGGTTCTGACCACCCGAAATGTTGTTGTTGAATACTGGCCCTGTCATTGCTTCTCCTTAGATATGGTCAAGGGTAAAGGCGGCAAGCTATGTTCCAGAACAGGAAGAGGCGGTTCTGTAACGGGGACTGACGGTTCTGTAGCGGGAGTTGGCGGTGCATCGCTAGAGCGAACCAAATTGAACCCGTTGAATATAAAGCCTACAGAGAAAAAGAAAAAAAGCGGAATGAAGAAAAAAAGAAATGGACTAAGAATTAAAGCAAGCTGATCGTTCGTTACTTTCGCAGAAAGAACATTAGTTATCTTGGCTCGCATTGTCTACGTTCTCCGATTGCACGCTTTGGTTTTGATCTCCGGTGATGTTTGTTGTGTTGATGTTCACTTCAGGATTGAGGTTTCCACTCATGAAGTAATCAAGCATCTGGTCTTTTACTTGTTGCAGCTTGCTTTGGATTTCGAGCGTTGCATCGGTAGATAGCTCAAAGGAAAGAAGCCATAAATTTTCATCACGAGGTTTTCCAAAGCAGACAATCTCAATCGCGTGCATTGATGAACTGTATGTCATCTCGACGTTGAAACTTGCGCAAGACACCCTTGACTCTCTTAGATCGTCTAGTCGCTCTTTCAGCTTTTCCTTGCAAGTCTTGCTTATGTGATCGCGCAGCCACGTTCCGGTCGCACCTGTGACATCTGTTCCAACGTGTCCAGCAAAGGCTCCGTTGCAGTTCAAAATAAGGCCAAACGGGTCCATGGTTGCGACACCAAACCTCTCATGCTTTTCTAAATCGGGCCATCTCATCTCACCGTCTCAGTGCAGTCATTGTGCTTCAGTATTGCTATGCAGCTTTCTAGCTCCTCCACGACCCCGCAAGCGAACTCCATCACAGCAGTAGGCTTTCGCTTTTCTTGAATGCCAGCGATAAAAGGAATGAGATCATCGCCAGAGACATCGCTCTCATTTACAACTAACGCTCCTCGAAGCAAGCCAATGAAGGACACCCAATCGCTGGAACTATCTGCGCAAGCTCCTTCATCCACTACAATCAAGTCATAGCTTTTGCTTCTTGCTGCCTTGCAAGCTCTCGGCACGTTGCCCGCCCGAGACACTTTAATAGTTCCATAGTTCCCAGTTGATCCTAAGAACGAACTTCCGACGATTAAGACGTTCATTTAGACGACTCATCTTTTGAGGAAGGCAGTTCAAGAAGCTCGGTAAATTTCTCAATCGACGAGAAGGGGGTAAGCCCGTGGCCTTTTTTCAGTGTTGCATTGTCGAAGAGATGAATTTCAGGAACAGCTTTGGGCCTGTACTCCTTGCGAGGCAGTGTGTCGTAGTCTCGTATAACTACGCGATAGCCTAGCTCTTTCAGCTTCAGGAACTTAGGCTTCACTTTTTGGCAAGGGCTACACCACTTTGCAGAGTAAACGACGAGATGTGTAGCTATCCATTTTTTTTCCGCGACTGGAATAACAATCGGTGCTTCATCTTTGACCACGGGTTTGTTGATCGGCAAAGCATCTTGATCACTTGTATCTGCAAAGCTAGGTGTCGGCACTAGATCAAGCCAGAAAGGATCATCAGAGTGTCCCGTGTAGGCAATTACCTTGCATTGAAGAATGCAAGTAACTGCAAACAAAAACATCACAAACAACAACAAGATGCGCATAGAAAACTCCTTGCAAGTGTGGAACCCACAAGGAGCTTCGCAAAGAAAAAGCACACGTTCAAGCGAGCGTTACCCGTACATTGAATTTCCATCACTCGTGAAGTCGAGGATTCGATCAATCTTTGGGATAGGGGTAATCATGTCGCTTCTGCCAATGACAGTTTGGCGACACATTGTGTCAATACACTTAGGGTCAACGTAGGCATATCCATCATCGCCCCATGATGTACCCCATGAGTTTTTCAACAATCCCCACCATCCGCGTGACGAAGAAACTCCGACCGATTCATCAGGCAGGTATCCGGCTAAAGTTACGCTGTGTCCGCCGCCACCGCTACTTGAATAACTCTTGATACAGCCCTTTGAGTCGGGCGTGCAACTCCTTCCCCACCTGATGCCAATTTGAACCAATCCCATACCAGAGCCAAGATATGCTCGGACTTCATCAGCACTTCTGAGAGTAGTGTGGCTTCCGAGCTTGTACTTCTTGGCGTCTTCGTACATTTCGCTTTTCAACCAACCATGCCCAGGATAACTTGACTGGTAAGGTCCGATCTCCTCGTCACAGATTCCAATATCCTCAACGCAATACGTTCCACCGCTAAGGGTGCTTCCGCGATCACTTGAGATTCGATTGTGTTTCTGGCTTACGAGATAAGCAAACTGTCGGCTGGACTGAACAACCTTTCCGACCTCAGTGCCGAAGCAGAACTCAAGGCACTCGGTAAGCGCCTGACCTTGGCAACTGCCTTGACGGTATTGATTTTCCATTTGCAGAAAACCGCGACCAGCAAGCTCGTGTCCCCGAGGGTCCATCAAGTGTGGGATCTCGTCAGCAAAAGAAGGTTCTACCGAAGACGCATTAAGCTCTTGGTTGTCCTCTTCTTCCCAAGCGTACCCGCCAACACGTTCCATAAAATCAAGTTCTGGATTGCTCATTGAGATGCCTTCCTATGTCCCATGGCCTTTCGGCGCAAGTATTGTGCTGTACTGTCGGTCAGGTCAAAATCCTTTCCGTCATCATCAATTCCAATAAATTCTTTTTTTGGTATTGATTTGTTGTCTAACGCATCGACTGATGCAAATGCGTTTTCCCTTGCAGCCTCAGTGTAAGAACGTGCGGCCTTGCCGAGTTGATCGCGAGTGGTGATTTTTCCCTCATCAACCTCTCTCGCGAGTCGATCAAACACATGCGACAGGTTTTCGTTGTACTGCTTGCTAGCCTGCTCACATACGTCTTCTACGTTGACTGCCGGAGTTGGCGTATTGTCATCGTTCAAGTCTCTGTAAACACTCAAGCCAGCAGCAACAACAACAACAGCCACAACAAACGTAATGACAAAAGGCAATGCTTTGAGAATGTAGCCCTTTGGTTTGCTCGGATTGTCTTGTAGCTGTAGCCGTTCAGTTGCGACAGATGTTCTGTATGCAATCAGTTGTTCAATGTCGCCCATTATTCGTTTACCTCCACGACAGCGTTTTCGTTTGCTTCTTTTTGAGACACCACGGCGGGAAGTAACAAGTTTCTCATTTCCGCTATTGCTTGCGAATTAGACTGAACGGCTTTTGCGATGATTAGCAATGGGTCGTCAAGTTTATCGGGAGCAGGATCGTCTGGCTCAACAGTGTCCGCCTCGTCGCTGCTATCCTCCTCCTCGTTTACATCATCAATTCGATCTTTTGCTTTTCGAGCGCCATCGCCAGCAGCGCCTATAAGATCGCGAACTGTTTCGTAAATGCCTCCGACTACAATGCCAAAGACATAGCCAATGATCGTGATCATATCTACGACTAAGTCAACAAAGTCTGCCGCTGGGCCGCGAACAACGTCATCGCCGTTTGCGAGTTGTTGCGTTGTTGGCTGGCCTACGAGCATGTACCCGTATTCGTTTAGAATCCCACTCATGTAGATTTTTGTGGCAATAAAAATCACAGCCAAGCCGATGAGGAAGTTCCGTCCTTTGTTCTTGTTCATTTGCAGCACCCTTTACGATGTGAAAAAGCCCACCCTCCGATGGAGAGAAGAGCCGGAGGATGGGTAAAAGCGACTCGCTACCAAGGCATGACTCGGCACAATAGAGCCGCAGTTCATGAGCAACAAAGAAGCGTATTCGCTACATGCCTGTTGTTGCCTACGAGTTCACTAATTGCAAACTTGACGGCGATGTTTCGCCTGACGCTGCCTTGTGCTTTTCAAGCGCATCATTGATAGCTGTCCAACGGCCTTCGCCCCATTCGCTCATTGCTTGGAACTCTGCGATTTGTTCTTCGTTATCTGACAAAAGTGCAGTTCGATCAAAACTGTTGAGTTCTCCTAGAGTCAGGATTTCAAGAATTGTAAAAGAACTGCTTATCGCGTGAGGCAATCCGAGGCAAGCAATCGGCTTGTCTTGCCAATGAATATCTTCTTCAACCCATGGCAAGTTTGGTTGGCAGGGATCAAGGGGGTTGTCATCAAGATGTTCTTCGAGGTCAAGCGTGAGTTCCTTGATCTTGGCGTTTAGCTCTTTTACGTCAGCTTTTTTCTCGGCAAGATCGTGCTTTAAGGCTCGAAGAGCTTTTCTCATGTTGTGTGCAGAACCTGAATAGTCCCTTGCTGCTGCGATCTCTTCTCGTAACGCCTGTAGTTCACTAGCGTCAATTTTGATCATTTGGTCATCCACAGATTAGCCCTTTACGTTTTGTGGCCTCTCTCCTCCCCAGCGATCTCCAAGATTGTGCTGAGAACGTCAGGCCGTAGCTTCCTTTGTCCTTTTTTTAGAGTCCACTTAACAAGAAAGCCAATATCCTCGCAGTCTTTTCGCTTGATGGATTTTGTCTCGCCTCGAAGAACCGATTGCCAGAATCGAGTGCGACCATCAATGTGAATCCAATAGGTCATGGCTGGGTCGGGGATTCGCAAATCTGGCCTACTATTCCAATGAATCAGAAAAGAGCAGATGCAGTTGAAGTTTGCACGAAGAATCATGTGCCGAAGCTGGCGAGCCTTCGCCCCCTTTGTTGAATCACGATAGGGTCCGAGGTCAAAAGATGGGCCGGACGCTACCTTGGCGTCGAAGATAAACTGACGACCCGTCTTGGTGACTCCTTCAAAGTCAGGCAAAGATTGCATGGCTATCAAGCCGGAATCAGTATAAGAAGCCTGAACACCGTACCGGCTCATACAGGCGTTCCCATTGTCCTCCTCATCGTGCATTCGCTCAATGATGATCTTCTCGAATGCTTTCCCAGACCCACTTCCGCGAAAGTCTGGCGGCTCGGTGTCATTGCTCAACTGGAAGCCGTCCATGGTTCAACCTTTCTTTGGCAAGATCCGCCTGCTCTTTCAGGCGAACTCTTGCTGACTTCGTATTGGACTCACTTATATCAAAGGTAAAGCACGACCGATTCAAAGCCAAGCAAGCAAGCGCTGTAGTTCCGCTACCACAAAAAGGATCGAGGACCAAATCTTCTTCTCGCGTATATGCCTGCAAGTGACGACCAACAAGGTTTAATGGAAGCTGGTTGGGATGGTGATTCCATCGTTCCTTGGAAGTTCCTTGGACTCGTCCCCAATGCGTACCATCGCTAGGGACTCCCCAAACAGTGCCTGCTGTGCGGCTTCCACCCCTCTTGTAGTCGCTAGTTCGCTTGTCCTTGTATTTGCTCGACCTGTCTGATTCGACAAGCACATTGTCTGGATACCACTTCCGTTCCCCTTTTTTTCGGAGAACTATCTCTGGGCAATGATTGTCAATAAAATCCGATCTCTTGCACTGCCCAAAACGATAGTGCCAAACAATCTCATTCTCAAAGTTGCCAGCCAAGCCAAGCTCGATGATAGAAGTCCAGAAGATTGGACGCAGATTGACGCTTCCATGAATGACCATCGCGCCGCCATCACTGAGAGAATCCCAGCAGTTGATGATCCAGTCAGTTGTCCATGACTGGTACTTCTCTGCTTCGATGTTGTCATCGAAACCATCGTAACGATGCCCAATGTTGAACGGTGGATCTGCAAAAATGAAATCAAATTTCAATACCGAGTCTTGTAGGTAGCTGATGCAGCATTCGTTCGATATTTCAATCATCTTCGTAATTCCATGAAAAGTCTTCTTCAGGCGGCAGGCTCAAGAGCGAGTCTGAAGTTTGTGTTTTCGTAAGATCAATGGGCCGATCTTCCTCGTTCCATAGACTTTCCCCTGCTTCCAGACGTTTAGCCAACACTTTGACTTTCTCCCATGTACCAGGAGCAGCATCCGTTGACGCTGATGATCGGGTTGGCTCAAACCCATCGCCTGTTTTATTCGCACCAAGATATGAAAGAAAGTCTTGGTGTTCACGAAAACCAAAAGTGAGTTGACACTCTTGTTGATCATCGTTCTCTGGGTTTGGCTGCGACTCCATCCTGCTTGCCATCACGCCCTCTTTATGTAACCTTGACCGGCATAATCATACCGATCATTGGTGATCGAAAGAAAACTGAACCAACTTCAATGGGGGAATGCTTGCCCCGAAAACTGAGCTTGAAGTCTGGTTCCGGCCACGCAAGAGACACCTTCCGAAGATATTCATTGCGGATAGCAAAGGGGCCAAAGTCACCGCCCCATTCTGCGTTCAATACCGACTCGACCTCTGCACCTTTGTTATCGTGACTAGATAGCGCGATTCCGTTTTTATGTGTCGTCACGACAGATGTTTTGCTCATTATCTGAGCATGATTTACAGATGCGTCAACATCCTCGCAGTACAAGCCTGCAAATCCATAAACTTTTCCTTTGCTTCCATCGCGGACAATGTTCCGCCACCGAACAAACTTGCCTTTCTTTTTCGGAAGCGTTACAGACCTACGTCCGCTCGCGACTTTAATGTATGAAATGCCAATGTGGACATGTACCGGAATACCTGCTTCGCAGACTTTCTGCACCATCGGCACATGTCGTTTCCTAAGCAAAAAGGAAATGGGATCGTCATCTGACGAATCACGATCCTCGCTATAGCAATGACGTAGATCATCATATGCGAGAATAAAGCTACCGTCTGTTGCGACCATCGAAGACGCATTATCACTTTGCTCTACGAAAACAGAGTCTAAGCATCCGTTGGTTGAATCATCGCGACAAGCAAGATAGACGCGAGATAAGATTTCTTGAAATGTCGAATCCCAATGCAGCACGTTCTCTTGTCTTATTCGAGGAGGCTCCACATGCTTGGCTCGAAAATTCAACCACCACTCCATTCCGTGAGCAAAGAACTTTGCTGAACTCTGCACCGTGATTTCCAGATGCTCGCTGCCGGATTCAGAAAGCTCATTAGCTATTTTGGGAAGATCACCGAAACGCACAGTGAATCGTTCTGCAAGCGATGACTCAGCCACGCTGACGGAGATGCTACCAATCCCCTCAGCGGCTGCGACATGTACTTTCAAGCCGCTATCGCAAGGAGAAAACGTAATTGAGTCGTTTTCGCCAGCGAACGCAGAAGCGAACTGAACCACCTGATCAAAAGAGCCTGCTGTTAATATCACGAAACAGTGCCTTCCTGTTCCGCATTTACTTCCCCTGTAGCTTCTGCGTCTGTCTTAGGGTTTGCAGATTCATCTAGCTCGCCTGTCATGCTAGACAAGCTGCTCGGGTTGTTTCGCTCAACCATGCTTGGATCGTTTTCCATGGTCTCGTTGTCTACTCGGTCGAGTGCATCCAAACTCTTGTTATACAAGGGGTCAACTGGAACGGCGCGACGAGAGAATCCGTCTTTGAACAGAGTCTTCCAGACCATCGCCTTCGGCCATTGACTCCAGACGCGACCACGGGAACACGAACGTGCTTGGCAAATGGTTGCCTTGGTCACAAAGTGATACTTGTCGGGAGTGTTGTGGTCAGCGAAAATGATCCGCAAGTAACCGCCCTTTAGTCCAACAAGATCACCCTCGAAGTCGCGTCCCATAAATGGATCGAAGCTGTGCGTGAACTTCCCTGTCGATGCGTCCAAGCTGTACTCCTCGCCTTCCATCACAAGCTCGGCATCAACCCTGCTGACATCAGGATGTCGCTCCATCAAAGCCTTGTAGCCTTGCCACTGAGCCATGATCTCTAAGTTAGATCCATTCTTCGGGATCAGCGCAATCTGACTGAAGGTAGGCAGAAGCTGGAGGGTCGCGCACTGAAACAAAACAGAGAACTTGGACGCCGGAGTACAGCCTTTGATTTTAGGATTCTGGAAGGCGACCTCCATTTGAGAAAGGAACTCGTCAGTGTCCATCCAACCAGCCAGACAGTTCTTCAGTCGTAGTCGGACTGCTGGGTTTTCCATCCACTGGGAAATCTTGTCGCCTGAAATTTTTACATTGCTCATGAGTCTCTCCATTCTTGAGTTTTTTGGATCAGCACACACTTAGGCAGGTTTGCCAAGAAACGGGGGCGCAAAATCCTTAAAATTCAGCAAACTTGCCATTGATCAAGCACGGACGTGTTGATTTGTCCCTCGAATGTTTCCGACCAGTCGCCTGTCCGATAGCACTCAGAGAGGTCTCGCATGAAGCCACGATAAGCAGAGCGACACATGTCCATGCTCGTAGGGCTGATCTGGTTGACGCAGACTTGGTGTGGTGCTTCAGGATTGACGCACACATAGATCAACGAAGCTGGTTTCTCGTACTCCTGCATCAGACCAGACTCGTAGTGACAGGCCTGTAGGTATCCACGCATCGAACCCTTGCGGTTGCCTCCGAGGTAGTTCGAGAAGTCCTCGGGGGTGAAATTGATCGTCACCTTCAAGTCGAAGTACCGAACGCAGTCATCCATTTCGATCATAAAGTCTGGCTTGGCTCGACAGCCAAGTCCAGTGTCCTCGTCGGTCCAATAGAGTGTCTGCTCTCGGATTGCTTTCGGATGAGTAATCCACTTATGCACCTCACAGTCCTTGAGTGCGGCGACAATCGCACAGACTCGATCTATAT
>Ga0315331_10001751_pt1 | contig 16384 bp, 11 predicted proteins | sample M160m34915metaG_FD_203456 | JGI IMG/M metagenome (GOLD analysis project Ga0315331, IMG submission 203456) | Ammonia-oxidizing marine archaeal communities from Monterey Bay, California, United States - M1 60m 34915 | ecosystem: Environmental > Aquatic > Marine > Intertidal zone | place: USA...
TCCGGTTGAGTGTGGCAAGGACGGTCGCACCCCCCGCGCTGACCAGAGCGGCGCAGGACCCCAGAAACAGATCGACATCCGCCACATGTTCGACCACTTCCAGGGACAGCACGGTATCGAACGTCTCGCCGGCTGTGAGCAGTTCTTCTGCGGTGGTACAGCGGTAATCGACATCTACACCGGAGCGCGCCGCATGGGCGCGTGCCGAGACGATATTGCGCTCCGACGCATCGATACCGGTTACCGTCGCACCCATCCGGGCAAGCGGTTCGGATATCAGTCCGCCGCCGCAGCCCACATCGAGCAGTTTCAGCCCGGTAAGCGGTGTCAGCGATTGCGGGTCGCGGTCGAAATGGGTGCACAGCCGGTCGCGGATATATCCCAGCCGGACCGGGTTAAACTTGTGTAGCGGCTTGAAATTGCCCGTCGGATCCCACCATTCGTCTGCCATTGCGGAAAACCGGGCGACTTCTTCGTCATCGATGGTGGATTGGGGTGCGACAGTGTCGGCTGTGGTGGGCATTTGCGATCTGTTGCCTGTACTTGCCTGTAAAGGTTCATCCGAGTATGTATGCGCCCGCGTCGCCCGGGGCAAGTCAGTCCATTGCAGTTACCCCCTTGATTCCGATCAACCGGCTCTGGTGCCGGTGCGGTAAATTGGGCCGGCGCAGTTGCTTTTGAGGAGCCGTGATGGCGCGTATCGTGCAAAAATTCGGTGGCACGTCGGTTGCCGATATCGACCGCATTAAAGCTGTGGCCCAACTCGTGAAGCGCGCGGTCGACGCGGGCGACGAGGTGGCCGTTGTCGTGTCCGCAATGTCCGGCACGACGAATCAGCTTGTCGATTGGACGCGCGAGATTTCGCCCATGCACGATGCGCGCGAATACGACGTTGTCGTCTCTGCGGGCGAGCAAATCACGGTTGGACTGATGGCGATGGCGCTGCAGGCAATCGGCGTGCATGCGCGGTCGTGGCTTGGCTGGCAGATCCCCATGGAAACGGATGAAATGCACGGCCGCGCCCGAATACAGGACGTAAAGGCCGATGAGATCGTGAAACGTTTCGCCCATGGCCAGGTGGCCGTGATGGCGGGCTTTCAGGGCATTGCCGCGGATAACCGGATCACCACTCTGGGCCGCGGCGGATCCGACACGTCGGCGGTTGCGCTCGCGGCGGCGATTAAGGCGGATAGATGTGATATCTATACGGATGTTGACGGCATCTATACGAGCGATCCGCGTATCGTCACTCGGGCCCGCAAGCTCGATCGGATCACGTATGAGGAAATGCTGGAAATGGCGTCGCTCGGCGCCAAGGTGCTCCAGACCCGATCGGTCGAGCTTGCCATGAATCACCGGGTTCGCCTGCAGGTGCGGTCGAGCTTTAAAGATGCGCCCGGAACTCTAGTTGTCGATGAGGAAGAAATCGTGGAACAGGAAATCGTCAGCGGTATTGCCCATAGCGGGAACGAAGCCAAGATCACGCTTGTGCGGGTCCCCGACAATCCGGGTATCGCGGCCTCCATTTTCGGCCCCCTGTCGGAGGCCAGTATCAACGTCGACATGATCGTCCAGAACGTGTCGGAAGACGGCCGCGCGACGGATCTGACCTTCACCGTGCCGAAAGACGATCTTGCCCGCACCATGGAAGTGCTCGAAGGCGCGCAGGAAACGCTCGGCTTTGAACGGGTCATCGGCGATCCCGATGTGGTGAAGATATCGGTGGTCGGCGTCGGTATGCGAAGCCATGCGGGCGTCGCCATGCGGATGTTCCAAGCGTTGGCCGATAAAGGCATAAATATCCAGGTGATTTCCACGTCGGAGATCAAGATCAGCGTCCTCGTTTCGGACGCCTATACCGAACTGGCCCTGCGGTCGCTGCATACAGCGTACGGCCTGGACGCAGTTTAAGGACGAGGCAGAACCGAATGGATATCATCGCACCCGCAGTGCAGCTCGACAGTTTGTGGAAACGCGGCCGGGATTTTCTTGGTACCGAGCATGCAATCATGGCCGGCGCCATGACCTGGGTGTCTGAACGAAACCTCGTCTCTGCGCTGTCGAACGGTGGCGGGTTCGGTGTCATCGCCTGCGGTGCCATGACCCCGGGGCTGCTGACGTTGGAGATCGCTGCGACAAAAGCCATGACCGACAAACCGTTCGGCGTGAACCTGATTACCATGCACCCGGAACTGGAGACGCTGATCGACGTGTGTCTCGAACACAATGTCGGTCACATCATTCTTGCGGGCGGTCTGCCCGGCGGGCCTGCTATTGCGCGGGCAAAGGACGGCGGGGCAAAGATAATCTGCTTCGCGCCGACACTGGCCTTGGCCAAGCGATTGATCCGCCAGGGTGCGGATGCGCTGGTGATCGAAGGCGCCGAGGCGGGCGGACATATCGGCCCGGTCGCGACCAGTGTGCTGGCACAGGAAATCCTGCCGCATATTCACGATGTGCCGGTATTCATCGCCGGCGGCATTGCGCTAGGCGATGCGATTGTCGGCTATCTCGAAATGGGGGCGTCCGGCTGCCAGCTCGGCACACGGTTCGTCTGTGCCGAAGAATCGATCGCGCACGAGAAATTTAAGAACGCGTTCATCCGAGCATCTGCCCGCGATGCCATGCCGTCGGTACAGCTTGACCCGGAATTTCCCGTGATTCCCGTGCGCGCGCTGCAAAACGATGCGACCCGCGAATTTGCCCAAACTCAGCGTGACGTGATCGATTCCTTCCGCCGGGGGGAGCTCGATCAGACGGCCGCCCAGCTCAAGATCGAGCATTATTGGGCCGGTGCGCTGCGTCGTGCGGTTGTCGACGGCGATGTCGAAGCCGGTTCGATGATGGCCGGTCAAAGCGTCGGCATGGTCAAATCCATTCAGCCTGCAGCCGAAATCCTGCAGGAACTCGTACACCAGGCGCTCGCCGCCCTTGAAGGCAGAGGGCGCGCGAAGGCAGGTCGTTAGTGGACGGGACCCCAAGAACGGGGCACCGCGAGGCGCTGCGCCGTCTTCGCCATGTTATGGCGGGGTCGGGCACGGCACAGAACCGGCTTGACCAGATTGTCCGTATCGTTGCCGCCGAAATGTCGGCGGAGGTCTGTTCCGTTTACGTGCAGCGGGTCGGCGAAGTGCTCGAGCTATATGCCACCCAGGGGCTGAACCCCGAGTCTGTCCACGTCACACGGCTACAGCTTGGCGAAGGCTTGGTCGGCACGATTGCCCTGACTGCCGAGCCGCTGATCCTCCCCGATGCCCAGGCGCATGCGAATTACAGTTACCGTCCCGAAACCGGGGAAGAGGTGTTTTCGTCGCTGCTGGGTGTGCCTGTTATCCGCGGGGGCCGGGTGCGCGGCGTGCTGGTTATTCAGAACCGGGACAAGCGCACCTATTCCGAAGAAGAAGCCGAAGCACTTGAGATCATTGCCGTAGTCATCGCCGAGCTTATTGCGTCGGGCGATCTGATCAATCCCGAAGAGAGGCTGGAGCTCGGCGGCGGCCGCTCGTTCCGCTCGGCTCGGCTCGCCGGCCTTGCCATCAATGAAGGTCTCGCGGTCGGCCAAGCTGTCCTGCATACCCCCAATGTCACGATCCGTCAGATGTTTGCCGACGACGCCGGGACCGAACATGATCGCCTGCGTGACGCCATGACGGCGATGTATGCGGCGATCGACGAATTGTTGTCGTCGTCGCGGCTGCGGGCGGCGGGCGAACATCGCGAAGTCCTCGATTCCTATCGCCGGTTTGCCGAAGACCGCGGCTGGCTGCGCCGAATCCGCGAAGGTATCGATAGTGGGCTGACAGCGGATGCCGCTGTCCAGCAGGTGCGTGAAGATACCGTTGCGCGGATGCGCAATGTCAGCGATCCCTATCTGCGCGAACGGCTGAGCGACCTCGAAGACATCGCCATCCGGCTGATGCTTCATCTCGGCGGCGGGGTCGGCGCGCAGGACTTGCCGGACGATATCATTTTGATCGCCCGCAATCCGGGGCCGGCGGAACTGCTGGATTACGACACATCGCGGGTGCGCGCTTTGGTGACTGAAGAAGGCACGACGACATCGCATGTTTCGATTGTCGCGCGCGCATTGGGTATTCCGGTAGTCAGTAAGGTCGACGGTCTGATGAAAAGCGTCGACCCCGGCGATCCGATCATCGTCGATGGCGATAACGGCCAGCTCTTTGTACGGCCGTCGGAAGAGGTCCGCGCGATGATGGCCGATACGCTGGTCGCGCGCGAGCAGCGCAGAAGCCTTTACGCATCGATGCGCGGTTTGAAAACCGTCACGCGGAACGGTGTACCGATCTCGCTTAACATCAATTGCGGGATGCTGGCGGATATGCAGTGGCTCAGCGAAACGGGCGCAGACGGTGTCGGTCTTTTTCGCACCGAGATTCCCTTCATGGTGCGTTCGACCTTTCCCGAACCCGCGCAGGAGGCAGAGATTTACAGCAAGGTGCTGGATCAATCCGGCGGCAAGCCGGTGCATTTTCGCACCCTCGATATCGGCGGCGATAAACAGCTTCCCTATTTTCAGGACAATAAGGACCAGAACCCTGCATTGGGCTGGCGGTCGATACGTGTCGGTCTCGATCGTCCGGGAATGCTGCGTCAGCAATTGCGGGCCATGTTGCGCGCTGCGTCCGGCCGCGATCTGTATGTCATGTTCCCGATGATCGCCGAAGTCGCGGAGTTCAGAACGGCGCGGAACGTTCTGATGATGGAACGGGACCGGATGGACCGCGTGAACAACGATGCCGTCGCGCCGCCGAGCAGTATCCGCGTTGGTGCGATGCTCGAAGTGCCCGGCCTTATCTGGCAGCTTGATGCGCTATTGCCGCAACTCGATTTTCTGTCGATCGGCAGCAATGACCTGTTCCAGTTCCAGTTCGCGATTGATCGTGGAAATCCGCGCGTGGCTGATCGCTATGATGTCCTGTCGCCCGGTTTTTTGTCCGCCTTGCGGGAAATTCTGCGCAAGTGCGATGCGGCAGGCGTGCCGGTTTCATTATGCGGTGAAATGGCCGGCAGGCCCCTTGAAGCCTTTGCACTCCTGGGACTCGGTATGAGGTCGCTGTCGTTGTCGCCATCGATGTTCGGATCCGTCAAAGCCATGGCCTTGACTGTCGATACGGTCGAGCTTGGCGCCTATATGGACACGCTCTTGGCGGCCCCTGACCATAGTCTGCGCCGTAAGTTACAGGCCTATGCATTGGATCATAGCGTCGTTTTCGAAACCTGAAGGTTTGTTTCAAACGCAGTTTGACATTGATATCTGATTGATTTCGTTGTTATTTCTGTAGACTCGTTGTCGGGTGGGCATTCGGTAAGAGTAAATTTAGGGGTGCGCGGTACGATTTGTGCCGGGCACGCAAAGCCACGATCCGCTGGACAGGAAGACCTGATGCGTGAGGGGCGCATTTAAGATGAAAGCGAACAACTCGCCGGAAGCCGAGAGTTTCGACGCCGCAGAGCTCGGGGCGATGATGCGCGAGATGCGCGAAAACCTCAGCCATGAGCTGGAAACCGTCGCGCGGGATCTGCGCATCCGCCTAGTATATCTCGAAGCGATTGAGGCCGGTCGGCTGAGCGACTTGCCCGGCAATGCCTATGTCAGCGGCTTCCTGCGGGCCTATTCAGATTTTCTCGGCCTTGAGGGCGACGAGATTGTTCGCCGATTTAAGATGGCCGGCGCCGAAATCAGCAATCAGCCGCAGCTTCATCTGCCGTCCCCGGTAGAAGAAGGCCGTTTGCCGACGGCATCCATTCTGCTTGTTGCCGCTGTGATAGCTGCGGCTGCCTATGGCGGCTGGTACTACCTGTCGTCTGCCGGTAAGGGGCCGATCGAGACCGTCGCAAGCCTGCCCAAAGAATTGTCCGGCCTCGTTGATGAGGCCAAGAACCAGACGGTGGCAAAACAGATTACCCCATCTTCAGAAACCCCGTCTTCGGCAGCTCAGACTTCGGATACACCGGCACCTGAATCTCCCGAACCTGCTGCGACAACTTCCGAAGTCACCGATACGTCGCCCGAAACGTCGGAGCCTGCGACAGCATCGCCCGAGATACTAGCAGCGCAGGCCCCTTCCAGTCCCGTATCGACGGAAAGCGTGCTTGAAACGCCAGCACCGGAGGAAACCGCATCGGCCGTAGCGGCATCCACGCCTGCAGTTGTTGATGAGCCTTTGGAAATGCCGGTGCCAGCAACCGTCCCGGCAGAGCCGGCCCGGACCGCGGCTGTTTCGCCCACAGCATCGGTACCCGCAGAAACGTCCGCCTCTGCCGCCCAGGAAGCGTCAACCGGTGCAGCCGATCAGACGGCAAGCCAGACCGATGGCAGCGTGCGCATTGTCGTGCGCGCCACGGCGGACAGCTATGTTGCGGTCCGTACAGGCGAAAACGAGCCGTTGTTTTCCCAATTGATGCGCCCGGGCGAGAGCTACGAAGTGCCGTTGGGCGCCGACCTGGTTCTCGAAACCGGGAATGCGGGTGGTCTTCAGATCACCATTGGCGGCAAGCAGGTGCCGTCGCTTGGCCCGATCGGACAAATCCGGCGGAATATTCCGTTGGATGCGGAAAAGCTGCTGCGTGGGCTGAATTAGCCGGACACGTATCCCGCGGTCTCGCGACCGCATTTTCCCAACTATGGCTCACCCGGCGAATACGCTATAACCACGGACGACCACTGGCCCGTTTCCATTCAAGCTGTTGCAGAATTATAATATATGGCGTCTCTCCAACCCGTTCGCGGCACCCATGACCTCCTGCCCGAAGAGGCCCGGCGTGCGCGCCATCTGACCGACACCGGCCGTCTTCTCGCCGAACGTTATGGCTATGAAGAAGCTGCCACGCCGATTTTCGAATTCAGCGAGGTTTTCGCCCGCACATTAGGCGAGACATCCGATATCGTCACTAAGGAAATGTATACCTTCACTGACAAGGGCGGCGACCAGATCACGTTGCGCCCCGAAGGGACGGCGGGTATCGCCCGCGCACTGATATCCGGCGGGTTGAGCCAGAATCTGCCGCTGAAGTTCTTTTATGCCGGACCGATGTTCCGTTATGAACGGCCCCAGAAAGGCCGCCTACGCCAATTCCACCAGATCGGTGTCGAGCTTCTCGGTGTGGCCGAGCCGATTGGCGATATCGAGGTCATTGCGCTTGGCGCCGCAATCCTCGACGAGCTGGGCGTCCAGGGGAACACGACGCTGGAGCTGAACACGCTGGGCAATACGGAAAGCCGCACCGCGTATCGCGATGTGCTGATCGAGTATTTCGGCGACCATCGCGGCAACCTGTCGGAAGACAGCCAGACGCGGCTGGAACGCAATCCGCTGCGGATTCTCGATTCGAAGAACGAAGGCGACCGGGCGATCGTCGCCGGTGCCCCGGAATTCGACGACAGCCTCGATGGTGAATCGCGCGAATTCTTTGCCGAGGTCTGCGCCGGGCTGGATGCGCTGGGGATCGCCTGGCAGCGGAATTCCCGGCTCGTGCGTGGGCTCGACTATTACTGCCATACGGCATTTGAATTCACGACCGACGCGCTTGGTGCACAGAGCGCCGTCCTGGCCGGTGGTCGCTACGACGGTCTGGTCGGGCAGATGGGCGGGCCGGCGACTCCGGGTGTCGGTTGGGCGTCAGGCATAGAACGGCTTTCCATGCTGATCGGAGACGGACCTGAAAAACCCCGGTCTATTGCAATTATCCCCCTAGGTGATGCGGCCGAATCGCTAGCGCTTACCCTCACGGACGAACTTCGCCGTGCCGGTATTGCCGTCGATCTCGGATATCGTGGCAAGATGAAGCAGCGCATGAAACGGGCCAACGGCATCAATGCACGGGCGGCCGTTATTATCGGCGACGATGAATTGGAGCAATCGTCTGCGACGCTCCGCGATCTCGATTCCGGCGAACAGGAACTTGTACCGCTCGCCGATTTGCGCCACCGGCTCGAACAGTTTCGTTAGCGCGCCCATGGCAGACGAGCGGATTCTTAGCCGTCTCGTCGTCGTTGGTGCCAGTCACAGGACAAGCTCCGAGACGACGCGCGACAGGCTTTTCATTTCCGAAGACGACCTTCCCGCATTCTTGGGCAAGGTGACGGCAGCGGGATTTTCCGAGGCCGTGGCAATATCGACCTGTGCGCGGACGGAAATCTTCGGCCTCGCCGACGACGTGGTCGATGCCCGGCGCGGCGCCATCGGCGTCCTGTCCGAACTGGCACAGATGACGCCGGATACACTGGCTGCGGAAACCTATACGCACGAACGCGAAGACGCGCTTCGTCACCTGTTTTCCGTTGCCGCGTCGCTCGATAGCCCGATTGTCGGCGAACCCGAGGTCACGGGCCAGTTTCGCGATGCGGTGCGAATTGCCACGGTCCACGATCGTGTCGGCTCCGGTCTGAATGCGATCGTGCAGGCGGCGAATTCGGCGGCAAAACGAATCCGTACCGAAACCCTGATCGGCGAACGCTCGGTGTCCATGGCGGCCTGTGCAACCCAGGTCGCCAAGGATGTTCAGGGCGATTTGTCCCGGGCGAGTGCTGTTTTGGTGACGGGCGGGGAAATGGGCGAATTGATCGTCGATCAGATGCGCAGCGCCGGCCTGTCGCAGCTCACGGTCGTCGCCCGCAGCCGAGCACGAGCTGAAATAGGTGCCCGGCGATATGGTTGTCATCACGGAGTCCTCGACGATCTGCCGGGTCTGCTGCCGGCGGCAGATATCGTGGTGTCGTCGCTTGGCGCCGGACGCTATCTGATCGACCGCGACGCCGCGGGGGCGGCGCTTGGCCAACGGCGCCGGCGGCCGATGTTGTTTGTCGACGCGGCTATTCCGCCCGACGTCGAGCCCGCTGTGAACGACCTTGACGGTGCTTTCGTCTATTCGCTGGACGATCTTGAGCGGATTGCCCTGGAAGGCCGGTCTATGCGCGACCAGGCTGCGGCAGACGCCGCGGCGATTGTCGATGAAGAGATCGAGAAATTTCACCGCGCTTCGGCCGAACGGAACGCAACACCGGCGGTCACCGCGCTCCGCGATCATTTTGAGCGGACACGCGCCGAGGTGCTGGAGGAACTCGCCCAGGCCGACCCGGCGCTGGACGACGCGACCCGTCGACTGATCAATCGGTTACTACATTTGCCGTCAGAGACCCTGCGGATACTCGCGGCGGAAAACGACCCCATAGCCCTGCAGGCCGAAGATCTGTTGCGGCGGCTCTTCAAGCTAGATCCCGCATCCGACATGGACGATGGGACCAATCAGGAGGACAAGACGTGAGTGTGGATGAAAGACTGGACCAGATTGTGGCCCGGCACGGCGAATTGTCGAGCCTGATGGCGGGCGGCGATATTTCCGATTCCGACGAGTTTGTGCGGATGTCGAAGGAATTCGCCGAACTCGATCCTCTTGTGGCCTGTATCGTCGAGCTGCGCGAGGCGCAGAACGAGGCGGGCGATCTGGCGGAACTGATCGCCGACCCCGGGTCGGACGATGAAATGAGATCGATGGCGCAGGCCGAATTTCAGGAATTGACCCGGCGCGTACCGGAGATTGAAAAAAAGCTCCAGATTATGCTGTTGCCGCGGGATAAAGCGGACGACAAGAATGCCATCCTCGAAGTCCGCGCCGGCACCGGCGGCGACGAGGCGGCGCTGTTCGCCGCCGACCTGCTGCGGATGTACCAGCGCTTTGCCGACAAGCATGGCTGGAAATTCGAAATCATGAGCGCATCCGATACCGGGATTGGCGGGATCAAGGAAGCGTCCGTCGAAATTAGCGGCAAGGCTGTCTTTGCGCGGCTGAAATACGAATCCGGCGTGCACCGGGTCCAACGCGTTCCGGAAACCGAATCCGGCGGCCGGATACACACCTCCGCTGCCACCGTCGCGGTTCTGCCTGAGGCTGAAGAGGTTGATGTTCATATCGAAGACAAGGATATCCGGATCGATACCTACCGCGCCCAGGGCGCGGGTGGCCAGCACGTCAACACGACGGACAGCGCGGTGCGGATTACGCATATCCCGACCGGTATCGTGGTTCAGCAGCAGGACGAAAAATCCCAGCATAAGAACCGGGCCAAGGCACTGAAGATTTTGCGCGCGCGTATCTATGACGCGGAACGCGAAGCGCAGGCGAATGCCCGCGCAGAGGATCGCCGAAACCAGGTCGGGTCCGGCGACCGGTCGGAGCGTATCCGAACATATAATTTCCCCCAGGGGCGGGTGTCCGATCACCGGATCAATCTGACCCTGCACAAGCTTGAAAAAGTTCTCGAAGGCGAAGCGCTGGACGAGATCGTCGATGCGCTGACATCTGAGGATCAGGCGCGCAAACTTTCCGAGGTCACGTGACGGCCGCGCCGGCAACATTGGCCACCGTATTGCGCGATGCCGACGAGGAGTTACGCACCGCCGGCGTAGACGACGCGATGTCGGATGCCAGAATACTGGCTGCGCATGCCCTAGGATTGAGCCGCGAGGATATGCTGCGCGAACCCCACCGTGAACTCGCTGCTGCGGACCTGCAATTATTCGACGACATGATTTCCCGCCGGTGCGGCCGCGAGCCGGTGGCGCGAATTCTCGGGCGGCGCGAATTCCGCAGCCTGTTTTTCCGGCTGGCCCCCGACACGCTCGATCCCCGGCCCGATAGTGAAACGATCGTCGAAGCCGCAGTAGATTACGGCAGCCAGTTGCTCGGGGCCGATCCGGTACGGGTTCTCGACATCGGCACCGGGACGGGATGTCTGCTTCTCTCCATGCTCAATGAATTGCCGGGGTCGACCGGTGTAGGTACCGACATCGCAGGTGGCGCAGTCGAAACAGCCGATCGAAATGCCGTCGACCTGGGGTTGTCCGGTCGGGCGAGATTCATCTGCACGGACTGGACTGACGCTGTTGCGGGTGTCTTTGATCTGGTCGTCTCGAATCCGCCCTATATCGCGACCGCCGAAATTGCAACGCTGGCGCCGGAGGTTTCGGACCATGACCCGTTGAAGGCGCTTGACGGCGGTGCGGATGGGCTGGATGCCTATCGCGTGATCGCCGGTCGTTTGGGGCAGATTTTATCCCCCAACGGTGTGTCCGTCTGCGAGATCGGGTCGACCCAGCGCGATGCGGTCGCTGCGATATTCGCAGCACAGGGGTTTTCGCTGGTCGAAACCCGCGATGATTTCGGCGGCCATCCGCGAGCGCTTGTTTTCGGCATGGATCCGCTTCCCGAATGGTTAACAAATGCGAGAAAAAAAGGGTTGGAAACACCCTGATTCCCGATTAGGTTACCTTTGCTGGATCGGTCGAAACGAAGCGTTTGCCGTCAGCTTGAAAAACCCTGCAACCTGAAGCCACTCTTCCGACACTCGGCGGCTGGCCAATGGAATTGGTTAGGCGACGTCGGTGCGGGGCGGAAAAAATCTTTATGGAAATGGAAATGAAGGCGCTATGAGACAGGGCCAGAACAATAAAAATCGCATGAGGGGCCGCGGGAACAATAATAATTCCCGCAAAGGCGGTAATTCCCGCAATCAGTCCTTCGAAAGCAACGGACCTGACGTCAAGGTTCGCGGCAATGCGCAGCAGATTGTTGAAAAATACCTGACCTTGGCGCGCGATGCGTCATTAGCCGGCGACCGCATCAACGCGGAGAGCTATTACCAGTTCGCAGAGCATTATTACCGCGTGATGAATGCGAATGCCGCGAACGAGCAGCAGCGCCAGCAGCAACAGAGTGCTGTGAATGATCCCAACGGCGAAGGGGCACAGGAAAACGGTGCCGATGACAACGCCAAGCGTGAAGAAAACGGAGAGGCGTCTTCACCGGATGCGCAACAGGACGCGCCGCGCGATGCAAAACCCGAAGGCGGCGAATCCAACGGTCGTTCGCGGCGGCGCAGCAGCCGCGGTCCACGGTCCAATGGACGTTCGAAGGACCCGGCCGAGCAGCCCCAGCCCGATATCGCTGCGGCAGCGGAACCTGTGGCAGAGGCCGCTACGGATGCTGAGACAAAAGATGCCGGCGAAGGCGCTAACGCCTAAATTCTGCGGTTTTTCGTTGCCGCATTAACGCGGCGTTAACGACAATCGAGCCAGAACAGGACTGAGCTGGGTTTACTTTGCCCGATTTCTTTCCCTGTGCGGGGCTTGTAACAATTTGAAAATTTCCCATAACTGTAAGGGCCGCCGGTTACCGGGTCCGAACACACATGCCAGCCGCTTAGCGAGGGCACTTGTCGCAATGTCTGAAAGTGGAGTTGCAGACTATGGAATTTGAGTCCTACACGGAAAGGGCGCGTGGATTTGTGCAGGCTGCACAATCTTCAGCGCTCGCAAGCAACCATCAACACTTCAAGCCTGAGCATTTACTCAAGGTACTTCTGGACGATCAGGAAGGCCTGGCGTCCAATCTGATATCCGCCGCCGGCGGCGATGCGAAGATCGTGCGCACGGAAGTGGAAGCCGCCCTCGCAAAGATACCGAAGGTCGAAGGGTCGGGCGCGACGCAAATCTACCTGGCGTCGGAAATGGTGCGCCTGTTCGAAAGCGCAAAAGAGATCGCCGACAAGGTAGGCGACAGTTTAGTGACCGCGGAACGGCTTCTGCTCGCGCTGGTGCTGGCCACCGGCACGCCGTCCGCCGATGCGCTGTCAAAGGCCGGCGTGACGGCGCAATCGCTGAACAAAGCGATTGAGGACGTGCGCAAGGGGCGGACGGCCGATAGCGCCACCGCTGAGGATCCCTGCGACGCATTGAACAAATACGCGACCGATCTGACCGACCGTGCGCGCTCGGGCAAGATCGATCCCGTTATCGGACGGGACGAAGAAATCCGGCGCACCGTGCAGGTGCTGTCCCGGCGGACCAAAAACAACCCGGTGCTGATCGGCGAGCCCGGTGTCGGAAAGACCGCCATCGTCGAGGGTCTGGCGCAGCGTATCGTCAACGGCGATGTGCCCGAAAGCCTGCGCAGTAAGCGCCTGATGTCGCTCGACCTGGGCGCTCTCGTTGCGGGTGCCAAATATCGCGGCGAATTCGAAGAACGGCTCAAAGCGGTTTTAGAGGAAGTCACCGCGGAAGCAGGCGAGATCATCCTGTTTATCGACGAGCTGCACACGCTGATCGGGGCGGGGGCTTCAGAAGGCGCGATGGATGCATCGAACATGCTGAAACCGGCGCTCGCGCGCGGTGAACTGCACTGCATTGGCGCAACCACGCTGGACGAATACCGCAAACATATTGAAAAAGATGCAGCCTTTGCCCGCCGCTTCCAGACGGTCGTTGTCGCCGAACCCATGGTCGAAGACACGATTTCGATCCTGCGCGGCCTGAAGGAAAAATACGAAGTCCATCACGGTGTCCGTATCACCGATTCCGCGATCGTTTCCGCGGCGACGCTATCGAACCGCTATATCACCGACCGCTTTCTGCCGGACAAGGCAATCGATCTGGTCGATGAGGCATCTTCGCGCCTGCGCATGGAAGTCGATTCTAAACCGGAAGAAATCGACGAACTCGACCGGCGGATCATCCAGCTCAAGATCGAACGCGAGGCGTTGAAGAAGGAAACCGACAAGGCGTCCCGCGACCGGCTTGAAAAACTGGAAATCGACCTCGCCGATCTCGAGGAGAAATCCGGCGAACTCACCGCCATCTGGCAGGCCGAGAAAGACGAACTTGCGGATTCTCAGAAGGTAAAAGAACAGCTCGACGAAGCCCGGATGGCGCTTGCCCGCGCCCAGCGCGACGGTGACCTCGCCCGCGCCGGGGAGCTGGCCTATGGCATAATTCCCGATCTTGAGAAAAAGCTCGAGGAGGAGGCCGAGAACGACGACGCCGGCCACCGGATGCTGGACGAAGAAGTGACCGATAACGACATTGCCGCCGTTGTGTCGCGCTGGACTGGAATTCCGGTCGACAAGATGCTCGAAGGCGAGCGCGAGAAGCTTCTCCGGATGGAAGACGTGATCGGCAGCCGTGTGATCGGCCAGGAAGAGGCCGTCATTGCCGTCAGCAATGCCGTTCGTCGTACCCGTACAGGTCTCCAGGACCCGAACCGGCCCCTCGGCTCGTTCCTGTTCCTCGGGCCGACCGGTGTCGGCAAGACGGAGCTGACCAAGGCACTAGCGAGTTTCCTGTTCGACGATGAGACAGCGATGCAGCGGCTCGATATGTCGGAATACATGGAAAAGCATTCCGTTGCCCGGCTGATCGGGGCGCCGCCCGGATATGTCGGCTATGAGGAAGGCGGTGCCCTGACCGAAGCCGTCCGCCGCCGTCCCTATCAGGTTGTACTGTTCGACGAGGTCGAAAAAGCGCATCCCGATGTCTTCAACGTACTGCTGCAGGTGCTCGATGACGGCCGCCTGACCGACGGACAGGGCAGAACGGTGGATTTCCGAAATACGCTGATCATCCTGACGTCGAATCTCGGCAGCGAGATCCTCGCCAATCAGCCCGAGGGAGAGATCATTGATGTCGTGCGCGAGCAGGTAATGGACGTGGTGCGCGGCGCATTCCGCCCCGAATTCCTGAACCGTCTCGACGAGGTGCTGCTGTTCCACAGGCTGACGCGCGGTCACATGACCAACATCGTCGATATTCAGCTCGACCAGTTACGCGCCATGCTGGCCGATCGCAAGATCGTGCTGCATATTGATGCCGATGCGCTGACCTGGCTCGGCAATGAAGGCTACGATCCGGTGTATGGCGCGCGCCCACTCAAACGGGTGATCCAGCGGAGCCTGCAGAACACGCTGGCGACGATGCTGCTCGAAGGTCGCATCGAGGACGGCGAAACGGTCACGGTTAGTGTCGGCGATGACGCTTTGGTCATCAACGGCACGGCTGTGGAGCAAATCGCCGCGGAATAAAGGACTTCGGCGGGCAGTGAACTGTCCGCCAAAATTCCGTTGGCGGCTTAATCCCTATCGGCGCTCTGACGGAAAGCCTGTCTCACCGCCAGCCAAGCGCGGGCGCGACATGGTCCAAGATTGATTCTATCACATGCGCGTTGTACTCGTCGCCAAGCTGGTTGGGCACCGTCAGCAGAAGCGTGTCGGCTTCGGCGATCGCTTCGTCCTTCGCCAGTTCTACGACAAGCTGTTCGGGTTCCGCCACATAGCTACGGCCGAAGATAGAACGGGTATTGGGGTCGATGTGGCCGATCTGGTCTTCGCTCTTTCTGTCCTGCCCGAACCAGGCGCGATCCCGGTCGTCCCCCGGGGCGAAGATTCTACGGCTCACGGACACGCGGGGAGTCGCGGTGTGTCCGGTCTCTTTCCAGCCCGCGCGGTAGGCGCGTATCTGGTCGGCTTGTCGAACGTGGAACGGCAGGCCGCTTTCATCGGTCTTGAGCGAGGAGCTTTGCAGATTCATGCCCAGCTTCGCCGCCCACACGGCCGTCGTGTTCGTGGACGCTCCCCACCAGATACGCTCGCGCAGGCCCTCCGAATGCGGCTCCAGGCGGAGCAGGCCGTCGGGATTGGGGAACATGGGCCGGGCATTCGGCTGCGCGAAACCCTCACCGCGCAATACATCGAGAAATACTTCGGTATGTCGCCGGGCCATGTCGGCCTCGGTTTCGTCCTCGCCCGGCTGATAGCCAAAATACCGCCAGCCATCGACCACCTGTTCGGGCGACCCGCGGCTGATGCCAAGTTGTAGCCGTCCGCCGGCGATAAGGTCGGCAGCGCTGGCATCCTCGGCCATATAGAGCGGGATCTAATAGCGCATATCGATCACGGCCGTGCCGATTTCTATTCGACTGGTTTTTGCGCCGACCGCTGCCAATAGCGGGTAGGGGGACGCAAGCTGGCGGGCGAAGTGATGCACCCGGAAATAGGCGCCGTCCGCCCCCAGCTCTTCCGCGGTAACGGAAATATCGATGGACTGGAGCAGCGCATCGCCAGCCGAACGGGTTTGTGAACCCTACGCAGGAGACCAGTGTCCGAAAGACAGAAAGCCGATTTTCTTCATTGAGATACCAAGGTTTTAAGCGCGTCCCTATTGCCGCGCCTGTCGCGCGTCATATCTACACGGTCATCTATGGAGGCGCCATTGGGCAAGAATAGTTAGCGGTGACCGGGGGCACGCCAACTCTGCGCGCCGCCGCTCAGCGCTGGGTGATAACGGTTTCTTTCTGAAGACCGGCGACCAGCGCGTCGATATTGGCGCGTTTCGCCTGAAATTTGGCAAAGGTCTTTTTGCCGAGCTTGATTCCCGACGGCATTTTGACGGTCAACGGATTGACCTGTCGTCCGGCCGCGAGAATTTCATAATGCAGGTGGGGGCCGGTCGACCGGCCGGTGGTACCGACATAGCCGATCACCTGGCCCTGACGAACCCGGCTGCCAAGTGTGACGCCTTTTCTGAACCGGCTCATA
>Ga0315331_10001752_pt1 | contig 16383 bp, 17 predicted proteins | sample M160m34915metaG_FD_203456 | JGI IMG/M metagenome (GOLD analysis project Ga0315331, IMG submission 203456) | Ammonia-oxidizing marine archaeal communities from Monterey Bay, California, United States - M1 60m 34915 | ecosystem: Environmental > Aquatic > Marine > Intertidal zone | place: USA...
CCCTGCATTGGAGCCGTCCCACGCGCTTGCCCATGTCCTGCGAATCGCGCCGGACCTGCCCTCCGATCACCTGCTTGTCATGAACATGTGCGGCCGCGGCGACAAGGATGTGTTTTCCGTAGCCGACGCGCTGGGAGTGACCCTGTGAGCCGCCTTGAAACCAGATTTACCGCGCTGAAGGCCGAAGGCCGGGGCGGTCTGGTAACCTTCGTCACGGCGGGCGATCCCAATACCGAATTGTCCGCCGAAATTCTCGCGGGCCTGCCGGCCGCCGGCGCAGATATTATCGAGCTTGGCATGCCGTTTACCGATCCTATGGCGGACGGCCCGGCGATCGAGCTTGCCTCGGGGCGGGCGCTTGCCGGTGGGCAGAATATGGTGCGCACCCTCGCCATGGTCTCGACGTTTCGCGAAACCGACGATGAAACCCCGATCGTCCTTATGGGGTATTACAATCCGATCCACGCCTACGGGCCGGAAAAGTTCGCCGCCGATGCCGGCAAGGCAGGCGTTGACGGCATGATCGTCGTCGATCTGCCGCCAGAAGAAGAAGCCGAATTCAGCATTCCGGCGCGGGCCGCGGGGATCGATATTATCCGACTGGTCGCGCCGACGACCACGGACGACCGAGTCGCTACCCTCGTCGAAAATGCTTCCGGATTCGTCTATTATGTCTCGGTGAGAGGAATTACAGGTACCAGTTCAGCGGCGGCCAGAGATATCGCATCGAACGTCGCGCGTATCAAAAAACAGACAGATCTGCCGGTTGCTGTCGGCTTCGGTATCCGCACGCCTGAGCAGGCGGCGGAAGTGACCGGAGTCGCCGACGCCGCCGTGGTCGGCACCGCTATTGTTGAACAGGTGGCCGGCGCGCTGGACGCGCACGGCGCACCGACGGGAGATGTCGTGGGAAATACGCTGGGATATGTGTCTAAGCTTGCGGCCTCGGTCAGGGTCGCGCGGGACGGTGCCGTCGGATGAGCTGGCTGAACAATTACGTCCGCCCCAAGATCCGCTCGCTGGTCGGTGCAAAATCCGACGTGCCGGAAAATCTCTGGCTGCAATGCCCGTCCTGCGAACAGATGTTGTTTCATCGCGACCTTGAAGACAACCTGAACGTCTGCAGCAATTGCGGTCACCATATGCGACTGCCGGCGCGCAAGCGCCTCGAGACCCTGTTCGACGATGGAAAATTCCAGGAAATCGAACTGCCGGAAAACGTGGTCGATCCGCTGAAGTTCCGGGATCGGAAGCGTTACTCCGACCGACTGAGGGATTCCCGGTCGGCGACGGGCCGGACCGATGCAATTATCGTCGCCCATGGCGAAGTCGGCGGTCGGAAAACGGTCATCGCCGTGTTCGATTTTGCCTTTATGGGCGGATCCATGGGCATCGCTGTCGGCAATGGCATTCTTGCCGGCGCACGCCTCGCGGTGCTGCAGGATGCTGCATTTGTCGCTATTCCGTCCTCCGGCGGCGCTCGAATGCAGGAAGGTATCCTGTCGCTGATGCAGATGCCGCGGACGACGATTGCGGTACAGGAGGTCAAGGAAGCGGGGCTGCCCTATATAGTTATCCTTGCCGACCCGACGACGGGCGGCGTGACCGCTTCGTTTGCCATGCTTGGCGACATCGCCATGGCGGAACCCGGGTCCATTATCGGTTTTGCCGGCGCACGGGTGATCGAAGAGACGATCCGCGAAAAACTCCCCGAAGGGTTTCAGCGTTCGGAATATCTGCTGGAGCACGGCATGATCGATATGGTGGTGCCGCGCCATTCGCTGAAGGAATCGCTGGCGCGCGTGATCAACCTGTTGATGCGGAAAGCGCCCGGCGCGGAAATCGTGTCTCTCAAACCCGAAAGCGAAGAGACCGCTGAAGCGGGGAATGATGACGGCGCAGCCCCCGCGTCAGACTGAACGTCAGACTGACCTTCAGACCGACATCGTCCTCGAACGGCTGACGGCGCTTCACCCCAAGCTGATCGACCTCGGCCTCGATCGTACCGAACGTCTGCTGGCCGCCCTCGGACATCCCGAACGGAATTTGCCGCCAGTTATTCATGTGGCGGGCACCAATGGCAAAGGCTCGACCATTGCGCACATGCGGGCGATCGCGGAAGCGGCCGGATTGTCGGTGCACACCTATACATCGCCGCATCTGATCCGGTTTCACGAACGGATCGTCCTGAATGGCACGCCGATCGCCGAGGCCGCGCTTCTCGCTATTCTGGAGGAATGCGAAACCGCGAATGACGATGCGCCGATCACTTTTTTTGAAGTGACGACCGCTGCGGCGTTTTTGGCCTTTGCCCGCCATCCGGCGGATCTGCTGTTGCTGGAAACCGGGCTCGGCGGAAGATTCGATTCGACCAATGTCATCGGCGATCCTGCCGTTACGGTCATAACGCCGGTATCGATGGACCATATGCAGTTCTTGGGCGACAGCGTGGAAAAAATCGCGTTTGAGAAGGCCGGCATACTGAAACCAGGGCTCCCCGGGATCGTCGGCCCGCAGGACGCCCGCGCCCTAGCAGTGATCGAGCTGCGCGCCGCGGAGATCGATGTGCCGCTATCTATCTCCGGTATTGACTGGTCCGCCGCGCCCGAGGGGGCTGACGGCATGGTCTATCGCGATGACCAAGGCGAGATCGTCCTGCCCCTGCCGGCGCTGCCCGGCGCGCATCAGATCGATAACGCGGGAGCGGCTATCGCTGCGTTGCGGGCCTGGAATGCGCTTGATTTCGGGTTAGAGGATTTCGCCGCCGGCGTGACCGACGCGCGCTGGCCGGGCCGGTTGCAGCGGCTCCGGGGCGGCAAGCTGAGCGCCTGTTTGCCCGATAGCTGGGAACTTTGGCTCGATGGCGGGCATAACCCGGCCGCCGGGGCGGCGCTTGCCCAGACGACAGGCGGTTGGACGGACGGCCCGGTGGTGGTCGTCTGCGGCATTCAGGAAAACAAGAATGTCGCTGGGTTTCTGTCGCCGATGGCCGGTACGGTCACGCACCTTGTCGCGATCGACCTGCCGGGGGAGACCCCCGGCCACCCGGCAGCAGAGATCGCGGGCAGCGCCAAAGCCGCCGGGATCGAGAGCACGGTTGCGCCGTCTCTGGAAGACGCGTTGCGGTCGATCTCCGGCAAGCCGGGCCGCGTGCTCATTTGCGGCTCACTTTATCTCGCCGGGAGCGTGCTTGCTGCCGAAGCCGGCTAAAAGGCCGGTGCCGTCAAAACAGGAAACGCGCTAGACGGTCAGCCCTGCCGACATAACGCTGTTGAGCCGCCGCGAAAACGCCGTCGGATCCGGCACTTTTTCACCTTCGATGATGCGGGCCTGGTCGAGCAGCAACCAGGCGGCATCTTCTACCTTGGTGCCGGCTCCGTCCTTGCCGACAGATTCAGCAAGCGACGCGATAAGCGGGTGGAGGGGGTTGATCTCCAGGATGCGTTTGAAGGCCTGATCAAGCTGATTGTGCTGTTTGAGCATGCGTTCGATTCGGAGATCCATATCGCCTTCGTCGGAGACGAGACAGACCGCGCTGTCCGTCAGCCGTTCGGACACGCGGACATCCTTGACCTCTTCGTCGAGGGTCAGTTTGAACATCGCAATCAGCGCGTCCACTTTTCCTTCATCGAAGTTTTCGGGCTTGTCATCCGCTTTGTCGTCTGACGCCTCCGCCGCGACCTTGTCGAGGTCCGCCCCGGCGCGGGTCGCGGATTTGAATGGTTTGCCCTCAAATTCGCCGACAGCCGGCAGCCAGAATTCGTCCACGGCATCCGTCAGCAGAAGGACTTCAATTCCCTTGGCGGCAAAACCCTCTAGTTGCGGGCTTTTACGGATCTGGTCGATTTCTTCGCCCGAAATGTAATAGATCGCGTCCTGGCCTTCTTTCATCCGCCCGACATAATCGGCGAGGCTGATCAGGTCGTCGCCGCTGGTCGTCGACTGGAACCGGCAGATCTTCTGGATGGCATCGCGGTTTTCGGCGTCTTCGTAGAGGCCTTCCTTGATGACCGCGCCGAAATCGTCCCAGAAGGTTTTGTATTCATCGGGTGCTTTGTCGGCCTTTTTGCGGAGCTCCGTCAGCACACGCTTGACGATGGCTGACCGCATGCGGGCGATCATCGGGTTGTTCTGCAGAATTTCGCGGCTGACATTCAGCGGCAGATCTTCTGAATCGACGACCCCGCGCAGGAACCGCAGCCAGGCAGGCACCAGACCCTCGGCTTCGTCGGTAATGAACACGCGCTTTACGTAGAGACGAATCCCGTGCTTGCGGCTCGGATCGAACAGGTCGAACGGTTTGGCCGAGGGCAGGAAGATCAGGTTGGTGTATTCCAGCTTGCCTTCGACCCGCCAGTGCAGATTCATGAACGGCTCATCGAATCCGCCGACATGGTGATAGAATTCCTTGTACTGCTCGTCGGTGATGTCTTTTTTCTGGCGTGTCCACAGCGCCGACGCTTGGTTGATCGTTTCCTCTAAGTCGTCCGCGCCTTTGAGCACGATCGGTAGCGCGATGTGGTCGGAATAGGTCTTGATGATGTGGCGCAGACGCGTTTCCTCCAGAAACTCGTCCTCACCCTTGCGCAGTTTCATGCGGATCGTCGTGCCGCGGCCCTCGCGCTCGCCGTCGCTGATCGTGAACTCGCCGGTCCCGTCCGACACCCAGCGCCACGCCCGGTCTTCGCCCGCGCGGCGGCTGATGACCTCCACCTCGCTGGCGACCATGAAGGCTGAATAAAAGCCGACACCGAACTTGCCGATCGCATTAAGGCCGGCGCCTTCCTCGTCCTGGTGTTCTTCGAGATAGGCCGTCGTGCCCGACCGCGCGATGGTGCCCAGATCGGAAATCAGACCCTCGCGGTTCATGCCGATGCCGTTATCCGACAGTTCCAGCAGACGGGCTTTCTTGTCGACCAAGACCTGGACGCGGAATTCGGGGTCGCCGGCGACCAGATCGGGGCTGGTCAGCGCCTCATAGCGCAGCCGGTCGCAGGCATCGGAGGCGTTCGAGATCAGCTCGCGCAGAAAGATTTCCTTCTGGCTATAGAGCGAATTGGCGACAATATGTAGGAGGCGCGAGACTTCAGTCTCGAACCTCAGCTTTTCTTCGGCCATTGGTGAGGTTCCCCGGTCTGAATTTTTGAATGCTGACGGAATATGTTGCCCGGCGGCGACGATTTCAACCCCTTGCCAGCCGCATAATCACCCGCCATCCTGCACCCATGTCAGGCGTCGAACAACGGCCGATCGTGACGGCCGTCCTGGGCCCCACCAATACCGGCAAAACACACTATGCAATCGACAGAATGCTCGGTCATGCAAGCGGTATGATCGGGTTTCCATTGCGTCTTCTCGCGCGTGAAAACTACGACCGTGTCGTTGCCGAAAAAGGACCGGCGCGGGTGGCGTTGGTCACCGGGGAAGAAAAAATCATTCCGCCCAAGGCGGCGTATTTTATCTGCACGGTCGAATCCATGCCGCTCGACCGCGAAGTCGAGTTCCTCGCGATAGATGAAATCCAGATGTGCGCGGATCCAGAACGCGGTCATATCTTTACCGATCGTCTGCTGCGCGCCCGCGGCCGCGAAGAAACCCTATTTCTCGGGGCGGAAACCATTCGCCAGCTACTCCAACAGCTCGTCCCGGAGACGGAATTTACCAGCCGTCCCCGCCTGTCGCGCCTGAGCTATGTTGGTCCGCGCAAGATTACGCGCCAGCCGCGGCGCAGTGCCGTCGTCGCGTTCTCGGTCAATGAAGTTTACGCCATCGCCGAACTCATGCGCCGCCAGCGTGGAGGCACGGCCGTGGTTCTCGGCGCGCTCAGCCCGCGCACCCGCAATGCCCAGGTGGAGATGTATCAGGGTGGCGAGGTGGATTACCTGGTGGCGACCGATGCCATCGGTATGGGCCTGAACATGAATATCGACCATGTCGCGCTCGCCGGTTTGCGCAAATTCGACGGTAAGAATTATCGCAAGCTGGCGACGGCCGAAATTGCCCAGATCGCCGGGCGGGCGGGGCGGCATCTATCGGATGGCACGTTCGGGCCCATCGCAGAAATCGGCGCATTGGACGAAGATGTCGTCACGGCGATCGAAGATCATAATTTCGACTCCCTGAAGGGTGTGTACTGGCGGAATTCCGACCTGAATTACCGGTCCGGGCTGGCCCTTCAGAAGTCGTTGGAACAGCCTGCGCAGCGGCCTGAACTGATGCGCGCCCGCGATGCGGGCGATAAGATCGCGCTTTCCCACCTGCTTCGCGACCGTGAGATTGTCGACAGGGCGTCGACGCCGGACGTCGTGCGCCTGCTTTGGGATATCTGTCAGATTCCCGATTTTCGCAAGACGATGGCAGACGTGCATGCCGGCCTGCTGTCGCGGATTTTTCGGGAATTGACCGACGGCGATTGTCTGCCGGTCGACTGGGTGGCCGCACAGATTGCGCCGCTCGACCGTGTCGACGGCGATATCGATACATTGATGGCGCGCATCGCCCATATCCGGACGTGGACCTACATTTCCCACCGTGCCGACTGGTTGCGCGATACCGAAACATGGCAGGTGCGTACGCGCGAATTAGAGGATAAAATTTCGGATGCTCTTCACCAAAGTCTTACCCAGCGTTTTGTCGACCGCCGTGCGGCGGCGTTTTCCCGGATGAAGGATCGCGATGATTTGCTCGCCGTGGTCGGCGCCGATAGTGACGTAATGGTCGAAGGCGAATTCGTCGGTCACCTCGACGGGTTCCGGTTCGTGCCCGACGCCAGTTCCACGGCCGAGGGGCGAAGCGCGCTGATGGCCGCCGCCAACAAGGCGCTTCGCAGCGAGATCGACGCACGCGTCGATGCCCTGTGTGCCGCGCCGGATGCGGCATTTGCGGTCGATCATACAGGCGCGCTGAGCTGGGCGGATGCAGCCGTCGCGCGTCTTGAAAAGGGGCCGGATATCGTCTCGCCTGGCGTCGCTGTGATGCCAAGCGACTATCTGTCTACCGAACAGCGCGAACGCATGCGGAAACGCCTGGTCACATGGGTGTCAGCGCAGATGGACGACGCGCTCGAACGGCTGATGACCCTGCGCAAGGCGGATCTCTCCGGCGTATCGCGCGGCCTCGCCTATCAGGTCGTCGAGGGGCTCGGTTCATTGCCGCGGCAGCGCGTGCTGAAAGAAGTGCGTGAACTATCCAAGGAAGACCGTTCCGCGTTGCGCGCCTGCGGCATCCGGATCGGGGCTGAAACGCTCTTCGTGCCCGCACTGGTGAAGCCCAAGGCGGTGCAGTGGCGCGCCATGCTGTGGACGCTGTTTACCGGCCGGGAAACCGGCTCGCCCCCTGCGGCGGGGCTGGTGACGGTGCCGGCGGGCGACGATCTGCCCGAAGAATTTATCGAGGCATGCGGTTATTGTAAATTGGGCGGACGTGCTGTCCGCATCGATGTACTGGACCGGGTCGCCATCGATCTTCAGCGACAGTCCCGTGCGGGAAATATGGATATCGGTGCGGCACAGCTCAACCTGCTCGGGCTTTCCATGGAAGCGGCGCGCCCCGTATTCGAAGCGTTGGGCTATGTCGCCGAGACCGTGGACGAAGTGCTCGTGTGGAAATGGGGCGGCCGCAAGAAACCACAGGCGCCGCGGCCGAAAAAATCGAAATCCAAACAAAAGCGCGAACGCCCGCCGCCCAAAAAATCCAAACCGATCGACGAGAATTCGCCCTTTGCAAAACTCAAGGACCTTAAGTTTTCTTGAGCGGCGAGGACGGCATACGGCTCGATAAATGGCTCTGGCATGCCCGGTTCTTCAAGAGCCGCAGTCTGGCGAGCCAGGTTTGCGCAAAGGGTAGGGTGCGGGTGGACGGCGACGTCGTTCGCAAGGCGCACTATATCGTCCGCGTCGGCAATGTCCTGACTTTTCCGAAAGCGAAAGAGGTCCGCGTGGTGCGGATTGAAGGGCTAGGAACACGCCGGGGCCCGGCATCCGAGGCGCAGTCGCTTTATTCCGACATCGAAGAAACGTCTGGCGGTTAGAGCTTTTTCCGGAAGATGACCGACTGATTGTTCGACGGCATCTCGATCCGGTCCACAATCGCCAGACCGTTCTTTTCGGCTTCGGCGCAGACACCCTCGAAATCCCGCACGCCCCAGGTTTCGTTCTGGGAACGGAGCGAATGATCGAAAGATTCATTCGACGGCGCAGTATGCGCCCCCCCGATTTTATACGGACCGTATAGATACAAAATCCCGTCCTGCGGCATCAGCGCGCCCGCGAGGCGCATCAGACCCTGCGTGGCATCCCAGGGCGAAATGTGGATGACATTGGCGCACATGATCGCGTCGGCGGATTCCAGCGGCAGGATGATATCCGATGCATTGATGGCGAGCGGCGGATGGATGTTTGTCGCCTCTGACCGTTCCGCGTCGATCCATGCCTGAATGCTGTCCAGATTCAGTGGATCGGGATCGCTCGGCTGCCAGTCGAGATGGGGAAACAGCCCTGAAAAGTAAACGCAATGCTCGCCGGACCCGCTGCCGATCTCAAGAACCGTGCCGGATGACGGCAGATAGCGTTTCAGGACATCGGCGATGAAGTCCCGGTTGCGGGCGGTCGCCGGAAAATGCCGGGCTTTTTCGGAAGGTGTATTCATGGGCGGACCATAACGCTTTTATCCATATCGTGCACGGCTGCGTGGACAAAGGTATCTGCGCGTTTGTCGGAAATTTGCCGGGCTTTGCGCGGTATGATACCACGGGCCATGCTTGATAGATTTAAGTCCTTCTTCGAAGGCAAACATGCCACCGGCGGCGGCGACGCAGGTGCTCACACCCCGGACGAATTCCATCTCGCTGCGGCGGTGCTACTGGTCTATGCGGCGACGGCGGATGCCGAATTCGGCACCGAAGAACGCGCGCGTATCGAGTGGCTGTGCGAGCACCGGTTCGAACTTAAAAGCGAAGAAGCTCATGCTTTGATCGAAGCGGCGGAGCAGCAGGTCGAGAACTCGATTCAGCTGCTCGGGTTCACGCGTACGATCAAGGACGGTTTTTCCTACGAGGAGCGGGTTCATCTTATGGAAATGCTGTGGGAGGTCGTCTACGCCGACGAACTGGTCGAAGCGCATGAAGCATCGCTTATGCGTCAGATTGCCGGTCTGATTTACGTCGATGACAGGGATAGCGGCATCGCGAGATCCCGTGTCCGCGCCCGCATGGACGCCGAAAAATAGAGCGGATCGATCCGTTATAATAATTGTTGGTCGCCGCAATAAAAAATACTAGGTTGACCATTCGAAAGTGCGGCCGTGGCCGTGGGGTTAAACACAGCAGGCAAATGCCTGATATGACAATACGGAGAACAGTATGACGTACGTCGTCAATGATGCGTGCATCAAGTGTAAGTTTATGGATTGCGTCGAAGTATGCCCGGTGGACTGCTTCTACGAAGGCGAAAACATGCTGGTGATCCATCCGGACGAATGCATCGATTGCGGCGTTTGTGAGCCTGAATGCCCGGTTGAGGCAATTCGCCCAGATACCGATGACGGCTCTGACAAGTATCTCGAAGTTAACCGTAAATTCGCGGAAACTTGGCCGAACATCACGCGCAAGGGTGAATCGCCGGCCGATGCGGATGATTGGCGCGACAAACCGAACAAATTCGAAGAGCATTTCAGCGAGGCTCCCGGTCAGAGTACCTGAACCGGTCGGGCGGGCCGCCTGATCGCCTGAAATTGTTAACGGCCGCGCGGTTGATATATCGTGCGGCCCGGTTTTCCGCCGCTTGAAGCAGCTTCACCCGGGCCCTTCGGTTCGCAGCCTAAAACGCTGTTATTTCAATCAAAATTGTGCTATTAAACCTTCGCCTGATCGGTGTATCGACGGGCAGATAAATCCCATCCCTATTCTTGCTTCCCGCTGACGCAGCCTGAGTGCGGGTCGTCGTCGCGGGAAAGGATGATTTTGTCTCAAAACCCGCCGGCAACCGGAACAATGAATTGAGAGTGAGCGATGGCACAGGCCAAAACGACAGCTAAATCCAAGAAGAAGGCGCCGGCAAAAAAACCGGCTGCAAAGAAAGCCGCTGCAAAACCCGTGGCTAAGGCAAAGGCCCCGGCCAAGGCTTCCGCCAAGGCTTCCGCCAAGGCTGCCCCCGCAAAGGCAGCGGCGAAAAAACCTGCAGCTAAGAAACCGGCTGCAAAGCCTGCTGCATCGAAAGCGGCACCCAAAGCCGCGGCTAAAAAGAAGCCGGCGGCGAAGCCCGCGGCCAAGCCTGCCGCGAGAAAGCCCGCCAAGAAGCTGCCGTTCTCGCGCGGCGACTACGTGGTTTATCCGACCCATGGCGTAGGCAGGGTGACGGGCGTTGAAAAACAGGAAATTGCCGGCTTTAACCTGCAGCTTTTCGTAATTTTGTTCGATTCCGAAAAAATGACGCTCCGGGTGCCGGTCGACAAAGTCGCCGATTCCGGTCTTCGCAAGATCAGTTCCAAGGATAAGATGCTGTCCGTTATCGGAACCCTGAAAGGCCGCGCCCGTTCTAAACGGACAATGTGGAGCCGTCGCGCCCAGGAATACGAAGCCAAGATCAACAGCGGCGACCCGATCGCAATCGCCGAGGTCGTACGGGATCTGTATCGTGCACCCGGCCAGCCCGAACAGTCCTACAGCGAACGCCAGATGTATGAAGCAGCGCTCGAGCGCCTGGTCAATGAATTTGCGCTGGTTGAGAAACTGGATGTGGATGCGGCGACCGAGAAACTGCAAACGGTGCTCGGCGGCTGATTCCGCGCTAAATCAATTGCAAAAAAAGGCCCGTCTTGATGACGGGTCTTTTTTAGGAGTCCGATATGCCCAGCGACCAGACCTCAACGCTTTCCGCCCGACCTCGGATTTTATGATGACCGTGATGGATCAGGTCCGATCTATCTGACGCCAGCATCGCGGTCTCGCCGCTCAGCAGAATTTTAGCATCTGAATCGGCGCCGATTTCTTTGCTCAACTGTTCCAGCCGAGCCGCGATATTACCGAATCGCCGACAAGGGTGTAATTGACCCGGCTAGGTGCGCCGATAATGCCGACAATTGCATCGCCGGTATGAATCCCGACGCGGACCTTTGGCGCGACCCGGCCGTCCTTCCGGCGGGCAACGTTATCGTCTGTGACCCGTTTGCGAATCAGTCTTGCTGCACGTATCGCGCGGTCGATATTTATACCGGCGTCATCCGGCTCCCAGAACGCCATCACGGAATCGCCGATATATTTATCGACCGTTCCCCTTCAGCCTCGATACAGTAGACAAGGACGGTAAAATGCTCATTCAGCATTGCCGCCGTTTCTGCGGCCGGCATATGTTCCGACAACGTTGAGAAACCCGCGATGTCGGTAAACATCATTGTGATCTGCTTAAGCTCCGATTCAACCGAGGTGTCGCGTGAAATCAGCCGGCGGAAGAGCTGTTGCGGCACATAGGTCTCGAACCAGCGGAGCCCGACGGTCATCCGGTTGAACGTATCGGCGGCTTCATCAAGTTCGCGCAGACGGCTGGATTTCAAGCGTGTTACGTGCTCGAGATCGAGGGCGGCAATCGCTGTCGACCCCTCGGCCAGGGCACGGATCGGTGCGCTGATCCGGCGTCCCAGAACGACAGCGGCGAGAATGCAGATCACGATCACCACGCCGCCGGCAATGCCGGCCCAGATCAACCGCCGGAATTCCGCACTGAGCCCGTCCTCCGGGCCGGCATAAATGCCGACGGTGAGCGGCGTGTCACCAAAGCCCACGAGTTCCCGATAGAGAAATATATGAGACTCGCCATCGATCTGGACCACATGGCCCTTGGTGTTCTTATCGAGCGCGATCACCAACTCGTTGCGTTCTTCGGTGTTCCATAGCTCCCCAAGAATCGGATCGCCGACCTGATCGAGCAGCGGTAAGGGGATGTCCGACTAGCGTTCAAATTCGCCGGTGGCCATCGAGCGGTGGGCGAGTACGTGATCACGGCCGAACAAAATAAACCGGTTATCTGTAAGCGGCAGCGAACGGGATCGGGCGATGAATTTGGAAAGAGCGTTCACGGTTACGATCGACGTCAGTAAGCCGCGAAAGCGTTCGCCTTCCCAGATGGGTGAGCGAATTGAAACGACTGTAGACTTGACCTCCTCGATCCAGAGCGGCGTGCCCCAATAAGGCTGGTATTTTGATCTGGTTTCCGTGGCGGCGCGTTTGTTTCGACTTAGTTGTCCAGGCGACGCCGCGGACAGCACGCCGCGCCCGCGCCCGACGCGGATCGATGATCTATTGGGATATATAAAAGCCATACCAAACACCTGATTGGTACCCGCCATCGCGGTGAGCATCGTTTAGCCAAACTGTTCATGATCGTTGATATCGACCTGGCTGGAATCGATCATGCGTGTGATGTATTCGTTCAGTCCGCGGACCGGGGCGAGCCGCCGTCTGGTTTCCCGCACCATCGACAGGACGGCGAATTTCGCATTAGCCCCCAGAAATTCGCGGGTGTTTTTTTCCGCAATCCACATTGAAATGCCCTGAACGAGGAGCATCCCGACCAGAATGACGGCGCCAAACCCAACACCAGGGCGGTTGTCAGCGACGTCTTTATCGGGCGCGACTTTGCCGGCGCACCGACCGGTGGCGAAAGGTCTTCCTGCGTCATTCCCGAAACCTAAGCGCATGCAGAGAAAGCCGCAATTGAGATGAGCGGGAATTATTTTCAGGCCGTCGCTTGGTCGCCGCAGCGCTCGACAGGGTCAGTTCAGCGTAACCGTTTTGAGCTTCTGGCCGGGCCGCAGCCGGTCGTTCCGCGAAATGCCGTTCAAAACTTCAAACCGTTCGATCTGAAAATCGGCATATGGCATGCGACGGGCAAGACTCGTGACTGTATCTCCGCGGCGAACCTGAATGATGCGCAGCACCAGGGGCCGCAGGCGCGATGCTTCGGCCTGGCTCAGCCGGCGAAAACTGTAGGTCGTGCGCCGCAGTTCTGTCGCCAGACGCGCTGTCTGTGTGCCTGGCGTCAGGAGCATCAGGCGGTAGATCGTCTGCGTATCTACACGGTAGGCGACCAACCGCGCATTGAAATTACCATCCTTGGTCCTGAGCTGGGTGGTTGCGGTTGCCGCATCCAGCCCGTTGACCTTGATTGATTCGAGATCCCGGAGCCGCATTTTCGCGCCCCAGACGCGGCCAAGGTAATATTCCATCGACCCGTCGACCGGTTTGCTGGCGCGGTCGAAGATAATCCGCGATTTGTCCGGTCCAAATGCATAAACCGCGCGATTCGAGTTGAACAGGCTGAAGCCCGGCGGCACTTTGAACGCAAAGCGCAACTTCGGATGCAGGAAGTCGCGCTCGCGGATAAACCCCTGTTCGGGATCGCTGCCATGCAGAATACCGTCGAGCTTTGACAGATAGATGTCGCGGGCCGTCATCGGGTTCCGAACGTTTTTCTTGCGTGCAAGCACGGTCGCCCGCTGAACCCGGGCTTTCGGTGCGGGGTGCGTCGCAAGATAGTTGAACTGATCGACGGCATCCGGCGATTCGCCGCGGCGTTTTGCGCGCAGCCGCGAATCCGCCCGCAGCTTGGCTAGGAAACCCGCCATTGCCTCGGGCTGGAAACCGACGCGCGAAAGATACCTTACGCCGAGCTCGTCGGCTTCATATTCGTTTTTGCGCGAAAACCCTTGGAGCAGCGAAACAGCGCCGATCTGGCCGAGCTGCGCCGCCGACCGACCGCCCAGGATGCCGACCGCCGCGAGGCCGATATTCGCCAAGATCGATTGGCCGTGCCGGCGCGCATGATGAAGGGCGGTGATATGGCCGATTTCATGGGCCAGAACGCCCGCAAGCTGTGCCTCGTTATCCGCCAGCGCCATTAGCCCGCGCGTGATGTAAACATAGCCGCCGGGTGTCGCGAAGGCATTGATGATGCCGGAATTGAGAACCGTGAAGGTGAACTTCAGATCGCGTCGTTCGGCGGTTTTCGCCAGTAACTGGCCGATTCCATCGACATAGCGTTTGAGCTCCGGCGTGCCGTATTCGCCACCGAATTCCTTGATGATCTTGGGATGATTTTCCCGCCCCATCCGGATTTCTTGATCCTGGGACAGCCCGCCGGTAAAGGCAGTGCCCCCGGTCGCGGGATTTTTGGCACACCCGGCGAGCAGGGGGGCAAGGACGGCCGCCGCCGCCATGGTCGAAAACAGAGTACGGGTGCGCATTAAGGGTCCAATTTCTCGATCTATTCCGGGTGCATGACGATGATCATCGGGCCGTTTCGGCGTATGAGCCAGCCGCGCACGCGTACCCGCTGGTTTCGCATCGATAGTATATCAACACCTGCGGCCCTAAATAGTTTCATTTGCCGCGGTGCGATCGACACGGTGAAATCCGTTTTCCAGTCTTCGCCATAATTCAGATAGGCGCGTCCGCGGACGATTGCGATATTTTTTGGCGTACCCTCGACAAGCTGGAATGTGCCCGGCCGGTGTTCTGCATCTGTGGGGGTGAGAATTCGGTACCAGTCGAGCGCCCAGATACCGCACCGGGCCGCACGCGCCGTTCGTTCCGCCGCATAGAGCGCGGCGGCGTGCTTGCGGTTGTCGGGGAACGTGTAGACCCGGGCTAGTTCCTGAAGCAGCATTGCGCGCTGCAGCCAACTGTCGCCGGCATGCACATGGGCGAGCAGGCGTCCCCAGCGGTCGTGGCGGCGGCCGGCATATTCCAATCTGACACGTTTGTTATGGCTGAGCGTTGCCAGTGCCTTTTTTGCCTCCTGCGCGAGCGGCCCGGCCCTAAACCCCTTGCGGCCGAGCGGCAGCTTGGGCGCCTGGATGCCCGTCATCCGCACTTCGGCGCCGGTATCCAGTACGACGGTATCGCCGTCGAAAATACCAGTCACCACAGCCGATTGGATAGCTTCCGGGTTCTTGGACGGCAATATGCGGGGGCGGCACCCACCGTACCGGTTGTGCTGGCCAAACCGAGCGCCAGCGCCGGAAGCGTCAACGACCGCAGGATAAGGACTTTATACTTTATAGCGCTTGTCATTTCCGCCGCGTCCCGCTTCTCTCTTGCCTCGCCATGATCCAAGGGTAATATAGTGCGCCGCCGTCGCGTGTCCTGCGCGATGGCGGTAAAATTTTGATCGGAACCTTCATTTAGCCGGAGCTGAATACGTGATCGAGCGGCGCCTCCGCGATCAACTCTACCCGTCAATCGAGCCGTATGAGACCGGCAAGTTGGCGCTGGACGAGACGCATACGATGTATTGGGAACAATCGGGATATCCCGGCGGTTTGCCGGTGCTGTTTCTCCACGGCGGCCCGGGCGCCGGCGCAACGTCGGTCCATCGGCGGTTTTTCGATCCCAGCTCCTACCGGATCGTGATTTACGATCAACGCGGTGCCGGACGCTCTACCCCCAGAGGGGATCTGACGAATAACACCACCGGCGATCTGATCGACGATATTGAGCGCCTGCGAGAGCATCTTGGCATCAAGCAGTTCCTGTTATTCGGCGGCTCTTGGGGCAGTACGCTTGCGCTCGCCTATGCCGAAGCGCATCCGGATCGGTGCATGGGGCTGGTTATCCGCGGCATCTTTCTCGGGCGGCCGCACGAAATAGACTGGTTTCTGTATGGCCTTCGCGTGGTTTTCCCGGAGGCCTGGCGCAATCTTGTGTCGGTTCTGCCCGAAGACGAACGGGACGATATCCTGTACAATTTCTATCGCCGTCTTCTCGATGCCGATCCCAAGGTGCATTTGCCCGCTGCTCGCGCCTGGAGCCGGTATGAAGGCGCCTGTTCGACCCTGCATCCCAGCCCCGAGACGGTGGCCGCCTTTAGCGAGGATGATCTGGCCTATGCGCTTGCCCGGATCGAGACGCACTATTTCACCAATGGCAACTTCATGTGCGACAATGCGCTGCTCGACAATCTCGGCGCCATAACCCACCTGCCATGCAAAATCATTCAGGGGCGGTATGACATGATCTGTCCGATCGCCACGGCGGACGAACTGCACCATTCCTGGCCCGGGTCGGAATTGATCATCGTGCCGGATGCGGGTCATTCGGCGATGGATGCCGGGGTCCGCGAGGCTCTGGTGACAACAACCGAGCGCTGCAAAACGGAATTCACTGCATAGAATTGTATGATGCGCAGTCGGTCTTTCCACGACGACGAAAATTCTACTAGAATGTGCGCCAAGAGGGAGTCTCAGACGCCTCGTCCGGCGGGATTTCAGCTTGGGGGGCTGTTAAAATGATAGGGGTGCTTAGATTTTTATCGAGGGTCGGACTGTGCGGTATTTTGGCAGCGCCCGTACCGGCCCTTGCGGACGATCCGGATTTTTTGAGCGTCGCTGTCG